>OHMS01000074.1_pt1 | contig 56824 bp, 48 predicted proteins | sample 1569351 | NCBI WGS metagenome assembly OHMS01 (sample SAMEA3879571, study PRJEB24766) | human gut metagenome | biome: human-associated habitat; feature: feces | place: USA | collected 1985/1987 | reverse complement strand
GACGAAAAATCTGACGACGCAATCTGCACACAATAGTTGTGCGGTATTGCCTTAATTTTAACACGTTATCGCCGCAAAGTCAACTTTTTTTAGGCATAAAATTTATTTTTCAGCGGATAATATTTTCAGAGATACATCGCAGGAGGTGAAATTTTATGTGCAGAAAAAGATCCGTCCGCAGCAGCGATATTCCCTTGGGGCTTTCGATGGCTATGGCGCAGAACCCCGCCGCTTTCAAAGTTTTCATGCAGCTTCCGCCCGAGCGCCGCGAAAGTCTTGTGATGGGCGAGGATAAGCACGCCGCCGCCAATATACGCGGTATGCGCAGCTTTTCCGATCACCACTTGTACGACTGACCTCGCCGCTGCATTGTGAAATTGCACAATTATCAGCAATAAATCAGTAACAAATTTTATATCAAATTCTGTTGAATTTCGGACGAAAATATTGTACAATATATAAAGGGTATGCTGCGGCTATTATGCCGGCGGCGTACTGCGGCGGCTGTTTTGAGTAATGCCGCTTTCCCCCCGTGCGAGCTTCTGAAAGGAATGGTTTTCGATATGCAGAATTTTGAGCGCCGATTCTTTTCATATTTATGTAAGGATATTTCCGTTAAAGGCGGATCTACCCTCGGCTTTTCGCACTCTAATTGTAATTTATAGCAGTATTATAACAGCAGTTTGCTTCATATAGCTGCTGTTTTTTTATTATACATGGTAATGATGGAGGAATTTTCTTATGAAAAAGGTTGCAGTTATAATGGGCTCAGACAGCGATTTTCCTATCGTGAAAAATGCGCTTGCCGAGCTTAAAAAGTACGGCGTGCCTTTTGAGTGCCGCGTTATGAGCGCTCACCGCACCCCAGAGCTTGCCGCTGATTTTGCGAAAAACGCTAAGGCTAACGGCTTCGGCATAATAATCTGCGCGGCGGGCATGGCGGCTCATCTGGCGGGCGTGATCGCGGGAAACACCACGCTGCCCGTTATCGGCATCCCGATAAAATCGACTTTTGAGGGTCTTGACGCTCTGCTCGCTACCGTTCAGATGCCAAGCGGCATACCTGTCGCAACAGTGGCTGTAAACGGCGCGAAAAATGCCGCGATTCTCGCGATAGAGATGCTCGCGCTTTCAGACGATACCCTTGCCGAAAAGCTTGAAAAGGCTAAGCAGGAAATGGTAGAGGGCGTAGAGGCGAAGGATAAAGCGCTTCAGGAGCAGATAGCTCAGCTTTGAGGATATAAACATTTGAAACATTACGAACTGATACTTTTCGACCTCGACGGCACTATAACAGACTCGGCTGAGGGCATAATCAACTGCGTAGAGCACGCTCTGCGGCAGATGGGAAGAGATGTTCCGCAGCGCAGCAGTTTGTACCGCTTTATAGGCCCGCCGCTTATGGATTCTTTCCGCGATTTCTGCGGTATGGACAACGAGCAGGCGGCTGAGGCGACGCGCCTTTATCGCGAAAGGTATAAGGATATAGGAATATTTGAAAACGCAGTTTACAGCGGCGCGGCGGAAATGCTCGCGCGCATAAGGGCTGCGGGCAGGCGCACTGCGCTGGCTACATCTAAGCCCGAGGTCTACGCGCGCAGGATAATCTCTCACTTCTGCCTTGACGAATACTTCGATTTTGTCGGCGGGGCGGAGATGACAGGCGAGCGCACCAATAAAGCGGCTGTTATAAGATATGTCATGAAAAGCTGCGGGGCTGAGGCGGATAAAACGCTTATGGTCGGCGACAGACATCATGATATAGAGGGCGCGGCTGCCGAGGGCATCGATAGCTTAGGCGTGCTTTACGGCTACGGAAACAGGGAAGAGCTTGAAAAAGCCGGCGCTGACTATATAGCCGAAACTCCCGCGCAGACTGCGGACATTATACTAGCATAAAATCAAATTTTACATATGATCTTAGGAGGAAATCAACATGGCAAACGTAGTAAAGGGCGAACAGCTTTATGAAGGAAAGGCTAAGAAAGTTTACGCGACTAACGATCCTGATCTCGTTATCGTAGATTACAAGGACGACGCTACTGCTTTCAACGGCGAAAAGAAGGGCACTATCACCGGCAAGGGCGTTATCAATAACAAGATGACGAACTATATGTTCAAGCTGCTGGAGAACGAGGGCGTGCCTACTCACCTCGTTGAAGAGATCAGCGACAGAGAAACGATCGTTAAGAAGGTAGAGATAGTTCCTCTCGAAGTCATCGTAAGAAACGTAGCTGCCGGCAGCTTCTCTAAGAAACTCGGCATTGCTGAGGGCACTAAGCTCAAGCAGCCTACTCTCGAGTTCAGCTACAAGAACGACGATCTGGGCGACCCCTTTATCAATAAGTACTACGCTCTCGGTCTTGACCTCGCTACCGAAGAGGAGATTGCAGACATCACTAAGTACGCTTTCAAGGTAAACGAGTTCATGCTCGGCTTCTTTAAGAAGATGAATATCGACCTCATCGACTTCAAGATCGAGTTCGGCAGATTCCATGGCAAGATAATCCTTGCAGACGAGATCTCTCCCGATACCTGCCGCTTCTGGGACAGCACTACTCACGAGAAGCTGGATAAAGACCGTTTCCGCAGAGATATGGGCGGCGTAGAAGAGGCTTATCAGGAGATCATGAAGCGCCTGATGGGCAGCGAAAAGTAATTTTTCGCCGACAAACACAAACGGATATTTCGTTTAGAATTGCGACGGCAGAGGCGCGTGGGGCGCTCCCTGCCGCTTGCACGTTTTTGTAAATTTTGGCATTGTAGGTCTGCTGGCAGGCTTTCGCCGCCGAAAGACCATTGATAAGATGCCCACGGAGGTAATGAATAAATGTTTGACAATATTCATGAAGAATGTGGGGTATTCGGCATTTACGCCGATAAAAAATGCGATGTAGCCGCGCAGACATATGTGGGATTGTATGCGCTTCAGCACCGTGGACAGGAAAGCTGCGGCATCGTAGTGAACGATGATGGATTGTTCAATTATTATAAAGATCTGGGTCTGGTAAATCAGGTGTTCGATAAAGACCGCCTTCAGGCTCTTGGCGAGGGCAATATGGCGATAGGTCATGTGCGCTACTCTACAACTGGAAGCTGCAACGCTTCAAACGCTCAGCCGTTGGTAGTCCGCCACGGCAAAGGCCCTCTCGCGATAGCGCATAACGGCAACCTTACCAATGCGCGCGAGCTGAGGATGCAGTACGAAAACAAAGGTATGATCTTCCATACCACTAACGATACCGAGGTCATCTCTTATGTGATAACCGAAGAGCGCCTTGCCTGCGGATCTATCGAAAAAGCGGTAGAGCAGATGATGTACAGGGTAAAGGGCGCGTACTCGCTGGTGATAATGTCGCCGCAGAAGCTTATAGCCGCGCGCGACCCCGAGGGCTTCCGTCCTTTATCTATCGGCAAGCTCGGCGAAAGCTGGGTGGTTTCTAGCGAGACTTGCGCTTTCGACAGCATCGGCGCTAAATTCGTAAGAGATCTGAAACCGGGCGAGATAGTAGTTATCGACGAAAGCGGCGTTAGGTCTATCGAAACGCACTGCGGCAGCAAGGGTCATATCTGCGTGTTTGAGTATGTTTACTTCGCACGCCCCGACTCGGTGATAGAGGGTTCCAGCGTACATAAGGCAAGGCTTCGCGCAGGCAAATACCTCTGGCGCGAGCACCCCGTTGACGCGGATATAGTAATAGGCGTTCCCGACTCGGGACTCGACGCGGCGCTCGGCTTTTCGCAGGAGAGCGGCATACCTTACGGCATAGGCTTTATCAAAAACCGCTACATCGGCAGAACGTTTATCCAGCCTACTCAGGCGGAGCGCACCAATTCGGTAAAGATCAAGCTGAACGCTATATCCTCTACCGTAAAGGGCAAGCGCGTTGTCATGATAGACGACTCGATAGTCCGCGGAACTACTTCGGCGCGCATAGTGAACCTGCTGCGCGAGGCGGGAGCTGCCGAGGTGCACGTTCGTATATCCAGCCCCGCTTTCGTAGCGCCATGCTACTTCGGCACGGATATTGACAGCAAAGAGAACCTCATAGCCTGCAATATGACTAACGAGGAGATCTGCCGCCATATTGGCGCGGACAGCTTGGGCTACCTCAGCGTAGAGAGCGTGAAAAAGCTTGCGGGCAAGTCAGACTGCGACTTCTGCGTAGGCTGCTTTAACGAGCAGTACCCGATAGAAGTACCCGCAGAAATGCCAAAGGATAAATTTGAGTACAGAATTTCGGACAGTAAATGATTTGATATGAAAGGAATATAACATGAAGAGTTTTTCTGAAAGCTATAAGGAAGCGGGCGTTGACGTTACCGCGGGCTATAAGGCGGTAGAACTTATGAAAAAGCACGTCGCTAAAACTATGACGGCGGGCGCGCTGAGCGGTATCGGCGGCTTCGGCGGACTTTATGAGCTTGACCTTACAGGCATCACCAAGCCCGTACTCGTTTCGGGTACCGACGGCGTAGGCACTAAGCTCAAGATAGCTTTCCTCATGGATAAGCACGATACAGTCGGCATCGACTGCGTAGCTATGTGCGTGAACGATATAATCTGCTGCGGCGCTAAGCCCCAGTTTTTCCTCGACTACATCGCGGTAGGCAAGAACTACCCCGAAAAGGTAGCGCAGATAGTTTCGGGCGTTGCCGAGGGCTGCATACAGTCGGGCGCTGCGCTCATAGGCGGCGAAACTGCCGAAATGCCCGGCTTCTACTCCGTAGATGAGTACGACCTCGCAGGCTTCGCAGTAGGCGTTGTAGATAAGGACAAGATACTCAAGCCCGAAACGCAGAAGGCGGGCGACGTAATGATCGCTATCGCTTCCAGCGGCGTACATTCCAACGGCTTCTCGCTGGTAAGAAAGGTATTTACCGTAAACGAGCAGAACCTCGCAAGACATAATTCCGAGCTGGGCGCGCCCCTCGGCAGCGTGCTGCTCACACCTACCAAGATATATGTAAAGGCTATCATGAGCCTTATCGAAAAGGTGAACGTGAAGGCTATCTCGCACATCACCGGCGGCGGATTCTACGAGAATATCCCGAGATCTCTGCCCAAGGGTCTTTCTGCTAAGATCGAGCGCAGCGCCGTACAGGTACTGCCGATATTCAACGTTATCGCCGAAACAGGCAAGATCCCAGAAAGAGATATGTTCAATACCTTTAACATGGGCGTCGGCATGACGGTGGTAGTAGATAAGAACGACGCCGACAAGGCTGTTGAAACTCTGAAAGCTGCCGGCGAAAACGCTTATATCCTCGGCGAACTGGTAGAGAGCGAAGAGGGCGTTATCATCTGCTGATGACTACTCTGAAAGGAGCAGATGGAGTAATGAAAAATATAGTCGTACTGGTATCGGGCGGCGGCACGAATCTGCAGGCGCTTATCGACGCCGAGAAAAGGGGAGAGATAAAGGGCGGCAAGATAAGCTGCGTCATCTCATCCAAAGAGGGCGCGTATGCGCTTGAACGTGCGGCAAACGCAGGCATACCGAGCGTTACCCTGCCGAGGAAAAATTACGCCGACAGCAAAGCTTACAGCGAAGCGATACTTGCCGAGCTGAAAAAGCAGCGCGCCGACCTGATAATCCTCGCGGGCTTTATGACGATACTCGATAAATGCGTTACCGAAGCTTACCCGTATCAGATAATAAACGTACACCCCGCGCTGATCCCGTCTTTCTGCGGCGAGGGCTATTACGGACTTAAAGTGCACGAAAAAGCGCTGGAGTACGGCGTGAAAGTTTCGGGCGCGACGATACATTTCGTAAACGAGCAGGCTGACGCGGGCGCGATAATCCTTCAAGGCACGGTAGCCGTCGAGAACGGCGACACCCCAGAGATACTTCAGCGCCGCATTATGGAAAACGTAGAGTGGAAGCTGCTGCCGAAAGCTGCCTCGCTTTTCTGCGAGGGAAGGATAACCATTAAGGACGGCAAAGCTTACGTTGACTACGAGGGCTGAGGGTATGCCGACCGAAAACGCGGGCAGGTCAAAATTTTCGGGACTTGCCGATGTGTATTCAAAATACCGCCCGTCCTACCCCGACGAGAAAGATTCGCCCATAGCGGCGGAGATAAGCCGTATCTGCGCGAAATGGTGCGGCGACTACCTTATAAGAAAAGGCTTGAACACGCCGATGCGCAAAAGCGCCGAGGTGCTCAGCGGCTTTTTTGATAATTTTGAAACGAAGATATTCAGAAACGATCTTCATTTCGATAAGCAGGCCTTCATCGGCAACAGACTCTCGCGCTCGTATTCGCTGAAAGAGGGCGACGAGCATTTCGATGAATACAAAGCCGAGCTTGCCGAGATGTTTGAAAGATACGCCGAAAACGGCGTCATAACAATACCGAACGTGACCGAGTGTTACCTCGGGGAAGTAATTAGGCAACAACGCGCAACTACTGCCTAACGGCTTTGTGTACGTCTTGCTTGCATATTTTCCGTCATATTGCACTCAAACTCCTAGGAAAGCGCCAGCTTGCCGTCGTCGTTTTAGTACAATCTGACGAAAAATCTGACTTCGCAATACGCACATAATAGTTGTGCATTATTGCCGTAACGCATGGAGGAAAAAATATGAAAACTCTTGATATTTACGAAGAGCTGAAAAGCAATTCCTACCCCGGCAGAGGCATTATAATAGGCAAGTCTGCCGATGGCAAGAGCGCTGTAACGGCGTACTTCATCATGGGCAGAAGCGTGAACTCGCGCAACCGCGTTTTCACCGAAACGGCTGACGGCATAAAGACCGAAGCTGCCGACCCAAGCAAGCTTTCCGACCCGCACCTTATCATCTACTCGCCCGTTAGAAAGCTTGGCAACAAGACGATAGTTACCAACGGCGACCAGACCGACACTATCTACGAGCTGATGGATAAACAGCAGACCTTTGAGCAATCGCTTCGCACACGCGAGTACGAGGACGACGCGCCAAACTACACTCCCAGAATTTCGGGCATAATGCACGTCGAGAGCGGCTCTTACAACTACGCTATGAGCATACTGAAATCCGCCGACGGCGACCCCAGCTGCTGCGAGAGATTTACTTTCACCTACACCAACCCCGTAGACGGCGTGGGCCACTTTATCCACACCTACATGGGCGATGGCAGCCCGCTGCCCAGCTTTGAGGGCGAGCCTAAAAAGATAAATATCCCGAACTGCATCGAGGAATTTACCAACGGTCTTTGGGAAGCGCTCAACGAGGATAACAAGGTATCGCTTTTTGTAAGATACATCGACATCGCTACGGGCGAGGAAAAGACCAAGGTCGTAAACAAGTACACCAAGTGACATCACGATACGGAGGAATTGAAAAATGGCAAATGAAATGCTTTTAAAATACGGCTGCAACCCTAACCAGAAGCCATCGAGAGTATTCATGGCTAACGGCGAGGAGCTGCCTATAACAGTTCTCAACGGCAAGCCCGGCTATATAAATCTGCTCGACGCTTTCAACGGCTGGCAGCTTGTGCGCGAGCTGAAAAAGGCTACGGGTCTGCCCGCGGCTACTTCTTTCAAGCACGTTTCGCCCGCAGGCGCGGCTGTAGGCAGACCTCTTTCTGATACGCTCAAGAAGATCTATTGGGTAGACGACCTCGGCGAGCTTTCGCCCCTTGCCTGCGCATATGCAAGAGCGCGCGGCGCGGACAGAATGTCCTCTTACGGCGACTTTATCGCGCTTTCCGACGTTTGCGATGTGCCTACCGCTAAGATGATACAGCGCGAGGTTTCCGACGGCATAATCGCCCCCGGCTACACCGACGAAGCACTCGAGATTTTGAAATCGAAGAGAAAGGGCACTTACAACATCATTCAGATGGACGAGAACTACAAGCCCGACCCCATCGAGCGCAAGCAGGTATACGGCGTAACGTTCGAGCAGGGCAGACAGGAACTGCCTATCGACTTCGATATGCTGAAAAACATCGTTACCGAAAATAAGGATATTCCTAAGGAAAAGCAGGAGGATCTGCTCATCTCGCTCATCACTCTGAAATACACTCAGTCAAACTCCGTTTGCTACGTCAAGGACGGTCAGGCTATCGGCATAGGCGCTGGTCAGCAGTCGAGAATACACTGCACACGCCTTGCGGGACAGAAAGCGGATAACTGGTGGCTGCGCCAGAGCCCGCAGGTAATGGGTCTGGAATTCCTCGATAATATCCGCCGCGCCGACCGCGACAACGCGATAGATGTTTATATGTCGGACGAGTACGAGGACGTTCTCGCAGAGGGCGTATGGCAGAATACCTTTAAGGTAAAGCCCGCGGTATTCACCCGCGAGGAGAAAAAAGCATGGCTGGAAAAGAATACCGACGTATGCTTAGGCTCTGACGCATTCTTCCCCTTCGGTGACAACATCGAAAGAGCACACAAATCAGGCGTAAAATACATTGCCGAGCCGGGTGGATCTATCCGCGACGACAACGTTATCGAAACCTGCAACAAATACGGAATGGCTATGGCATTTACAGGCATCAGACTGTTCCACCACTGATAGAAAAGGAGTAGAAGAGATCATGAAGATCAAAAAGACACTTGCTGCACTGCTTGCAGCTATGACCGTAATGGCAATGGCATCCTGCGGAAGCAGCGATGATTCCTCTAAGGAGGACACTAAGTCTAAGGCTGATACTACTGTGGCTACCACCGCTGCTGAAGAGTCTAAGGCTGAGGAATCTGCTGCTGAGAGCGTTGCTGAAGAGAGCACCGCTGACGAGAGCGCAGCAGTTGAGAGCGCTGCTGACGAAAGCACTGCCGATGAGAGCGCGGCTGACGATTCCGCCTCCAACGCAAATACCGGCTATGCTGACGGCGTTTACACCGGCGAAAAGTACACCATCGAGGCAGACCCCAGCGTTTGGACTTACGGCGAGGGCGCAGGCACTGACTGCCAGTTCACATACGCAGGCGACCTTGATGACGATATGGCAGTTACCGCTAACTTCAATGTAGTTTCCATGTCTGACGAATCGCTCAAGGGCACTTCCGTTTCCGAGTACGCAGAGGATATGCGTTCGGCTTACGAATCTACCGACGGCTACGAAGTAACTGCGGCTGAACCCGGCACCCTCAACGGCATTGAGAGCTACACTTTCACCATCAGCTACAAGCTCAGCGATGACGTTACTATGGAGATACATCAGGTAGTTGTAAACAAGGACGATACCCTTGTTGCCATCAGCTACGGCGCGGCTGACAGCGTAATGAGCAAGCTCGACAGCGAGTTCAATAAGGTACTGGACAGCTTCAAGTTCATCTGATAAAAGCAAAATAAGGCTGGGCGCGGGTGTAAAAGCCTGCGCCGTAAGCTGTATAGAAAGGACCGATACATTATGAAAATACTGGTAGTAGGCGGCGGCGGAAGAGAACACGCAATAATCATGAAGCTCGCAGAATCGCCTAAGGTAGATAAGCTTTACTGCACGCCCGGCAACGGCGGTATATCAAAGTACGCCGAGTGCTTCGACGTTGCGGCGACAGATGTAGAGGGCGTAGTGGCGCTCGCGGAAAAGCTGCACCCCGATATGGTGGTAGTTGCCCCCGACGACCCGCTCGTGCTAGGCATGGTAGACGCTTTGCAGGCTAAGGGCTTCAAAACATTCGGTCCTAAGGCGAACGCCGCGATAATCGAAGGCTCGAAAGTTTTCTCGAAAGAGCTGATGAAAAAGTACAATATCCCGACAGCAGGCTACGAGGTTTTTACCGACAGCGAATCGGCGATAAAGTACATCAAAGAGCAGAACAGCTATCCGACCGTTATAAAGGCGGACGGCCTTGCGCTCGGCAAGGGCGTTATCCTCGCGCAGAATGAGGACGAGGCGGTAGCCGCAGTTCACGAGATGATAGACGAGCTGAAATTCGGCAAGTCAAGCGCCAGGATAGTTGTTGAGGAGTTTCTGACTGGCCCGGAAGTTTCGGTGCTTTCGTTTACCGATGGCAAGACGGTAGTTCCGATGATCTCTTCGATGGATCATAAGCGCGCTCTCGACGGCGACGAGGGTCTGAATACCGGCGGAATGGGCACAGTAGCCCCCAATCCTTACTATACCGACGACGTGGCGAAGCTGTGCATGGAAACTATCTTCAAGCCGACCATCGAGGCTATGAACGCCGAGGGCAGAACTTTTGAGGGCTGCCTGTATTTCGGACTCATGCTCACCCCGAAAGGCCCGAAGGTCATCGAGTACAACTGCCGCTTCGGCGACCCCGAAACGCAGGTAGTTCTCCCCATGCTCGACGCCGACCTCTGCGAGATCTTTGAAGCGATATACGACCACAAGCTCGCTGACGTTGACATCAAATGGAAGTCGGGAAGCTGCACCTGCGTTGTAATGGCTTCGGGCGGTTACCCCCTCTCTTATCCCAAGGGTCTGGAGATCAGCGGACTGAACGAGATGGGTCAGGTAGACGGCGCGTTCGTTTACCACGCGGGCACAAAGCTTGCGGACGGCAAATTCCTTACAAACGGCGGCAGAGTTCTGGGCGTTACCTGCACGGCTCTCACGCTGGCGGAAGCGCTGAAAAAGTCCTACGCGGCTGTTGAAAAGATTAGCTGGGAAAACGTGCATTACCGCCACGATATAGGTCAGCGCGCGCTGAAAGCGGACGTAGACCCCCTTGATCTCGACTATAAAGACGATATGGAGGACTATATTGAATCGAACGGCGTGTATCTCAGACAGTAAAGTAAAGTAGCTTTACTTATATGTAAAAGCCCTGCGATTGCAGGCGGTTTGCAATACCAATACTGTAAAGTAAGATGGCTTGAAACACAGCCATCTTTTTTTATGTCAAGTTTTTTTAAAATAACACTTGCAAAAATCAGCGCTATGGTGTATAATATAAGTGGGCGGAAATTTTATAATCGCCGAAAATCAAAAAAGGGTTTGATCTTAAATGGCACAAAAGAAACGCAAAGGCGGATTTAGAATAGATATTATCCTTATTTTCTCAGTTATGGTACTGCTGATAACGTTTTTCGCGTATATGCTCAACACTTCGCTGGAAGATGTGCTGACAAAACAGCGCGGCGAGGGCGTTGTGATAACGCATACCGAGTCTGAGAACTGAGCGTGCCGCCGCTTCCGTTCCGTCAAAAAAACGGGGCGGATTTTTTTGCGCCCACGCACCATATTCTAGTTTTACATATATGTCATATAATTTTTATATGGTACGCCCACATGTAAAGCAAAGTACAAGTACACGCCAAAAACATAACTTGCATGAAATATCTTACAATGTGCTGAACACGCAGCAATAGTGCGGTTTTTTGTACTTTTAGCGCAGTAATGAGCGGCGGGTAACTGTAATTTGCAGCGTTTAAAGCGGACATCAGCTGTAAAGTAGTTCGGCTTTATAACACGCCGACAGACCACTTGACGGGCATATCTTCCACACACGCAAATCGCCTTTTGCCGCAATAGTTAATTGGTTAAACTGCGGTTGTGCAAACTGTACAAAAAGGTTGCTTTCAATTGGTGAAAACGGCACTTGACATAATACGCAAAATACTATATACTTGAATACGGTGGTTTTTGAACCACAATATATAGTGTGTCGCAGCCGCTCAGCAGGGCGGCAGGTACGATTTATTGATAATATATGATATTTACAGATATACGAAACCGGAGGAAGAGAAATGATAATCAAGATCCAGAAACGCGATGGCAGAAAGGTCACCTTTAATATAGAGAAGATCGCCAACGCTATCTACAAGGCTGCCCAGTCGGTCGGCGGCACGAATTACGAGGAAGCGCTAGAGCTTGCGGGCAAGGTCGGCGATATGCTGATGGAGAAAAAGCTCACTTACCCCACCGTTGAGCAGATACAGGACTGCGTGGAAAAGGTGCTGATCGAAGAAGGTCATGCGTCTACCGCCAAGTCTTATATACTTTACCGTTCCGAGAGAACCCGCGCACGCGAGATGAACACCCGCCTTATGAAGGTATACGAGGATCTTACGTTCAAGCCCGCGAAGGAGAACGACCTGAAGCGCGAGAACGCGAACATCGACGGCGATACCGCTATGGGCACGATGCTGAAGTACGGCTCGGTCGGCGCTAAGGAGTTTTACGAGATGTATGTGCTCGACCCCAAGCACGCCAAGGCGCACGCTGAGGGCTTTATCCACATCCACGACCTCGACTTCTACACCCTCACAACCACCTGCACGCAGATAGACCTCACTAAGCTTTTTAACAAGGGCTTCTCGACGGGTCACGGCTTCCTGCGCACGCCTAACGATATTTCCAGCTACGCCGCGCTCGCCTGCATCGCGATACAGTCTAACCAGAACGATCAGCACGGCGGTCAGTCGATACCAAAGTTCGATTACGACATGGCTGTCGGCGTAAAGAAGACTTTTGCGCACAGATACCGCGATAATATCCACCGCGCGCTCGCTCTCGAAGCTAATCTTTCCGACTCTTTCGAGATAGCCAAGAAGATCAATGAGAAAATAAAGGAAGAAATGGGCTTAGAGCCTACTCTTGCCAATGATAACGGCTATATGGAAGCTGAAAAGGAATACCTGCTCGCTTTCACCGACGAAAAAACTGCCAATAAGATACAGCAGTTCGCTTACAAGACCTCCGTTAAGGAGACCGACCGCGCTACCTATCAGGCGATGGAAGCGCTTATCCATAACCTCAACACCATGAACTCCCGCGCCGGCGCGCAGACCCCGTTCTCCTCTATCAACTACGGTACCGATACCACGATAGAGGGCAGAATGGTCATCAAAAACGTTCTGCTCGCGCAGGAAGCCGGTCTGGGCAACGGCGAAACGCCTATCTTCCCGATACACATTTTCAAGGTCAAAGAGGGCGTGAACTACAACCCCACCGACCCGAACTACGACCTCTTCAAGCTCGCCTGCCGCGTTTCGGCAAAGCGTTTGTTCCCGAACTTCTCGTTCATCGACGCGCCTTTCAACCTCCAGTACTACAAGCCCGGCAATCCCGATACCGAGATCGCGTACATGGGCTGCCGTACCCGCGTTATAGGCAACGTCTACGACCCCACCCGCGAGATCGTTACGGGCAGAGGCAACCTCTCGTTCACCACGATCAATCTGCCACGCCTCGGCATACTCGCTGACGGCAACGTAGGCGCGTTCTTCGACAGTCTTGACGAATACATGGATCTTTGCATCGACCAGCTTATGCACAGATTTAGGATACAGGCAAGCAAAAAAGTCAAGAATTATCCTTTCCTGATGGGTCAGGGAATTTGGCTCGACAGCGATAAGCTTTCAGCAGATGATGAGGTCGGCGAGGTGCTCAAGCACGGCACTCTCTCGGTCGGCTTTATCGGTCTTGCTGAGTGCCTTGTGGCGCTCACGGGCAAGCACCACGGCGAGTCGGAAGAGTCCCGCCAGCTTGGTCTTGAGATAATCACTCACATGAGGGAGCGCATGGACGAAGAGTCGAAGCGCACTGGTCTGAACTTCTCGCTCCTCGCAACACCCGCCGAGGGTCTTTCGGGACGTTTCGTAAAGATCGACAAGCAGAAATTCGGCGAGATCAAGGGTGTTACCGATAGAAATTATTATACCAACTCCTTCCATGTGCCCGTTTATTACCCGATCGGCGCATATGACAAGATCGCTATCGAAGCCCCCTACCACGCTCTTACAAACGCAGGCCACATCAGCTATATCGAGCTTGACGGCGACCCGATGAACAACCTTGCGGCGTTCGAGAAGGTGGTACGCTTCATGAAAGAGCAGGGTATTGGCTACGGCTCTATCAACCACCCCGTAGACCGCGACCCCGTTTGCGGCTACACAGGTATAATCGGCGACAAGTGCCCCAAGTGCGGCAGAAGCGAAGCTGAGCATACCATGGTGGCGCATGAGCGCATGAAGAGGATAAGCTGCTGCAAATAAACTTCTCCACATAAATTTTGGCGGACAGGTACGCGCGTGCCTGTCCGTTTTTTTGTGCAGTTAAGCAAATGGGTACAAAAAAACGGACGGAAATCAGATCCGTCCGTTTGTGTTTTTATTAAGATGCTCAGCGTCTGGAACTTAGATCCTTGCAACGCCGGTATCTCTTGCAGCCTGAGCTACTGCCTTTGCAACTGCCGCAGCTACGTCGCGGTTGAGCGCAGAGGGGATTATGTATTCGGCGGTAAGCTCGTCGTCCTTAACGAAATCTGCGATAGCCTTAGCAGCGGCTATCTTCATCTCGTCGTTGATGTCGCTTGCGCGAACGTCAAGAGCGCCGCGGAAAATTCCGGGGAATGCGAGAACGTTGTTGATCTGGTTAGGGAAGTCGCTTCTGCCGGTGCCGACAACTGCCGCGCCGGACTCTCTTGCGAGGTCGGGCATGATCTCAGGAGTGGGGTTAGCCATAGCGAAGATGATGGGGTCGGGAGCCATGCTCTTTACCATCTCGGGAGTTACACAGCCGGGAGCGGAAACGCCGATGAATACGTCAGCGCCCTTGATAACTTCTTCAAGAGTACCCTTGCGCATCTGCTTGTTGGTGATCTCAGCCATTTCTTCCTTTTCCTTGTTCAAACCATCTCTGCCCTTGTAGATAGCGCCCTTTCTGTCGCAGAGCACTACGTCGTTAAGACCCATAGCGATGAGCAGCTTGATGATAGCTATTCCTGCTGCGCCCGCACCGCTGGTAACTACGCGTATCTCGTCGATCTTCTTGCCGGTGAGCTTGAGAGCGTTCATCATAGCGGCAAGAGTAACTACGGCAGTACCGTGCTGGTCGTCGTGGAATATCGGGATGTCGCAGATCTCTTTGAGTCTTCTCTCTATCTCGAAGCATCTGGGGGCGGATATATCCTCAAGGTTTACGCCGCCGAAAGAGCCTGCGATAAGGCTTACGGTCTTTACGATGTCGTCAACTTCCTTAGAGCGAACGCAGAGCGGTATAGCGTCAACATCGCCGAATGCCTTAAAGAGCGCGCATTTGCCCTCCATAACAGGCATACCTGCCTCAGGGCCGATATCGCCCAGACCCAGTACCGCAGTACCATCGGTGATAACTGCTACGAGGTTAGAACGTCTGGTGAGGTCGTAGCTCTTGTTTACGTCCTTCTGTATCTCCAGACAGGGCTGTGCAACGCCGGGGGTGTATGCCAGCGAAAGATCGTCGCGGGTCTCGAGAGGTGCGCGTGTGATGACCTCTATCTTACCCTTCCACTGCTCGTGAAGCTTTAATGATTCCTTTGCGTAATCCATGCTTTTCATGTCCTTTCATGATATATTCTTTAAAGCGGCCAACTGCCGCGATAAAAGACTAAGTTGTTAAGGCAGCACCGCACAACTATTGCGTGCGTTTTGCTCTTATTAGATGTCCAGCTCGTCGATGATGGCTTTCAGCGCCTTAGAGCTGTTTCTCAGCGCTTCGTCCTCGTCGGGGGTGAGGTTTACCTTTATGCGCGAGATTATGCCGTCAGCGCCTACGATGTAGGGCAGGCTGAGGCAAACGTCCTCAGTGCCGTAAATGCCGTCGGTCATAGAGGATATCGTCATTACTGTCTTTGAATCTCTGAGTATGCACTCGCAGATGCGCTTAACTGAAAGCGCGATGGCGTAGAATGTAGCGCCCTTTGCGGCAATTACCTGCGCGCCCGCATTTCTTACGTCTACCTCTATCTGCTTGAGCATTTCGGGGTTCACCTGACGGTTGATAGAGCGGTAGTAGTCAAACATACTCATTCCCGCGATGGTGGTCAGCGACCATGGCGCGAAAGATGTGTCGCCGTGCTCGCCGAAAACGTAAGCGTGTATGCTGTCTGCCGAAACGCCCAGTCTGTCGGCTACTATCGAGCGCAGTCTTGCTGAGTCGAGCATAGTGCCCGAACCGATTATCCTGTTTTTGGGTATGCCGCCGTACTTGTGTACAGTGTAGGTGAGTATGTCAACGGGGTTGCTTACTATTACATATACCGCGTCAGGGCAGTACTTTGTGATCTCGGGAAGCACGCTCTTCATTATGTTTACATTGGTCTTTGCAAGGTCTATTCTCGTCTGATTGGGCTTTCTTGCAATGCCTACGGTGATGATAACTATGTCGGAATCCTTGGTGTCCTCATAGTCGCCCGAATATACGTTTACAGAAGGGCAGAAGCTTATACCCTGACGAATGTCCATAGCTTCACCCATAGCTTTGGGCTTGTTGATGTCAACGAGTACCAGCTCAGAGCAAACGCCTTTGAGTGTGAGGGTGTAAGCGATGGTAGCGCCAACGTTGCCCGCACCGAGTATCGTTATCTTTCTGCCTTTCTTTTCGCTGCTGTTTTTCAAGATCTATTACCTCCGAAATCTATAATTTTGCGCTGCGGAGCGGCTTTTGGCTGCCCGCATGGTTTTTGTTTATGCAAATCTGATAAAAAATCAAATTCAAGTTTATTATACTATATTTTTTCGTATTTTACAATACCCATTTGCCATATATTCAGACTTTAATTGTGAAAATTGTGTAAAATATCAGCTAAACTCATGTAAAGTAAACGTTTGAGTCGAATTTATGTGACATTTTTCAAATCTTACATTTAAATATTTGTAATAATGTGTTAATAATGTTTCGCTTCTGCTAATTCCGCTGAGATAATCGAATTCCCCACAAAAATTCACAAAATATCTGTATAAGTCTTCGCCGATGAGCGTTATAATTAGTTAGTAAACTAATTAAATCATACGAAAGGAGTGAGATGTGCTTTGAAAGATAAAGACTGTGCTATCGAGCGCCCGAAGCGCCTGCTTGAAATGCCCGACGCTTCCCCCTCAATGTTTATAAACGATATTTCGCACCTCTTTTCGCACATGGTGCGCCGCGAAAACGAGCGCCGCGGCATATCTGAAAGCTACCGCAAGGTGCTGATGTTCCTCTCACACGACGATGGCGTAAGCCAGCTGACGCTTGTGCAAAAGACTCGCCTTACTGCGCCGACTATCTCCGTTGCGCTCGCGAAAATGGAAAGCGAGGGGCTGGTAGAGCGCCGCTGCGACGACGAAGATATGCGCCGCATGAAGGTCTGCATCACCGAAAAGGGCAGGGCAGTGGACGACTCTATGCGCGCCCGCTGCCGCGAGGTAGAGCAGATAATGCAGGCGGGGCTTACCGAGCAGGAGCTTGAGGGGCTTACCGCGGCGCTGCGAAAAATACTCGAAAATATGATAGAAAGTGAGGAGAATAAGTGAAACTTTCCAAATATCTAAAGCCGTATATGCTGTTCGCGCTGCTCACCCCGCTGACTATGGTCGGCGAGGTAATGGTAGACCTGCTTCAGCCAAAGCTGATGTCTAAAATAGTTGACGAGGGCGTGCTCGGGCAGGATATGGGGCTGATAATCCATACAGGCTTGCTCATGATGCTGCTGATAATCATCGGCGGCGCTTGCGGAGTAGGCTCTTCCGCACTGGGCGGCGTGGCTTCGCAGGGATTCGCGCGCGACCTGCGCAGCGATGTCTTTAAAAAGGTAATGGGGCTTTCTTTTGAGCAGACCGATAAATTCACCACCGGCTCGCTCGTCACCCGCCTTACCACCGACATCACCGCCCTTCAGCAGATGGTAGATTTTATGCTGAGAATGTTGGTGCGCGACGGTATTTTATTCATCGGCGGTATCATAATGATGCTGACGCTCAACGTAAAGTTCGGCATTGTTATCGTTGTCGCTATGCCTATCGAGATACTTATAGTTGTGCTCGTTATGCGTAAGGCTAACCCGCTTTACAGCATAGTCGCAGCGCGGCTCGACTCGGTAAATACCGTAATGCAGGAAAACGTCAGCGGCGCGCGCGTCGTAAAGGCGTATGTGCGCGAAGACCGCGAGTCGCAGCGCTTCGGCAAGGCGAACGAAGACCTCATGCAGGCAAACCTGCGCGTGCAGAAGATGGTAGCTGTCCTCCAGCCCGCGCTCATGATGATCATGAATATCTCGGTCATTGCCGTAATTCTCATCGGCGGTTTTCAGGTGCAGGCGCGCGAGATGAAGGTCGGCGAGGTAATGGCAGCTATAACCTACCTCACGCAGGTGCTCAACGGCATTATGATGCTCTCGATGATGTTCCAAACTATGTCCCGCGCTTCGGCTTCCGCCAAGCGTATCTGCGAGGTGCTCGATTCCGAGCCTGTTATTCAGGACGGTGCAGGCGCTAACTGTACAGAAAAAGGTACAGTTTCTTTCCGCGGAGTTTCGTTCTCTTACCCCTCCGCTTCCGGAAGACCTGTTCTCTCAGATATTTCATTCGACGTAAAGCAGGGCGAGAACGTCGCGATACTCGGCGCTACCGGCTCGGGAAAATCCACCCTCGTCAGCATGATACCCCGCTTTTACGACCCCGTTCAGGGCGATATTTTCGTAGACGGCGTAAACGTCAAGGATATGAAGCTATCAGACCTGCGCGGTAAGGTCGGCATTGTGCTGCAAAAAAGCGAGCTTTTCTCGGGCAGCGCGGCTGATAATATCCGCTGGGGCAAAAAGGGCGCTTCGCTCGAAGAAGTAAAGGCCGCCGCCGAGATAGCGCAGGCAGACGAGTTCGTTTCCACCCTGCCCGACGGCTACGATGGTATCATCGCGGAAAAAGGCGCTTCGCTCTCGGGCGGTCAGAAACAACGCCTTTCTATCTCTCGCGCGGTGCTCAAAAAGCCCGAGATACTTATTTTCGACGACTCTACCAGCGCCCTCGACCTCGGTACTGAGGCAAAGCTGCATAAGGGTCTGCGCGAGGGGCTGAAAGGCACTACCGTCATCACGATAGCTCAGCGCATAGCAAGCGTTAAAAACTGCGACCGTATTTTCGTCCTCGACCACGGCAGGCTCGCGGGCAGCGGTACGCACGAGCAGCTTTTGCAGAGCTGCGGTGTTTATAAAGACATCTGTAATTCGCAGATGAGAAATGCAGGAGGTGAGGAATAATGCCGCCAATGCCGCCAATGGGGCCTAAAGGACCGGGTGGGCCGGGAGGTCCTCCGGGAAGACATTCCCGCATAAACGGCGAGAAGCCGAAAAACGGTAAAAAAACTCTCGCCAAGCTGCTGCGCTATATAGGCAGGAGCAAGTACATATTCTTCGCGCTGATGGCCGTAATGCTCATCATCACGGGGCTGAATCTTGCTGCGCCGTCTATCCAGCAGCGCGCGATAGACTTCATCACGATAACTGAAAAGCGGCTGAACGTTGATCTCGGCGGACTGGGCAGGTCGCTCGTTCTGCTCGGCGTAGTCTACGCCGCTTCCTCAGTGTTCACCTATTTGCAGGGCATACTTTCGGCGAAGCTTTCGCAGTACACGGTAAAGACCATGCGCCGCGACCTTTTCGATAACCTCGTGCACCTGCCGATAAAGTACTTCGACACTCACCGCCACGGCGACCTCATGAGCCGCATGACAAACGATGTCGAGAATATCTCCACCACCATCTCGCAGTCTATAGGCTCGCTCATTTCGGGCGTGCTGACGGTGCTCGGCTCGTTCTCGATAATGATGGTCTACTCGCCGCTGCTCACCCTTATCTCGCTTTCCACCATTTTCCTCACGATAATCGTTTCAAGCGTTATGACGAAATTCATGCGCAAATACTTCATGCAGCAGCAAATATTGCTCGGCAGGATAAACGGCCACGTTGAGGAAATGGTTACGGGCTACCGCACGGTAGTCGCCTACTCTAAGGAGCAGGACGCGATAGATGAATTCAGCTCGATGAACGACGAGCTTCGCCGCTGCGGTATACGCGCCCAGATATGCGGCGGCGTTATGGGGCCGCTGATGAACTGTATCTCAAACTTCGGCTTCGTGCTGATAGCTGCTTTCGGCGGCTGGTTCACCATGCGCGGCATGATAACCGTCGGCACTATACAGGCTTTCATTCTCTACTCAAAGCAGTTCTCACGCCCGATAAACGAGATAGCGAACCAGTACGCAAATATCCAGACCGCTATCGCAGGCGCAGAGCGTATCTTTGAGGTAATGGAGGCGGAGCACGAAACTGATAACGGCACTTCCTACTTCACCGCCAAAAACGTTAAGGGCGATATTTGCTTTAAGGACGTAGTTTTCGGCTACGAAGAGGGCAAGACCGTCCTCAAAGGTCTTGATCTTGATGTAAAGCGCGGTCAGAAGATCGCAATAGTCGGCGCTACCGGCTCGGGCAAGACCACCGTAGTGAACCTGCTCACTCGCTTTTACGACATCGACAGCGGCAGCATCACGGTAGACGGCGTGCCGATAACGGATATTCGCATGGCAGAACTGCGCCGCTCGATAGCGATAGTTTTGCAGGATACCGTGCTTTTCTCGGGCACTATCGAGGATAATATCCGCTACGGCAAAGAAAACGCTTCCCCCGAGGAAGTTAAAGCCGCCGCCGCTCACGCCAACGCTGATGAGTTTATAGAGCGCCTGCCCGAGGGCTACGCTGCTCAGCTCAGCGAGGGCGGCTCTAACCTCTCGCAGGGTCAGCGCCAGCTTCTTGCGATAGCCCGCGCCGTGCTCGCCGAGCCGCCTATACTTATCCTTGACGAGGCGACTTCCAGCGTAGATACCCGCACCGAGATGCACATTCAGTCCGCGATGGTAGCGCTTATGAAAAACCGCACCTCGCTGATAATCGCCCACCGCCTTTCCACTATCCGCGACGCGGACAAGATAGTCGTTATAGACGGCGGCAGGGTAGCCGAGATGGGCAGCCACGATGAGCTTATAGCCCTCGGCGGCTGTTACTACAAGCTTTATCAGACCCAGTTCGCAGGAAATAAGACCTAACATATCAAAGCATAAAGAAACCGCAGAGCTTTTTCGCCCTGCGGTTTTTGCTTTTATAAACTTATCTCGATGCCCTGCGAAAGCCTGAACGAGTAGATGTAGCAGGCCTTTACCGGCAGCGGAAGTATCAGGTCGAGCGCCGCCTTGTACAGCTTTAGCTGCACTTTGTACCTCAGCGCTTCTGAGATCTCCGCGAAATTGTCCGTCTTGTAATCAACGAGTATATACCCCTCACCGTCCTTGAAAATGCAGTCGCAAACGCCTTGTAACATTCCGTCGGGCGCTATCAGCTCGGGAAACTGTTTGTCAAGCCCCGCGTCGTCCGCGCGCACCATAAACTGCATCTCGCGCCGCACGTCCTCCGAAGCTTTCACGCGGCGGTAAAAATCGCTCTCGAAATATTTCTGCACCGCCCCTTTGTAAACGCCCTTGCTCTCGCGCTCGCTGAAAATGCCTTTTTCCACCAGTCGCTCCAGCTCGCCGCTTACGCTCTTTTCGGCGTTCTCGTAGTCCGCCAGCTCCATGAAAAGGTGGGTGTACGTTCCCTTTTCCGCCGCCGTCAGCCGCTTCGCTTCCTCGTCAAGCGTGCCTAGCTGCGGGTAAAACATCGGGTCGGCGTCGCCCTCCTTAGCTCGCCGCAGTTCGCTCACTATCTCGGTAACGGTGCGCTTCGCCGCCGCCATTGCCGTGGCGTTCGGGTATACAAATTCGTACTTTTCGCGCAGAGCTGCCGCCGCGGCAGGGTCGCCCTCGGGCGTTTCAAAGCGCTTTTGCACAGGCGCATCGCCGCCGTCGGCAGAATATTCGCCCCATACCGCTTTCAGCCGCACCCCGCTGCCCATAGAAAGATCGCCCGCAATGTCGCCGAGTTCTAACTCTTCCAAAAGCGGACGGTTGCGGTCTGAGATCATTATAACAGCCGCCAGCCATTCTTGATAGCTCTTGCAACCACGCAGCAGCTTCGCCGAAACGCCGCCTTCGCGCATTATCGAAAGCGCCAAGTTGCTCAGCACCGTAGGCGTGTCGTACTGCGAATTTTTGTTGTGCTTTATCGTTATGGGTATGAAAAGCCGCTCTTTCGCACGCGTCAGCGCAACGTAAAGCAGGCGCAGTTCCTCGCTTAGCTGTTCGCCTTCGGTTATCGACTCCAGCGCGGCGTGTGCGATGGTGCGCACTTTCAGCAGCTTGTCGTGCCGCATATAGTTTATGCCCGCGCCCAGCCGCTCGTTCAGCAGTATCTTCTGTGAAAGGTCAGATCTGTTGAACGATCTGTCGATGTTCGTGAGAAATACGAACGGGTACTCAAGACCCTTCGAGCTGTGTATCGTCTTGACCTCTACGCAGCTGCCGTCCGCCGTCACCGTAAGCGCTTGCGCGAAGTCGCCGCCCGCCGCCGAAAGGCTGTCGAGAAATCGCAGAAATCCCGCTATGCCGCCCGTAGAGTCTTTCTCGTACTCCGCTGCTCTCTGCGTCAGCAGTCGCAGATTTGCACGCCGCTGCGCGCTGTTTTCGTAAATGCTCGCTACCGCAAAAAATCCCGTTTCGTCGTATATCGCCGAGATCAGCGCTTCAAGGCTCATGCTTACCGAATATGACCTCAGCCGCTTTATCAGCGCGGCGGCGCGGCGGCACTTCTCCTCCAGCACATCGTTGTTCAGCTCTATCCGCTCCGTTTCTTTCGCGTCCGCGCTCTCGGTCTTTGAGGCGGCGAGTATCATTTGGTAAAGGCGCAAGGGCTTGTCGTCCGCGCGGCTGAGCAGGCGCAGCTTCGCCGTTTCCTCCGCCGTGAAGCTGAATATCGGCGACATCATCACCCCCGCCCGGCAGGTCTTTCATCGGGTCGTCGATTATTTTCAGCAGGTTCACCATTGTGATTATCTCTTTCGCGCCCATGTAGCCGTCCGTCTGCTCGCTCTGCGCTTTCAGCCCGACATACTCCAGTGCCGCGGCTATCCTGCGGCAGCCCTCTTTTCCGCGCGAGAGTACACAGAAATCTCCCGCCGTGCAGGCGCGCGCTTCGTCGCCTTTCCATACCTGCTCGCCGCTCTCGATCATCTGCCGTATCCTGCGCGCTATGCAAAGCTCCTCCTCGCCGAAAATGTAGTATTTCAGCTCCTCGTTCTCCTGCTCAGCCGTGCGTATCAGCATAAGCTCGGTCGGCTTGTCCTCGCCGCCGTAATGCGCGCCGCATCGCAGTTCCTCGTCCTCCGTGTACTCCAATTCGCCAAGCTCTTCGCTCATAAGCGCGCGGAAAACGCTGTTTACAAAGTCGATGACCCCCGCGCGGCTGCGGAAGTTCCTCGTTAGCCGTATCTTGCAGAGCGCGCCCGTTTCGTCTGCGTCAGCCTGCTTGGCAGCTTTTAAAAACAGCCGCGGGTTCGATAGTCTGAAGCGGTATATTGCCTGCTTCACGTCGCCTACCACGAAAATGTTGCTGCCTAGCGCCGCCATGTCCTGCGAGGTCGAAAGCGCGCGGAATATCGTTTCCTGCAAGTTGTTCACGTCTTGGTATTCGTCGATGAGTATGACCTTGTACGCCCCGCTGCGCACTATCTCCTCCGCCAGCGGCGTTCTCCGCGCCTGCCCACTTTCGTTCGTTACCAGCAGCCGCATAGCCATTCGCTCGATGTCCGAAAAGTCAGCTACCCCGCGCTCCAGCTTTATATCGTTCAGTATCTGCTGAAAACGCATGGTCGCTCCGCAGAGCGCCGCGAATATCTCGCCCGCGTGCGCCATAGCCGCGCCGATGTCCCGCCCCATAGCGTGTACGCTCGTCGTCAGCCGCTTTATGCTGTTTTTCATCGTTTCGCGCACCTTTTTTATCTGCTCGAAAACTTCCTGCTGCGCGATAACTTCTTCGGTGGTGAGATTTTTCTCCGAGGGCTTGCGCATAGTCGCAAATTTTATCCCTTCCAGCGCGTCGTAAAGCAGCTCGTAATCGCCCGCGTTCACCGCCGCCCGCACGCTTTCAAGCGAGTCGAGGTCTGCCGCCGCGGCTTTCAGCGCGCTTTCGCTGTTGCCCAGTTTCAGGCATAGCTGTGCCTCCTGCTGCTGGCAGCGCACGGCTTTGTCCACCGCGCCCTGCACCTCGTACATGAATATCTCCACATCGCGCCGCAGCTTCTCGCCGTCGGTAAAGCCCGCCTGCGTTTTCTCTATCCAGTCTTCAGGAAACGGCAGCGAACATAAGAATTTGTAAAAATCATACACCTGTCTGCTAAGCTCGGTGTCGCTGTTGTTCGTCAGCGCGTCGATGAGCAGCTCAGCCCCCTGCGGGTCTTCGCGGCGCGTTTCCTCCAGAGCCGCCGCCATAGCTTCGTCTGTGATGACAGCCGTCTGCGTGTCGTCCGCCACGCGTATCCCCGCGCGGTAGTCAAATTCGTTCAGGTGGCTCTTCACCAGTTCCAGACAAAATGAGTTTATCGTGCTTATCTTCGCGAGCGATAGCATTTCGCACTGCCGCTCCAGCCAGCGGCGCGCTTCGGGGTCGCTCTCGGCAGCCGTGCGCTCGGTAAGCGCCCCGCGCAGCTTCGTTTTCATTTGGTTCGCCGCGTCTTTTGTGAATGTTACCGCCAGCAACCGCTCGGCAGGGCAGTCGGCGCTGCTGTCTGCCAGCAGGCGCACCGTGCGCTCTATCAGTACGGCAGTTTTTCCGCTTCCCGCAGCCGCAGGCACTACCACTCCGCGGTAGGTAGTTTCTATCGCCCGCTGCTGCTCGTCAGTCCATTTTACCGCCATCAGTTCTCCTCCTTGCCGATCTCTTTTTCTATCTCCTCTAGCGCGCTCTCTAGCTTTTCCTTGTCCGCAGGGCTTACCGCGCGCGGATTTTTCGGGTCAGGCTCGGGGCACATCGACTTGTAATCGCAGTATGTGCAGGGCAGCACGCCGCCTGCTTCAAGCGGGTCTGCCTTTATCTCGCCGCCGTGTATCTTCTCCGCCATCTCGTTGACCTTGTTCAGCGCAAACCGCTCCATAGCTTTCAGCCGCTCTTCGCTTACAGGCTTCGCGGTCGAAGCTCCATGCACCGCGCCTTTCGCCGTCAGTCGGTATATAGTGAAGATGCCCTCGTTGTCCGTGTTAAGCGCGGGCATTATCTCGTCGCCGAGCATTAGTCCGTCCGGCTTGTATTCGCGCGCCCTCGCCAGCGATGTTTTCTCCGCAAGCTTTCCCTCGGCTTCCGCCTTTTCAAGCTCGTAAGGCGTCATTTCCGCTTTCACAAAGCGTATGTGCGAGTACATTATGCCCGCGGGCCGAAGTTCGCCGTATTCGCCGCGCAGACCTGTCGAGGCCGCCAGCAGGTATATCAGCATTTGCAGATCCAGCCCGTGGTATACCTCTTCCGCACGGAAGCTCTGCCTGCCCGTTTTGTAGTCCACTATCCTCAGCCATGTGCCCGCGTCAGACTTGTAAATGTCAGCGCGGTCTATCTTTCCGCGTATCTGTATGCGCGTGTCTGCTAGCCGTATCGCCAGCGCCGACCTGCCGTTCTCATCGGTTAGGTCGTACTCAAAAGCTATCGGCAGGAAAAGCGAACGTTTCATCTCCTCGCGGAAATACGCCGCCATGTACGTCACAGATTTTTTCAGTCGCTCAACCGCAAATTTGAAGGTCAGCGTTTTGCCGAAAGCTCCGCCCATTTCTCGCTCGATGTATTCGTCCGCGCAGGCCGAAACCTCCGCCGCAAGCTGCTCGTCCGTCTTTTTCGTAAAGTTTTCGTCGTAAACTCTCTTGCCGTTTTCCTCGCGGCTCATTATTTTTTCCAGACATTCGTGCGCTATGTTGCCGAAGTATCTCGCGTCCATCTGCACCTTGTCCGTGCCGAAAAGTTTCAGCCCGTGCTTGCAGAAGTACGAGAACGGGCACTTGTAGTAGTCTGAAACGCGCGTTGCCGAGATGTTCAGGTCTTTCGGGAAAAACAGCGTTTTCGCCGTCTGCTGCGATATTTTGTCCGTCCTCTGCGCTGCCGCCATAGCCGCGTACTCCAGCCGCTCGCTGTACTCCGCCGAGCCTTTCAGCGAAAGCCGCACGTTCGCCGCCGCCTGCGTTTTGTCTTTTGAATGTTGTAAACAACTGTAAAACGCACTGCGGTACGTCGCGCAGTAAAACTCCTGCCCCAGCGCCGAAGCGTTCACCGAAATGTCGTCCTCAAAAAGCTCCGCCGTCATAGCGAAAAGCTGCGACTTTGCGCATGCCGTGCCCGTTCTGTCCGCATTGTGGCAGCAGATGTACAGCCGCTCGCTCGGCGCGGTAACGGCTTCGTAAACGTTCATCCGCTCGCTGTCAAGCTGTACGGCGGGGGAAAAGTCAAGCTCCGCGCCGTCCTTAGCCAGCGCCGCAGTTTCCGCCTCGTTCAGCAGCCCCGAAGCGCTCGCCCCGCGCGGGAAAACGCCGTCGTTCGCTCCGATGATGAAAAGCGCTTTTACTCCCGATATGCGCGATCTTTCTGCGTCCGCGAACCGCACACAGTCCGACCTCTGCGGCGGCGCAGCTATCTTTATGCCGTCCAGCATCAGCCGTATCAGCTCCGAAAATGCTCGCAGGCTTATCTTCTCGCCGCCCATGTCCTCGTATATTGCCTTTATCGCGCCGACTATGCCGAGCCATATCTGCTTGAAAGCGCGCGTTACCTCCAGCTCGTTTTCGTCAGATGCCGCCTTTACCGCCGAGTATATCTGCTTCGACATCTCCATCTCGTCCAGCAGCTCGAAAAGCGCGCGGCATATCTCAGCCGCCGTAGCGTCCTTGCAGGCGGCGCGGAATTTCTCCAGCGGCGTGATGAGCGCGGCGCGCGTTTTTTCAATGGCGGGGTTCTGCGTGGCTTCGGCAAAAGGCACTTTCCACATATTGCCGTCCACGCTCCATTTTATGCAAAATTCTTCCAGATAGTTGGCTTCGTAATCAAATATCGTAGAAAGCGGCGACTTCGCCACCCTCAGCAGATCTTCCGTGCGGTACTCGCGCGTAAGCGCCGCCTCAAGCAGGCTTATAAGGTACTTCGCGGGTACAGATGTCAGCGCCGAGGTCTTTGTGTCGATGTAGTAGGGCAGTTCGTACCGCTCCGCCGCGCCGCTCAGCAGCTGCGAATTTTCTTCCAGCCCGCCGCATATCACCGCGATGTCCGCGTACCGCAGCCCCTCTTCGCGCGTCAGCCTGTGTATCTCGGCGCAGACGTACTCCGCTTCCTCGTAAGGGTCGGCGGCGCTCACAAGTTTCACCACCCCCTGCGAAGCGCGTTTTTCGGGACGGTATTTCCAAAGACTGCCGTTTATGTGCTCCAGCGCGGGCGATCGTCCGCAGCCGCCGCATGGCGTAAGCTTTACCTGCAGATCGCAGTCCCGCGCCGCATCCTCTATCTTCGCGCGCGTGCGCACAGTTTCCGCAAATGGGTCAGAGCCGCCATCGTTTTCGCCGCATACCAGTGAGAACACCGCGCTTTGGCAGCAGCTCAGCACGCTCTTTACCAGCTCAAATTCGTCCGCCGAAAAGCGCGTGAACGCTTCAAAAAACACGTTCTTGCCCGCAAAAAATCTATTCTCCCGAGCAAGCTTCGCCGCCGCAGCCGACTCGGTAACGCTTCCGCGCAGTCCCGCTTCCTCTAGGGCGGCGTTGTACTCGGCAAATATCAGCGCTAAGTCTTTCAGCTTCGGCGAACCGTTCAGCGTGCTCTCGGCGGTGATGTGCAGCGTTTCGGGCGTCGCCCCCGCGTGCGTCAGCGAGCCGAAAAGCGATATGCACTCCGAAACGAACGAGGGTCTTAAAAGCGAACGGCTCAGCATTTCCAGCCTGCCCTCGCCGCGCAGTCTGCTCTGCGCTTTGTACATGGCTATCAGTTTGGCGTTGTCGTCGGCGTTTTCAAGCCTGCTGCCGCCCAACGTACGGCATATCTTCCCGCATAGGCGCGAGATTCCCATAGTCTGCACCGAGTTGAAAAGCCGCGCGCCCATGTATTCGTAAAGTCGCTTGTCCAGCTCAAATGAGTACTGGTCGGGCGTTATCACGAGCGCCCCGCCGCTCTCCGCCGCTGCCTTTACTCGCGAGAAAAATACTTCCTCGCGCAAGCTGTGATTTCTACCGTAAATTATTTCAGGCATAGCGTGTTCTCCTTAATAATGACATAATAACTTTAGAATAATTATATCACGCTGTGCAAAATTTGTCAATCAAAAGTGCCTTCCCGCGCGCATTTTCGTTGACAACCCGCCCGCGTTTGTGGTATACTATTATAAAGACAACACCGAATAATCTCTTGTTGGAGGATCAAATGTTTGAAACTGAAATAAAACTTCCGCGCGTTATCCTCTGCGCAGTGGATACTGGCGAGTACAACGCCGAAGCTTCTATGAACGAGCTTGCCGAACTTGCGCGCACGGCGGGTGCAGAGGTCGCGGCGCGCGTGGTACAAAAGCGCCCCGTTATAGATAACGCTACCTGCATAGGTTCGGGCAGACTTGCCGAGCTGAAAGAACTTTGCCAAAATGAAAATGCCGATCAGGTCATCTTCGACTGCGAGCTTACCGCTTCGCAGGTGCGCAATATCGAGGACGTCATCGGCGTTCACACTATAGACCGCACAACGCTGATACTCGATATTTTCGCTCAGCGCGCCGTCACCCGCGAGGGCAGGTTGCAGATAGAGCTTGCGCAGTATAAATACCGCCTGCCGCGCCTTGCGGGAATGGGCGTTTCGCTCTCGCGTTTGGGCGGCGGTATCGGCACGCGCGGCCCCGGCGAAACTAAGCTCGAAACCGATAAGCGCCATATCCGCTCGCGCATACAAAAGCTCAGCGAGGAGCTTAAAGAGATAGAAAAACGCCGAGGTCTGGCGCGCAGCCACCGCAAAAAAACCGGCGTGCCCGTCTGCGCGGTGGTAGGCTATACAAATGCCGGCAAATCTACGCTTCTCAATACCCTCACCGACGCCGATGTGCTCGCTGAGGATAAGCTTTTCGCCACCCTCGAGACCACCTCGCGCGCTGTCACTTTGCCTGACGACCGCGAGATAATAATGGCGGATACCGTAGGGTTTATCAGCCGCCTGCCGCATAATCTCGTCGAGGCGTTCAAGTCTACACTGGAGGAAGCTGCCAACGCCGATGTTATAATCCACCTCTGCGACGCTTCCGACCCCGAGTGCCACGAAAAAAGCAATGTCACTCTTAAACTGCTTGAAGAGCTCGGCTGTTCCGATATTCCCGTGATAACCGCTTTTAATAAGTGCGACCTTGTGCCTGAGCTTTGCGAAGCCCTCTCGCACGAGCCGCAGAGCGTGCTTATCTCCGCAAAAAGCGGCGCGGGTACTGATAAGCTGCTCGCCGCCGTTGCCGAAGCGCTTGGCGAGAACTGCGTAAGCGGCCGTTTTCTTTTTCCGTTCGATAAAGGCGGCGTGCTGGCGCGCGTTCGCGAACTGGGCGGCGTGAAAAACGAAGAGTACACCGCCGAGGGCATTGCGGCTGATATTCGTCTGGATAAAAAATACATCGGTCTGCTAGAGCAGGCAGCGAAGCCTCTCAGCGCCGATAAACACGATGAAAAGGTAAGTGAGTAATATGCCGGAACGTCAGCTCAGATGGATGAAGCTGGATAACGCCGCGAAGATATACCCCGCGGCAAGGCGGCGCAATTGGAGCAATATCTTCCGCCTTTCGATAACGCTCGACGAGGATATAGACCCCGCCGTATTGCAAGCCGCGCTCGATGTCACGATAAAGCGCTTTCCCTCGATAGCCGTTCGCGTGCGCACGGGTATGTTTTGGTATTATCTTGAAGAGATAGAAAAAGCGCCGCAGGTGCAGCCCGAGCACGCCTATCCGCTAACGCATATGCCGTTTGACGATATTCGCCGATGCGCTTTCCGCGTGCTGTATTTCCGCGGGCGCATAGCCGTCGAGTTCTTCCACGCGATAGCCGATGGCAACAGCGGTCTGATATTCCTAAAATCCCTTGCCGCCGAGTATTTGGAGCAAAAACGCGGCTTACAGATACCCTTTGAAAAAGGCGTTTTCGATAGGCGAGAGCCGCCGCGCGAGTGTGAGCTTGCCGACGATTTTCCGAAATACGCAGGCATGGTAAGCGCGGGCAGGGGAGAGCGCACCGCTTTTCAGCTTACCGGTCTGCCCGAGCAGGGCGGCTATAAGAACATAATAGTCGGCGAGATGAGCGTGAAAGACGTCCTCGACCTCGCGCACGGCTATGGCGTAACGATTACCGAGCTGATAGTTTCGGTGATGATAGCTTCCTTCGCCCGCCTGCAGGATGAGCGCGTGCCGAAACGCCGCCAAAGACCGCTGAAAGTGCTGATACCTACCAACCTGCGGCGTATGTTCCCGAGCGAAACTCTGCGAAATTTCGTGCTCTATATCACCCCCGGCATAGACCCTCAGCTCGGCGATTACAGCTTTGAAGAGATATTGGCAGAGGTGCATCATCAGATGTCGCTGGAGCTTTCGCCAAAGCGCATGGCGGCTCGCATACGCGCCAACGTCAAGATAGAGCAGATGCCGCTGCTGAAAATACTGCCGCTTTTCGTGAAAAATATCGGCATGAAGATAGCCTACGAGCTTACGGGCGAGAAAAAGTCCTGCATCACTATCTCAAACCTCGGCAACATCACCCTGCCCGACGAAATGGCGCGCCACACGCGGCGCTTCGGCTTCACCCTCGGCACGCAGGTAACTTCGCCGAACAACTGCGCCGTGCTTTCTTACGGCGGACGGCTGTATATCAGCATGATACGCCGTATAGAAGAGCCTGTGCTTGAGCGCGAATTTTTTACATATCTGCGCAAACTTGGTCTGCATATCACCTTGCGCAGTAATCAGAGAAGGAGCTGAGCAAAATGTATTGTGTAAAATGCGGCGTTGAGCTTGACGACGCCGAGGAGCGCTGCCCGCTCTGCGGAACGCGCGTTTACCATCCCGATATTGAAAGGGGAGAGGGCGAGCCGCTTTTCCCGCGCACTGATGAGAGCGAGGTGCAGACGGTCAGCCGCGGCGGCGTACTTTTTATAATAACGTCTATCTTCGCGCTCGCCGTGCTTCTGCCGCTGGTCTGCAATCTCAGCATAAACCGCGCGGTTACTTGGTCGGGCTTCGTGACGGGCGCTGTCCTGCTCGCGTATATCGTGATAGTCCTGCCGCTCTGGTTCAAAAAGCCGAACCCTGTGATATTCGTTCCCTGCGATTTCGCGGCGGCTGCGGTCTACCTGCTGTATATCGACCTCGCTGTGCATGGCGGCTGGTTCATGACGTTCGCCTTGCCTATAACGGGCGGCGCGGCACTGATAACTACCGCGGCTATTACTCTCTGCCGCTGCCTCCGCCGCGGGTATCTGTACATCTTCAGCGGCGTAGTGATACTCAGCGGCGGTTTCGCCGTGCTGGTAGAAAGTATGCTCACGCTGACTTTTGGCGAGCGTATGCGCATAGGCTGGTCGCTTTACCCGCTGGCGGCGTGCACGCTTATAGGCTTGTGGCTGCTGATAGTAGCCATCTGCCCGAACCTGCGAAATTCGCTTAAAAAGAAATTTTTTGTTTGATATTCGATAAAAAAACGGAAATGCGCTGATCGTAAAAGTGCATTTCCGTTTTCTTGTTATGCGGTCATTTTGTTGTCTTTATCTTTCAGTTTCTCAAGCTTTTCCTTTGCTTTTTTGCAGGTCAGCGCTACAGTCGTCCCTATGCAGAAAGCCAGAATTATCATAGCGCCGCCGCCGACTACCAGCAGTTTTTTTCTCATTCCGCCATCTCCCTTTCCGATATTATTTTTGTGAGCCTGTTCAGCCGCCGTACTATGTGATCTCCTGTACGGCGGTTTTCTTTTAGAGCCGCGTTCGCGCGGACGATCTCTGCCGAAATGTTTTCGCTTTTTTCAAGCCTTTCCAGTATGCCGCGCCCCTCGCGGTAGCCGTACTCTATCATTTTTGCGATGGAATCTCTCTGAAGGTCAAAGCTGTCTGAGAATATCGGCTTTTCCTGAAGATTGACATACATTATCGGCACGCCGCGGTCATTGCTTTTTTGGCTGATGTATCCGTCGAATTGCAGAGCCAGTATCATGTCCAGTCCGCGCATTTTTAAGAGCGGGCGTATAGGTGTGTTGTCAGCCGCCGCGCCGTCGTAGTAGCTTTTGCCGTTTACGGTGACGGAGTGCATTATCGGCGGTACTGCTACGCTGGCTTTCAGAAACCCCGCGCGGTATTGGGGCGGCGTTTTGTCCAGCCGTATGTACTGCGCTTTTTTCTCGCCCGCCGACCAGCATACCGTGCTGAGAAAGCATTTCAGCTCGTCAGAGCGCCCGTGTATGCTTTCAGCTATGTTCATTATCCCGCCGCTTTTCAAAAACTTATCATACACTTTTTTACAGCCCTTGAAGTCCAGCGAGCGCCATATCTCCTCCGCCTGCGCCGATCTTCCCGCGGCGAAAGCGTAGCCGTTGAGCGTGCCTATCGAGGCGGCGGATATGGCTTTTACCTCAAAATGCGCGTTCTCGCTAAGCGCTTTGCAAAAGCCTATCTGATACGCGCCCTTCGCCATTCCGCTCGATAAAACTAAGCCTAAACGTATAGGCTTGTCATTTTCCTGCATTATCAGGTTCCTTTACCGCCCAAATGAGCGCTACTACCCAGCCTATAAATGACCAGCCGAGAAATAGATTCATGCAGAATATCGCGCCCTTGTTTACCCTAGCCCTCGCTAGTGCTACAACAGTAGGGATAAAATACACGATGATACCTACTATTATCATCAAAACCATAAGTGCTGAACCGTCCATATTTTCCTCCGTTCTAGCGGATTTCCCGCTAAGATATTGCATAAATAATCCGTTTACCAAACGGGCAGTGCCGCGCATGGCAAACCGGTTTTATGACCACAATATAATTATAGCGGATTTTCCGCTAAAAGTCAACAGCAAATTACAAAATACCGTATAATAAATTTAACAAATATTGAACACAGATTTTGGGTAAAATGACTAAAAAGGAGCATCAGCAGTATGTATGTAAGAATAAGGAATTTGAGAGAGGACGCGGATATGACGCAGACTGAGATAGCTAAGATCTTAAATTGCAGTCAGCGCGTGTACAGCAATTACGAGAGGGGAGAGCTTGATATTCCTACCGATATTCTAATCAAGCTCGCAAATTTTCACAACGTTTCGGTAGATTACATTCTCGGCAGAACGAATAATAAAAAAACAAATTTCTAAATCAAAAAAACGGAAATGCGCTCACTCGAAGTCCATTTCCGTTTTTTATGTACTGTTTCAGCCCTGCAAAATCACGTCCCCTGCAGCCGCCTCAGCAGTTTTTTCGCCTTTCATGTACTGCTCAAGCTGCACAAAAAAGCTGTTTATCCTCTCAGTGTCTTCAAGCCCTTTTGTCATCGGCTGCATTTCGTTCTGCGAGTCGGTTATCATCTTGCCCGCGTTGTATGCCGTGCCGGTCAGCATTTCCTTGCCGTCCAGCGTTTCCAGCGCCGACCGCGAAAGAGGTATGCCTTTCTCTATGCCTTGCAATTCTGCCATCTCTTCGCCGTTTAGCAGATAGTTCAGCAGGCGCGCCGCGCTTTGCGGGTCGTCGCTGTTCTTGCTGATAGCGTACAGGCTCGTGGGCTTTACATACCAGCCGCTGCGCAGCGGCTCTTCCGTGCTGATGAATTTGCCTATCACCGTAGTTATTTGCGAGTCGTCCGAATATGCGTAGTTCTGCGCGTCGCTCGCCCATAATAGCTGTCCTGCGCATTTGCCGCCAAAATAGTTGGTCTTGTCATAGTTTTCGCCAAGGTGTATCACGCCGCCCTCATTCAGCTCTTTCGCAAATCTCATCATAGAGGCTAGGTTTTCGGTGTCAAAATCCGCAGCCGCCTTGCCCGTTGTCTGCTCCTCATGCGCCGTCAGCATCAGCCATAGGTATATGTTCGCCGTTTCAAAGAGGTACTTTCCCTCAGCCGCAAGCTTGCTGCCGCACTCAAAAAGGTCGTCCCATGTTTCGGGTATCTCCTCGCCGATCTCTTTCAGCATATCCTCGTTGTAGTAAAATGTTATCGCGTTTAGTGAGATAGGTATGGCGTTCAGTTTTCCGTTTATCATGCCGTATGACAGCTGCTCTTCCGTAAAATTGTCCAGCGCTATCTCGTCGCTCAGCGTGTTCAGATCGTAAAATCCTTCGCCGTCGGGCGAATATTCGTTCAGCCATGCGTAGTTCAGTTGTATTATGTCGCTCTCTTTGCCGAAGCTGTAAAGTGCGTCAAGGCTCTCTTTGTAGCCAACGTAGTCGCTGGAGTAGGGCTGTACGTTTATGTCGCCGTTTTCCTGCTCAAATATCTTTATGCCTTTGAATGTGTAATCAGCGCGCGCGTCGCCGCCCCACCATGCAAACGATATTTCGGTCGGCACGCTTATCTCCTCGCGGCTCTGGTATTCCTTGAAAATTCTGTTAGAGCAGCCCGTTGCCGTCAGCGTTATCACCGCCGCCGATGCCGCAGCCGTCGCTCTTTTTATAAAGCCGCTCATTTTGCCGCCCCCTCTTTGCTCTTCTCCGGCTTGTAGAAAGCTGCGCTGTTGCCTTCCGCCTGCTCGGCTTCCTTCATCGCCTCAGCCGCCTTGCTTATCAGCGAGCTGAAGTCCTCCGCGTGGTCGGGGTAGCAGCATATGCCTATCGAAACGTAAAGCTTCATATCGCTCTCGCCGCCCAGCGTGAATTCTTCAAATGCTTCCGGCAGCCCGCCGCAAACTGTGTTCATAGCTTCGTGCGCTTTGAATATGTCAAATTCGCTGAAGTTCACAAATGCCGCTATGCGGTCTTCCGAGATCCTGCCGATGTATACTGCCTTTTCGCCAAAGTATTCTTTTATAATGTTTATCGCGTTCACCCGCGTGTCATTCCAGCAACTGTATGTAACGGTAGACCGTATGCCCGCCGCATCCTTTATCGAAAGCAGCACCAGCGCGTATGTACTTCCGATGATAGAGGTTTCCATCAGCTCGCTTATTTTTTCGTCCAGTCCGTACTCGTTAAGCACGCCCGTAGCGGGGTCGATGAATTCGCTGTTTGTGTCCGCCAGCTCGCCAGCCATGAATTTCGCAGTCGCGAGCGTGCCTGTCGCTACGGATATAAGCACCAGTATCAGCAGCATAGCCATAGCCGATGGCCCATCTATCGGCGAGATCTTTATCAGAGAAGGCTGTTCCATTATCGTGTATGCCGTCCAGCCGCTGTCAGTTGTCAGCTTTGCGCCCGTCAGCCCGTTTACCGTAACGTGCTCGTTTTCCGCATCGAACATTGATGAGTATTTTTTCGGTATCGCGTCGCCATGCTTCAGTTTTTTCTCGTCAGCAGTCGTGTATATCACCCTCTGCTGTTCGTCAGTGAGTATGAATATCTGTTTTTGTCCGTTTTTCGAGTTGATTATCTTGTCCAGCTCGTCGATGTACTCAGAAAGCAGCAGTACCGAGTGGTCGCTCAGCCGCCTTATGTAGTATATCTTTCTGTTAGCGCCGCTCAGCCCGAAAAGCCAGCATTCGCCGTTTTTCATTTGGTCGTTGAAGTATTCGTAGCTCTCTGTGTTCAGCACCGCTTTCGTGCCCGATGATGCTTTGCCTATAACGCTGCCGTCTGAGTAGAATATCATGAAGTCAACGTATGTCTTGCCAGCTGACATTTTCAGCAGCATCTCTTTTGTGCTGTTTTTCAGCTCGCTCTCATCTGCGGGGGATAGCCCTCCTTTTACGGGGTCGTACTCGGGCAGCTCGTTTACCGTGAAAAGCGCGCTCGTGTCGTTTTCCACGCCTTTGGTAAATCTGTTTACAGCTGTGGCGTACTGTCTGCCCAGCGCCGTTATGTCCTCCTCACATTCTTTGTAAACTATGCTCTTGAGGTTTACGAATGCGTATGTAAAGGCTGCGAAAAACAGCATGGCGGTAACTATCGTGTAGCATATCATCATGCGGTTTCGCACCTTGCGGACTGATACTCTCTTGCCGTTATCTTTTTCCCCCATGGCGTGCGGTCCTTTCTGAATTTATTTTTTGTGGAAAATTTTATCTAAAAGCTCGCATATCCTGAAAGAGTAGGTCACCTTGTCTGCCAGTGCGCCTCGTTGCTTTTCAGCCGCCGCCGAGCTGCTTATCTGCGGAAAGAGAAAAGTATGCTTCTCCGCCTTTGCCTCAGCTTCGCCGCCGCAGGCAGCAAGCATTATCGCCGCTGCGAACCCGCAGCAAAGCGCCCTCTTGGCTCTCTCAGATCTTGCCGATGTGCAAGCTATGTTATTGTTCTGGTATTTCATGCCGATACTTCCTTTCACTGTCTTTAAAGATGTCTGAAAGTATCATTGGCAGTTTTTATCGCGCTAATCACCCGCAGAAATTATTTTCCGAAAACTTCCTTGGCTATGTCGCATGAGCGCTTTGCGTCTTTAGCGTAGTAGTCCGCGCCTATCATCTCGGCGTACTCGGGCGTAAGTACCGCACCGCCTACCATTATCTTGCACTCGTGCCTCTCGCGCAGCAGCTTTATAGTGTCCTCCATGCCTTTCAGCGTGGTGGTCATCAGCGCCGAAAGTCCTACCAGCTTTACGTTGTGCTTTACAGCCGTTTCCGCTACCAGCTCGGGGTCTACGTCCTTGCCGAGGTCGATAACGTCGTAGCCGTAGTTCTCCAGCAGCACTTTTACTATGTTCTTGCCTATATCGTGTATGTCGCCCTTTACCGTGCATATCACGATAGTGCCCTTAGAGGCTTCCTTTTCGCCGCTCTGCGAAAGCTTTTGCTTTATTACTTCAAAGCAGGCCTGCGCCGTGCCCGCCGTAAGTATGAGCTGCGGCAGGAATATCTTGCCTTTTTCAAATTCGTTGCCCGTCTTGTCCAGTTCGGGGATAAGTATGTTGTTCACTATTTCCATAGCGTCGGTAGTTTCCAGCAGCTTTTCCGTTATCTCTGCCGCGTCGCGCTTCAAGCCGTGCGCCATAGCGTAGCCGAGGGTCATGTCCGCCGCCGCGGCTTTCGGCACGGGCGCTTGCTCTGCCCCGTAGTTCTCTATAAATTCCGCAGCATTCTTGTCGATGTTCGCCAGCAGTCTGTAAGCGCGCACCGCAGATGTCATAGAGTCGATGTTCGGGTTCATGATAGGCAGGTCAAGCCCCTGCATAAGCGCCATCGTGAGGAAAGTGCGGTTCACTATCTCGCGCGATGGCAGACCAAAGCTTATGTTCGATACGCCGAGCACCGTCTTTACGCCCAGCTTTTCTTTTACCAGCTTTACCGCCTGCAATGTCTGCATAGCCGCTTCCTGCTCTGCGGAGCATGTGAGTACCAAACAGTCTATACAAATGTCGCTGCGGGGTATTCCGTATTCGTCCGCGCGGCGGCATATTTTTTCTGCTATCTTTAGTCTGCCCTCTACCGTTTTAGGTATGCCGTTTTCGTCAAGGCAGAGTCCTACTACCGCCGTGCCGTATTTCTTTACCAGCGGCAGTACTGAGTTGAGCGATTTTTCCTCGCCGTTTACCGAGTTTACTATCGGCTTTCCGCAGTAAACTCTCAGCGCCGCGTCCAGCACCTCGGGTATAGATGAGTCTATCTGCAAAGGCGTGTCGCATATGCCCTGTATCGCCTTTACCGCGCTCACCATCATCTCTTTTTCGTCTATGCCGGGCAGACCTACGTTTACGTCCAGTATCTCCGCGCCCGCCGAGATCTGCTCTATCGCCTGATTGCAGATGTAGTCCAAGTCGTGCTCAGCAAGCGCCTGCTTAAAGCGCTTCTTGCCCGTCGGGTTTATTCTCTCGCCGATTATCCTCGGGCAGTTTATCGGTACGGCTCTGCTCGCGCTGCATACTCCCGCGCCGAGCTCTTTGTACTTAGCTTCGCACTTCCTGCCGCTGAATTTCTCTGCGGTAGCCCTTATGTAGTCGGGCGTAGTGCCGCAGCAGCCGCCGATTATCTTTATGCCCAGCGGTATCATGTCGGCGAGCAGCTCGGAAAATTCTTCGGGCAGTACGTTGTATTCGTTGGTTATGGGGTCTGGCAGACCTGCGTTCGGCTTTATGATAACGGGCAGATTCGTGTGCGCGCATACCTGCTCTACTACCGGTCGCAGTTCGCGCGGGCCGAGCGAGCAGTTTATGCCTATGGCGTCTGCTCCCAGACCGCCCAGCGTCATCGTCATCGACTCTACTCCGCAGCCCGTGAATGTTCTCATGTTCTCCTCAAAGGTCATGGTGACGAGTACGGGCAGGTCAGAGTTTTCCTTTGCGGCGAGCAGCGCGGCTTTGGCCTCCAGCAGGTCGGTCATAGTTTCTATAACTATAACGTCCGCGTCTTTGCCCGCCAGCACCATCTCTTTGAAAACGTCGTAGGCTTCCTCAAATTTCATAGAGCCGTTCGGCTCGAGAAGCTGACCGGTAGGGCCTATGTCCAGCGCGCAGTATGCGGTACGGCTCGCGCGCGCTTTCGCCCTCTGCGCTATTTCTACCGCCGCGCCGATTATCTCGTCTACGCTCTTGCCCGTAGCCGCGAGTTTCAGCCTGTTTCCGCCAAAGGTGTTGCAGTAGAAAATGTCCGCGCCCGCTTCGATGTATTTTAGGTTTATCTCCTCTATCTGCTCGGGGTGGGTGAGGTTCAGCAGTTCGGGGTTCTCACCCGCAGCCAAACCCGCTGCCTGCAGCATAGTGCCCATTCCGCCGTCTAAAAATATAAATTCCTTTTCGTTAAGCAGTTTTTTAAGATCCACAGTGTATTCCTCTCTTTCTGAATTCGCACCTGCCCGCCATCTTGCAGATAGCGCAACCGCGCCGCCCTTTTTCTATAGGCTCGTCTGAAACGCCTATCACCGCCGTTACCGATTTTCTCGGCGTCAGCAGCAGCGAATCGGTGCAGGCTACCCCCGCGCGCTTCTGCGCGTTCAGCGTTTCTATTATCATCGGCTGTATGTCGAGCGGGAAGTCGCCGTATCCCGGCGAGAACCGCCATGTGAACCAGCAGCCCGTAAGTTTTTCGTATATCTCTTTCTCCGCTTCGTCGCAAACGGCTTCCACCGCCGCGCTCGCTAAGCAGTCGGTCATGTAGCCGAGGGTTATGTCCTCAGCCTCCTTGCGGCGAATAAGCTCGTCAGCTTTTGATGAAGCCGTAGCACATAGCAGTATGCACCGCCTGCACCCGCTGAGGTGTCGGCGTATGTCCTCGCCCTTAAAGATCAGCTTCGTGCCCGCCAGTTTTATCCCATCGTCACACTCCTCGATGTCGAAAGCGCGGTATACCCAAGCGGGCGTTATCGCCTTTACCAGCTCGCGGCGGCAGCTCTCTATCATCTCCATCTGCGGGGCGGGGGGCTGCTCGCGGTAGCCCATGTACCTAATCGCTTCGTTTACATTTATATTTATATTTATCTCCATTTTCAGCTTTCCTTATAATAGTTTTATCTCGATGTTGTCCCATGGGTCGTGAGCGAGTATAACTTCGCCCGCCGCCAGCGACTTTTTCACATCTATGAACCGCTGATTAGAGCTGCCCATGAATTTCAGCTCGTAGCTTTTTTTGTCCATCTCAAATTCGCCGTCTACCAAATAATCCAGCCGTTTCAGCAGCTCGAGATAGCCGTTTTCCGCGTTCGCGTTTTCCATCAGATATTCAAAGGTATAGCCCGTGTACGCCATGACGTTCATCTTAAAGCCTTCGTACCCGAGTATCATGTCGGCAAGCTCGGTCAGCGCGGCACATTGGCAAAAAGGCTCGCCGCCCGAAAAAGTTACGCCGTCCAGCAGGGGATTTTTGATTATTTCTTCAAATATTTCCTGCGTGCTCTCAGTCCTGCCGCCCTCGAATGTCCATGTCTGTGGATTGTGGCAGCCGCGGCAATGGTGCGGACAGCCCTGCACGAAAACGGTAAATCTCATTCCGGGGCCGTCTACTATCGAGTCATTCACCAGCCCAGCTATTTTAAGTTCCATTTTTACAATTATCTCCTGATCATTATTCATTCATACCTACTGTAAATGAGTATACATATTTATTATAGCAGTTATTATGTCTAAAAACAATAATAATCAGAAAAATTAACCTTGATTTAACATTTTAAATGACACCGATTCATCGCTATTTGCCGATTTGTCATATTTGAGATGAAAAAATTATTTTTTTTGTGAGTTATTTTTTGTAAATTTGCTTGATTAAATAACGATTATATGATAGAATAATATGATGAGGTCTGTATGCTCGGTTTTTCGAGCTTGCAGATAAGGGGATTATTTTTACCGCAGGGAGGCAAAAAAATGAAAAATGAAATGTCAGCCGCTCAAGCTATTGCCAGCAAGCAGAGCAGGCGGCTGAGGAACAGACACATAGGCTTTGCCGTTGCGCTGGGCATCATCTTGATGATAGCGATAGTCAGCATAGTGGCAGTTGCAAAGATACGCGCCAACGACCGCATAATGCTCGCGAAAAACCTTATCTCTCAGTTTGAGATAAATACTACTTACCGCGAGCCTGAGTTGGCTTCTGACGGCGACGAGGACGGCGACGGTATGCTCAACGAAGCTGAAACGCGCGCCAAGACCAATCCGCAGGACGTTGACAGCGATAACGACGGTATAAGCGACGGCGACGAGGTCGCGCTCGGTACTGACCCGCTCAATCCTGATACCGACGGCGACGGACTTCTCGACGGCTTTGAGCTGATGGCGGGTCTTGACCCGAAAAAGACAAGTACCGATGATAAAACGCCCGATAAGGACGTTGTGGTAGATATAAAGCGTGAGTTCGGCGAGATAACTCTTAACGTTACCGGCGACGCAAATATAGCTGATACATCTATCTCTGAGCTTAACGTTTTCGGGATCTCTTCTAACACAGGTATCGTCAGCACTGCTTACGACTTCGTTTCCGACCACAAGTTCCAGACCGCGAAGATCACTTTCAAGCTCGACAGCAAGAAAGTCGCACAAAAGGGCGCAAGCTTCTCTGACCTCTCAGTACTGAAATTCGACGCTTCGACTCAGAGCTACGAGAAAATAAAGAGCAGGGCAGACAGCTCGGCGGGTACTATCTCCGCAGACATCAACACTTACGGCACATATGTAGTCGGCACAGAGAAAAAGGCTAATTCGCCCGCAGTTACCAAGATAGCGTTCCTGCTTGATAACTCCGGCTCGATGTACCCCGTAGAGGAGTGCGAAACTTCTCCCGAAAACGACGTTAATTTCAAGCGCCTTGACTTCACCAAGAGCCTTATCAATAAGATAGAGGGCGAGGGCGACTACCTTTACAGTATAGCGAAATTCACAGGCACATACACCCAGCTCCAGAAATTCACCGCCGATACCGAAAAGCTGAATAACGCGCTCGAAAAAATTCGCGTCGGCAAAGAGGTATTCGATGGTTCTCATATCCAGTCAGCGCTCCAAAGCTGCATGAGCACTTTCGATAACGGCTCGACTAATCAGAGAAACATAATAGTGCTGCTTTCCGACGGCGCTTCCGATGAATCAAATCCGAAGAGCATAGAGCAGCTTGCGGAAATCGCAAATAATAACAACATCATCGTTATGACGATAGGTCTGGGCAAAGAGGCTGACCGCGCATGGCTGCAAAACCTCTCGGCGCAGACTGGCGGCAAGTACTACTCGGCTTCCGACGCAGACGCTCTCGAAAGCGTTTACAAGCAGATAGTTACCACTCTGAATTACGATATAGTAGATTATTCCGATACGGACGAGCAGGCACAGGGCTACTCGCTCTATAACACAGGTTTTGACCCCGTGAAAAACGGCTTCTCGTTCAGAAACTTCCGCACCTCTGATACCCCGAGCGTAGACTTCGGTATGGCGGTAATGGCGCGCGACTGGTACGTTGGCAGATTTCAGCTCAAGACCAAGGCCGTTTCTCCCGCGGACGACAGCGAGCAGAAATACGACGCTGAGGGCTATAACCTCAAGGGCAGTGAAGTGGAAGAAAAGTTCGAGGCAAATCAGCCGCTCTCTTCCTACGTTCCGTCCCTTATCACGGGCGACTTCGGCGACGTTAAAAAGTACCTCGATTATTCTTCCTCCGGCTCAGTTCTGAAAGTTGACGCCGACCTTATGGCAAAGGCTCTCCAGCAGGGCTGGTCGGTGAAGAAATATAAGCTTGACGCGAACAACCTCTCGTGGGAAAAGGTAGAGCTTCTCTCGCTCAACGTCAAAGAATGCTCAGACAAGATCGCAAAGGCAAGCTCCGACTCGGAAGCGGAGTTTTATAAGGCTCTCTACCACCTCAACGCTTTGCAGTGGGACGATACGCCCGTTACCTTCGACCTCTTTAACGGCGATGAGGGCTTTGACGAGCTGAAATCGCTTCTCGCTCTCGGCGAACCCGTAGTTACCACCATCGACGGCTCGCATACCGTAAATGCTATCGGTCTTATACAAGACAGCTCCGACCACCGCAAATATGTGCTTCAGGTCTACGACAGCAACTATCCCGGATCGATCAAAAAGCTGTACATCACCCGCGCCGTAAAGGGTAATTTCAATATTTCAGATGGAAAGGGCAAACTGAAAGACGTTTCCTACGAATACACCTGCGAATATGACGGCAAACAGGTAGGCGTAAAATTCTCTGACGTAGCGGCATATTGACCGCGCGGCACTCCAAAAAGATATTTGGAGTGAGCATAAGTAAACGTTTTCTGTAAATACTGCACAAATTCATGGCGGGAATTTCGTAAGAAATTTGACGTATTTTTGAAAACAAATTTCACAAAAGCCCTTGATTTTACGGCGTTTTTCTGTTATAATAAATATTGAATTAGAACGGTGCGCAATGGGCGTACTGTAAATTCTAAATTACACTAATTAATGTGGAGGAGATTTAAAATGAAAATTTCTAAGATTTTCGCAGGAATGTCCGCTGCTGCTATCATCGCTGCTGCGGTAGCAATGCCTGCATCTGCTGAAGCTCCCGTAGAAAAGGAATTCTACCCTGCGACCGGTGAATGGACTTATACATACAGCGGTTCTGACATTCAGGCAGCTATTGATGCAAATGGCGCTCAGCTTTCTGAAAATAAGAGCGAAGATGGTTCGCCCAGCACTTGGACATGCGGCATGAATATTCAGGTCGGTCACATGAAGAATGCTAAGGTCACCATGACTGTTCATAGCGACACCAACAACATCTACAAGGGTGCTGACGCTGAAGCCGGTTCTGATGACACAATGTGGACCGTTCAGACTTCGTGGAATGCAGACGCTCCTGCTGATAAGGAAAAGAGCACTGTAAAGTACACTGAGAACGAAGCTAAGGGCGCTACCGAGCTGAATAACTGGGATTCCGGCCCGACCAAGTTCAATGGCCAGTGGGCACAGTTTATGCTGACTGATAATGATCTTTCTGGTGTTACTATCACTGTAAAGGTAGTTGCTGATGACGCAACCACATGGGAATATCATAAGGACAACGAAGAAAAACCCGAAGAAAATGTATATAGAGTATTCATTATGTTCGGCAACGATGCTGCTAAGATCGAGACCGTAGAAAACGCTGAGATCAACAAGCAGATCGAGGGCGAAGGCACTACCAGCTCCGGTGACGGCAGCACTACTTCCTCCGGCTCTTCTTCCGGTTCTTCCTCCGGAAGCAGCTCGAGCTCTGCTTCTTCCAGCTCTAAGGGCGGTTCCAATGGCGGCAGCACTTCCAAGGGCAGTGCCACTACTTCTTCCGCTAAGGATGCCGGTGCTTCCGACAACACTGCTAACGCAGAGTCCGGTGCAGCTGCAGGCGTAGGTCTGGCTATCGCTGCTCTTGCAGGCGCAGCTATCGTAGTTTCCCGCAAGAAGTAATTTTTAGCTAAGCTGAATAATTGCAAATAATAAAAGGCATTGCTTTCGGGCAGTGCCTTTTTTGTATATATTGTATGAATATGAAAACGTTATCTGTGCAGTATGAACAAAAGTAAAATGGATAATTGTACATTTAGTATATTGAATATTTTCGGCATTTGTGTTATACTTTAAAAGTAAATGGTTCTGTATGAACAATTATTTTTGGAGGTAATTACTTATGAAAAAGTTTTTAGCTTGCACTGTTGCGACTATTATCGCAGCATCTATGATGACTGCTTGCGGCAGTGATGATTCTAAGGACAGCTCCAGCAAGGCTGCTGAGACCACTGCTGCAACTACCGCAGCTACCACCGCTGCTGCTGATTCTTCCGAGGCTGAGGAATCCGCTGCTGAAGAGTCTGCCGCTGACGAATCTGCTACCGAAGAGTCCGCTGCCGATGAATCTGCTGCAGAGGGCGAGGCTGCTGAGCCTAAGCCTATCTCTGAGATGCCTGCAACTCTTCAGGATCTCGAGACCGCTTCTCTCGTATTCGACACCAGCATGGATCCTGCTGATTTCGTAAAGACTATGAACGAGGCAAACTTTGAGAACGATGAATCTGACGTTAAATTCTCTATCGAAGAGGTTGAGGGCGTTCCTATGCTCCGCTGCCAGGTTCTGACCCTTAAGGATGAAGAAGATCCTTCGCTCGGTTACAAGGTTCCGAAGATCCAGTTCGATATGTCCAAGATCTTTGCCGGCAAGACCGATACTCTTGACAAGGTATTCACCATCGACATCGAGTTCATGACCAAGGCTGTTGGCAACTTCGTAGCTGATGACGGTACTGAGTCGCTCGTTCCCGGTAACTTCATGGGCGCTCTTTGCTCGCAGGCTGGCGAAGATCCTGACAAGCTCGGTTGGAAGGAACTTGACAACCAGATCAGCGAATCTGAGTGGACTTCCGAGTGGGCTACTTACAAGTTTAGCGTTCGTCCCGGTCTGCTTGGACCTTTCAACGCTGTTGACACTCCTCAGTACTTCACCTTTATGAGATGGAGCATTCCTAACCAGGCTGATTTCTATGTTGCAGACATCACCTTTAAGGATGAGGACGGCAATGTTCTGCCCGTTTCCATTGGCGCACACGCTGAATAATTCAGTTTACATAATAGACCGCACACACACTGTGCGGTTTATTTTTTTGCAAATTTGCTGAACTTTACACTTATTTCGCCGATCTCAGCGCTTTTCGGTTTGTCGTTTTTCATCTCAACGTCGTAATCCTCACTGCTGATTTTACCGCTGATTTTTCCCGCTGCGCATTTTTCCAACACCCGCGCCGTCAAAAATATCGGCGAATTTGCGGGCAACTCCTCGCGTGAAAAAGTCTGCTCCATTTCCTCAAAACTTATCTTGCAGTCGGCGTCAGTCAGCGAAATTTCCATTCCCGCGAGCGTTTTCGGCTCGCTGATGCTTATCTGCCAGCCGCCCTCTAAACGCTCGAACTGCGCTTTTCCTCCAAAATCGTCACTGGAAATATCGGCGGCAACCGTGTAGCTTTTCGGCAGCGAGATCTCCGCACTGTTTGAACTGCCGCACGCCGAAGCAGTCGAGATCGTGCAGATACACATACACATCATTATAAATCTTTTCATTCAGACCCCTCCATAAAAAAAGTCCCCCAAACCGATGGGGGACTTTTGCATAATCAAGCTTGTCAACTTGCAAATTGTTGACAAGCGTAATTTACAAAATCGTGAGAGTTTCCTTGAAAGCGTTTATAATATCGCTCGCCGTGACTGCAGCAGGTGAGTACTTTTCACACAGTATTTCCGCAGTTTCGCCGCATATGTAATCGCCCAACGCGCAAGCTTCCGACGCCGTAACGCCCTGAGCTAACAGCGATGCGATAACGCCGGCAAGCATATCGCCCGAGCCGCCTTTTGCAAGCGCCGAACAGCCAAAATTCGTAACGGTCGCCTTGCTATTGCTGAACGTCACGGAAGTCGAGTCCTTGCTGTGCAGTGTTACACCGTACTTTTCGCTCAGTTCGCGGCAGATCGCGTACCGCTCAGCCGAAGCCTCTGCCGTCGTCCGACCGCTCAGCCGCGCCAGCTCGCCGATGTGCGGAGTCAGAACTATCTCACAATTCTTGTCCCTCAGTACATCTATATTCAGCGCAAGCTGATTTATTCCGTCCGCGTCGATAAGCAGCGGCACACGCACGTTTTTCACCAGTGCTTCGACAAGCCTGCGCGTGCTTTCGCTCCTGCCGATGCCGCAGCCGACCGCAACTGCGCTGTGCATATTTGCCAGCTCGACCAGTTTATCTATCTCGCGGCTGCTGATCGTGCCGCCTTCGGTTTCGAGCGGTGTGTAAACGCACTCGGGCGCGCTCGACGCAATTATCGAGATCACGCTGCGTGGGGCGGCAAGGTTCACTATCCCGCAGCCGGTGTGAAGCGCCGCACGCGAACATATCGCCGCCGCTCCAATGTAATTCTCGCTCCCGCAGATCAGCAAGACTTTTCCGAACGTTCCCTTGTGTGAGTATTCGGGACGGGCAGGTAACATTTTGTGCAATTCGCTGCCGAAAATCTCGTGCGAAGACGTGCGGTCGTCAAGGTACTCCTCCCAGCCGTCGGGAATACCGATGTTCGCGATTTCGATCTTTCCGCATACAGAAAACGCAGGTTTGAGCGCCATTCCGAACTTCATCGCGTGAAAAGTGATCGTTTCGTCGAACTTTACCGTTTCTGCCGCGACTTTGCCGCGCAAACAGTCAACTCCGCTCGGCATATCGCACGCTATCTTGTAGGTGTCAGATCGTGCAAATCTGCTCATCAAAAACTGTATGTTCTCGCGAAACTCGCCGTGAAAACCCGTGCCGAAAATGCAGTCGACAACTATATCTGCATTGCCAAAATCAACGTTTTCTGTAATGATCTTCACTTTTTTGCTGCCAATGAGCGCAAAAGCTTTCTTTGCAAGCTCGGTCTTAGGCTCGCCACAGACGTAGGCCGCGCTGACGTCGAATTTGTCCGCCAGTAAGGAAGCGCAGACTGAACCGTCGCCTCCATTATTGCCCGAGCCGCAGAGAACCAGAATGTTTTTCGCACCGATTCGCGCCGCCGCACTCTCGACTGTTCTCGCCAACTGCGCTCCCGCGTTCTGCATAAGCTCCCAGAGCGAAACGCCCAGCGCTTCCGAGGCCTTTTCCGCCTGCGACATCTGCTGAGGCGTTAATAGTCTATTCATTTTTATCGCTCCTTTCCGCGATGCACACCGCCTGAGCCAGCTCGCGCGTGTGCGAAATGCTTATCGAAAATTCCAGCCCCGCCGCCGCCTGTGTTGCCGCACCCTCCAGTTTTAGGTAAGGCGCGCCAAGCTCATCGTGCGCTACGGTGATCTCATTCAGCGAAAAACCGCGCACGCCCGTGCCCAGTGCCTTCGCGAACGCCTCTTTCGCTGCCCAAGTTCCTGCCATTGATTGGTAAGGGTCTTTCATCTGAGAAAAACGCCGCCGCTCCTCATCTGAAAAGGCACGGCGGCAAAAACTATCTCTTTGAGCCGCATTTTTCACTCTCTCGACCTCTTGCAGGTCGCAGCCAACGCGGTATTTCACAGCTTGTTCACCGCATTTCTCGGGAAAAACGGCTTCATAAGCTGGGTCATTTCAGTGCTGGGGGTAAATACCAGCACGCCTTTTCCGAACTCGCGGTGCGTAAAACGCAGGTAATAATCGGTAAGCTCAGGGTTATTCGCGCCCGCCTTGACAAGCGTTTCGTCCTCGCCAACGGCAAAATCGCCGTTTACAACGCCGTACTCGCTGACCTTGTGCAGGTCGATGGTGCAAAGTCTGTTTCGCTTAGCCTGATTTATGATCTTGTCGATGTCGAGGTCGGCGTTTGTGAGAATGTATTCGTACTCAACGAAAAGTTTCGTGATTAGCTGGTAGCCGATGAAAATGCTCAGTCCTGCAAACACAAAGCCGAAAAGCGTCAGCGTCGTGTTGAAAGTCAGCAGTATAAAGAAGGCGGCGAGCGCTACTGCCGCGGCTATCGTGAAAATCTTCGAGGTCTTTTCTCCCTGCGAAAGCTCTCTTTTTACAATATATTCCTTGAAAACGTCCATGAAATTTATCCTCCTAAAGTTGTGTATTAAATAGTATAGCACATTTTTCACGAAAAGTAAAGCGATATTTTGTTAATTTTGTTGAAAAGCACATTTACGCATTTTGCTGCCCAAACCCGTGATTTTCTGCCGTTACCCCTTGACAATCGACGGAATATGTGAGATAATATAAATATATGTTTTGTTACGGAAGTGCTTTTTATGGATATGAAAATAGCTATACTCCGCCGACTTACCTTTGAAATGGATACGCGAGTCGAGCGGCAGGTTTAAAATTCGTTTGAACAAAATTACAAAACTTGCTGAAAGGATAGATGAATATGAAAAGAGAGCTGGATAAGCTTTACAGTCCCTCTGATTTTGAGGATAGAATTTATAAAATGTGGGTCGATGAAAACTGTTTCCACGCAGTTCGCGACCCCGAAAAAACGCCCTACACTATCGTTATCCCGCCCCCGAATATAACGGGTCAGCTTCACATGGGTCACGCGCTGGATAACACTCTTCAGGATATTCTTATCCGCTGGAAGAGAATGAGCGGCTACTGCGCGCTCTGGGTACCCGGCACCGACCATGCTTCCATTGCGACCGAGGCTAAGATAGTCGAGGCTATGCGCAAAGAGGGCGTCACAAAGGACGACCTCGGCAGAGATGGCTTTCTCAAGCGCGCATGGGCTTGGAAAGAGCAGTACGGCGGCAGAATAGTTTCGCAGCTCAAAAAGCTCGGCTCGTCCTGCGATTGGGAGCGCGAGCGCTTCACCCTCGACGAGGGCTGCTCCAAAGCTGTTAAAGATGTATTTGTAAATTATTATAATAAAGGCCTTATCTACCGCGGTGAGAGAATTATAAACTGGTGTCCGCATTGCCGTACATCTATCTCAAATGCCGAGGTAGAGTATGAAGATCAGGCGGGTCATTTTTGGCATCTTCGTTACCCGCTGAAAGACGGCTCTGGCTACGTTGAGCTTGCTACCACCCGTCCCGAAACTCTGCTGGGCGATACCGCAGTTGCCGTAAACCCTAAGGACGAGCGCTATAAGGACATTGTTGGCAAGACCCTTATCCTGCCGCTCGTTGGCAGAGAGATACCCGTTGTCGCCGACAGCTATGTTGACATGGAGTTCGGTACAGGCGTAGTTAAGATCACCCCTGCGCACGACCCCAACGACTTCGAGGTCGGCAAGCGCCACGATCTGCCCGTTCTGAACGTTCTGACCGAGGACGCCAAGATAGTTGACGATTATCCCGATTACGCGGGCATGGATAGATACGAGGCGAGAAAGAAGATAGTCGAAGACCTCGAAAAGGGCGGCTACCTCGTAGAAGTTGAAGACCACGAGCACAACGTCGGTACTTGCTACCGCTGCGGCACTACCGTAGAACCTCGTGTTTCACTCCAGTGGTTTGTAAAGATGGACGAGCTTGCCAAGCCTGCTATCAAGGCGGTAGAGGACGGCGACATCAAGTTCGTGCCCGATAGATTTGAAAAGAATTACCTTAATTGGATGAACGATATTCGCGATTGGTGCATATCCCGCCAGCTTTGGTGGGGTCACCGCATACCCGCGTTCTACTGCGACGACTGCGGCGAAATGGTGGTTTCTAAGGAAAGCGAAGTTTGTTGTCCTAAGTGCGGCAAGCCCATGCGCCAAGACCCCGACACCCTCGATACATGGTTCTCCTCGGCGCTTTGGCCGTTCTCTACCCTCGGCTGGCCCGATGATACCGAAGACCTCAAGTATTTCTACCCGACCAGCACGCTCGTTACCGGCTACGATATTATCCCGTTCTGGGTATCGCGCATGATAGTTGCGGGTATGGAAAATATGAAGGAAAAGCCTTTTGATACCGTTCTTATCCACGGTCTTGTCCGCGACGAGCAGGGCAGAAAGATGTCTAAGTCGCTCGGCAACGGCATCGACCCGCTGGAAGTTATCGACAAATACGGCGCTGACGCTCTGCGTTTCATGCTCGCTACGGGCAACGCCCCCGGCAACGATATGCGCTATTCAGACGATAAGGTTAAGGCTTCCAGAAACTTTGCAAACAAGCTTTGGAACGCGGCTCGCTTCATCATGATGAACCTGCCCGAAGGCTTTACCGCCGATGCACTGCCCGCGCAGATGAACATCGAGGACAAGTGGATAGTTTCCAAGTTCAATACCCTCGCTAAGGAGATCGATGAGAATCTTACAAACTTCGACCTCGGCGTAGCGGTCGCTAAGCTTTACGACTTCATTTGGGACGTTTACTGCGATTGGTACATCGAGCTGACCAAGCCGAGGATTGCGGCGGGCGGCGATACCGCGGCGGCGGCGCAGACGGTGCTCGTTTGGGTAATGAAAGGTATGCTGAAACTTCTGCACCCCTTCATGCCGTACATCACCGAAGAGATCTGGCAGACCCTTACCGACGGCGCAAGCATTCTCATGCTCGAAAAGTACCCCGTTTACGATGAGTCGCTCAACTTCTCGGCTGAGGAGATCGACTTCGGCAAGATCATCGCGGCTATCAAGGCTGTAAGAAATATCCGCAGCGAAATGAACGTTGTGCCCTCGGTAAAGGCTAAGCTTTATATCGAAACGGCTCAGCCCGAGGTTTTTGCAAACGGCGTTATGTTCTTCGAGCGCCTTGCCTCCGCAAGCGAGGTCGAGATACTTGAAAAGGCTGACGTTAAGGACGCCGTTACCGCCGTTACCGACGCGGCAAGAATTTTCATCCCGCTCTCCGACATCGTAGACACCGAAAAGGAGCGTGCACGCCTCGATAAGGAGAAGAAAAAGGTGCAGAAAGACATCGACTTTCTCTCAGGCAAGCTGAATAATCAGGGCTTCCTCGCGAAAGCCCCCGAACAGCTCATAGCAGCGCAGAAAGAAAAGCTCGCTAAGGCTCAGGAAAAAATGGCGAAGATAGAAGAGTCGCTCGCAGCGCTCAAGTAAATCACAAGATATAAAAAGAGGGAACATCTCGGCAAAAGATGTTCCCTTATTTTTTGTTAATTTCTAACTTCGTAGACCTTGTTCAGCAGGATAACGCAGACTATGTAAAACGCCGCTGCGAAAGATCCCGCAAATACGCAGTCGGAAAGCTGCGCGGCTTTCGTCAGCGTTTCGCCCTCGCCGAAGATCTGCGTGAAAGTTTTCATCAGCCCGAGCTGTATGCAGAAATAGCTCAGCGCGACTATCAGCCCGCCGAATATAAATACCACCGTGCCGAAAAGAATCCGCCGCCGCGCCGCGCTCGCGATGAGCATTACCATAAAGCAGAAGAGCAGAGCCATCAGCATGAACATCAGCCCGCGCACCCACGATATGGGGTCGAGAAGCGCGCTCTCAGCCTGCGTGTACACCGCGCTCGTGCTGTTGATAAGCTTCGTCAGCAGGTTCATGGCGGTTTCGCATATCAGCCGCGCGGGTATGTACCAGACCGTACAGCAGACCAGCTTTGAGATCATCTGCGCGCTCGGCGGTATCGGCAGGCAGACTGTCAGCGCCGCTTCACGGCTGAAATACGCGCGTACAAATCTGCTCAGCGGCATAGCGAACGCCGTGGCAAGCATTCCCAGCGAGCACACGAACACCGCAAACTCTAAGAATATCAGCATAGTCTGCGCGTAGCTCTCCGCGTTTTCGGGAAAGTGCGCGATGGTCGCGAGTGCGATGCCGACGATCACCGCCAGCGAGCCGAATATCGTCAGCACAGCCCGCACCGTGCAGGATAGGTCGCGGCGTATGAGTTTCCCGAGGTTCAGCATTGGCAGACCTCCTTGAAAAGCGCGGCGGGGTCGCATTCGCGCGCTGAGCCGTAGTGCCGCACCGTGCCGTTTTGCAGTATCAGCAGATCGTCAAGCGCCTGTGCCGCCTCGGCAATGTCGTTCACGGCAACGAGCACAGCGCTCTCATCGTGCGCCAGCTCGCCTATCTTTTGATAGATGTACGCTCGCGTTCGTTCGTCAGCGCCCGCCGCAGGCTCGTCCAATAGATACAGCGCCGTCTGCCTCGAAGCCGTCAGCGCAAATTGTATGCCCCGACGTGCGCCCTGCGAAAATGTTCCGAAGCGTTTGTTGATGTCGATGCTCAGATCGTCCAGCATAGCGAGCGCCGCCGCCGAGCTGAAGTCCTTGAACCACCTGCTGAAAAGCCGCACCGCTTCGCCGATCTTTACATCGTCTGGCAGCATATCACGGTCAGGGAGGCAGGCTGTCAGCGCACGCGTTTTTTTGCCGACAGGCAGTCCGCAGATCTCAACTTCGCCGCAATCGGTGCGCATAAGCCCCGCGGTTATCCGCAGCAGAGTGCTCTTGCCGCAGCCGTGCAGCCCGCAAAGCCCCACGACTCTGCCGCCGTAAACGCTCACGCTGACGTCGGTGAGCGCGGGCATTCTGCCCAGTTTTCTGCTGACCTCGCTCAGCCGCAGTATCTCAGCCATACTTCCTCCTTAAACACAAAACGCCGCTTCGCTCTTGCCCGCAGGCGCGAACGTTCGCGGCGTTGTTTTTACAAAAATCATCTTTCCTCGCAGATCAGCTTTATAGCCGTTCGCTCTTCGCCGTCGATGACGACGTTTGCAAATGCGGGAATACATATCATATTTATGCCCAGCGGTGCGAGGTAACCCCTTGCGATGGCGACTGCCTTTATCGCCTGATTAGCCGCGCCTGCGCCGACTGCCTGCACCTCAACCGCGCCGCTGTCGCGGACAACGCCCGAGATCGCGCCTGCTACCGAGTTCGGAACTGATCTTGAAGACACTTTTAAAATTTCCATTTATTGTACCTCCGGCTAAACAAATATCCATTCGCAGATGTGAAAAATTATCCGCTATGGTAATTTGATTATACAACATTTTTAAAAAATTTGCAACAGTTCGGCGGATTTTTTGTAGGTTATCTCATAATTATGCGCTCGATTTTGTTCGCTTTGCCCAATTTTTCATCAAATTCAACTGCCACAGCGTTTATGAAAGCCGGATTTTCGCTTATTTTAAATGTAACAGGGCAGTGGTACTTTATTTTTTGAATCGCTATCTTGGTGTCTACGCCCAGTACGGAAAGCTCAGGGCCGGTCATTCCCGCGTCGGTGATGTACGCCGTGTGCCCGCCGAGAATGGTTTCGTCCGCCGTCTGAACGTGCGTGTGCGTGCCAAAAACGCCGGTAACTCTGCCCGCAAGGTACTGCCCCATAGCTTTTTTCTCAGAAGTAGCCTCCGCGTGAAAATCTACGAAAATGTTAGGCGTGTCCGCCTCTTCGATAAGCTTGTCCACGCAGAAAAAAGGGTTGTCCAGCGCCTCAAGCCCTACTGTTCCCATCAGGCTTATAACGGCTATCTTCACGGGGAAAACGTCAACTATGCAGCTGCCCCTGCCCGAAACGCCCTCGGGAAAATTAGCGGGGCGCAGCAGCGTTTCAGCTTCGTCATAAAGGCTAGTGCAGCCCTTTTGCTGAAAAGAGTGGTTGCCGCCCGTAACTACGTCAGCGCCCAGCCGTATCAGCCGCTGGTAAGAAGCGCGGTTGACGCCGTTGCCGACCGCCGAGTTTTCGCCGTTGATTATAGTGAGATCTATCGCGAGGTCGCGCTTTAGCTTGTAAAGCCGCCGCTCGAGTATCTCGATTCCCGCAGTACCCACAACGTCGCCGACAAAGAGCATTTTCATAGCAAATTTCCTTTCAGTTCGCACCCGCCATGCGGGTCTTTGCAACAAAGCGCCTCGGTATCTGCCCGAAGCGCTCGAAAAAATATGGTGCCGGTGGTCGGGTTCGAACCGACACGGTATCGCTACCAACGGATTTTGAGTCCGTCACGTCTGCCAATTCCATCACATCGGCTTATTAAAATGTGTTGTAAAACCGCACTGCATAACGGTAATAGCGATTTCACAGTTTGATTATTATATCATAGCGGTAAAATGTTGTCAATAGATTTTCACTATTTTCCAAAATAATTTAGTGTTTTTTTATAAAAAGCCCTTGACAATTTGTTGAAAATGCCGTAAAATTAATATCGAGTAAATATCTATTATAACTCAGGAAGGTCGGCTGTCTTGCAAATTTTCACCAATAAAAGACAGGACGATCCGCTTATTTTACATATATACAATTAAATGTTGAAATGTAAAATCAGCCGTGCAGGCGCTTATGCAGTTTTGCGGCGGCGTGACACGGCAATTCAGAAAAGGAGGAACGCTAACCCATGGAAGTGTGGCTTGCAGTTACACTCTGTGCGGCGGCATTCGTAGTCGGAGCGGCGATATTCGGTTTTGTTATGTACAAAATGGGTATCGAGCATAGAAAAAAGACGGCAGAAGCGCAGATAGAATCTGCCGAGAAGGAAGCAAGCAGGATAGTATCCGAGGCTAACGAAAAAGCTCAGGCAACAAAGAAAACCGCACTGGTTGAGGCTAAAGACGAGATCTTTAAGCTCAAAGAAAACAACGAAAAAGAAATTCAGAAACTCAAAAGCGAAACCGAAAGAGAACTCAAGGAACGCAGAGCAGAGGTAACACGCTCTGAAAGAAGACTTCAGCAGAAAGAGGAGAACCTCGACAAGAAGAACGATAAGATCGAGCGTCTTGAAGAACAGCTCCAGAACAAGAACAAGAAGGCTGAAGAAAAGCTGGCTGAAGCCGAATCCATCAAGAAAAGCCAGATGGATATTCTCGAAAAAATATCCGGCTTTACTTTAGATCAGGCGAAGGAACACCTACTGAGTATGCTTGACAGCGAGCTTTCGCACGAAAAGGCAGTCAAGATTACAGCTTATGAAAAGCGTCTTAAGGACGAATGTGACGAAAAAGCAAGACAGTATATCTCCCTTGCTATTTCAAGACTTGCCGCCGATACCGTATCGGAGGTGGCAGTATCCGTAGTGCCCCTGCCCAATGACGAAATGAAGGGCAGAATAATCGGCCGTGAGGGCAGAAACATCCGTGCGCTTGAACAGCTCACAGGTGTTGACCTTATCATTGATGATACCCCGGAGGCCATTACCCTGTCCTCCTTCGACCAGACCCGCCGCGAGGTGGCCCGCATGACGCTGGAACGCCTGATCGGCGATGGCCGCATCCACCCCGCCCGCATCGAGGAGACGGTGGAAAAGTGCCGCCACGATCTGGAACTGCAGATGAAGCGCGAGGGCGAGCGTGCAGTGATGGAGCTGGGCATCCATGGCCTGCACCCCGACCTCATCAAGCTGATCGGCCGGCTGAAGTACCGCACCAGCTTTGGCCAGAACGCCCTGACCCACAGCATGGAAGTGGCTTGGGTGGCCGGTCTGCTGGCAGGCGAGATGGGCGTGAACGTCACGCTGGCCCGCCGTGCCGGTCTGCTGCATGATATCGGCAAGGCACTGGACCACGAGATCGAGGGCAGCCATGTCCAGATCGGTGTGGATATCTGCCGCAAGTACAAGGAAAATACCCAGATCATCCATGCCATTGAGGCCCACCACGGCGACGTGGAGCCCAAGACCCCGCTGGCCTTCATCATTCAGGCTGCCGACGCCATCAGCGCCGCCCGCCCGGGTGCCCGCCGCGAGAACGTGGAAAGCTACGTCAAGCGTCTGGAAAATCTGGAGGAGATCTCTTCCAGCTTTGAGGGCGTGGAGCAGGCCTTTGCCGTGCAGGCAGGCCGCGAAGTGCGCATCATGGTCAAGCCCGACGTCATCAGCGACGATCAGGTCATCCTGCTGGCCCGCTCCATTGCCAAGAAGATCGAGGATACGCTGGATTACCCCGGCCAGATCAAGGTCAACGTCATCCGCGAGAGCCGCGCTGTGGAGTACGCAAAGTAAAGCCTTTTCCGCAGGCTGCCGTGTTTTTTGCACGGCAGCCTGTTTTTTTGCGCCAAAACGATTGCATTTCCCGCAAAAAAAGGGTATCATGGATGCAGAAGAAAGCAAAAAGAACTGTGTCCGTGCGGACGCAGACCCGCAACGACCCCGGAACGGAAAGGAGCATCGTTCTATGAAAAACTGGAAGAAATTACTGGCCTGCCTGCTGGTCGGCCTGATGGCGCTGACCGTGTTCACTGCCTGCGATGCCAGCGTTGGCGCACCGATGAGCCCCAAGAGCTCGGACGCTGAAAGCGCAAAGGCACTGTGCGATAAATTCAAAATGACATACAACGTGGAAATGACTTACAACGAGGACCTGAGCGAAAAAGCTTACAGCATTGCAAACTGGGTCGTCAGCTCCTCGGTGTCCTGCAAGGTCTATCCGAACAAGCCGGAACTTTACCGGTATGATAATGTAGATGACGTCGCAAAAACCTACCTGAAGCAGGGTTCCTACGCCTATGCCTTTGACAGCATGGGCATCGGTAAGGGCATCGGCGGCGGTATGGGCGCCAACGACTTTACCCCGGGCTTTGGCATTAAATGCGACGATCTGGACGCCAACGGTACTTCGGACATCACCTTTGTTCTGCCGAAGGACGGCACTTACCCCGAAGCCATGACCAAAGCCGCAAAGGGCAAGACCAAACTGGGCGTTGCCTATGTGGTAAAGGACGGCGTAAGCTACGCTGTGGTGCTGTTTGGGTAAAACATTACAACAAAAAGCAGCCGCTGCACGAGAAAGTGCAGCGGCTGCTTTGTTTGTGCTGGGATACGATCAGCCCTTCAGGAAAGCCGGCAGGGGCTTGCCCTCCTTGAGCCACTGGTGATACTCGGCGGTGGCGGCAAATTCCACGTCACCGGCAGAGTTCAGCGCGGTCTCTACCGAGTCCTGCACCACGCCGATGATGAAGCCCACGCCCACCATCTGCATGGCGATGTCGTTGGAAATGCCGAACAGCGAGCAGGCCATGGGGATCAGCAGCAGGGAGCCGCCAGCCACGCCGGAAGCGCCGCAGGCGCCTAGAGCGCTCATGGCGCTCAGCACGATGGCGGCGGGCAAAGACACCTGAATGCCCAAGGTGTTAGCCGCTGCCAGCGTCATGATGGTAATGGTGATGGCTGCGCCGTCCATGTTGATGGTAGCGCCCAACGGGATGGACACGGAGTACATATCCTTGTCCAGATCCAGCTTTTCACACAGGGACATATTCACAGGGATGTTGGCGGCAGAACTGCGGGTGAAGAAAGCGGTCAGGCCGGATTCCTTCAGGCAGCGGAATACCAGCGGGTACGGGTTGCAGCGCAGGTA
>OHMS01000071.1_pt1 | contig 57815 bp, 53 predicted proteins | sample 1569351 | NCBI WGS metagenome assembly OHMS01 (sample SAMEA3879571, study PRJEB24766) | human gut metagenome | biome: human-associated habitat; feature: feces | place: USA | collected 1985/1987 | reverse complement strand
AGTAGCACAAGCTATGTACTGCGGCGCGGCGTTCGCGGGGTCTCGGGGCGAAGCCGCCCGCAAGGAGGTGAGCAAGTGTCGGTTTTGCACAGCAAAACTGCTTGCACTTAAAAGCATTGAATTTTTGATGACAGGCAAGAAAAAGACGCGCAGAAATGCTTTCGCATTTCAAGCGGTTTTTTCGCAGCATGGCGCAAAAAGACTTGCTTTTAAGCGGTGCTTGCTTGCCTTCTTGCGGGCACAGTTTGCTTTTCTTTTGCAGGCGTTTTCTTTTTCAAACAAAAAGAAAATGCCGAAACGCTGTAAGAGATAAAATCTTTAGTTAAGGTAGGTAGCGAAGGCAGAGGGTGAAAATTTTATAGTCTAACATCGTGCCGCTGACGCGTCAAAGGGTCGTCGAGTCGCCGACCCCTACAAAAGGACATCTAAAAATAAAAAAACAAGGGAAAATCGGCAAGTCCGGACAACAATCCGAAATCTTCGCTTCGCCGTGCCGTATACACAAAAATCCTACCCAAGGGATTTTCCTCGGGTAGGATCGCTGTTTTATTATGCATATAAGCCTACGGGCGGTATATTAAAGGTGGGTCGAAGCCTCGGTGACCTCCTGCATGGTGACCTCTTCTTTTCCGAACTGACCCTGATACTTATCCTGATAGTAGTTCTCGGCTTTGCAGTCGAAGGTGCCGTCGGGGGAAAGGGTTATTATCGTGCAGCCGCGCTGTGAGCCGCGCTTGTTGATTCCCGAGTAGGCGAGGTAGTCGACGCTGTAGCTGTAGGTCATTCGAATGCCCTTGTAGTAAATGGAGAAGTTGTTGTCATGGTCGTGTCCGTAGAAGATGCCATCTGTTGAGCCGAGCTCCTGCATGGTCTTGAACAGATTGTCCTGGCGCTGACCGCAGTAGATTATCTTCTTGCCCTCACCGGCCTTGCCGTAGACATACTTGACATCCTCGGTATCCTTAAAGCCGTTAGCCATGTATTCGTACCACGCGGTGCGCAGCTCCGGGAGCGGAATGTGGAGGAAGGCTATGGACTTGACATCCGAATCCTCGGGCATACCCAGCTCCTTGAGACGCGCGTTGTTCTGCTTGTTCATAAGATTTACGTTGTCTCTGTACCACTCTATCTGATTGTCGTGGATGTTGTCGTACTTCCACATTATTCCGAAGTAGTCGCCGTCGGTGTAGGAGTGGCTGTCGAATATGTAAATCGACTGAGTGAGCAGTCCCTTGGAGTTCTTGACGTTTATTATCTGGTTGCCGTAGCCGTCAACGTCGTCGGGTCCCTTTTGGAACAGGCAGTATTTGAATTCCGGGCTGCCGTAAAAGTCTGCGACCTTCTCGCGGGAGTAGTAGCTGTAGATCTCGGAATCGTGGTTGCCGAAAGCGACCGTCCAATATACGCCGAGCCTCTCCATGAGCGCGGCGAACTCCTTGGCGGACAAGAGATTATTGAATGTGCCTGCCTTGAAGAAAACAGGGAACGCCATGTCGCCCGTAACAACTACGAGGTCGGGCTTCTCCGCCTGGATCATCGTGGCTACCGCGTTGAGCGCCTGCGAGTCCTGCTTGAGAGAGAGCCAGCCGCCGCCGATATGTATGTCGGTCAGCTGCATGACCTTGAGGTCTCTGTCGGTGGTGAAGGTCCAGTAGCCGTTTTCGTCCTTTTCGGGCACGAGCTGATTCTCGATTACCGCGGGGTCATAGCTCTTTGCGCGCTTGATAAGCGCCTTGTTGCCGATAACCGTTATCATGACGACGGTCAGCACGAACAGCGCGAAAACGCCGAATATCGAGCCTACGACGATGCGGGCTGTTTTTTTCTTCCCGGGGTCTTTTTGCTTCTTTTCTTTCATTTTTTCTCCTTTCATGACTCCTCAGATCTTTAATATGTGCAGGGTCACGCCTTTTTCTTTGCAGGCAGTGACGAGCGTTTGCATTATTTTGTCCTCGTCCGAGTTTTCGGGGAATACGGGCTTTACAAATGCCTCGGTCTCCGTCCCCGTGCGGCGGTAGGTGATATATTCGACCTCAACGCCGAGCGACGAAAATATTTCCTCTGTTTCCTCGCGCTTTTCGCTCCCTACAAAGTCGAGCATGACGGCGCCGGATTTCTTGGCGAGCTTCAGCGCGGAGATAATGAGCGCTATGCTTATAACTATGCCGAACACCGCGTCTATAGCGAACTCGGCATACTGCGACACGGTGAGGCTCATTACGGTGGCGAGGGTAATGAAGAAGTCGAGGATGCTGTCCGCCGCCATGACTTTTATTATCGGCGAGCCCGTGACGCGGTAAACGCCGCGGTAGGCGAAGAACATAATGAGCTTCACGGCTACTGTTATCATCAGCAGCACGAGATAGTGCGTGAGATATGATATAGGAGTGGGATAGAACAGTCTCTCGAGCGAATTATATGCGAAATAAAGGCCGGTAAGAAGTATTATCACCGACATCACGAACGAGAAAAACTGCTCGGACTTTTTGATTATCGCGCGCGCGGCCTCGCTCGTCGAGCTCAGCAGGGCGGCAAAGCAAATAAACGCCGCGAGTCCCGACAGGCTGTCGAACATATTGTTCACGGCGTCCGAATATATGCTGATGCTGTTTGCGCTCAGACCGACATAGAGCTTAACGGAAAACAGAGCGACATTCAGAGCGAATGCCGCCGCGCAGGTTATAACTGTTATTTTATCGTTTCTTTTCATGGTTCACCCGAACAGGGAAAGCCGAGCCTTTTTTGTCCCGGGAAAAGGGCAGGGCGGAGATTCTCAAGCTTTCGCGGAAATAAACAACTCTTTTCAGAGTTCTATTGTAAAATCTGTGTAAAATATACTGCTCCATCATTCTACACGAATGTGCGTTAAGAGTCAACAGAAAAATATCGTTTGGTAAAAATTTCGAGTCTTTTTGCGATAAGCCCGGCCGCGATGTCCTCAAAAAATAAGATTCCCGTTTAAAGCCCTACTTTAGACTTATTTTTGCCGCTTCGGGCGATTATATACATTGAATATACAGGCAACGTGTGGTATAATTTCATCTGCCTGAGAAAAGGAGGCCTTTTTTATGCAGCGAATAACCAGCTTTTCCGTCGACCACGACTATATAGTTCCGGGGATGTACGTCTCGCGTATCGACGGCGACATAACGACATACGATCTTCGCACCCGCAAGCCGAACTGCGGCGACTATATGGACAATGTCACCATGCATTCTATGGAGCATATGCTCGCAACGTTCCTGCGCAATTCGGACGCGGCGGAAGATGTCATATACTTCGGCCCCATGGGCTGCCGCACGGGCTTTTATCTGCTCATGCGCTCGCAGAACCATGAGCGCGCGCTCGAAAAAGTCAAAGAAGCGCTGAGAAAGACTATTGATGCACCGGAGATGTTCGGCGCATCGCGCAAGGAGTGCGGCAACTATAAAGAGCTGAGCATCGAGACGGCGCACAAAGAGGCGGCACGTTATCTCAAAGAGCTCGAGAGCCGCGAGCAGGATTTCAAATATCCCACGGAGTAAAAAGGAGACAGCCATGACCGGAATAATCGGAGCGAAGGAAATTGAGATAGAGGCGCTCAACGCGCAGATGGAGAACAAACAGACAAAAACAGTCAGCGGAATCGAGTTCACAAGCGGCACGCTCTGCGGGCGCGAAGTAGTTACCGCTGTTTGCGGAATAGGCAAGGTGTTCGCGGCGATGTGCGCTCAGACGATGATCTTGCTCTATTCCCCCGACAGGATAATAAACACGGGCGTTGCCGGAAGCCTGAGCACGAAGCTCAATATCGGCGATATCGCGGTCAGCGACTTCGTTGTCGAGCACGACATGGACACAAGCCCGCTGGGCGACCCGGTCGGCATGATATCGGGCATAAATATAGTTGATATTCCCGCCGACGGCGAGCTTGCCGATAAAATCTGCGCCGCGGCGAGGAAAGTAGGCAATATCATCTGCGTCAAAGGCAAGATAGCCTCGGGCGACTGCTTTGTCAACACCGCGGAAAAGAAGGAATATATTTCGGAGACCTTCGGCGCCTTGGCCTGCGAAATGGAGGGCGCTGCGATAGGCCAGGTCTGCTATGTGAACAGAGTTCCGTTCTGCGTTATCCGCGCCATATCCGACGCGGCGGACGGATCATCTTTTATGGATTATTCAAATTTTATCGCCCTTGCCGCAAAGAATTCGGCTGCGGTTCTGACGGAGTTGCTCAGAAGCGGGAATTGACAGACTTTTTTGACTTTTTTTGATTTTACTCTTGACTCAACGCCCGATTTGTGATATATTAGTCGAGCGTTGAGACGCTGGTGTAGCTCAGCTGGTAGAGCAGCTGATTTGTAATCAGCAGGTCGGGGGTTCGAATCCGTCCACCAGCTCCAGTTTTTTCCAATCTCAACGAAGTGAATACGGAAGAGTTCCCGAGTGGCCAAAGGGGGCAGACTGTAAATCTGTTGTCGTCGACTTCGGTGGTTCGAATCCACCCTCTTCCACCAGAAAAAGGCACTTGCGGTTGCAAGTGCCTTTTTCAGTTATATTCGCCTTACGGCGAGAGGTATTGCTGTGCAGTGATATCCGGCTTTCTGTCGAGTGATATTTGCTTCGCAAGTGTGAGGGCGAATATAATATCACTGTGAGCTTTAGCGAACAATATCACTTTTGCCGCGGCTAAAAACATCACGCCGAGCACGGCTCGGCATATCACTGTCCCTTTGCAAATAGGAAATATTATGATATATTTCATTTAGGTGATGAATAATGTCAAATAGCATTTTGCGCTGTAAATCAAAGGACTTTGCAAAGAAAATTGTATTTCTTTGCCGTGATACTAAAACCAAAACGAAAGAATCGGTATTAACGAATCAGCTTTTGCGCTCCGGAACGAGCATCGGGGCAAATGTTTATGAGGCCCAGTACGCCCAAGGCAAAAAGGATTTTATCTCAAAGCTGGAAATAGCACAAAAGGAATGCTTTGAAACAGAATATTGGCTTGATCTTCTTTTTGAAACCGGTTATATCGAGGAATCAATATACAAACCTTTGCAAAACCAATGCGGTGCAATCAGAAGAATGTTAATTTCCTCGCTTAATACTGCAAAGGAAGGCTGCAGATGAATAAATAGCGTTTTCGGGTTAAAGTAACCGATAGTTATGCAAAAGATTGCAGACTCAGTCTCGAAAAAGGTGGTGTTATCAGATGAATTTCTATGAAATTACCGATAAAGACAAAGAACTTATAAAAGTTGCTCTTAACACCTTGCAAAATAATTTTGATGATGGAATTTACCACCACACTGTAGGCGCAGCACTCAGTTGTCCAAACGGCAAAATTTACAGCGGCGTAAACTGTGACGGTATACATGGTTCTTGTGCAGAACACATTACAATAGGTATGGCAATTTCGGCAGGCGAAAGAAATTTCGACACAATTGTTGCGGTTCACGATAAAGCACCGAATTGCTTGGTAGCGCCTTGTGGCAACTGCCGTCAAATGCTTATAGAATACTGTCCCGATATTAAGGTCATATTAAACGATGAAAGCAATAAAGTGGTAAAGGTTCATATCAAAGATTTACTCCCCTTCGCATGGAAATCGGTTCAAGTTTGAGCGATATCTTTTTCAATGCGGTTTTTTATGCGGGAGAGTGAAATATTTCACATCGGGCGAATCGGTCGTTTCGCTTTTCATAACTTCAACCTTTTCGAAACCCGCAAGTTGACAGCCATGTTTACACGAATACTGCTTTTGCGGTGTTCGTGTTATTTTTTTATAAAAGCAATGAGCGGGACTGTTTTGTAAAATGTCCGAGTTCTCGGCAGACGGTCTGATTTTTCGCGCGGCGCCTGCCGTTCTCGGCGGCGCTGCGGCATTTGTCTTTGCTTTTGGTGAAACCGAGTTATAACGCGCCGACGGCTATTCCCAAAAGGGAGGTTTTACGAGGGGCGGACTATGCTTATGACGGTAGCCGCAACGTTCTTGGGTCTATGTCGGAAGAAAAAGATTAGCAAAGCAAGACTAATTTTAGAGCGTGATATATAGTTTATTTTACTGCCTGGTATGGAGGTGATATTGACTGACAGTAAAAATAAAAGTCTGTGTCCTTACCGTCATAATCATCGTTCGCGGGACGGTAAAACCGCATTTTTTTCATTTGATAAATATTTTTTGTCGAAAACCCTTGTGTTTTGTTAATTGCGGGTGTATAACTAACTCTGTAGAGGTATGCACTCTGCGAAAAGAGTGAGGTTCTTTATTTTTTAATCAGGGGGCAAGTAAATGCTTTATATTATCGAAGGGGAGGTATGCAAAGGGGATATTGCTCATAAATAAGATGTAATTTGTGCCTGCCCGGAACAATTTGTATTCAACACCCACACAGTACTTTTGCATATAGGCATAAAGAAACGGATTGGTCTTTTTCGGTAAACAGACAAAGATATCAATCGCAGATACGGTATGACAGAATCAACGAGGGGCTGTTTGTTCATTTACGATCAGACGATTTTAAAGTGCAGGCAACAACAGAAAGAAGTCAGAAAAATTGCGTTTCCGACAGAAGATCATAGGAGATTTGTTTTGCGGTTAAAAATGTTGCCGGTTGACTGTCCCTGCCCTAATAAAGGGTCGGTTTTCGAGGATATCGGCACAAGATCTACCGGATCAGGTTAAAAAGGAGGAGCAAAACTATGTTTAGAAGGATAAAAGAAAGGATAAGTTTGTTTACAGTGAAGCAGCCTTCACTGACCATCCTTATTGCAATCTTCGTCCTTAATCTTGCCTTATTTGCGGTAGCGGCGGGTATTATTTCCTGGCTGGCGCCGAATTCACTTGTTCATTCCGGCTTTTGGGCATCTGTCTTTTATACAATTTGTATGGTGCTCGATGCCGGCTGTATTGAATACGTCATAGCCGACATCGGACAATCAAGCGTTGCGTTGATTCTTGTCTGCCTTTTAACGGTATTAGTCGGAATGATTACATTTACCGGCGCTGTCGTCGGTTATGTAACCAACTATATTTCAAGCTTCATTGAAAATTCTAAATCCGGCAGTCGAGCCATAAGAGTTTCCGGTCATACGGTCATCCTTAACTGGAATTCGCGCGCTTCGGAAATTGTTAATGATCTGCTCTATACCGGAAAAAAAGAAACAGTTATTATTTTAGCGGGGCAGGAGCCCAAGGAAATTGAGGAGGAAATCAACGAGAGATTATCTTCCACATTAAAAGAAGAAATTAATAATGTGAGAGAGGAAAGCGCATCCTTCCCGCTTTTCAAGCGTATTGCTTATCGGAGGAAACACCATCCGCAAAATAAGGTTACGGTAATAGTCAGAGAAGGAGAAACATATTCGACGAAGCAGTTGAACGATATATCTATTTCGCAAGCAAACTCAATCATATTGCTCACTAAGGAATATCAGAATGAAATCTGTCAATTCGGAAGCCACGAGAGAAGAGAGGTTCTTGAAAAAGGGAATGCGAATACCCTGAAGACCCTTGTTCAAGTGGCGCAGATGACATCGGACGAAGCATCCGCGGACCATCAGACAATTATTGTTGAAATTGAAGATGATTGGACGGCTAAGTTGGTCGACAGAATAATAGCCCATAAAGAAAAGCTTGCAAAATGCCGTATCATTCCCATCTATGTAAACAGAGTTCTTGGACAGATATTGTCTCAGTTTTCTATTATGCCGGAGCTGAATACCGTGTATAGCGAGCTGTTTTCCAACAGAGGAGCCGAGTTTTTCGCCAAGCCGCAGGGGGGAAAAGACGATGTCGCTCAAGCGACACGGCAATATATGCTTACTCACCACTGTGCTATACCGCTGACGGTTATGCAGACTTCGATAGGTAAGTATGCTTTTTCCGTAGCCAATTCTAACGAGGACTGTGAGCGCAGCGCCGAGGAAGAACAGCCGGCACTCTCGGTAAAGCTCAATATGTCGTATCAGATGCTTCCCAAGAATATCGTTATCGTCGGGCATAACAGCAAGTGTCAGGATATCATGAACGGTTTTTCTTCTTTCCGAGGCGAGCATAACCTTTCCGAAGGAGAGATACTAAATATAACCGTAATTGATGACGAGAAGAGCTTGGAGCATTTTGATTACTACAGAGAATATCCCTATGTCTCAAAAACCGTTGTTGCAGACATTTATGATGCGGAGCTCATAAAGAGCACTATTGAAGAAGCTGTGGACAGTCATGAAGGGGACACCAGCTTGTTGATATTATCGGACGATAAGGCCGTAACGGAAGATATTGACTCGGCTGCGCTCACTTACTTGATTTATGTCCAGGACATTATCCTTGATCGCAAAAAAAAGGATCCGGATTTTGACCGCAACAGTATTGACGTCGTAGTTGAGATCCTTAACCCCAAGAACTTTGACGTAGTTCATAATTACAGCGCAGACAATGTCGTAATAAGCAATCGTTACATAAGCAAAATGGTGACACAGATCGGCCGAAAACAAGCTCTGTTTGAATTTTACTCCGACATACTGACGTATGACGAAGAGGGCGCGACTTCTTATGAGAGCAAAGAGCTGTATATAAAAGAGGTTGACAGATTCTTTGATAAGAACGAGATACCTGCCAAGTGTTCTGCGCGAGAATTGATTTGGAGCGTTTTTGAGGCATCGCCGCAAAACAACAAGGAAATTATTTTAGGTTATACAAGCTCCAACGGAAAAATGACGATCTTCTCGGGGAATCAGGACGATATTCAGGTTGAGCTCCGTCCCAAAGACAAGCTCATTATCTTTAGCAGTCACTGATTTCGGCATCGGAGTTTGATTTGAGCCCTTTGCGGGATTTTTGCTATAGCCGACAGAGGAAAACGTATCTTCTATCAATAACGCCGAAGTGTAATATTTACACTTCGGCGTTATTGAAATATGAGATTACGAACTGTCTGTTGAGCTTATACCTTAAAACACAAATGATTTCCACTGATTATTCCATTATTTTGAAAAGGAGTTACTCCACTTCAACCTTATATTGTTTTCTCCAAACGAGACGGGTGAGGATCCCCAGCGCAAGCTGCTCGATGCAGAATAATATGTGCAACAAAAATAAAACGGCCGTGACTTTTAAAAAGCCCGAATCCATATATATTTCATCTTTCAACCGGTCGAAGAGCAAAAGCGCCGACCGGATGTTTGCCGGGAAAAGCGAAATACCGGAAAAAATAAACATCCACAGATTTTCGCGCTTTTTACACACGGGCAAAATACTGACTAAAAGAAAAAGAGAAAGGACAGCGGCGGTCAAAATAAGGATGTTGTCGAAATAATAAAAAACAAGAGAGAGCGTAAGGGGAATCAAAACGAAAACTAACTGAGCCCACTGCTTTTTTTCGTTGATGTGTTTCATGATAAGATCACCGCCGCATTATATAATATATAGATCACAGCAACGGACTGAGCCAATTGCATAAAGACGACACACAGCATTCTCGCGAGACCGGAGGCACCTCGATCGAGCTGCTTCTTCCATGTGCCGGGTTTTGTTATAACCAAAATCATCGACCACAGCATATCATCTGCGCCAAGGAGAACAGAGGTTATCTTAAACCCGTCTAAGGGGAAAAAGAAGCATAAATTTATGATGCCGAGCAGCAAATTCTCAAGAGCCGCATAGAAAACAAATGCACGCAGCGCATCATGTTGAATTAAAAATGCGGAGATGAAAAGAATGCCGGCAAACAAAAAGTTGGTTTCCGCCCCCGCGCCATATATTTGAGCTTTTTTCAGACGGCTCTTTATACCCGTTTCTTCAATAAAGGTATATGCTGTCGGCAAGATGCCCACCTTTACACCGACCTCGTAAACCGGGGCCATATATGCTTTCGCCGCAACGGTGTGTCCGGCCTCATGCAAAACTATTCCGACAAGCAGGCCGAATATTATACCAAATAGGTCAATGTTGCCGGATGTATCCAACGAGTCAAATGTCTCGACGCCTAAGACGATCCCGATAATTAGACTTGGAAGCCAGAAAAACAGTAGGCATCGGTTGATGATAACCGATAATTTCGAGTATTGCGGCACGGCATCAAATTTTATAATCGGGAACGCAAATCTGCCGAGATCGCGGTTGCGGACTTTTTCGCGCAAAAAACCTTGCTTTGATAAAAAATGCAGGAAGGATCCCACGGTTTTCTTATCAATAGACGGATCTATTTCATACGGGTCTGTGTTACCGTCCAGTTTTTGCATGAATGAAACAAGATAATAAGGAAGGCGAACCGGTTCTTCTACGGATGCCGAGTTTTCCACCTCATATTCATCTTTGTCGATCTGTTTGTATTCAAGCCAAGGCTTGACCGTCGGGTATGTCATTACTTTGCCTCCTTATCATTTTCTCCCGGACCTCTTGTCAATAGTATAAAGACTTTTGATGGGTGATACTATAAACCGGCAGGCTACAATGCTTGCATAAAAAACAGTTGCTTGTAAAGAAGAAAGCAAAACATTTAAGTTCACGTGTTACGGAATATATCGAAGATCGTTCCGTGATGTGTTATAAACATATGTTTTTCCGGTACAAAATGCCGTAGGATTACATTTTAATAAACCGAGATAAAACGAGAGGAAACAGAGTTACAAATATTGTAATCATATTTTTAACCTTAACCATGCCGGTCGGCTCATCAAGAGTCAAAATATCAGTCATGTAAAAATTCAAGTCCCCGTCATCCGTTATCTCAATTCCGCCAATCGGGTATAAATCATTCTCGCTTTTCCATTCGCATTTAGTTCCGGCTTTGTCAATAGAGGCCGTTCCGACGAAACTCCAAATTTTTACGGAGTTGTCGTCCTGTAAGTTAAAATTAAACGTCTGTCCATATGAAGTCTCGCAAAGATACAGAATGCCGTTCCTGCAATCTATTTCCCGGAACGCTATTCTGTTATTTGTAAAAGTTTTGTTTATTGTTGTAATATAATCAATTTTCATCGTCGATATCACGCTCGTTATTAATTTATTATTGCATATTATGTTTTGCATTATATACGGGAACATCCCGCTCCGAGAACCTGTACGAACCGAAGGGCATGAATACCGAAATGCCGTCCGATACAGTCGCCGGAAGGAGAAATTGTTTTCGGGCGCGGCGAACAAGAGCTTCGCCCGCCTCTAATAAAGGCATATTACTAACGGTCTATCCGCCCGTTTATTAAATTTGTCTTATACACCACCCCAATAAAGCCGCCGGTTGCCGTGCAAAACCAACGGCCTTATTTTGAATGATTGACAGAAAGGATTATGTTTTTTTCAATGACCTTGCTGTCTTGACAGCCTCTTTTGCCCTTGCTTTGTTACTTGCGCGTCTGCGGTTCTCAAGAACTTCCCATGTGTGCTCGGCTTTAATATCACCGGGCATATCGGGAATCTCTTTGGCGGTGTTCTCAACGATGTCGAGGTTAGCGGCACCCTCGGAACGGGCATTCTTCAGGGCCTCTTCGGAGACAAGACATTCACCGCTTTCGATAGAAAGGCATTTTTTAAGATAACGATCAATGTGCGCCAAGGCAACATCTTCGCCCTTGTGTGCATCTATTTTTTCCCATAAGCTTCAAAATGAAGTTCGGCAGAACAGTGACGTCCTTGATATTTCCCCTGTTATGTACTTAACTTTTGGCTTTTTCATGATGTACGCCCCCTTGTGTTAGTTTTTTTGAGCAGTTTCGTCGCAGTTTTCAGCGACTCGTCAGGATGATTTTTTATATCATCGACTGCTGTCCGGTTGCGCGATCCGAATATTAACAGTGTTGTTTTTATATCGGTTTATGTTACCTTCTGATAAAAGAATACCATTTTTATCCCTTGCTTACGATTAACCGACAGTTGACATTTTGGCTTTTTGTGCGCTTTTTTGCTGCCGTCAAAAGAGGCTTTGCATTCAGGCTTGCGGCATAATCGCAGATTGTTAGTCCGCCGCAAAGCCCGAACAAAATCGGTCAGGTTTTCAGAAGAACAAGTAACACCGTATCCAACACCGTCGGCATAATAGATTGATTATTCCGCGAGCTTCGGTTTCTTCTCTAAGTGGTTATTGTGGCAGGTGTTGTTGTGGCCAACATCTTTGAATACATTTAGCGCTTCCCGAGAAAACAACCGCTTAGGAGATTTTTTATAGCTGACATCGCCTTGAAAATCCATGATTTTATTATACCGATTTGAGAGATGTTTCACAGAAACCATAGGTTTACAAAATAAAAAAGACGAACATATGTAAACGCCATACGTTCGTCTCGATATATGAGCTATTAAGGGGACGGGCTGGTCGCGATCATCGCGCTCGGTAGAACGCTGATAGGTCACGACCAGCTCGTCTATAGTGCAGTTGTACAACTTCGCCAGGAACACTATGTGTGAGAGGGTGGGCATTTTATTGCCGTTTTCCCACATACTGATAATGACCCTGGATGCCGTACCGTCGCGACAATCTTTAAACAGTCCGGATAAGTCCTCCTGAGTAAGATTATGCTGACGGCGAAGCTTCTTAAGCTGTCTGCCGGTTGCGACAGGGTCGATCCCCCAATCCGCCGCGTGTTCGCACACATAGTCGACAATTGAATAGTTCATGTTCTTCCTCCTAAGTTTTACATTAATAAAACATCGGTAAGAAGGACAACCCTTAAGCAACCGTTTGCATTTTAGCAAAAAACAGCGGAAAAGTCAACAACGAACCTTTCCTATCAACAAATACGTGCACATTTCGGCACATTTGACCCTTAAACTGCTTTATTTTTCAAATGTGATGCCTCGGTCGGCAATTAAGCTTTTTACAGCCGATAAATGCTCGCAACGGATCTCGGGACAGTTGACAAGAAAGAGCTTTGTAATATATAATAAAAGCATTATATGGTGCCGCAAATGAAGGGCGGAGCGCGAATGGTGTCGTTTTATATAACAGGCCAAGGAATTTGCAAAAGAACCGCCCTTGACAGTCTAAAGCTGATACTCGGGTGTTGATATCGGATTGAAAGAGATATGTAATTTTTATAGTGCTTTGTAAATACCTTGTGGGATTAAAGACTTTTTAAAATAATGGAGAGATTAGATGTTTACAATATTTATCAGTTACAGAAGAGACTGCGGCGGAACCTTTGCGCTTCTGCTTGAAGAAAAACTTGCTCAGGCGGGATTTTCGGCATTTTTGGATCACAAAAGAATGCATCGCGGCCGATTTGATGAGGAAATCAGTCAAACGATAGATGAAGCGAGCGACTTTATTGTTATATTGTCAAAAGATTGCTTTTCTGTACGCGAGGAAGAAGATGTTTTTGTTGCGGAAATCGAATATGCCCTGAAAAAGAAAAAGAACATTGTGCCAATATTCTTAAACGGCTATTCAAAACAACCGTCAACTCCGGATAGAATACGCGATGTTTTAAAATATCAAGGTGTATCTGAATATGCGCCTCAGGATTTTGAGACTGTGTTTTTGCCGAAATTGATCTCATATTTGACCGATACTGAAGAGAAGCAAAATTATATAGACAGAGCCGGCGCAAGATCATATCTTTCGTCGAGGCGAAAACTGGAAAGCGAGCCGATAGACGTAAGATGGAAAAATGCAGTAGAAATAGATATTTGTGCATATTTTGCAAATATGCTGATAAATTCAGACTATATCAATCAAGCGTTGTTAAACGGAGTCCATATCAAATATCTAATAGTTGACCCTGACTCGGTGGCTGCGGACGAGGCGATGAAGTATCGTTTCAAGAATATAAGAAAGAGCCTGTTTCGCTACTCTTTTGATGCAACTGTGGAACTGCTGAAGGATATGAAGGATAGAAATACAGAGTATTTTGACGAGGCTTTATTGAACGGTGAACTGGAGGTAAGGAAAACAACTCTACACCTTGACCAAGCCATTATGATTGTGAAAAAGAAAAAAGAGTCGGAGAACTCTGTTAAAGTTGATTTCTACACCTTCAACACCGATGATACTAACCGGCGCAGCATTATGATTCCGTTTGCTGATAATGAGAACTACGAGTTCTTTTGCAAACAATTTGAGTACATTTGGAACGCGGCCGAGACAAAGGAAATTCTCGCCGATTAGAGAGTTACAACGCACCGGTTAAAAGCGGAACCATACTATAAGCAAGCGGATTGGCATGAGTCCGATATGACGGAAGGCGGAGCTTCATGAAAACATTCGGTATTATGCCGGTTCAAATGAATTTATAAGAAGAGCCTGAGAGGTCGGATTGACGGAATATTTATGATGTAATATAGTGGACTCTGGTTAGACTCGACAGGATTATGTTGGAAAGAGAAGTGACGGAGAAGTCAATGCGCGCACGTTCTTGTTGCTTCTATGTAAAAAACGGCCGGGTGCACGATGAATGGCGTCATTTCCGCAGCGATAAATCGGAGAAGACCTTATTTCACTTGTTTTGAACCGAGGAGGGCCTGTTATTTGATGGCGGCGCGGTGCTCGGATGAAGATAAAAAATATAACGAAACTTTCTTTGACAGCATAAATCGTGCAGCAAAATAAGTTCGGAGGAAGACATCGAAGATGCGAAAAACCCCGAGATAAGGGTCAAGGCATGTCTGTCATGTCGTGGCTGATTATCGACAATACTCCCTCGAAACAGACCGTTAATTTCAATAAAAACATGAACACAGCGAAATCACAAAAAGGGGGATCCATATGTCCACAATCGGAAAAAACAGACTGGCTATTTATGATTTGTTTTACAGATATCCGCCATGCGATTATATCTACAATAAAAAGCTAAATGTTTTAATCATCGGTAACGGATGGGTAGGCAACGAAGCTTTTAAGGCTATGTTTTGGGACGGCCAATATCCCGGCGTGGATTTGAACATCACAATCGCTTCGAATAATGCAAAACAATACGAGGAAGCCTTGAAAGAAAAGCTGCCGGGACTCGGAGATTTTGCCGACTTTAACGGAAATCGCACATCTAAATACCATTATGCCAATATAGACATTCGCGACGTTTCTTTTGACGAGATTAAAGAAACGGGAATAACAGATGCTATGGCGGCGGAAGACTGTATGAACTTACAGAATCAAAATATCATAGTAGTATCTGTCGGCGCTTCGGAAATCAACGGGCTGCTCGGCGTTATTATATCCGACTTGATTAAAGACAACCCCCAAAGAGTACTCCTTGCCGTTTACGGCAGCGAAGAAATATCCGCTCCTTCCAATGTTGAATATGTTTCTTTCTCATCCGAAGTTGATATTGATACATCGGAGTTAATGAAGCTTGCGGCAAATATTAATTATGTCTATGATGCAAAATATAACAACTTCACCATTAACAGAAAACATTCAATAGAGAAATATCTCGCAAAGTACAAGAAAGAGTTCGAAGAAACGCCGGAAGATACGGGCGATATTTTTATCTCCCTCACCAATTTTACCGGAATGGATTATACAGCGGATTCGTCGCTTGCACAGGCGGTACATATGCCCATGAAGCTGGATTATTGCTTTCACGGCGGCACGGCGGTTGAGATGACTGCCGAACTCGTTAAGATTATTAATGAGCACGGCAAGAAATTTAATCTGCTTGCTGCACTCGAGCACAAGCGTTGGTGCGCTTACATGGCTATACGAGCGTGCAGAATGCCAAAAAGAGATGAACTTGGTTATCTGTACTCAAACGGTAATAACCATAAGGATGATAAGAATAATCTTCATATTTGTATGTGCGAGTGCGGTCAAAACGGCGCAACCCTTGACAGGGCCTCTCGCCGGTGGGGAGAAAGAGTCCCCGACGAGATGGGAAAATTTAAAGCTCGTTTTAAAAATTTAAGCGATTTGGATTGGGCGTCACTTTATTGTCACCAAAGACTCTCGGATAAAATGAACAGCAGTAATTTCGATGAAATAATAGATGCGGTTTCAAGCTGCGAAGGCAGTCTTACCGATGAAGAAACGACAGACGCTCTTAAAGATTATGAAGTTGCTTTGAAAAAACTTGTTGCAAGACAAGAGGATGTGAATGCACTTGCTCTTTACAATTTGGCTATAAATATATTGATGAAGACGCCTCAATATGAGCAGATTAAAGATGTCGTTAAAACAAGCGATGAAAAACTTAAATGGGCAAAGGAAAGGCACAAGCGAATAGACTTTCTTTCGTACGATGTTCAGTTCATCAGTATGATACCGATATGCCTTAAATTAATAAAAAACGATTCTACAATCATTACTTTTACAAACGGGCAAGCCGCAAATGATGTGATCGTACCATGGATTTTGTGCGCTGAAAAGGCCGTGTTCGTGGAGTTTTATCCCGATTCATCATTCGAGGGTAAAAAAGATGCCGTTCGTAAATTTTTCAATTTACATGGGAATAATACCGAACCCGAATTTGATATGATCACGAACTTAAAAATAGAATCAATTAAAGAAAAGATAGGGTTTCTCCTTGAAAAATATAACGATGTAATATTTAATATCACACCCAATATTCCGCCGACAATTCTTTTGGCTTTAGGAGAATTTGCGGGAAGGGTACAAATGGTTTCGTACGATTCTTACCGAGGCCTGTCTTATTTCAATTTTAATGACATGCTGCCCCACAGAACGGAAGATATGTCCTTGGATGTTAGCGACTATTTAAGTCTCATGCAAGGTAAAATCAATGATCCGTACGGATTTCTGATGCCCTATAAAAAATGCCGGTACGTAGAGAACTTTTTTTGGACACACAGCACCGTCAGAACTTTTGGTGATAGACCCAAGCTCAAATGTTACAGTGAATGGAACTCGGTAATAATTCAGAATTTTCTACAGGGAAAGCCCAATGCGAGTACAAGCGTTTCGGAGAGCAGGGCCGATACTAAGGTTTTGCCGTTAACTTCAGCGGTAAATTATATTTCGGACGAAAGGTTCCGCGGGATCGCAAAATCTTTTTTGGCTATACTGAAATCGGAAAATATTATTTCCGCCTACACAGAAGCAGAGGACCGAAAAAGCATCAGCTTTCAAATTACAGACAACGACTTTTATCGTTTTGTTTCCGAGAAAGGCGGAAACCTATTTGAGATGCTTGTGTACTATAAACTTCTCCACACCTGTATTTTCGGTGATGTTAGAACCGGCGTCGCTTTTCAATGGAAATCAGGAGAAGGTGAGCCGATAAGCAATGAGATCGATGTAATTGCCACAAGCGGAGTAGACATAGTGCTTGTTTCCTGTAAAACCTCTCCGCATATCGACAACTCATATATATATGAGATTGCCTCGGAGGCGGCCGGCTTTGGAGGAATAGCCGTGCTCGCAACATCGCAAGATTTGTCAAGTCCGAATAATTGTAATCACAATGCAGTCATTCGCGCTCAAGCTATGAATGTGGCTCTGATTGATCAGCATATTCTCAGAGACGAGGAGCTTCTGAAATATGCGATTACGCTGATTCTGTCAGGTAAATATAAGGGGCCGGAGAATTTCGAATTGCCAAAGCATTGACGCGCATGCAATTGCTCGTTTTGCACACGAATGCTTATTTTTTTGCACAACTCATAATTACGGATTGACCGAAAAACCCTCGTTCAACAAGGACGAGGGTTTTTATAAATTTTGCTTTCGGGCAAAAACGGTTTTGCTGTGAAATATTACTTCGAAAACGCGAAGGAGATTTATTTTGGTTTCGGCAAATCGGGAAGTTCACGCCGAACGAAGAATGAGCGGTTGACTTTCCGCTTGCGGAGTGCGGAGGGTGCGCTCGGATAAGAGTCACAATACAAAAGAGGTATTAAAATAATAATAATGTATATTTCTTGGGACGAAAAACATCGCGGCGGGGATTGCCGCAAAAAAACAGAAAAAGACCGTTAAAAGGCCGATTTTTAAGATATCCTGTAAATCAGAGCCGAAAAAGCGTGCTCATACCGTTTTTTGGGCGTTTCATACCATTTTTATTGACAAAAGTGTAGTTTTTTGCTATTATACGGCTAAATACACAATAATGGAATTTTGCTGTGAAATTTTATAAATATTTACGGTGCGAAGGCCTAAAAGTTTTGGGTAACTTTTAAAAAAACAAGAGAATTATGTGTGGATAATCACGGTTATTGTGATAGCTTTAGTTGCGGTTTTCATTCCTTTTGTCACGCTGCTCACGAGGAAGAAAAACGAAGATTACTTTAAGGATAATCTGCTCGGTGTCATTCGTGAGGAGGCATTACTGTAATTTTAAATTACATCATTCCCGAGCGAAGTGTCTTTTCTGCGTTCTCTCGATTAAGCGCTGCCCCAAAGAGCTTCAGCGAGGTTTTTAAACATATGTTTTAAACGTATATCGTTTCAACCAATAAATAAGAACAGGAGAATAAATTATGGCAATAGCAGAAGTAATTAAATTTGAGGGTCCCCAGGAGGCGCTCGTGTGGAAATTCCCGGTGGAGGATTTTAATGCGACTTCGCAGCTGATCGTTGACGAGACGCATGAGGCTCTCCTTGTTGTAAACGGGAACGCAGCGGATCTGTTTACGGCCGGACGAAGAACTTTGTCGGTTCCCAACATTCCGATCGCTCGGAGTTTAATCGAAATCCCAACGGGTGGAAAAACCTCATTCCCCTGTAAAGTGTTCTTTATCAACAAAGTTCATCAGATGGATTTGTTGTGGGGAACTCAAGGCCCCATTGCTTTGCAGGATCCTCTGTACGATATTTTTATGCATGTAATGGCAAACGGGAGTATGTCCATCTCGGTTGATGATTCTCGCAAGTTCGTTTTAAAAATGGTCGGATTCAGAGACAACTTCAACAACGACGAGCTGATAACAAAATTCAGGGGACTTATTTCTTCACACGTTAAGGATTGCATCTCTAAAATCATGATAAACGGTATGCTGAGTTATTTCATGGTGAATGCGCATCTGTTTGAAATTAGCGGAGTTATCAAAGAAAGACTTGATGTGATCTTTGAGGAATACGGAATCAAGATCCAGTATTTCAATGTGGAAACCATTGAAGTCCCCGAAGCCGATTATAAAAAGGTGAGCGAAGCAAAGGAACGAAGAACCAGCCGAATGATAGAAGGCTACTCTTGGGTGGAAGAGCGCCAAATGATAATTGCCGAGAAGTTTGCGAGCAATGAAGGCACTATGGGAAATATCGGAGGCGCAGTAGGCGGATTCATGATGGGCGGCGCGATGGGCGGCTCTATTGTGGATATTGCAAGGAGTGCCCTTGAGCCCGAAAGGATTCCCAAAACAACGCCGCCTAAAGATGCGGCCGGAACGCACGCTTATCCCGGTCAAGCTCCGAGTCAGGTTAACGTTAACGATTTTTTCAAACCCAAAGATGAAGAAACAGCGCCGGAGACCGGAGAGAACAGATGTCCGAACTGCGGCACAAAGCTGCCCCCGGACGGGAAATTCTGTCTTGAGTGCGGAAAGAGCATTCAGCACGATGACAATATGATTGTTTGCCCAAGCTGCGGAAAGACGGTTCACAAGGGAAAGTTCTGCTCCGCGTGTGGCCATGAGTTCTCGGCAAATACATGCCCCTATTGCGGAACAACATTACCCGAAGGGGCAAAATTCTGTTTCAATTGCGGAAAAAGTCTGTAAGGAGTGAATTAGGAATGAAGAAATCAAATGTCAAAACGAAAAACATTGTCGGAATAGCCTTAATTTATGCAATCCTGCTCGGGTTGTTTAACCTTTTGGTGTTTACAATATTTAAAACGAGGACAAATGTTTTTTGGCTGAGTTACGCTTTTGTGACGCTGGCCTTTGCCGTGCAAATAATCAGTATGTCTCTGGCCTTTAAGACTGCCGACGTTGAAACTGTTTTTTTCGGGATTCCTTTGGCATCGTTCTCAATTTATTATCTGTGTGCGGCTGTTGTCATCGGCGTCGTGTTTATCATTTTCCAGCGAGTGAATTTTATGCTTGCGCTTATAATCCAATTACTCGTGCTGGCTGCGTTTTTGATTATAGCAATTATTTCTCTGATGACGCGAGACACCGTTCAGCAAATCGGAGATAACATTAAGGAAAATGTAAATAATCTCAAGTCGGTTCTTGTTGACATTGAACTGATGCGGGATTCCTGTTCTGATCCCGAGTTGAAAGAAGCGCTTAGGAAGCTCTCTGAAACGGTAAAGTATTCGGATCCGATAACTAATGATTCCGTGGCAAACGTCGAACAACGTATAATACAAAAAGCATCAGAACTTCGCATTAACATAGACGACGGTCAGATTGCCGATGCGAAGCAAACTTGCGGTGAGCTTGAGAGACTGTATGTTGAACGAAACAAGAAACTTGCCATTTCAAAATGATTGTAGTGAGGTGCGGTAAATGGCTGTAAGTTTCGTAGCTCGAAAGTGCACACAATGTGCCGGAAAGCTGCAGTACATAAAAGAAAAGAAAATATGGAAATGCCTCTACTGCGGTGCGGAAATTGAGAAGCAAGAGCAATATGACGGATTATTTACAATCAAGAATGTTGTTAGACAATCGTTGTTAGACACTGCCTACCGGCGGCTCGACAGCGCCTTTAAGAATCTTATTGAGTGTGAAAAGATAGATTCTCGCTATGTCGGAACCGTTATTGCGAAACTGGCGTATGATGTGACTCGAGTTATAACGCCCGGTGCGTGCGATCAGAAAGACGTAAAGTCGATTTTCGCTCAGTTAAGGAAAACATATGAGCAGCTTAAATCAACAGGTGCAACCATATCGGATGATGAGGAAGCTCTATATGAGTTTCTCGAAGAGCCCGATATTTTTGCAACCTTGATTTTAGTGTACGATTCTCTAAATGATATTGCTCGACGCGACTTCGTATCTCAAATGCTTGATGCAAAAGAAGTCTACTCAAAATATGCAAACAACAATCTGCTGAGCTTTGCTATCAAGAACGAAAAAATCGATCTTGCCGATCAGGTCATAAGCAACTCGGATAATATTGATGTCCGGGCGGCACTGTCCGAGGTGCTTGCCCGGTATCCCGACAGCGATGCAAAAGGCGAACGCATAGCAACTCTTCTTGAGACCGGCGGATTAAAGTATGAAGACAGAAAGATTATCGAGAGCTATTTAAGCGACACTCAAGACAGCGTTGAGACGAAAAGCAAGACGAGCATTGCTGCGTTAAATCAAGGATTGTCAATTAATCTTGATTTGTTGCTTGATCGGGTACTTAGGATTGCGGATCCGGAGACAGTGACAGCCACATTATCCGCATTTTGCAAAAGTAAGATCGGTGATGAAGACGTATTCAAGATTCTTTCATTTGCATACGAGTGCGGGGATACACAGATCGCCTGCAATGCTATGGATTGCTTAAAGAACAGCGGACAATACGTCTTGGTTCCGGCAAAACTTATTATTTCGATGCTTGCAAACAGCGAAATAAGTGCGAGCGATAAAGTCACATTACTTAAAAAGACCTTTGAGTTCAAGGTGGATCACAAGTCTTTTGAGGCGGTGCTGACAAACTACCTGTGTGTCAATCAAGACAAAGCCGACAACAGAAAAGTCATTCTTCAAGACCTTCTTGAGAGGGCATCAAATATCCCAACAGCTACAGTTGAAAACTATGTTTTAAAATGTTCTACAGACGGAGACAACAAGCCGTCCGTTGTAAGCGCAATGTTTGACAAAGGGTTGAATATCAGTTTTTTCAACGATCTTTTGTCAAAGTACATGAACAGCAACGTGGATTCAAAGGATATTAAGGCGGCTATTGTCGAAATATTGTCGCAAAAGGGCTTAAAAATAGATCCGGTCAGCTTTATTGAGTATATTTGTTCGTCGGCGGATGAGCTGCAAACAAAAATGAGATTCATCAAAAAAATGATTGCAAACGGCTCCCAGCTCAGATCGGATGCGGCAAACGCATACCTTGAGAGAACTGCGGCAGATAATTTCAGCTCTGAACTGTTTTCAATGATTTTCACCCCCGGCAGCTCTTTTTCAAACAAAGCTATAGAGAACTATCTCCTCCGCTTCAAAGAGAGAGATGCGATAAAAGCCGATAATGTAAAAACGATTGTTGATCGTGCGATGGGCGATGTGATAAATTATAAAATTCAGATAACACATCTCGGCAACAGTATCACCTGTAATTTAGTGCAGGCGTATACGCTCAGTACGAACGATTCTCAAGCTACGGCGCTTAAAATCGCCGACTATTTAGTTTCATCGAAAAGAATGAAACTTAATGAGGAAATAAATGTATCGGGTTCGAGCGTGAAATGGAAGAAATACATAGTGACAAATAAAGCAAACCTTAGCGAAACGGCCGATGCAATTTGCGAAAAATACAAGGTGTATTCAAAGCTTTTTTAGCGGAAAGGCGATAAACGAAGATGGTTAAAACTCTTGAGTTGGCAAATGGGATGTTTATAAGCATGGCGGTTGCGGAAGTGACTGCCGTCCCGTTTTATGAGCTTTTTTCTAAAGACCTTGATCGGGCGAACTATATGAATCAAGTCTTGTTTACACAGATTCTCCAATCAATGCATCGGAAGTCCGATATTGAGAACACATCGTTCGAATTTCTATTTCAGAGTGTAGAAGTGGACAACCAAACGTATAAAGCACAAGTTAGGTTATACATAATCATCAGAAGGATCGGCAACGATAAACGCGACACAGAATCTTTTGCTCTTGATATGGTTTCAAGCATAAAGAACGATCTCGAGGACAAGAGCTTTTCGGTCTCTGTATTTGATGCGGAAAGCGAATATGACGATTTTGAAAAAACACTTCATACGACGAACTGTTCAAAGGTGCTATCCGTCTCGAAAAAAGAGAAAGCAATCGGAAATGCCATTTCGGCAAACGGCTTGATGTACTACAACGATGTCATCGAGCCTTCGGAAAACACCAATATCGCAACACTCACCAACACCTTAACACAATATCCCGGAAGCGTTATCTCAATGCAGATCATTCCCACGAAATACGACATTCAGGAATTATATGGCATTGAAGAAAGCAAAAACTTTTTGGCTCATTATGTCAGCGAGATTCGCTATAGGCAAGGAATACGAGTAGATGCAAACACACAAATGGTCGTGGACGCATATGATTACTATTCCCAAGCAAATAATGAGCTTTTGTTTCTATATAACTTTATTGTCTATTCGGAGGATAGCAGCGCCGTTGATCTTGCCAACAAATTAATGGATTCGGTCGAAGCAGAGGGAAAGGCTACCGGAAGCGCGATAGATATAGTGGACGTTTCGGAGTATAAGCTCAATCCCGCAAACAACCTGTTCTCCTCCCCTTGGACAAACAGCGACATCCTTATCAACCGTGCACGAGAGAAAAACTTTTGGGAGAGCAAGAACGCGCCGAAACATCTGCAGCGGCTGAAGTACTTGATGACGACCCGAGAACTCAGAGGTGTTTTTAAGTTTCCGATTGATGACGGAAAAACAATCGGATTAGATAGCAATAAAATCCTTGCAAACAGAGAAAAACTTCACAAGAGCATTATCTCGTTTGGGAACTTTAAGGTGGGCATAATACAAAATGCCAGCAAAAGAGATAAAAACGATGAGGTTCATGCCGGTATTCCGCTTAATGATTTTACTAAGCATGGGCTTGTCGTGGGTATGCCGGGATCGGGTAAAACAAACTTCTCGTTGGGACTCCTTTTGCAGTTTTGGAACGATTTTAAGATACCGTTTCTGGCAATCGAACCTACAAAGAGCGAATATCGCTCGCTGATTGACGATATTAAAGATTTGCAGATCTTTACCCCGGGAAAAAACACAGTGTCACCCTATATAATCAACCCCTTTTTGCCCCCGACAGGCGTGACGGTGGAGAGCTATATTCCAAGTCTTATGTCTGCATTTAAGGCGGCTTTCTCAATGCCGAATCCTTTGCCCGATATTTTCTTATCTGCAATCAACGATTGCTATAATGAATACGGGTGGAAAATGGATAGCACAAAAGACGATCCCAATGTGCAGCGCTTTGGCCTATATGAATTTATTAAGGTGTTCAAGAAAAACATCCAGCGTATGGACTATAAGGGTGACGTTAAGTCAAATATGGAAAGCGCCGGCGTTGTTCGTCTTGTTAGTTTAATTGCGCAGAACAGCAATATCTATGATACCGTCAACACGGTCCCCCTTGAAGATTTATTAAGCAAACCAACGGTAATCGAGCTCAACGCGATCAACAATAAAGAGCAGAAATCGCTAATCATGGCACTGCTCCTTATCATGGTTTGCGTATATACAAAGAACAATGTCGCCGGTGACGGAGAACTGAAAAACATCCTGCTTATTGACGAGGCGCACGTTTTGCTTGCAGGAGGCGGTTCAAGATCGGAAGACAGCGCAGATTCACAGGGGTCTACGGTAGAAGCGCTCGAAGATATGATTGCCGAAATACGATCTTACGGTACCGGCATTATAATTGCAGACCAATCACCCACTAAAGTCGGACGCGGTGTAGTTGCAAATACGAACGTAAAGGTAATCTTTAAGCTCGTCGAAAAAGAGAACAAGGATGCAATTAGCACGGCAACCAATATGGGCGAAGCGGATTACGATCTGCTTGGCCGGCTCGGTGTCGGCGAAGCTCTGCTCCATTATGGTCGCGTCCATAGCCCGCTCCACATAAAAACCTATAACGTGCACGACAAGGCTACTCTTAGATCCGTTATTTCCGATCAGGAAATTGCAGGGCTTTCAACATACTGGGATACGCATAAAGAACTGCTTATCCCTCACACGGAGTGTAAGTACAATTGCTATTGTAAAGACAACTGTGATTTAAGGCTTCGTGCCAACGCAGATTTCCTCGCAACACGGTTGGTGAACGACTGCTTATACGAATTGGCCGATAAAGCGGAGTTCGTAAAGTTTTTAGTGAGAATGGACAAGAACATTATCCTCTTGTTGAAGGAGAATCCTTCAATACAGGCGAGTAACCGGCTTGTTAACTGCGTAAAGATTAAGTTCTTGAGGAAGTCTATGCTGATTAAAAGTTTCGGAATCACAAGAGCCGAGTACAATACAATTCTTAATCATCCGCGGTTTTTGAGAAGAGTCGAGCAGTAGCAGCTGCTTAAAAAACAAAAAGGAGGTTCGGGCAATGAGCGAAGTTTTTGACGACTCCGTTGAAACTTCATCTTTCGACGATGTGAGCACAGATACCACCGACACGAGCAGTTTTTCCGATACCGTCGATGTTAGCGGCCTAATGGACGATATCTCTACGGAGCAACTTGAAAGTTTCGATGTTGAACCACTCGATAGCAGTTTTGATGCAGAGCTTTCAACGGCAGAAGCGGCGGATATAGATAGCTTGATGGATAATGCCGCCGATACATATACAACAGAAGACGTTCCGTTTGATGCGCTTGATTCTTCCGTTCTGGATCCATCAGACATCTCAAACGCTACAGATGATTATGAAATGGATGCCGGCTCTGACATATCCTACTTGATGGACGAGGAGGCAACGGAATCGTTAGAAGGGATCACAGAGGCAGCGGTTGAAGGTAATGATTCTACAGGTAACGACATAGAAACGCTAATGAATGATGTTGAACCGGTACCGGACATTTCCGAGAATCCATTTGAAATAGGGACGGACACATTGGAAAACAGCAACGATAACGATGTTGAAGCGCTCTTGGAGGAGGAAGAAATACCGCAAAACGAAGTTCCTGATTTTGTGGATGGCTTTGATTTTGATAATACAGAGAAAACGCCGGAAGAAATAAGTGTCTCCACTTTAATGGATGAAGGTGATATAGACAACGATAATCCTCTTGTCGATGAGTCCTCCGAATATACTTCTGACGGGTTTGAGGCGGAAGATGTGATCCCGACTGAAACAGACATGGGAAACGAGGTTGATACGGTAGCAATACCGGAAGCAGATCCTTTGGATGATATGTCGGTTGATGATCCCGAGAGCAATGCCGACATTATAGGTATTCAAGAGGATGAGCAAGGAGAAGCGGTGGACGTCCTTTATGAGGAAGCTGATGCGCAGCCCGACTCGCCTCTTGAGGCAGAGGTGTCGGCGTATAACCAACTGGCCGATTATTATAACTCACACAATTATGGTCAGCAGGATTACGCGGAATATTCAAAAGATCCCGAATGGCAAGAGCTAAATAATGCCTACCTACAGGAACTTGGCAGGGATCCAATCGATTATAGCGGCGGTGAAACGTCCGATATTACTGATATACGGGATGAACTGATCGCGGCCGGCATTCCGGAAAACAGTCCCGAACTTGATGCCATAATGGCAAATGAGCAGGCGGGAATTGATGCAATTGTGGAAGTGCAGCAGAGTTCTTCACCTCCTATTGATCCGATAGACGATGGTGCAAGCAATTCTCCAACCGAATCATTAGACACCGTTGGTGCTTCAAATGAGCCCGTTCATTTAACGCAGAGCGAGACTGAAGAATTCATAGAGAATTCCTCTGATAAAGAAGCTCTCCAAAACTTAAGAGATGGCATAGAGTCCGGCGACATTAAAATTGATGTAGACGATGCCGCAGAAGAAAGCGACACCGGTCCGGTACTAACAAGAGAGGAATCTGAACTATGGGAGTCAGGAAATCGTGCTATTGATGAGAATGTTGAAGCAATGCGCGATGATCTCCGCGACAAGGGGCTCGAGGACGGCCCGGAAATGGAATCAATAGTAATGGCTCAACGTGCTCGGATGCAAGAGGAATTAGAGCGGAACATTCATGGTGATTTTTCAGATCCATATCAAAAGCCCGACTTTGAAGAAATTCTTCAAGAACGTCAACCGGAAGAGATAGCTGAACCCGGACAAGACTTCCCGCAGGATTTGTCCGAAGAAACGCCATCTGTTACAGATCTTCCAAATGAGATAAACTATGATGAGGTTTTTGAGGGATTAGATGACTATGACTTTGATGGTATCAGTTATGCAGCTGATTTAGGCCGTCTTGATAGTTCTCTTGACAACTTTGACAGTAGCACATGGGAAGGTCTAACTCTTGATGAGCAGAAAGCGGCAATGACGGATCTTGCCGACTATGTTAAAGATGTAATTGGCTTTGATAATCCCCCTGAGATTGTCTATTACAACAATCCGGTAGATGGAGATTATGGTGGGTATTCGCCCGAGAGCAACACATTGGAAGTTAACGAGTATATGCTGTACAACAATGAGGAAGCTGCTGACACTGTAGCCCACGAATTGTGGCATGCATATCAGCACCAGCGAGCAAACAATCCTCAGAGTGCAAAGGATTATCAGTACCAGTATGGTTTTGACAATTATATACGCCCCGAAGATGACTTTGCGGGGTATCAAGATCAACTTGTTGAGGCTGAAGCAAGAGCCTTTGCACAGCAATTTAAGGACAGATTAAATATAAAAGGGAGGCGGATATAAATGGAATCGATTAAGAAGTATCTTTTAACCGAAAAGAAGTTGACTCCTGCCGTAATGGAAAGGATGTTGCTGAAATTCGAAAAGCACCAGGACATTGCCGATGAATTCGTTTTGTGGATTCAAACAAATGAGTACGTTGCTGATGATCCGATAAAGGTCGAGGGATACACTGCAGACGATATTCACAGAATCGCACCGTTCTTGGATGGAGTCGGAGTATTCAATTTTATGATTTCGTTGAGAGAACAGCCCGAAAAAGCGAAACAGCAGATTGCTTCTGGGTTTCCGAGAAAGTAATGTCAACGTAACAAAAGAGGGAGGTTCTCAGCTATGACGGAAGAAGAATATCAAAGAGAGTTAGAGGAAGCGGAACGATTACGCGCACAGATAAATAATGTTATTAGTCAAATTAACTATATCAATCAGGAGAACGCCGCACTGGAGAGAGAGCTTGAAACTGCCATTTACAACGTAAAGGTTCTCATCGGCAATTGCGGTGAAATGGACAAGGCTGTCTATAAAGAGATGGGAACCTTGTCCGACGTCGTTGGCCAAGCCGATATTAGCACAAAAGAGGTGTTTCAGGCATTAAAAGAACTGACCGTTCAGTATTTCTCATTCAAAAACATCTCAACTGCCTCAAAGAACGCATCTCAGTATACCGATGAGTACTACACGAGATTTTCATATTACAATGAACTGCGAAGGATTTCTCTCGGCTATGTAGTCGGTCTCGACTCTAATATCATATCAAGCGAGCCCGCGCGAAAGAAAGTAGAAAAGGCATATCTCCAAAACACGGAGTATTGGCTTGCCTATTGCATTTCGGCAGTAATGCTTTGGGTGAGCGACGAAAAAGAAGCCGCAGAACGCGCTATGAGCAAAAGCTTGACCATAAGCTACTTTAATTCATGTTTGTTCTACTTGCTTATCAATCTTCGCTTTAATAGGATTGATGCTGCAAAGAAATGGTATGTCAACTATCTTGACCGAGCAGATATGAGCAACTTGGGCGACGAATGGCAGTATCTCCTGCAGGCCTATTTGCTTGGAGCATTTGGAGCCGACGAAGAATTCCAAACAACGATAGCCGCGTGCTTCCGGAATATGCTCGCACAGGTAGAAGTAACTACAGTGGATTTCGCGAAGAAATTCACCCGGAAAGCAATTGAGTTTGCTGAATTATATGTCCACAAGACAAACCATGAGTATACGATTCTCGGAAGGACGTGCGCTGAGTATCCTGATATGAAGGCGCTTCTGTCTACGGCAGAAAAGAATGCCGAGATAGCGCGATATTACAATGAAATTTCCGAAGCAGAAGTTACAGAAGGTAAGGATCTTCCCCAACGAATCGAAAACGTTCTATATTCGCTTATCAATGATTATGACGAAGACGAACTGAAGGTTGTCCAAAAGATTAAATACAATGAAGCCGTTATTAGCGCTAAGGGCGATGTCGCAATAGCGCAGGCTAACTATAATGCGCTGTTCGAGGACAAAAAGAAAAAGAAAAATTTTGGAGATCTTCTTCTTTCCTGGGCTTTTGCGGATGATACGAGCCAGACGGATGTATCGGTTAGGCGTTTTTCTATTTCTCTTATGAAAGAAGCAATGGCAAAAGGATTCAAACAGTTCGTAGAGCAATATAGAACAAAAGAGAAGGACAAATATCATTTCAACATTGATGAGTGTGAATTGGAATGTAACGAGAAGGATTATGACGAGGCCGAGAAGATTCTTGATAAGTTTTATGACAAAAACAAATTCAAGAACACCTTCAAAGATAAACACGTTTTGATCTACACGGGAATATGTGCGGTGGCTTTGCTCCTCCTCCTTTTGCTGATTCCGTTCTTCTCACCGGTTATTTTGACAATCGGTATCTTGCTCGGTTTGGCAGGCAGCTTCCTCCTTTGGCGTCGCATCGTCGATATGGGGAAAATTATAAAAGAGAAGAAACGAAAAAGCAAACTGTTGCTTAAACAAGCACTTGATGAACTTTCGCAATGGCGCTCCGCCTACAAGGAAGCAGACGCAAAAAGTGTCGATATGCTGAGCGCAGTCGAGGGATTCTAATAACGGGAGGTAGAAACTAATGTCTAATGCATTACAAGCGATAAATAGTCTTGACCAAACTATTAATTCGTTTAAATCACGTGTAGATGTTAAGGTCAACAATGTTAACACATCGACGGCAAGCATCCAAGCCACAACGAATAAGATCTACGATAATATCGAGAAATTCAAGACGCAGATGCTCCACGGCGAGGAAAAGCAGATCGCTCACGAGAATATCTTGAGAATCGATCAGATTATCAAAGAGCAATTCAGCAATCATATTGCAATTCGACGTACGGTTATGGGCGTTGTTCGCGACTTTGATATTAACCTGGTTAGGAACAGCACTATCCAGGAGTTGTCGGAAGAACTCTGGATTACCAGCTCGAGATACTGGCTTTCCTATGCCCTCATTGCTATAACGGCGTGGGTGAACGATTATCCCGATGTTGCAAAAAATGCTCTTGCCGAAAGCGGTAGAAAGGACGCGATTAAGACCACGCTTTTCTTCTGTCTTTTAAACATGAGATTCGGAAGAATGGAAGCGGCCAAAAAGTGGTTTTATGAGTATTTCAAGACGCTTGACCCCACTATGTTACAGCAAGAAACCGCCGTTCTGCTCCAGTCATTTTTAAATGGCATTTTCGGCAAGGACAAGGAGCTCGAGCAAGAGATAATCCGGCTCATTGATGAATGGATTTCCATCATAAACGACAATGAGCAGATCTCCAATGAACTTCTCGATGCCTATGAGAAATATATTGCCAATATCAACACCCCGGCACAGTTTACATATCAGTCTATTCTTCAATTCTGTACTAATGCCGCTGAGGTTGAGAGCGCCTATAAGGAGGCGGCAAAGTTTGAGACTCTTCTGGAGTTTGTAAAATCCCTGGATGTCGAGTCTGAGCCTCAAGACAGTGAAAACTACAAGAGTCGCATTGATGCCATTCTCATGAATTTAATCTCGAATTATGATGCGGAGGAACTCGAACTAAAGAAACAACAAGAGTATTATCGCTTGGTTGTTGAGAACAACGGTGTCGTCGAACAAGCCGAAAGTCAGTATCAGGCGATGGAAGAGCTGTCAAACAATCAATTCAATATCGGCAAGCAAATGCTCAAATGGGCTATCTATGATGACAGTGATCAGACCGATATTCAAGTGAGAAAATTTGGCTTTCAAAACACAAAAGCGTGGTTTAAAAAGGCTGTCGATAATTTTGATGCCAAGCTCAAGGAATCCCTGCCCACCCAATATAACCTTCATATTGACACTTGGGAAGGCGCAAGCAACGGCAATGATCAGGCAGAGCAAGTGGAAAGTCTGAAGAATCATTTTGAGAACAATAAATTCCAAAATATGTTTGTCAACACACCCAATATTCTTGCTGCAATTCTATTAATCGTGTCTGCCGGATTAGCTTTTGTTACATTGTATTCGCTTATAGTAACTGCTTTGGCCGTAGGTTTTCTCGTGTTTAGAATAGTGCAGGCGGTCAAAGCCTATCCTCAGCGTGTGCAGGCGGCCGTTGACAACCTAAATGCTTGTATGGGCGAAATCGCTGAATTTAGACGCTGTTTTGATGAAGAGTGCGCAAAGAAGGACGAACTGCTGAGCACAGTGGAATTCCTTTGATAGAAAATCGCTAAAATTAATCCAATAAGATAAAGGAGTAATAACCATGAGTAACGAGCAGAACAAGCAAAACGAGGATATGGAGTTTGAACAGATGATGGAGCAGCGCCTCCACGACAATTTTTCGGAGTTCAACGCAGACAATGTCGAAATCTCCGACGAACGCCTTAAGGAGATGAGCAAATCGCTTCCGAGCTGGAGCCTTGAACCTCCTTATAGTTTCTTGAAATGAGTACAGTATCCGAGCACACGGGAATAAAAGCGCCGTCTACATATCAAGAATGGCTGGCGTGCTTTGACATGATTAAAAACGGGACAGGTGCCGACAACGAGCTTTTCGAGGCGGTTGGTATGGGCACATTTGTTGGCTCTGACCTCACGAAGAACGCTCTGCAAAAACAGATTGTAGAAACCGTAAATGCTTTTTTGGACAAAAGCGCCAAGCGATTTATTCGAAATCTTAACGAAAACATTGCGTTTAACGAGTTGTGCCAGACGGAACTACTGTTCAAACGTTTAAAAAAGGATGTTTCCAAATCGCTGTTTTTTAAAAAGCTGACTTTCCTTCCGGAAAGCTTCCGTTTGGAATTGGAGGAGTCGGTGAAGGAGCAGATGAGTAACTTTTGGGAGGCTACTACAAAGTTTCTGCATAATCAATCTTTGGAATTTTCTAATTCCGATTTGGAGGATCTTCTCTTCTTGGTGAACAGGATAAAACTATTTTAAGAATACAGGTGGCAGAATGGGCAATTATAGGTCAACAAAAGCGGAAATCAATAACTATATTTGTGCGAGGACTCCGCTCATTATCGTTGATTCTTCTGAGAGAGAAAGAGTTGAGCGAATGTTGAAGGAGATCGCAAGAGAGTTAAACATTAGTATAAATTACTATACCGACGCCAAACAAGTGTGCGCTCTCAACGGCGACGCGACAAAAGATGTAGATAGCGATCCGCTGCAATACATATCATCGTCATTCAAAAAGAACAGAAACTCCACTTTTGCCTTTGGTGATATAAAACGGATTGGCGAAGATAACATTTACAGTCGTGAAATTCTCAACATCTTATATTTGGCGAAAGAAACAAATTGCACGCTCATTCTTATCACGGCGGATCCGGTATGGTCGCGGCTTTCTCAGTTTGGAATGTTGACCACATTGGACTATCCGGACATGGAGGAGAGAATTTATCAGATCGAATCCTTTATCCGTCAATTCAGAGGTAGGTATCCCATAGAGTGGAACGAAGAAGATATTAGGATGGCAGCAACTTTGCTCAGGGGATTTTCGGAAATCCAAATCGAAAACATCTTATCCACTACTCTCGTAAGCAAGAAAAGACTCGGCCGCGAAAACTTATATGAGTTGACCAGCCAAAAGAGCAGACTGTATTCCGCAGTATCGAGCATCCAAACGGTCAAGGTGGACCGCAATCTTACCGTTTCGGGATTAGATGCGTTGAAAGAATGGCTCGACGCAAAAAAGAGTATATTTTTTGCATCAGATGAGGACTTACAACAAAGGGATCTTACGACACCGAAAGGTATTCTTTTAGCCGGAGTTCCGGGATGCGGAAAGTCGCTGTCCGCAAAGATGGTGGCAAGAGAATGGGAGTTACCGCTTTTCCGTTTCGATATAGGCTCGGTGTATGATAAATGGGTTGGTGAAAGCGAAAAAAAGATGAAGGATGCCCTTCGGTTTATCGATAATGTTTCTCCTTGCGTTGTGTGGGTTGATGAAATCGAAAAGGCGCTCTCTGTATCCGATTCCGGGAATGACACGGGGAAAAGAGTTCTTGGTCAGTTCTTGTTTTGGCTTCAGGAATCTCAAAGTCGAGTGTTTCTTGTTGCAACAGCAAATGATATTTCGGCGTTGCCGTTTGAGTTGTTCAGAAAAGGTCGTTTTTCAGAAATCTTTTTTATTGATTTACCGAATGTTGCAGAACGAAAAGCCGCTATTGCTCAATATGCCAAGCAGTCACTTCATGTTGAGCTCTCGTCTCTTGATATGGAAGACTTGCTGAAAGTGTCCGAAGGCTTTTCCTACTCGGACATTGAGTATGCCATTAAGGACATTGCTCAATTAGCCTTGATAAACGGACAATCGGTGATAACCAAGGAGTCTTTGATGGAAACGTTCGGAAAGATAGTTCCCATCTCAAAAAACAATCCCGATATGGTGGCAAAAATTCGGAAGTGGGGTTCGGAAAGAGCTGTTGCTGCATCGAGCAAGTCAGGAGGATATAAGGATGAGTAATTATGCACTTCAAAATCAACTCAACCAGCTTGAAAGAGAGCTGAGACAAGTTCAGCAATATAACGCGGAATTGCGCGGCGAGTTATCAACCGTTGCAAACGGAGTTTCTCGTGCACACCGAAATCTTGAAGATTATAATACGAAGATTCGCACTACATTGGATAATTGCAACGGAAGTATGCAATCGTCTCATAAAAGAGTAGTTGACGCTATTGCATTGCAAGGAGATATAGAACGACTATATGTCCGTTTCAAAAACATTGAGTTGGCAAACAAAAAGATTCGTGGGGCTAACAATAAAAAATACTACGATTTTGCAAACTATAGAACCGTCAGGAAAATTGTTCAAGGTATTATGGATAATCTTGACGTTCAAATGATAAGCGATAAAACCATTACAAAATCTATAGAGATACAGCATCTGCAAACGCCGGATTATTGGCTCACTTGCGTTCTTATCAGTATTATGGCTTGGCGTAACGACGATAAGAAACTTGCGGATAGAGCTATAGATCGAGCGATTAAGCTTGACAAGAAGAACAGTGCAATCTTTTATATGCTTTTCAACCTCAGAAACAATAGAGAAGAAGCAGCGCTGAAATGGTTCTATACATATCAGGAATGTGATCTTAAAGGCAGCGATCAGAGGACTTTCTTGATGCTTTTCTCTCTTGTTAGCAAGACGCTCGTTGATACTGTAGATGAGAAAACAAAAAACGAAATCTTTACATTCATAAAAAAGGTTATCGATGCCAATATGCGGGCATCGGGTTATAGCGAAGACGAAATAGTCGACCAAATCTGTCACTATTTCAATAGAATGCAGCCTTCAGATCAACTTCGGTATACGATGTTGAGAAAGTGCTGCAACGAGTTTGATCAGCTTTCTTCTGTAATGATGCAAGCAAAGAGCAACATCAATATTCTTGAGTTTATCCTCAAGACCGTTAATGTTCCGGCGGAAGAAAAAAACACATTCCTAAAAGGCTATATTGATGAAATAATTGCGATTCCGAATCAGACCGAAAAGGACACGTATGACGAAATCGCTTATAATGAGCATATCGTTCGTCTCGAGGGAGATGTTGAGGCAGCCAAGGAGTGTTTCGCTGCCGAGCAAGCCAAGAAAGCAAGTGACCTGAATTTGATTGCGGAAATGATTGATTGGCTCTACGGGTGCGACACTCAGGACGTCAACGGTCAGATCAGAATGAGCGTGTTCACGTTGACGAAAGATCTTCAGGAAAAGGCGGTTGAAGCTCATACCGAAGAGTACAGAAGTCGCCGAAAGGTGAATTACCAAGTCAATATTGACGAGTACTCTACAGTTGTCAACTTTAAACGCGAAGATGAAGAACAGGAAAAAATCAATTCGTTCTATAATGAAAAAAGAGACACAGCCGTTTCGACAATAAAAAACTGGCCTGCTTATATTGGGTTTGGTGTCGGAGCAGCTGCGATTGCCGGAAGCTTCTTTGTCGGATTTTGGCTATTGATTCTGGCTTTTGCCGGAGTGGGTTATGGCGCGTTTACGTTGTTGATAAATAAATCTAAGCGCAAACAGATTGAGATGTCCTGCGATGAAAGCAAAAAGGCAACTTCTGCGGCAATGAGGCAACTGTTCGCCGAGTTCAAACAGTATCAAAAAGAGCTGGACGAATATGATGCATATCATGACAGAATCCTTGATGAAATTCATAAAGTTTAACCATGGGTTGCGCCAATATTTACAAAGAGCATGCAGGAAAATCTTATAAGGTTTTTATAGGTGTGTTTTGCGAAGTCGGGCGCAGTCGATATTTCGATAAACATTATCTGCTCAAAAAGCACTTGCGTTTGCAGGTGCTTTTTTGCAAAATTGTCATTTGTGTCGAGGACAGCGAGACAAGTCGCATTTCACAAAAATTACCCCCGGAGACTTGAAAAAATCTCCGGGGGTAATTTTTTATATTAATATGCTTTACTTTTCGTATCTGTCTGCGATGCTTCTGCCCATGAGCACGCCCATGACGGAGGCCATCATAAGACCTCTTGTCCAGCCGCTCGAATCGCCGAGGCAGTGGAGTCCTTTGACGTTGGTGTCAAAGCTTTCGTCCATCTTTATGCGGTTGGAGTAGAACTTGAGCTCCGGGGAGTAGAGCAGCGTCTCCTCGGCGGCGAAGCCGGGCACGACGTAGTCCACGGCCTGGATGAAGTTGATTATGTTGAGCATGGCGCGGTAGGGCATGGCGGCGGTTATGTCGCCCGCAACGGCATCGGGGAGCGTCGGTCTGACGTTCGAACGGTCGAGCTCCTTCTGCCATGTGCGCTTGCCGTCGAGGATATCGCCGTAGCGCTGGACGAGAATGTGTCCCGCGCCGAGCATATTTGTCAGCTCGCCGACCTTCTGCGCGTATTCAATGGGCTGATTGAACGGCTGATTGAAGTTGTGGGAGCAGAGTATGGCGAGGTTCGTGTTGTTGCTCTTGAGCTCCTTGTAGGAGTGTCCGTTGACGACGGCGAGGTCGTTGTCGTAGTTCTCCTGGCTGACGAAGCCGCCGGGATTCTGGCAGAACGTGCGAACCTTGTTCTTGAACGGCTTGGGATAGCCGATGAGCTTCGACTCGTAGAGAACGTCGTTGACCTTCTCCATGACCTCGTTTCTTATCTCGACGCGCACGCCGATATCGACTGTGCCGGGCTGATGGGAGATATCATGCTGAGCGCAGAGCTTTTCGAGCCAGTCCGCGCCGCGGCGCCCTGTTGCTATTACGGTGTGCTCCGCGAATATCTCTATGTTCTCCTCGCCCTTGCGGACATAGACGCCCTTGCAGCGGTCGCCGTCGAGGATTATATTGTCGCACTCGTAGCCGAAGAGCATATCGACGCCGTTTTCTATGAGATACTGCTCGATGGCGTAGTAGATATCCTGCGCCTTCTCCGTGCCGAGGTGGCGTATCGGGCAGTCGACAAGGCGAAGACCCGCCTTTATGGCGCGCTTTCTTATCTCCTTGACCTCCTCCTCGCGGCCGACGCCCTCAACATGGGTGTCCGCGCCGAACTCGAGGTAGATGCTGTCGGCATATTCTATTGTCTCCTGAGCGGTTTCATAGCCTATGAGCTCGGGGAGCTGACCGCCGACTTCGGGGCTCAGCGACAGCTTGCCGTCCGAGAACGCGCCCGCGCCGGAGAAGCCCGTGGTGATATGGCAATAGGGCTTGCAGTTGACGCACTTGTTTGTTTTCGATTTGGGGCAGCGGCGCTTTTCGATCGGCTGACCCTTTTCGACCATCATTATTTTCTTGTTTGCACCCTTGCGGATAAGCTCAATAGCCGTGAATATTCCGGCAGGGCCCGCGCCGATGATAACTACGTCGTATTTCATTTGTACACCTCGTTCTTTATTCGGGAAGAGTTATCTCTTCGTTTATTTTTTCAACGCCGTCCGTGCCTGTCTCGTGAAGAGCGGGCAGGAAGAAGAGCCCGGGGGCTCTGCCGGACGGGAACAGGTCGAGCAGCGGAACCATCACGAAAGCGCGCTCGAATATTCTCGGATGCGGCAGGGTGAGAAGAAAGCTCTCGCTCTTCATGCCCTCATAGAGCAGCAGATCGAGGTCGAGCACGCGCGGCCCGTCCTTTATCGTCCTTATGCGCCCGTAAGCGCCCTCGATGCCGAGGCACGCGCCGAGCAGCATCTGCGCGGAGAGCTCCGTCTCCACAGTTACCGCGGCGTTATAAAACATCGACTGATCCTCGTAGCCCACGGGCTTTGTTTCGTAGACGTGGGAGCACGCCGTTATTTTTGTCTTTGGAAGGCGGGACAGAGAGCGCACGGCGCCGTTTATGTTCTTCAATCTGTCCCCCATGTTTGAACCGATACCTATAACTGCCTGCATACAGTTGGCCATAAAATAACAAGTCCTTTCGATTGATAAATCTTGCCCGTTCTATATTTTTTTACTGTCTTTCCCTGTAAATGCTGACCGCGGCAAATGCGAAATCCGCCTTCATCGGCGCGTCCGGCTTTTTGCAGGTCACTCTTACGCCCGAAAGGGGAGGGAATTCCTCGAGCAGTGCGTCGGCAACCCGCCGCGCCGCACGCTCAATGAGCCTGTCCTTCTGTGCGGTGAACACCCTGCGCGCGCATTTTATCATCTGCGCGTAGCTGACGGTGTCGTCTATATCGTCGCTCTCTCCGGCCTTTGAAAGAGGCATATCCGCCTCGATGTCGAGAATGAAGAACTGCCCGTCCTCCTGCTCCTCGGGATTTACTCCGTGATACGCGAAGATGCGCAGCGAATCTATAATTATCTTATCCACCGTTCTCCTCCCCGCATATCTTTTTTAAGGCGTCCGCAACACGCGCCGACTGGACAGCGGAGAATACGTCGTGGGCGCGGATAATATCTGCGCCGTTTAATATGCTCGCCGTGTGCAGTGCCACCGTGCCGGGGTCGCGCCTTGAGGCATCCGTCTCGCCGGAGGCCGTGCCTATGACGCGCTTTCTCGACGCTGCGGACATAAGCGCGCTGCCGTTGAGCTTCAGCTTGCCGATATCCCTTATCAGGCGCAGATTGTCCTCATAGCTCTTTGCAAAGCCGATGCCCGGGTCAAAGCAGAGGCTGCCCGCCGGTATCCCATGAGATTTTGCGACCCTCGCGGCTCTGCCGAAAAAGTCGAGCACATCGCCGGAGACGCCGCCTTCGTAGACGGGTACGGCATCCGCACCTGCGGGGTTGTGCATTATTATCCAGCCCGCACGGTATTCGCCGACGACCCTTGCCATTTCGTCGCTCGCCTCGCCGCTGACGTCGTTGATTATTTTAGCCCCGTGCGTGAGCGCCGTGCGCGCACACTCGGGATAGAAGGTGTCGACGCTTATCGGGACGGTTATTTTGCCCTTTAAAAGGTCAAGCACCGGAATGAGCCTCGCGTTCTCCTCCTCGACGGAGAGCCTTGTCGAGCCGGGGCGGGTCGACTGCGCGCCGACGTCTATAATATCGGCGCCGAGCGACTGCATCTCGAGCGCGTGTTCAAGAGCCTTCTGCGGCTCGTCCCATTTGCCGCCGTCCGAAAAGGAGTCGGGGGTTATGTTGAGTATTCCGCACACAAGCGTGTGGGATGAGGTGTCAAAAATAAAATTTTCCATGGTATCGCCTTATTTTGTGAGAAGTGATATTGCCTCGGCGCGCGCCCGTGCGTCCGAGCGCATTGTGCCGCGCAGGGCGGAGGTTCTCGTCTGCGCCCCCGAAGCACGCGCTCCGCGCATCGTCATGCACAGGTGCTCGGCCTCGATAACGACGGCCACGCCGAGCGGGTCGAGCTGTTCGTCGAGAAAGTCCGCTATCTGCGAGGTCAGCCGCTCCTGAAGCTGGGGACGGCGAGCAAAGCTGTCAACGACTCTCGAGAGCTTCGAGAGCCCTATGACTCTTCCGTCGCGCGGGATATATGCAATATGCGCCCTGCCGATAAACGGCAGAAGATGGTGCTCGCACATGGAATACATCGGTATGTCGCGCACAATGACCAGTTCCTCGTTTTTCTCCTCGTTGAAGAGCTTGACGTGGCGCTTGGGGTCATCCTCAAGCCCCGAGAAAATCTCTTCGTACATTCGGGCGACGCGCTCGGGCGTCTCGACAAGACCCTCCCTGTCCGGATCCTCGCCGACCGCCGCAAGTATCTCGCGCACAGCCGCCTCGATTCTCTTTTTGTCCATTGTTTCACCCCGGTTATACGAGAATAAATTCGATGACACGGTGGGTGTCGTCGGTGATATAGTTTATCTGCGTCGTTGAAAAGCCGCGCCTGCCCGCGTCGGCGACGCTCAGAATGCGGTAGATTTCCTCTTTCTTTATCAGCCCGTTGAGGGCGGCTCTGTAAGCCTTATCCGACGAGAACCTGATATCGAGTTTGCCGCCTGATTTGAGCCCCCCGAACAGTTTCGAGAGCGCGGATTTCGTCTCCGCGTTGTAGCTGTCAAACTGTCTGCCGAGCTTTATAAAATAGTTGAAGTCCGTTGCCGTGCAGCAGGGAGCCTCGTCAAAAAACGTGTGAGTTTTCAGAAGCTCTTCGTCGGTGATGTTGAAATAGGCATAGCGCTTGTTCTGATCCGCGCCCTCGCCTATAGGGTCATCCCAGGTGAGGTCTAAGTTATATGGCTGACCGTCGAGAAAGACGACGTTCCACATATGACCCTCGCTCTCGCCGTCGTCGCGCGTTGCGGTGCCGGTTATGACGTAGTTATCTATCCCGGCTCTGTCGAGCAGGAGCTTTGCGGCCTTTGCGTAGCCCTCGCAGGAGGCGGAGCCCTCGACGAGCACGCCGTAGGCGGAGCTCGCTATGAGCTGACCGGAGTCCGCGTAGCTGCACGAGTCGATTATTGCGTCGTGGATAAGCAGCTCCTTGTCAAAATCAGAAGGCTCTTTTTCTATTTTAGCTCCGAGCTCGTCTGCCTTCAATTTAAGCTCGGCCTTTTTCTGCTCATATTCCTCTTTCGTCATGGAATATTCGCAGCTGAAGAAGTACTTTCGCCCTCTTGCGACGAGCACGCACTCGCGCCCGAGCATCATCAGCTCCGGATTGTCGTACATCAGGGCGAGCCAGACGTTTTCAAGCTCGCCGTTATCAAGCTCGGGTATTTCAATCTCCTCGGGGAACGATTCAATGTCGCGCAAAACGGCATTGTAGGCGCGCTTCTCGTCCTCGTTTAGCTTTGCGAAGTAGTGCTTGAAGCTGCCGAAGGCGGCCGATTCTTCGGACGGGGGAACGGTATCCTCTTCTTCAAGCAGCGAACAGCCCGAGAAGATAAGTATAAGCGCGAGCAAAAGCGACGCAAGCCGCAGAAGCTTTTTTGTCAATTTGCCTACCCCCTTGTTTTAAGTCCGAACGGTTTATTTTCCGCGCCTGTCGGGAGCGGAATTCAGCTCGTCAACAGATGACACGGCGGAATAATCTATATCTCTCGCCGCCATAGCCGAGAGCGTGCTCTCGCAGCGCGAGAAATCGACGATGGATATGTCGGTGTCCAAAGAATTCACTATCTGCGAGAAGTAGTTGCGCCCGGAGGCGAGATAGGTCTTGTTGATATACTGCGAAAACAGTACGCAGAGCAGCTCACTCTGCTTTATGACTCCGCCGCCCGACGGGGTCAGGAAATAGCGGAAATATTTCAGCAGCGTCTCGCCCTTTATTGTCTGATTGCCGGGCATGAGCGAAAGAGAGAGCTCCTTTGTCTTGTAGTTCACGCGCTCGGGCACGGTTATCTGCGCGCCGTCAAGCACGTTTACGGCATTTTTGAATTGGCTCGCGGTCGAGACGGCATACCGCTCTGCGGTGAAGCCGCACAGCGCGTCTACCGCGCTTTTGAGTGCCTTTGTGCCGCCCTCCGAATAGTGCCCCTTGAGGGAATTCTTATTTCCGGAGACGTCAACCCGGGTGTTCGGGTCAAAGGCGCATACGCGCACCTCGCCGGAGCTTAACTCCGCGTTCACCGCGGCGACTAAGTACAAGTCGTCCCCGTCGTCCGAGACGCACGCGAGCATGAAGGTCGCGCTGCCGTCTAAGGGAACAAGAGCCTCATCCGTGCTTTCGTCGGTCGAGTCGCTCGTCTTTTCGGGCAGCAGGTCCTTTATCGAGAGATGATGCGATTTAAACATATAGGCTACGGAGATAAGCGCGAAAACGAGCAGGAAGGCGATAAAGCCCAGGAAAAAGAGGCGAAACTGCCTCGTCTTTTTCTCTTGCGTCGTGCGAAATCTCATTCCTTTTTTCTTTGACATTCGATCACCTCGGTCTTTGTGTTATCTATGCAAAATTACTGCCGAATGTGCGCCTACCGAGACGGAGCGCCCGTATGCCGCCCTGCCGAAAAGAGCAGGCGCGTTTCGCCAGCACTCGGGGACGCGGTATTCTATCTCGCGGTCGTTTGCGTTTGCGATTATCAGCGCGCAGCCCGTATCCGAGATACGCTCATAGGCTATGCAGCCGAGAACCGCCGATATGCAGTTGAACTCGCCGTCGACAAATGCGGGGCAGAGCTTTCTTATCCTGCCGAGCGTTTTATAGTGCTCGAGCAGCTCTTTGTTCTCGTGCCCCCACGGGAAGCAGGCGCGGTTGAACGGATCCTCGCCGCCCGAGAGTCCCGCCTCGTCGCCGTAATAGACGCAGGGAACGCCGGGGAGGGTGAACTGCAAAACGGAGGCGAGCATCAAAAGCTCAACTCCCTTTTTATATTGCTCGTCGGTCATAATGCCCCTGTCGCGCCCGTTTTCGGGGCGGGGGACATCTCCGCGTCCGAGTCGGGTCAGGGCGCGCACGGTGTCGTGAGTGCCGATATGGTTCATCAGCGTGTCGAGCGAAGCGCGGGGATAGTGCTCGACTATATTCTCCACGCATTCGCGCAGATTTTCGGCATTCGCCGTGCGGACAAAGTCAATGATCGCGTTTGCGAACGGGTAGTTCATCACGCTGTCCAGCTCGCCGCCCTCAAGGTATCTGCGGCGGTGGCCGTAGCTTATCTTATCGGTCGCGTCCTCCCAGACCTCGCCGTAGATGAACGCGTCTTTTTTCTCTTTTCTGACTGCGTCGTGGAAGCGGTCGAGAAATTCGTCGGGCAGCTCGTCTGCGACATCGAGCCGCCAGCCCGATGCGCCGAGGCGGAGCCAGTGCCGCGCAACGCCGTGTCTGCCTGTCAGGAAATCCAACACGCCGGGATCGGTCTCGTTGAGCTCCGGCAGAATGTCAACGCCCCACCAGCAGGCGTAATCGTCCGGCCAGCTTCGAAAATTATACCACGAGCGGTAGGGAGAATTTTTGTCGCAATATGCGCCCTTGCCGCCGTAAGTTGAAAATTTGTCAAAATATTTGCTGTCTGCGCCGGTGTGACTGAACACGCCGTCGAGCAAAATTCTTATTCCGCGCTTAGCGGCCGCTCCGCAAAGACTTCTGAAATCCTTTTCCGTGCCGAGCATCGGGTCGATTTTCATGTAGTCGCCCGTGTCGTAGCGGTGGTTCGAGCGGGCGGAGAATATCGGGTTCAAATATATGCAGGTGACGCCGAGGCTCTCGAGATAGTCGAGCTTTTCCTCTATGCCTCTGAGGTCGCCGCCGAAAAAGTCGTATTTGTCTATCGTGCCGTCGGAGTCGGGCTCCCAATCGGGCTCCTCGCCCCACTCGGAGTGGTAGACTGCCGCAGGCTTGTCCTTGGGAAGGGGAGTTTTGCCGGAGCGACGGAATCTGTCCGGGAAAATCTGATACATAAGTCCGCCGCGCAGCCACAGGGGAGTGTCGCTGTTTTCGCCGCAAACCGTCAGCCGCCAGCGCTCGCCCTCGTCCATTACGGCGATGCCGCCGCTTTCAAGAGATATCTCCCTCTCACCCCACGGAGTGTCATATTCAAAATGGTAGCGGACAAGACCCTCTTCTTCGGGCGCGGCAGTTTCGAGCCGCCACCATTCCTCGTCCTCGCCCTGCATTCTCTCCCAGGAGAAAGAGATATCCTCTCTGCCGCCGCAGTCCGGCTCAAGCACAAGGCGAACCGCGCTGCACTGCTCCGAGCGGGGCAGGACTATTCTGAAGGTCATTTTCTCACCCGAGCGCACTGCCGCGCCGGGCGAGAGGTGATATTTTTTTCTTGAATTGTAGGGAATAAAATGCATTTTTATCGGCCTTTGTTTACTTTGTTAAAATATATGTGCTGTCGGCATTTGAGGCCGAGGCTTTGATTTCGATTACTTTCTTTGAGGCGGGGAAGCTGCGTTTAAAGTCCGCCTTGAGGGAGCTGAGGTCTACCGCAAAGGCGTAGGCGTTCGCGCTCCAGAGAGAGCCGTTATATATATCGCTGCTGCCGCCTGCCGCAGCCTCGCTCTTCATCGCGCAGATAACGGGCGTGCCCGAGCACGCGGAGACGCAGGAGTTGACGAAGTTTACGAGCACGGCGTTTCTCGATACCGAGCCCTCGCCGTCAAACGTCGCTATCTTCGAGTTGAGGTCGGGGAACTGCACGCCGTCGAGCAATATCACGTCGACGCCCAGGTTCTTCACTTCCTTTACGACTTCGAGAAGATAATTACGAGCCGCCTCGGAATAGGGATTGAGCCACGGCTTGCCGCCCTTGGACGCCTCATTGTCGAGCCAAATAGTCTGTGTCTTGTTGTAGTGAACGGCCGTGGTTCGGTCAACGCGCGGCATCTGCGAATCCTTGAAGCAGTATATTCGCGCAACGACCTTTATGCCGGACTGCTGAAGCTTCTTTATGCTCTGAGCGGCATTGGTCTGAGCCTTTGACGAGGGGGTCTTGTCCTTGACCGCCGCTATCGACGAGGGATAGGAGAGGTAGCCGGACGCGTCCTTGAAGTCTATAACAACGGCATTTTGACCCGCACTCTTGAGAGAGGCTATATAGCTGTCGAGTCCGCTTCCGCCCGCGAGCAGGGAGACATTGCCGACGCGAGCCTTCAGCTCGCCGGAGCTCTGCGGGGTTGCGGCGGGCGCGGTGGTGTCGTTTGAGCCGCCCTTGTTGCCCTTATCGCTCTTGCCGGGGGCGACGGTGGTTTCAACCTCGGAGTCGGAGATGCCCAGGAGCGTGTCGGTGACAAAAAATGCCGCAGTGAATACAGCAGCCGCGCCTAAAATACACGCGAGGACTATGCCCACTGTTCTGTTGCGCCTGCGCTCGGAGTAGCTTTTGCGGCGCTTCGAGCCGCCGGCAGCATTCTTGCTGAATTCGGTTATGCTCCTGTGAGTGCCGGGTGAAAAATACTTATCATATTTGCTGCGCTTTGCCATTTTTCATCATCCTTTGCGCCGCGTGCCGGTATGACAGACCGCCTGCGGCGTAAAATTTATTTATGAGAACAGGGAGCTTCCCGAGAAGCCGGAGAACGCGAGCGAGAGCAGGGCGACGTAGATAAACGCCGCCGGAGTGCCGCGGAAGGCCTTGGGAATATCCTGATTCTGCGAGATTATGTGAAGTCCCTTGCATATGAGCGTTGCCGCAAGAATGAAAGCAAGACCCGCGCCTATGCCGGAGCCGATGCTCTCGGGAATGGTGTAGGCCGCGCTGCGGTTGAGCAGGGGCGTTGCGAGCACAAGGGTGTTGAGCGCCGCCATGCCGAGCGTTCCGAGGAACTTCTCGGTAGCGCCGAGGGCGAGCTTGAGAATGAGACCCGTTATCAGGAACACAACTATGAGCACGGTGCTGTACATCGCAAAATGCAGAGCCGCAGGCAGATCGGCGTGCTGCGGGACAAGCTCGAGTGCGCGGCAGGCGAGAGCCGTAACGGTCGAGAAGAATGCTATCATCGCCGAGAACATCCAGAGTCTGCGCGGCTTCTTTGCGAGCATGAGCGCCTCGCTCGCCGCATAGCCGCCGTTAAAGACGAGGTTCTGAATGAACACGGTGTAGAGCGCGGTGGAGAGCAGATCAAAAAACCAGGTCATGTTCATTTGTCTCCCTCCTTCTTTTCGTCGGAGTTAAAATCTTCTGCCTCGTCAAAGAGGCGGTTGAACGCCGAGCCGTAGTCCTTGCCGTCGTTTTCGTCGTCGGCAAAGATATCCGCCAAATCAAAGCTGTTGTCGCCGTCGAGCGGCTCGAAGTGGGACAGGTCATCCGGTTCTTCATCCGCGGCCTCAACGGTCTCTGCCGTCTCCTCGGGCTCGGTTCTTTCTTCGCTTTCAACGCTCTCCTCTGCGTCGGGAGTCTCCTCCGCCTTGGCGGGAGTCGCATTTTCGGGAAGATTCTTCTTGCTGACTATAACCGAGGTTTTCTTTATCTTCATCTCGGTATCTGCCGACTGCTCGGGGAAGCGCTTGTTTATCAGCGCCTTGAGCGCAGCGGCGAAGAATGCGATAAATATAAATCCGCCGAACGGCATGAGCACCGCCGGATATATAACGGGGATTCTGATGTTTACGCCCCATATTGTGGACGAGCCTATTATCTCGCGCAGAGCGCCGACGGGAATAATGACCGCCGCATAGCCGAGCGCGGTTGCCACGGAGTCAAAAAATGCGTGGCGCAGGTCGGTCTTGACCGCGAGCTTTTCGCAGTGCAGGGCGATTATCGAGTTCGCCGCCGTCAGGGCGAGATATATTCCCGCGCCCAGACGGATTTCCGGCACAAAGATATCAATGGCGTAGATTATACCGGAGATTATTGCCGTGCCGAGGAGCAGATATATCGCAACTCTTATCCATCTCGGTACGCGCTTGAGAGCCAAACAGGCGAAAAACTGCGTGATTATAAGCACGGGGAAGAACGCCGCCGCGAGCAAAACGGCCGTTTTGAGGGTCGTTGCGACCGCGACTATCGCGCAGAGACCCGCAGCCTGAATGAGCACGGGGTTATGAATGAGCGTGCTGCTGAACAGCGCGTCGGAGAATGAATACTTTTTGCCTGACTTCATGCCGGCTCACCTCCCTTTAACGCTGCTTTCCGCTTTTTCTTTTCCGCGCTTTTTTTCATGGATTTTTCAATGAGTCTGTTGTAGCCTATCTTTCTCAGCGCACTTTCGACCAGCGGCCAGAAGGCGTTTGTGAGCAGTATGCCGAAGCAGGTGCCGTCCTCAAACGTGCCGAAGTAACGCAGGATCATGCATATAAGTCCGGCGAACGCGCCGTAGATAAATCTTGTCAGCGGGGGCTTCGGGCTTGTGCCGGGGTCGGTGACGAAGAAAATGCAGGAGAAGAGCAGGCTGCCGGCGCAGAGCTCCGTGAGCAGGGACACCGGTCTTGAAAACGAGCCGCGCGGGAAAATTACCGCAAGCAGGGAGCACACGGTGAGAAAGCCGAGGACGTTTATGAGCCTCTTGGGTTTTCCGACGGCGAGCAGGGCGCAGGAGCCGAGCAGCGCTACGGAACAGCAGGTGCCCAGGGCGCCTGCTACGTTGCCGGAGATTATCGACATTATGCCGACTGAGTTTACGTGCTGTATTCCGCCCGCGCTCAGCTGAGCGGCGAGGGAGGAGCCCGCCTCAAAGACGTCGAACGACGCGGAGTCAATGGCGGGATATTTGAAAACCTCGTCCGGGAAGCAGACCGTCAAAAACGCGATTCCCGCCGCGGCGGGCACGAACGGAGCCTTATGCGCGGGGCCGAACGGTATCTTTGCAACGAGAACGGCAAAGGCGGCGCCCGAGGCTATCAGCCAGACGGGAGCCGTGGCGGGCAGAAGCATGGCTACGGCAAGCCCCGTAAATACCGCGTGCATATCGGACAGGAGACTCAGATTCCTTTTCATTATCAGCAGAGCGACGGCCTCAACGGCTGCCGCGCTGACTACTCCCGTAAGTATCGCCCTGAACGCGAACGCGCCGTAGTAATACCAGGCGACTATCGCGGGAGCGGCGAGCATGAGCAGATAGCTCATGTAGGGACTTTTAGGCGTTTTTATGCGTTTGAATTTTGCCATAAAATCAACCTTTCTTTTTGCCTTTTTTTCAGCTGGCAAAAATTTTGCATTGCACGCCGAGGGGGCGCGTAATATTATATAAGGCAGAGACTTTCTGATTTATAAGGAGGGGAAGCGCTTGAAGATACTTGCGCCGGCGGAAAACAGGATAACCATCGAGCTCTCGGCACGCGACATGGACGCGCTCAATATTACATACGAGCAGATGGACTACTCGAATATCGAGACGCGCCGCGTGGTCTGGACTCTGCTCGACCGAGCGGGTCACGAATTAAAACGCGACATCGACCCGAGCGGGCGGATGATAATCGAGGCCGTACCTGCGGGCAGGGGCGGGTGCATTTTGAAGTTCACCCTCTGCGCCGACGGCTCGCGTGCGGTTCGCACCCCGTCGATAAAGAAGGGGGAAAATACCGCCGTATACGAGTTTTGTTCGCTCGACGCCGTCATGGACGCGGCGCACGCGCTCGGCGGACGCTGCGAAAGCGGCGGTCTCTACGAGTCGGAGGGCAGATACCGCCTGCTTATGGGCGAAAGCCCGACCGACGCGCCCGAGCATATATTAAGCGAGTTCGGCACGCCGATAGACTCGCCCTTCTCGGCATCGCATACCCGCGAGCACTGGAGGTGCATATCGGAGAGAGATGCGTTGAAAAGGCTTTTCGGCGACTGATTATTTGCAGCCTGCGGCAATGGATTTCATCTGAGCTATCGCCTGAGCGGGGTCGTCCGCTCCGAACACGGCGCTTCCAGCGACAAAGACAGTGGCGCCGCGGCGCGCGGGCTCCTCAATGGTCTTTGCGGATATGCCGCCGTCGACCTGAATCTCAATATCGAGCGAGCGCCTCTCGCACTCCTCGCGCAGGGCGGTTATCTTTGGCATCATATCCGCCATGAACTTCTGACCGCCGAAGCCGGGCTCAACGGTCATAATGAGTACCATGTCGAGCTTGTCGAGATAGGGAAAAACGCTCTCGACGGGAGTGCCGGGCTTGACGGAGAGAGCCGCCTTGCAGCCCGACGAGCGGATGAGGTCAATAGTCTCGTCAACGGGGGAATCCGACTCAATATGGAACGTGATAACGTCCGCGCCCGCCTTTACAAAGTCGGGAACATATTTGAGCGGGTCGCTTATCATCAGGTGAACGTCAAAGACGAGAGAGCTCTTGTCGCGTATGCTTTTTATAATCGGCGCGCCGAAGGTTATATTGGGCACGAAATGCCCGTCCATAACGTCTAAATGAAGCCAATCGGCGCCTGCTTTTTCTATCATTGCGGCCTGTTCGCCCATGCGGGAGAAGTCGCCTGCGAGCATTGAAGGAGCTATTTTTATCATCATTTTTCAGTCCTTTCTTATTTTCGTACATACCTCATATCATTATACCAATTAAATCCCGTTTAGTCAATCGCACAGGACGTCTTTACAAACAGTTAAAAATATGGTATTATTTAAAGGAGAAAATAACTTTGGGATGTGTGCAGAACTTCCCGAACAAGGAGAAAATGAAAATGAATGTTTATGATTTTGACAACACGATCTACGACGGCGAAAGCTTTTTTGACCTGTTTGTCTTTCTTTTCAAGAAAGACCCTTCGCTCGTCAAGTACATTCCCGACGTTTTCAGCGGACTCTACAAATACACAAAGGGCACGATAAACGCCGAGGAAGCGCTTGAGCAGTATTCCGATGTCGTCACCGAGTACTACAAGGGCATAGAGGATTTCGATGCGCTCGTGACCGAGTTCTGGGATACGAATATCCACAAGATAAAGCCCTTCTATTTCCGCCAGAGGCAGGATGATGACGTGATAATCTCCGCGAGCCCCGAGATACTGCTCGACGAGGTCATGCACAGACTCAACATCAAGAACTACATCTGCTCGCGCACCGACGGCAACGCGCACATAGTCGACCTCTGCTTCCGCGCGAAAAAGGTTGACCGCTTCAAGGAGATGTATCCCGACACGACAATCGACAATTTCTATACCGATTCCGTCAACGACACCCCGATGATGGAGATTTCCGAGCACGCATTCCTCGTCTCCGGAAACAAGATGAAGCAGGTAAAGTAAAACAGAACAGAAAACGAAGCCTCCGTGTGACAGCATACGGAGGCCTTTTTTGTTTGGCGGGATGAGCGGGAGAGCAGCATTCGGAGCGGCGGGATATAGGGCGGTAAAGACGGTGGCAAAGCGGGAGTTGCGGTGCAGCTGCAATTATGGGGGAGGCGAGGCAGAGAGGGTGTTGCACGGATTAGCCCACATGGCATAGACTGTTTTCTCAATGTCCCTGTAGGGTGCGGCGACTTGACGCACCGCTGCCGCCGCAGGCGGCACGATGTTATAATATAATTTCTTACCCACTACCTTCGCTACCTACCTTAGCAAAACATTTTATCTTCTACAGCATTTCGGCATTTTCTTTTTATTTGAAAAAGAAAACGCCTGCAAAAGAAAAGCAAAACAGGGGGAAACCCCCTGTACCCCCCTCTAACGCCGTGCCGCAGTACATAGCTTGTGCTACTCAGTAGGCAGCTCGGCACATTCGCCCGCAAACGCGCTGGAGCTTGAACGAGTGCGGGCTCGTGCGGCTTGCTTTGCAAGCCGTTCCCTCGCAGTTCTCAGACAGCTTCTGCCACTGCGGCGCGGCTATTGGAGGCTTATTCCTCGGAATTTATCAAGTCGCTTACTTTACCTTTATACTTTGTAAAAGTTTCCCTGTTCGTTTGAATATGCCGACCCCTACAAAGTGAATAGCCACAAGCTACTGCATAAACCGCGGGCGGATGATATCCGCTGCTACATGATTCAATATACATTAGCCATTGTATTTTTTGCGGGCGAACAAAGTTCGCTCCTACGGTGTACCGCTTATAACTCACCCGCAATTCCCGTTTTTCGCGCCGTATACACAAAAAATCCTACCCAAGGAATCCCTCGGGCAGGATTTGCTGTTTTGTAAACACTTTTGCGGAGTGCGCGGTTATTCGAATATTGCTGTGGTTATGCTGTAGGCGGGGACGGTCACTGTCTGCCGGTAGTCTCCGTCGTAGGTGAGCTCGAGGTTTCTTTTGCTGTCTGTTGTATAGAGCTTGAGAGAGTCTCTGCCGTCGATGCCGTTGAAGGTTATGGTGCGCTCCTTGGTGTTGTTGACGATGACGACAACTATCTTTCCCTCCGGAGTCAGATAAGCGGCGGTATTTGTTCTGTAGCTTATGTAGTTGGCAAGCTTTTTGCGGTCTCTCGAGCAGTATCGGTCGTTGACATCCTTCGTGCAGGAGATAAGATGACTGCCGACGGGGACGAACTTTGAGAAGTGCGCCGTCGCATAATAGCGTCTGGCAAGATGAAACTCGCTGCAATCGTGGTTTGCGATTATCAGTCCGTCGCCGTAATCGTCTCCCTCGCTGACCGCGACCCAGGACGACCATGTGGAAGTATTGGACATAGTCATATCATGGGCGATAACGCGAGCCATGAGCAGAGCGTTTCTAACATCGAGGTTTTTATATTTTGTGGGCAGTTCACACCATTCGGACATTTCATAGATAACGCCGGGATACTTCTTTATGTAGTTGCCCCACCAGGTTTTGGTGAAATAATTGGCATCCGACCAATATGAATGATATGCGTATGTGCCGAGAACCTCGCGAAGCTCCGGGTCGTTGTAGATATACTTGAGATAATCAAACGTCTTGCTCGTTATGGAGGATATCTCGCACATCGACATCTTGACATTGAGCCCGCGCGCCTTTATAGACTTTGCAAACATTCGATAGAGCTTGAAAAGCTCCTCGGTGTCATAGTGGCAGCCCTCCTGATAGACATTGTCTCCGCCCCAGGAGGCCTGCGGTTCGTTTATGGGGCTGATATATTTGATAGGATAGCCGAGCTCGATAAAGTGCTCGGTTATGTCAAGGAAATAATCGACATATTCCTGATAGCATTCGGGCTTTAAGTTGTTCTGATGTTTTTTGAAGCCGCCGCTCGCCTGACCGGTGATTGTCATTGAAAAGTGGGGGGAGTTCGAGAAGAGGATGACGGAATCCACGCAGCCGTAGCTCATGGCGAGGTCGAGTATTTTTCTTGATGCGGCGTCCTGCGACCAGTCGTACTCATACTTGCCCGTCTTTTCGTTATAGACAAGGAAGCTCACGGTGCTCTTCCAAGAATCGGGATCAAGGCGGGAGTTGGGATTCTGCTTTGAACCGGAGCCGATGTTGAAGCGGTAGATATTGAGCCCGAGACCATCCTTGCTGAAGAGCAGCTTTGCAATTTCCTCGGCGTTATCGCTTGCGCCCGCGACCTGCGGCCACCATGCTCCGGCGGTGCCCCAGCCGGTTATTTCCTGCTGTTGAGAGGACTCGTCAACGGTTAGATTGATGTGGCTGGCGTCCTTTGTCTTGACATTGGAAACGGAAATCGATCCCGCAATACAAAGCGAGGCGATAAATACGAGGACGTCATATATTGTTTTTCTCAGTTTTTCCATAGGTTATCCCTCCTATCACAAGTTTAACAAAAGAAATAAAAAAGGTCAACAAAAAAATACAAAGACTGCGCGCAAAAATTTTTAGCAAAAAAATCCCCGTATGCAAGGTACATGCGGGGCAAAATTTTTAAAGTATGATAAGCTCCTTGGGAGAGTGGGTGAGTCCGCGGCTGCCCGTCTCGGTGATGAGCACCATATCCTCTATCCTGACTCCGAAGAGGCCGGGCAGGTAGATGCCGGGCTCTGCGGTGACAAGATGTCCGGGGGCGAGAAGCTCGTCCTTCTTCGCGTGGGGCGAGACGCGCGGCTGCTCGTGAATCTCCACGCCTACGCCGTGACCCGTGCCGTGGCCGAAGAATTCGCCGTAGCCCGCCTCGGTTATGACGTCACGCGCCGCCTTGTCTGCGTCGAAGCAGGAAACTCCGGGCGCCATCTTCTCCATAGAGGCGAGCTGCGCCTCAAGCACGGTGTTGTAAATCTTCTTCTGCTCCGCGCTCACAGAGCCGACGGCGACGGTTCTCGTCATGTCGCTGTGATAGCCGCCGACGACCGCGCCGTAGTCCATGGTAATGAACTCGCCGCTTTCGACTTTCTTGTCCGAGGGCACGCCGTGCGGCATGGAGGAGTTGACTCCGCTGACGGCTATCGTCTCGAACGAGAGAGCCTCTGCGCCGTTTCTGAGCATATAGTAGTCGAGCTCAAGCTGAATATCGCGCTCTGTCACGCCGGGCTTTATGAAGCCGAGAATGTGGTCAAAGGCGCGCTCGGCTATCGCCTGAGCCTCGCAGACGAGAGCCACTTCCTCATCGGATTTGACCATTCTCAAAGCGTCTATTGCGCGGTCGGCGTAGTTCTCGGTGCAGATTCCGGTGTCGGGCATCCACTTTGTGAAATCCTCGAACTGAGCGACGGTGAGCCTTGTCGTCTCAACGGCGAGGTTATTTATTTTAAATTCGCTCATAAGCTGCGGCAGCTCGGTGCTCAAGTTCTTTGAGAGTCTCACCGGGCAGACGGTTATCTTCTTCTGTGCCGCCTCGACATAGCGCGAGTCGGTGAGAAACACAGTGCCGTTTCTCGAAATGAGCAGTGCGCCGTCCGACGACGGGAATGAGGTGAAATAACGTCTGTTCTCCTCGGACATTACCAGCGCACCGTCGAGCTCGGGCGGCAAAAGCGAAAGAAACTTTTCGAAAATCATGACTTATTCCTCCTTTAAAAACTCCGAAAAAAGCGGCGAGAAACCATTCCCACCGCCTTTAAATGTACAATTGTACAGTGCAGGTACTTATTTGTACTTGCGTTTGCGAGCTGCCTCAGACTTCTTCTTTCTCTTGACCGAAGGCTTCTCATAGTGCTCTCTCTTGCGGACCTCCTGAATAACTCCGTCTCTGGAAGTCTGTCTCTTGAAACGCTTGAGTGCGCTCTCGAGAGATTCGTTCTCTTTAACTTTGACCTGACTCATTAATATTCCCTCCCTCCGCTGCAATTGCAAGGGCTAATAAGCATAAGCTTGCTCTTAATTATACAACAGGTGAAATTTATTGTCAACCGCTTGGGAGATTTTTTATTTTTTGATTATTTTACTGCGGCTTAACAACGAGATTGACGAGCTTGCCGGGAACATACAGCTCCTTGACGAACACCATGCCGTCGGTGAATTCCTTCACCTTGTCGAGCGCTTTCGCTCCGGCTATTGCGCCCGCGGCGTCTATATCGGCGGGGACGGTGAAGCGGTCGCGGACTCTGCCGTTTACCTGAACGGCTATCTCTATCTCGTCGTCAACGCACTTGCTCTCGTCATAGTCGGGCCACTGCGCCGTTGAGCAAAGTCCCTCGCCGCCGAGCTGCTCCCACATCTCCTCGCACAGGTGCGGGGCAAACGGGCAGAGCAGGCGGAGGAATACGGACAGCTCGTCTTTAGTCAGCGAGCCGACTTCGTTTATCTCGTTGAGGCAGGTCATCATCGCTGCGATAGCTGTGTTGAACTTCATATCCTCGATATCCTGCGAGACTTTTTTGACCGTCTTGTTCATTATCGACTCGAGCTTCTTGGTCGTGCCGCTGCCGCTTGCGATATCCGCGAGTGACGCGACTCTCTCGAGGAAGCGCTTGCAGCCTTTGACGCCGCTCTCCTTCCACGGGGCGGAGGCCGAGTAGTCGCTCATGAACATTATATATGTGCGCAGGGTGTCCGCGCCGTATTTCTTGATAACATCGTCGGGGTCGACGACGTTGCCGCGCGACTTCGACATCTTCACGCCGTCCGCGCCGAGCACGAGTCCTAATCCCGAGCGCTTTGCATACGGCTCCGGAACGGGAACCTCGCCGATATCATAGAGGAAGCGGTGCCAGAAGCGCGAATAGATGAGGTGGCGCGTGACGTGCTCCATGCCGCCGTTGTACCAGTCGACGGGAAGCCAATATTTGAGCTTATCCTTGTCGGCAAAGCACTTGTCGTTGTGCGGGTCGATGTAGCGCAGGAAGTACCAGGACGAGCCTGCCCACTGGGGCATGGTGTCCGTCTCGCGCTTGGCGGGTGCGCCGCACTTCGGGCAGGTGCAGTTGACAAAGGAATCTATCTTTGCAAGCGGGCTCTCGCCGCCCTCGCCGGGCTCGAAATTCTCGACCTCGGGGAGCTTGAGCGGAAGCTCGTTTTCGGGCACTGCTACCATGCCGCAGTTCGGGCAGTGGATAATCGGAATCGGCTCGCCCCAATAGCGTTGGCGGTTGAACGCCCAGTCCTTCATCTTATACTGAACGCCCTTTTCGCCTATGCCGCGCTCCTTGAGGAAAACAAGCATCTTCTCTATGGATTCCTTTTTGTTGTCCGTTCCGTTGAGGAAATCGGAGTTTATCATCTCGCCGTCGCCGGTGTATGCCTCTTTTTCAATGTCGCCGCCCTTGATGACCTGGATGATGTCAATGCCGAACGCCTTTGCAAAATCCCAGTCGCGCTGATCGTGGGCGGGAACCGCCATAATAGCGCCCGTGCCGTAGCCCATCATGACATAGTCGGAGATGAAAATCGGAATCTCCTTGCCGTTGACGGGGTTGATCGCGGTGAGACCGTCGAGCTTGACGCCTGTCTTGTCCTTGACGAGCTGAGTGCGCTCGAACTCGGTCTTTTTGCCGCATTCGGTGCGGTATTTTTCGACCTCGTCCATATTCGAGATGCGCTCGGAATATTTATCGATGAGCGGATGCTCGGGAGCCATGACCATAAAGGTGACGCCGAAGAGGGTGTCGGGGCGGGTGGTGTATATGCGCATGGTCTCATCCGTGCCGGAGAGGGTGAAGTTGACGAACGCGCCGGTCGAGCGACCTATCCAATTCTCCTGCTGAGCCTTGATGTTGGCGGGGAAATCGACGTGCTTGAGCCCGTCGAGGAGCTTATCGGCGTATTCGGTTATGCGCAGGAACCAGACGTCCTTTGACTTTTGAACAACGTCGCTGTGGCAGATATCGCACTTGCCGCCCTGCGAGTCCTCGTTGGAGAGCACGCATTTGCAGCTCGGGCAGTAGTTGACGAACGCCTTGTCGCGGAAAACGAGTCCGTGCTCGAACATCTTGAGGAAGATCCACTGAGTCCACTTATAGTAGTCGGTATCGGTCGTATCGACAACGCGGCTCCAATCGAACGCGAAGCCGACGCGCTTTAGCTGACCGGTGAAGTTATGGATATTGCGGTCGGTGACAATGCGGGGATGAGTGCCGGTCTTTATCGCATAGTTCTCGGCGGGCAGACCGAAGGCGTCGAAGCCTATCGGGAACAGGACGTTGTAGCCCTGCATCCTGCGCTTGCGGCAGATGACCTCCATGCCGGAATATGCCTTGATGTGGCCGACGTGCATACCAGCGCCGCTCGGATAGGGAAACTCTATGAGTCCGTAGAACTTGGGCAGAGAGAAGTCGTCTACAGCTTTAAACGTGCCCTCTTTTTCCCAGCGGTCCTGCCACTTCTTTTCAATGGATTTAAAATCGTAGTTTGCCATAATTTATGTCATTCCTTTCGGATGTTCTCTTTCAGTCGGTCAGCAGGTCGCTTATGTCAAGCTGCTGTGCGTCGTTCCAAAGACGCTCGAGGTTGTAGTATTCGCGCTGTTCTTTTTGGAATATGTGGACGAGTACGCTGCCGAAGTCGAGCAGAATCCAGCCCGTCGCGCGTCCCTCTATGTGCTCGGGCGCAACGCCGAGCTTGCCCATCTCGTATTCGAGGTCGTCGGCGAGGCTCTTGACGTGGGTGTTCGAGGTACCGGTCGCAATAACGAAGTAGTCGGAGACTATAGTCAGCTCTTCGGTCTTTATCGCCGTGATATCGATTGCCTTTTTCTTGTCGAGTATTTTTACTGTTTCGTTTGTCAGCTCTTTCGGGGTCATTCTTCTGAACTCCTCTCGGTTATAAGTTCGTTGTAGCAGTCCACGCTCGACGGGTCGATTATCATTCCGTCGGCGAGGAGCTTTGATATGCAGTATCTCTGGGTGTAGAGCATCGCGCCCTCCAAAGAGTGCTCTGCGAGCTCGCGCACCTTATCAACATCGGGATATTTTCTGTCCGCGCTTATGAAATCCGCGAGATAGACGGTCTTTTCGAGCTTCGTCATGCCCGCCTTGCCCGTCGTGTGCCAGCGCACAGCGCCGATTATATCGGGGTCGGTGATATTCAGCTCGAGCTTCAAAAAAGCCGCCCCGGCAATCGCATGCCAGAGCTTGCGGTTCAGGCGCTCGGATGAAGATAATATTATATCAGCTTTTTTTATCATTTGCAACTGCTCCTCGGGCGCGGCGTTCTTCATAACGTCGTGCATAAGCCCCGCAAAATAGGCCTTTTCGGGGTCGGAGCCGTAGAGCTCGGCTAAGTGTCTTGCGCTCTTTGCAACGCCGAGCGAATGGATGTATCTGTATTCGTCGAGCTTGGATTTCAAAAGCTCGTCATATTCTCTGTATTTCTCGGGTACGTTCAAGTGTAAAGCCCCTTTTGTTCTATATAGTCGCGCACCTTGTCGGATATAAGTCCCTGAGTGCTCTCGCGCTCGGAGAGCCTGCGGCGGATAAGCGTCGAGCTGACCTCGAAAACGGGTATCTCGATGAATTTTATCTTCTCTATCTCCTCCGGCGTGAACTTGCCCTCGAGCTCGGGCACGAAGCCCGGCTTGCGCGAGGCGGCGCAAAGGGTGCACATCATGAGTATGTCGTGATAGCGGTACCACTCGTCAAAGGTGGCTAGCATATCAGAGCCGACTATCAAAAACAGCTCTGCGTCGGGATATTTCTTTTTTATCTCGCAGAGGGTGTCATAGGTGTAGCTCTTACCCACGCGGAGCAGCTCCGTATCGGAGACCGAAAACCGACGGTCGCCCTCAAAGCTCAGGCGGCACATCTCGAATCTGTCCCTGCTGCGAGCAAGGTTCAAGACGTGCTTGTGCGGCGGAACCGACGCCGGAATAATGAGAACGTGGTCGAGCTGCAGCTTGTCCGCGATAGCGGTAACAAGCCTTATGTGCCCCATGTGCGGCGGATTGAAGGTGCCGCCGAAAATGCCAAGTCGCATATATCTTTCTCCTTGAAACTGTCAGTATTCGGTGTCGTCCGAGAGCGACGCGCTGCCGCTTATCGGGATAACCTCGCCGAGATAAGTCGGCTCGGGCTTGAAAATGCACATAAAGAAGTCCTTGCACCGGGCGAGGCTCTCGCGCACAAAATTATATACGGGCTTGCCGTAGACGCGCTTGTCCGCCGCAACGCCGTAGGCGTCGATACCCAGGCGGCGCGCATTGTAGACCGCGCGGTAGAGGTGGTATTTCTGAGTGACGACTATCGTGCTCTTGACCTCGAACACGTCGCGGGCGCGGTACATCGACTCATAGGTCGAGAAGCCCGCATGGTCGAGAAACACATCGTCGGGGTCAACGCCCCTGCCGACGGCGTACTGCTTCATATGGTTGACCTCATCGTAGGAGTCCCTGCCGTGGTCGCCGCTGGCGAGTATCTTTTTGCCCGCACCGGCTTGATACAGGTCAACGCCCGTGCTCATTCTGTCCTCGAGCATATGGCTCAGGGTGCCGTTGGAGTTTACTCTTGCGCCGAGCACCAACACGCAGTCCGTCTCGCGCCCGGCCGCCTCGTCCGCGCTGATGATATACTTGCTCGCGCTTATCATCACGGCGGCGTTTATCGCGCACGGGGTCAACACGGCGAGCGCAAGCAGCACGCAGAGGACGGAAATTATTATTTTTTTCTTGGAACGCGGTTTTTTCATGGCGTTTCTCCTGAAAGAGTTGATTTATTTGCGGCAGGCAGTGAGACGGAGGGTGGATGTTGCGGCGTTGCCGCCGTTGATGCGTCGAGTCGCCGCACCCTACAAAGAGGGGATTGGCGTTGTAAATTATCAAATACCGCACTTCGAAAAGGTAAAGCAAGCGACTTTATAAATCCCGTTGAACAAGTTTCCAGTAGCCGCACCGCAGTGTTAAATAGCCCAACTGATATCGCGAGGGAACGGCTTGCGCAGCAAGCCGCACGAGCCCGCACTCGTCCAAGCTCCAGCGCGTTTGCGGGCGAATGTGCCGAGCTGCCTACTGAGTAGCACAA
>OHMS01000050.1_pt1 | contig 66354 bp, 76 predicted proteins | sample 1569351 | NCBI WGS metagenome assembly OHMS01 (sample SAMEA3879571, study PRJEB24766) | human gut metagenome | biome: human-associated habitat; feature: feces | place: USA | collected 1985/1987 | reverse complement strand
TCAGAAGCAATAGCATCATCGTAAGTGATTATACTTCCTTGTAATCCACCAGAATCAGCAAAACTTCCTACACCATAAGCAGATACTCCACCTTGTACTCCAAGATGAGCTGTTTTATTACTACTAGCACTAACTATTTCAAGTATATTAGGGTCTCCACTCTTTGTTCTAAGAATTATATTACCAATTTGAAAAGAACCACCAGTATTACTATCTCCAATAAATAAACCAGTAGGAAGATTATTACCACCTTCAACACCACCTAAAGGTAGAACACTAAGTCTACTAAAGGTTTTCATTGGAGTAACATAATCTATATTATTAAAATCTGTACTATCTTGATTAGCATTATGTAAATAGAACAATCTAATATAGTAGAACATTGTTACTATACTAGTACCTTGAAGAATAAAACTATTAAAGTTTCCACTAAGTACACCATTAGCATTCCAATGAATATTTCCTCCAGCTAAATAACCAGTACCATCATGTCGAAGAAGACTCATAGCATAATCAGTACCAGGAACTTTAGTTTCAAGTTCTTCACTAGTAAAAGTATCACGGTCTACCATAGGACCACCATACCAAGCAGCTATAGAAGTTTTATCTCCTTTTATAATACCATTCATACCAGCTGTAACTTTTTTATCAACATCTTTAAGTTGAATTGCGCTAGTAAGAACTAAACCTCCATTAATTTCTGTTGTTTGATTAAGAGCATCTTTAAGATATTTGTATGAAGTAATATCAGTACCCATACCACTAAGTATATCAGCTTGACAAATAGCAAGATATTGTTTAACTGTTTTAATCTTCTCTTGAAGGTTTCTATATTTAGTATTAGCTTCTCCTATATTAACTTTAGTTATTTCAGTATTAGCGGCTATAAGTGTATTAATAAGGTTCTTGTATTCAGTCCAAGCTGTTTTCATAACAGTATTGGCTTCTTTCAACTTACCTTTATTAGCATTATCGTTAGTAAGATATTTAGATGTAATAATATTATTAACTTGGTCTATTACAGCAGCAACTTCATTACTAGCTTGATTTAACAAGTCAGTAAGTCTAGCTTTCTCAGAAGAATCAAGTACTCCATCTTCAATAAACTCATTAAACTTATTATTAATACCAGGAATTGTTATATTATTAATAGTATTAATCTTCTCATTTACTACATCAATAGCTTTATTTAATTCAGTTGGACCAACGTAACGAACTTTCTTTTTCCAATTAGTTTCATCAAAGTTTGTATTCTTAGAAACAGCAGTAAGCATATCTCCTTTATAATACTTAACATCATTAACAGTAGCATCTTCAGGAAGAATCCAAAGGTCACGTTCTTTATAACCTTTACTTATAACGCCAGTTCCAGCTTTAGCATCAGCATAAGAATCTACAAATATAGAAGATTTACCATCTATAGTATCGAATACATCTTTAGGAATATCCATTTGTTCCCAAGCACTACCATTCCAATAATTAGTAGTACCATTACTAGTATTATACCAAATGTCACCTTCATGAGAAGCTTTATCTGTCCAATCAGTACTAGGGTCATCTACTTGATACCAAGTTTCAGCTTTACCATCAAGCTGACCTTTAATACCAGCAAGTTCTTCATTTATAGCATTCTTAAAATCATTTAAAGCTTTATCATCAGATTTAACCCAATCAGTTCCATTATAAACCCAAGTCTCAGTTTTATCGCCAACTCGTTTAATCCATAAATCGCCTTTATCAAAAGGTTCAGTTGGAGTAGTATCAGAATAAAATATACGACGTTTGCTATCAGCTAAGTCTCCAGCAGCTCCAGCTTTATCATCTGCGGCTTTAGCAGCTTTCATAGCTTTATCAAAGTCTGCATCTTTTATTTGTATCCAAGTAGTACCAGTCCAACGATAAGAATGATTGTTTTTAATATCATAAAATATATCACCAATATGTTCTGAACGAAGTTCATCAGTATTCCAAGTATTAGCAGGAGCATTATCTATAGTAGGTTCATAACCGTAATACCAAACAACAATACTTTGGTCTTTTTGTTGCTTAACTTCATCAACAAGATTACTAAACTTAGTTTCGTATTCATTAGTCCACTTTTGAATAGTAGCAATAGCTTCAGAATAACGAGAAGCTAAAACCCAATCATTAGCATTGAAAGAAGTTTTATTATCTGCAACAGCTCTAGCTATATCATTATTGAACTTTCCTTCAAGGGTAGCATTAACCCACATATCACCAACTTGATAATTAGTAGGTTTAGTATCACCATAGAAGACTTTCATCTTACCATCAGCTGTAATTTGAGCTCTATTAGCAGCATCAAGTGCAGAAACAATATCGTTATCCTTAATACGATTCCAACGATAAGGATTAACATCATCGTTGTATTTTGTAAAACGATAAGCATAACCAGTAATTTGGTCATAATACAAATCGCCTATATGTATTTTCTTTAATTCACTAGTATTCCAATCTACAGCAGGAAGATTATCAAGAGTAGGTACACCTTCATAAAACCAAGTTTCAATAGCACCATCAGTTTGCTTTTGAAGGTCTTTAATTACTTGGGAATTATTAATAAGATTATTTACAGTTTCTTCATCAACTCCACCATTTTCTTTAATATATTGGTCAAGGTCTTTATCTCCAATACTAGAACCTATTTCAAGATTGGCTTTAATATTAATCTTACCGTTCTTATAGTTAATATAAGTTTTAGGATTTTCACCTTTATCTCCAATATACATATCACCATATACATTGAAGAAAGCTTTACCATTATAAACACCAAATTCTACATACTCTTTATTAAGTAAAGTATAATAATTTATTCCAGCATAAAGAGTAATACTAGGAGCATAATTATCAACAGCATTAAGAACTAAAGCTGTTTGGCGTTGAGTATCATTTAATCTATGTCCTAATTGATTAAGAACATCTCCTGGAGCAGGAGCATCAGAACCAGAGTCAAAATCAATTTGACTTAAATCAACATAATGATATTTCTTACCATCAATATCTACAGTATCAGAACTAACATTAACTACAAGTCTCCAAAGATAACTATTTTCTACTTTATGATAAGTACCTTTCTTAACGTTGAAAGTTTTAGCTTGAGCTTGGTCACCAACTTTCCATTTATTATCTATTTCTTCACCATCTTGTTCACCAAGAAAATAACAACGATAAACTTCTTGATTAAGAGTTTCATTTACAAGATTGCCTTCTGCATCTTCTACTTGAGAAATATTCCAAACATCAGTGTTTTCATCATGCTTAAATACTGGAGCATTTATCTTAATTCTATCTACATAAGCAACTCTAATACTACCGGCAGGAGAAATAACTAACTTACCACCAATAGTATCAACATTAAGTATTTGAAGAGTTTCAAATATAGCTTTAAGACGAACATAAAGATAATCTGTAGTAAGATGTGTTTTACCCATTTGGTCTACAGACCAAGTACCTCCTGTATAAGCAGTAGGTTTACCAATAGTTAGTCCATTAAGAAAATCATATATTCCATTAATAACTTCATCGTTTAATTTCTTAGGATAAAGAGAATCACTCTTTAATGCAGAATAAACATTAGTATTACTAGGAACTTTATTACTAGTAGTAGTTATAATATCAACACCTTTACTATAACCACCACCAATAACACCATTATCAAGACGAGAAATAATATCTTGATTAAGTTGAGCTTGAGAAAGTTTATATGCGTAATCCCACCAATTAGTTGTAGATTCAAATAGTCCATCGTTAACAATCTTATAAATCTCACTAATTGTAGGTTTACGAGTACCATCAATCTCTTGAATAGTTGCAGAAGCACTAATAGTTTCCTGGATTTCATTAATATCAGGAGTTACTGTAGTAGCTTTAACTACAACTTCTGTAGACTCTTGAGAAGGACTATTTGCGTCTATCTCATTAATAGCAGGAATTTTACTCATATTATTATTAATTATATTAGTAAAAGGAGGAGGACTTTCATGTCAAAATACTTTAGTAACTTAAACATCAATCAGATTAATAATTTAGTTATATATGCCTCCTCCTTTATTTGTATTTTAGCTTATCAAACTTTGATATGAACATTGCCATATACCCACTTTATTTAGCTTCTAAGCATACTTGATATACGTCCGTTATTAGTTAATCATAAACTAACTGAAAGTCGCTTAGAACGTAAATTTCAAAGAAATAAAAATCTTAAATAACATTTTAACGTCTGCATTATACGTAAAACCCCCAAGACTAATCTCTAGCCTTGAGGGTCACGGACACACATCTAGCATCGCAAGAAGCAAGGGTATTTATAGTTGAATAATACCAGCAGCTCTAAGTTGATTAAGTAGAGTGTTGACAACGCCAGCAAGACTTGCAGCAGTTGCAGTTTCAGTATCAACATTTACTATGTTTGTAATAGCTTTAACTCCACCAAGAGTTGTCTTAGTAGCAGCAGGTAATGTGTAATTTTGCAGATTAGCTAATTTATTCTTTTCTGCTGTAGTATAATCATTACTAGATAATTGTTTACCTTCAACTTTGTCTACTTTATTATTTAATTCACTGGTAAAATCCTTTAAAGTAAATTCTTTTCCCTTAGTAACCTCTCCATCTTTACTTATAGTATATTTAACTGCATGACCTTCATCTGTTATAATAAAAGCATTACCTCCATTAGCAGGAAGCCAACTTGCTGTACCATAAGCATGATTAATATCGGTAAAAAATGTACGTTGAGTGTCACCAAGTTTAGCAATATTAGCAGCTTTAGTTTCTTCGTCGATACCTACACCAAGTTCAATAATTTCATTAGCATTAATGAAGTCATTAACTTTAACTCCTAAATTACTAATATCAGTTTTTGCAGTACCAAGCTCTTTATTGATAGCATCAACTTTAGTTTCTATTTTAGTAATATCAGCTCCATAATCTTGATTAAGAGCTTCTTTAAGAGTATTCCTATTATCAACAGAAAGACCTAAACCATCAATAGCTTTATTTATTTTTACCTTATCCATATTAATTTATTTTATTATCAATATCCTTATAATCATAACCAAACTTAGATAAGATTGGTTTAATAATCCAAGTCCAACTTACAGGAGCAAGTATAGAACTATTTACAATAAATTTTACATCAACACCGATAGCATAATATATAGCACTAACAATTACTATACTAAAAAGCAATGTAAGTTTCTTAATTGTTCTAGTTACATTACCATGACAAAGATAAATAAGTACAGTAACTAGTATATAAGTTAAAACATTAACTACTATACAATAAGTAAAATCAAAATTATTTATTACTTGTTGTATTATTTGATTTATCGTTTCCATTATCATTATCTTTAATTGCTGCAAATATACTTTTTTATTAGCAATATCAGCAGTAACTATATATTAATTAACACAATTAAAGCAGCCAATATTTATATTAATACTAGCTGCTTCAAATTATTAATGTTATCGACAATTATACCAATCAATTTGAATACCTTTACGACACATGTCTGCATACCAACGATTAAAAGCTATTCCATCATAACCATCAACATCATCTATTACATCTTTTACATATAGACATAAATGCAATCCATCAGGAACACTACTACCTAAGTAATCAGCTTTACACATATTAGCTACAAATACTGCATCATAAGGATTATCATTATTAGTTAAATGAACATTTGATTGTTTCATCATGTTATCTAACTGTTCTCTTGTTATAGGTTCAAGAGCTATTTCTGTTCCGTTACTATCTCTAGTAGTCATTTTACTAGTTGCAAACTCAACTAGTTTACGATTAAAATGTCTACCATTATAACGAAGATAAACAACCATATCTTCAGGAAGTTCATCATAAACATCAAAACCTTCTTTATACATAAGCTTAGTTATTATAAACGCCCCGTAGAAGGCATAGTTAGAGAAGACTTACCACTACCAAAACCTCCATTACACATAAGTAAAGGAAGCAGACTATTAACATCGTTAGAAGTCTGATGAGTTCCACCATCAGGGAACATAAAAATTTTAGAATCATCCATAACTTTACAATGATTATTAAGATTAATAAAATAATGAATAGTACATTAACTAGTATTTTGTACGTTGCAAAGATAAACATAAACTTCATTATACACAAAAAGATGATAATCGGATTTTGTTCCAATTATCATCTTAATTAATTGTATTACTACTATGATACTTATTTTCTTTTTATTTTCTATTTAAACGAAAATAGGCTCAACATCCTTATTAAGGAGTGTAGCTTCAGAAGTAGAAAGTCTAAAAGCTCTAGAACTTTCATAATAATCATTACTCATTTTAAGCAAATGCCTAGTAGCTTGAACAGTTCTATTTAGAATAAAGGCTATAGTACTAATTGTAAATCCAGCATGAACCATTTATTCAACAACAAGACATCTAGTTAATACAACATTTTCTTCTCTGGATTTTCCTACTACATCTTCTCTTGTAATAGACTTTACCCCATCAATTCTAGTAACAGCACAACAACTAATAACATTGTCTATTACTCTCCAAATTAATTCTTCTTTCTTGTTCATAAGCAAGTCCTTAGTATCTAACTGCTTATTCTTCATCTTCTTTAGTTTTAAAATTTACTTCTCCAAATTTATTAACTATTTGTTTATTTACGTAGTTAATATAAAGATTAGCTCGTTTAATATTACCTAAAGCATAAGCAGCACAAGCAGCTTGGAATATATTCCAACAGTTAAACATTATACTACCATCACCTTTACAACCATAAGAGCAATCATTAAGAATTGCTTCACCAGATTGACTAATGATAGTAAGTAATTTTATATATGTATCTTCCCATTCTTTAGGAATAGAAAGAACAATCATTTCTTCATCGTTCATAACAATCTAACTTTATTATTAAACTTGGCAATATCAAAACCTTTAATTTTGTCAGAGTTATTAAGTACTGCTTTATACATACTAATAGTAGTAAGTTTAAGTACTTTATCTCTGTTAACTATAAAACCTTGAGCAGCTAGATACTCAAGAGTTTTAACAACTCCTTCCTCTAGCTTCTCAAGGTTATCTATAGTGTCATTTTTGTCTATCATAAGAACATCTTATTAAGAATTAAACACTTTATTATTTATGTATATAGAATATTCATTAGTAAGAATAAGTAATTTATTACTTATTTGACTAATTCTATTTATAGAATCTTGACCATCATAAATGATAGCAAGACATTCATTAGTTACAGCATCAATCCACTCTTCTTTTAGTTTAGTAGCTACACAAATTCCATCCAATTCATAAGCAGAGAAAACATTATAAAGTTTATAATACTCTGTACTAATCACTTTGAATACGTTTTGTTTTATCAGTACCTTATTCTGTTCAATATTGTTATGAATAATAATTTCATGACAAGTATTAGCAACAGCCCATTTAAAACTATCAAAAGCAGTACAAATAGCATTCTTTACTTTATTTCGTTCTTTAGTCTCAGCATCTTGAAAAGCTTTGTCTAGGACACCATTAAGTTTAACTACGTTTTCGCTTACTTGCTTTACAGCAGCAGCCATTTCAACGATAGGTCTATTCCGGTTTTTAGCTTTAAACAAATCAACAAGCTTAATAATAAGAGTATAAACAAGATAAACTCCACTACTAATAAGCACTGTAATATAAGAAGTATCTTTTATAGATTCAGCTATTATGTCATTGATTTGATTAAATTCTTCCATAACGAAAATAAAAGGAGAACTTCCACGTAGAAGATGGATATGTTCTCCTTATCAACTAATACCTATTAAAATGCAAGAATAGTATCAAGCAGACCAGTAAGTGTAGTATTGTCTGTAGGAACAACAATAGCTAACTCTTGAATAGGAGCTTCGTCACGAGTACGACCATACTTTCTTGGATACTTAAATTGGATTGAATACATCTTATATGTTGTATCTTCTACTTCCATAGGATAACCAGGATAAATAGAAGCACCATCGCGATATACATTAGAGAAACCACGATTCTGAGCACAGAAAGAAGCAAGGTTCTTTACATAAGCTGCATCAAGTGTTGGAGCTACAGCAGCAGTAATAGTAACATCAGTACCAACCAAATCATCAGCAGCAATAAGATTCCAACCTTGATAATTCTTCTTAGCTTCAATAGTAATCTTAGCTTCAGCTACAGTTACCTTGAGACCATCAAGCTGTTCGTTACCAGCTTCAATCATATTAGTGAACTGGTCACCAAGTGACTTTGCCATAGCAACAGCAGTAGTTTTATGTGAACCATTATCTGTAACAGTCCAAGAATAACGCTCATGCTTTTCAGTACCAAGCTTAATAAGTTGAAGCGTATAATCTTTACCTGCAACAGGCTCTGGAATAGTAATATCTGCCTTAAACATTTTACCTTCTTGAGGCGTAGAAACTGTAATATGTGCAGAAGCAAAATCAATAGGAATTACAACTGCTTGACTATTAGGACGACCATAAGCAATACTAAAATCGGTAGTAGGAGCAGCAGAAAGCCACTTAGAATCATCGCCATTCTCCCACATACCAATAGTACCAGCAGCTACATTGGTCAAGTCTTGTGGTTTATTAGTAGCAGCAAGAACTGCTGTACTAGTACAAATAAATAATTGTCTCATTATTACTTAAATTATAAATTACGTTTAACTAACGAGAAGTAGGTTCATAACCTTCATCTCTAACATTATTACGAACATTCTCACGTTGTTGTTGCTGTTTAGCACCTTGAGCACCTACAATACCACCATTAAGAGCGGTACGATACAAATCCACAGCATGTTTAACAATATCAACGTGCATACTCTCAGGAAGTTCACAATCTACGTCTGTACCACCAATATCTTCGTTAAACTTAACAATACTAGGCTTACCAATATAAGATAAACGAATTTCATTTACTTCAAGACCGCCTCCAAACTTATAAGCATCTGGTGTAGTCTTAGTATTGGCATCAGGTTTATCAATGTAAAGTTCAATATTGTTATCATGAATAGTAGCAACAGGACTTCGAAGACTTGGAGCCATTACAAAATCATTAACAACATCAGCAAGATATTGGTCATCTATAAGACGAATTGGGAATATATTAGTAGTAAATGAACTACCACTATCAGCTTTAACATAATCAATGCTCAAATCTACAAGGAAGAAATACTCAATCTTATTAGGTTTACCGTTATCTGCACTACCAGGAGTAGCATATACGTTATCACCTTTTTTAATTGTAGTATCTTTAGCTTCACTAGCTATACCAAAATTATCAAGAGGAAGAACATAACTTGCAATGTAATTAGTCTTTGCAGCAGGAAGTTTAACTTTACCTTTCCATACTTTATAAAGACTTTTAAGAGCATTAACTTGATTAAGCTTTGAGTTATCAGTGATTACTCTATCACTGGTAGAACCAATGTTTTGAGCAATCACTTGATTTACTGTGTCCGAAATGGAGTTGTTCAGCAACAAGTCTATCTGCGAAGGCAGTATTGCTCTCACATTCTGCATACCCATTTGTTGGGCATAGTTTCTGAACATTTGGTGCATTTCAGCAATAGTCATATCTTTATCAATTAAAAGAGTTTCAATTTGTTTTCCAACTTATTCTTTAGTCCGTTATTGTCAGGATTCTTAAAGAATGCAATAGCATCATTAATATTAGCACCAACAAACAGACCATCAGGAGTATTGATTTGTTGATTATACTCTGAACGAACAAGTTCACCTCTAGTAATAAGAATTTCGATAAATGCTTTATCGAGAAGATTCTTGTCAGTAACTATAGAATTAAACTTCTTAGGGTCTTCAGTAGCGAACTTCATAAGGTCATCAACTTGTTCAAGAGCAGTCTTATTAAGACCATCAGAAATGTTAAGACCATTAGTTCTACAATACTGAATATAAGCAGCACTAACTTTACTAGGTGAAGATTGAAGTTCAACAAGACGTTCAATAGCCTTCTTACGTTCAACAATAAGCTTAACCTTACGATTCTCTTCTTTAGCAACATCCTTAATAAAGAAACGAAGAGTAGCATTACTATTAATAAACGCTTCATCTTTAGCTACATCAGGATAGTTAAGACAATGACGCCAAATAATATATTCCTCTACGTTATCAGGCATACCATACTGGTACTTAGTTTTCTCAAGACTAGTAATAGCTTCATCACGTTTAACAGCAGCTTTATAAAGCTCTGCTTCATTAGAGCGGTCTACCTTTTCATAAGCTGCAAGAATTTTATCTTCCTCAGCTTTAACAGTGAGATAGTCTCTTTTATGATTATAATGGAAAGAAATATTAAGTTCTTTATCTCCATCATTAACATCAAAGAAAATATTATTAAGATAACCTTTAACTCTAGTAACGAAGTCTGGATGATTAGCAGCAACACCAATAATCTCTGGATAATAAGCAGCTAGCTCACCTTTATCACTCATAAGAATACGTACAGACTTAACAGAAGAACCTATAGTAGCTTTAGGCTTACCAAGAGCTTGCATATTAATTCTACGATAAGCAGAATAATTACGAACAGAAGAAATAACTACAGTCTTCTTTTCAAAATATGGAGCTTCAAGTTCTGCTTCAAGAGCAGCCTTTTCTTTAGCTTCTAATTCAGCTTGTGTCTGGTTTGCTGAAGGATTTGAACCTTCAGCAGGAGTATTATTATTTCCACTATTTGCAAGACTTCCTTTTGGAATTTCAATTTTAATATCAGTCATAGCAATCAAATTTTAAAATGTTAGAGTACACACTTGAGTTGGAAGAACTTAGTGTTACGGTCAACTTGAAGACCATAAGAATCCTTAACCTCATAACGAGATACGTCAATGTCTGTAGACAGAGTATTAGAAGGGAAACCACCCCATGATGCAGGAATTGGAGTAAGACCCTTAACAACTCCAGCAATATGCTCTTGACCCTTCATACGTACCTTACGAATATTATTATGACCATCATAAGAAGATGTATCAAGCATAAATGCTTGGTGAGAAGTCATTGGAAGACCAGTACGAGGATGGATATAACCATTGTCACGAGCATTGTCTGCAAATGTACCACGGTCGAGGAAACCAAGATGCTTGAGAGTAATCATGTGACCATCAACAGTCTTATATTGACGGAAGTAATTACCATAAGAAAGACCACTCTTAGATTCACTAATCATCTTGTCACCAAGAGGAGTAACAAAACCATTATCACGAGCATCATTCTTAACAGCACGGTCAAAGTCTTCAACGAAACCCTTACCACAAGCAAGAACTACATCCATATTACCGGTATCAGTATTGCGGTCAAGAATATCACCGATAGTACGATTCAGCTTATTAAGAGTAAGTTCCTCTCCATAAGTATCATAGTTACTTTCACGACAAATCTGTTGCATACCAGCAGTATGTGGAATAGGCTGACCATTGTCTTCATCAATAAGAGTAATCTCACCGTTTACAGTCTTATTATATTCTGCAAACCAAAGACGCTCTTCATTCATAACACGTTGCTGAAGCTCAAACTGACGCATCTCCTCATTCATCCAAAGATTAGTAGTACCACCACCACTAGTCTTAAACTCATAAGTAACAACAGTATTACTAATGTTACCAGCAATCTCTTTACTATAACGATGGAACTCAAGTTGAGAAGTCATCTTACCAGGTCCCATAGTATTAGTACGATTACCCTTTGAGAAAGACTCTGGAATAGTAGGAGCAGTCAAAGACCAAAACATACCTACACCAAGATTCTGAGCTACATTAACATAAGCATTTGGATTAGGATTTGTAATACGAAGACGATACAAATAACCACCATGAGAACCATGACCGAGGTCTTTCATAATACGAACTTGAGTTACACCATCAGGAGCAATCAAACCATACTGCTCAATGAACCAGTGTGTCTTAAACTCAACTTCAAAAGTAGCACCACCTTTACCAGGAGTAGTATTAGCAGTGTTAAACCAAAGTACAGAATCATTGAACTTCATACGACCCATAGTCTTCCAAGTCCAATCAGTAGTAGCAATATCTACTACACCAGCAGTACCTTGTCCTTCTGTAAGGAAATTAAGTGGGAATCTATCATCATCCATACCAAAAGTATAGGTGAGTATAGAATTAATCTCACTAGGTTTGGTAAGCATAAGATGAGCAATAGTTTCCTCATTAGAATAACCACGGTCATCATAGTTACCACGTTGCACTTCACGAATTGCGTACATAGTTATTAATTAATTAATTAAACATTTAGCTAAATTGAATATTATCAATAGCTTTATTATTATTAGTTTGTGGCTTAGTAATTCGTACAGCACCATGACCTTTATTTCCTTTGGCAACAAGCTTTAAAGTTTTAACCTGCTCATTATTAATAGCCATCTTAACAAGGTCTTTATAAGTTCCACCTGTGAACATTAACCAAGCACTAAGTAATTCTTGATTAGTAGCTTCCTCTGGAGATTGATTAGCAAGCGCACGCTCATAAGCAGTAGCAATATTACCATTTTCATCTTTAAGACCACGAGAAAGATAATCATAGAAATCATTTGGAGTAACAGTAACTTTTTGTCCATTAACTTCTTTAACAAGAGATTCAGGAAGTTTGTATCCTCCAATTTCACGTTTATCAATAGTATCTTTAATACCTTTCCAATAAGCAATAGTTTCAGCTTCTTGTTGTTGACGTTGAGCTTCTGCTTGTTTAGCATAAGCTTCATCACGTTCTTTATCAGCATTCTGAAGGTTAGCAAGTTGAGCTTTAGCTTCATCATAAAGACCGCCAGAGTCTTTAAGATACTTAATGTAATTATCATTAAGAGAAGCATTACCAAATTCTTTAGCAGCAGCTTTAATAATAGCAATCTGTTGCTCTTCAGACTTCTCATCAATAGTAATACCTGAACGGTCAGGACGTTCACCAAAACCACGAGGGTCACCACCATTTACAGTAAGATAATCAACAAACTGCTTGAGAATAGGATTGTCAACAAATACTTTATTGACAGCAGCAGAAGCTACTTCATTGGATTTAAGTTCAATAGCAGAATTAATATAATTCTTAACACCTTCAATGTCGTCAGTAAATTCAACTGGATTACCATTCTCATCAGTAATATCAATATTCATAGCTTTACGAATATTTTCAATATTTACCTCAGCTCCAGGTTCATCAACTTCAAGTGATTTAATCCACTCGTCAACATCTTTAGCTTCTTTAAAAACTTTACCATCTGCATCTACAAGGTCTCCATTCTCAGCAACAGTATATTTCTTGCCTTCAAACTCGACATTTGTACCTACCTCAAGACCCCCCGTAGAAGAGTTGGATGGATTGTCTTTGTCATTATCCTTATTATCAGGATTGTCATTGGCATTATCGGGGTCAGGATTATCTTTATCATTTCCATCACCGTCTTTACCGTCACCATCTTTATTATCACCAGAGCCATTACCACCGCCATTATTGTTATCAGTGCTGCCTCCGTTACCTTGGTTGTTATTGGCGTTAGTACCACTACCATTACCACCGCCATTTCCAAAATCAATATTATCAAGTTCAACCATCAAACGATGATGCTGACCGAACCCGATACTATTACGAAATACAAACATAGCTTTATAATTTAAATGATTAATAATACACTAACACTTGTTAGTTGCTGCAAAAGTAATACCTTTATTTATAGTATGAAGAAAAGCATAAGTTATTTAACTATCATTATTAGACGTTTCAGCAAACCGATTATTAGTAGAATAAAGGTTATTAATGTCATCAGTTTGAGCATAAGTTTCTTATACAACTCCAGTACTCTAACCTATTGTTTGCGTATGTTCTCAAGTGACTTTGTTTGATGCAAACATTCAAGTACATGCAATTTCCTTAACGTACAATCAATCCAATCTAAGTGGCTTATAAGTTAATCAGCTATTTATAGATAACGTCTCAGAATTGAATTTAAAATATTAAATAAAATTTTATCACGTAAAATAAAAGGAGCAATACTCTCACGAGCACTACTCCTACACATAATATAATCAACAAAATAAACAATTTATTTCTTATCGTACTTATTCTTATTTATCTTTGCTATCTTTAATTGATTAGTCATTTCTTCTCTCTTTACTTGACGGTCAGCGGCTTTATTGTAAGCATCCATAGCTATCTTTTGTCTTTCAAGTTGAAGTTTAGCAGCTTCAGTAGCTCTCTTACTTTCCTCTTGAATACGAGCTAATTGATTTTTAGCATATTCATCATTTTGAGGATTTGTATCACCAAGTAAAGCTATATCACCTTTAGCATATTCAAGCTGTAAATCATATTGTGCTTTAAGCGCAAGTGTTTCTCTATCTTGTTCACCTTTAGCAGCAATCTTTTGTAATTCAAGTTGATTAGCTTGTTCTTGAATAGCTTGGTCCATTTGTTTCATTTGTTCTTCATGTTGTTGTTTTATCTGACTAAATTTCTTAACGGTATCACTAATAGCAGCAACATTATCTCCAGTAATAGCAGCAAGAGCAGAATCCAAATCACCATTCTGTGCAGCACTAAATGCCCATTGTTTTAATTGCTGAATCTTATCCATTTCCTTAGCATTGTTTCTAACAGTAGTACTAAGGTCAGAACCAACAAATGAATTTACATCAAGACTAAGATAATGTTTTTTACCTGTCGTTTTATCAATATAAGATGTTTCTAGACCTTCAATATAAGCACATTTAGCAAAGTCTAAATCTCTATTATAATCAGCACATCTCATTTGGTCAAACATTTGGAATATTACAACAGAACCAGTACTTGATTGAGCAACAGCAGTTTGAGTAGTAGAAGCTCCAGCAGATTGAGCAATTTGTCCATAACGTTGAGCATTCATATCAACAAGTTCACGAGCTTCAAGTTTAATAGCTTCTTTTAGATTACTAAGTTCTGTAATATATTGACCCATATTTACATTAAGTAATCTAATGTTTTGCATCTTAACTCCTGCTGCATCTTCTTCATCATCAATAGGAAGTACACCATCGGCAGCCATTCTATATATAGCATCTTCTGTATTATTAGATACAAGAGATTTAGGCAAAAGCATAATAAGCATTTTGTTCTTTGCTATTACCATTTCTTGATGATAAGAAACTATATTACGAAATACTTGAAAAGGAGTAATAGTTTCAATGATACTAAACTTACCAAAATAAGGAAGTACTTCCATAATACCATTATAAGGAAGTTTACCTTTACGTTCATAAAGTATAGGTCTAGCTTTAACAGGATAAATACCGGTAAATCTAGTTCCTATTCTATAACCTTCATAAACTTGAGGTTTATATTCCCATTCAATACTAATATCACCGGCTTCTTTATTAAACTCATAATCTTCTTCTACAACTCTTTGTTCTTGAAAACCAAGTTGATTTACAAAAGTAAGAATACCTTGACGAGCAAAACCTTTCCAAACTACATGCCAAACTTCATAAAGATTATTATTACAAGCACTAGGATGTTCATCTTTAGTTCTAAACATTCTACGTTCTTCGTCAGTAAACTTCTCGCAAACATTAGCATAATGTTCAAAGTATTGGTCATATCTTAAAGGAACAGTCTTTGTATTATAAGCTGCATCATTGTAATACTTATCAAGAAATGCTCTATCATTATCATCAAGATAATCATCAAAAGCATCAAGAATTTGATTATAACTCATCTTCATCTTTCTAGCAAACATATCGTGGTCTTCAATCATATATTCACTATTAGGAATAGGATAAGCTTCCATCAAAGGAACACATTCTTTAATAATCTTATCTCCTCTAAGTTCAGTATATGTATAACATTCACCAAAAGCACAATAATTAAAGAATGCAGTAAGATAAATATTAAGGTCATTAGTAATATCTCTAATATAATTAAGAATATCTTGACCTTGTTTGCTTTCTTTATCTATATACTCCTGATTAAAGTTATGCATAAATTCCTCTGGGTCAGGCATAACATCTTGAGGATTTATAGCTTCTACAGATTGACCTTGACCTTCAGCTTGTTGAACAGCAGCCTGATAACGTTTTTGAAACTCTTTTTGAAATGCTTGTTGAGCAGCTTCCATAACTTTTTGTTTAAGAGCAGCATTTCTATTAAATACTATATCAGGATTATTAGCTCCTACAACAAAGTCATGAGGATTTTTAAAATACTCTCCTATATATCTACGTATAATATCAGACATAATATCATAATTACGTAGAGTAGCAGGAAAGTTCTTAAAACGTTCTTTACTAGCATTGTAAGGATTAAGAGTTTTTCTATAAAACTCTTGAGGTAATTCACCATGTAGAATACGAATCTTAGTTTCAGTATCACTACGGTCATTCATACTAATTCCTAAACCAATAATATAATCAATACTATTAGTATACCAATAAGGTTTTGCTTTCTCTTCAGCACTAACCTTTTGTTTAGGAAATTGATAAGTTAAATTGTTATTAAACATACGTATATTTATTTAGTTAACTAATTATTAAACAAACCAATCTCTATCCCAAATATTATCATTATAATTTTCAATAGTAGCTTTCTTACGATGAGCAAGTTCTTTAGCAGCTTCTACATCATTAAGTTTCCATTGGAGTGCATGTATCAACATTTCAGATACTCTATCAAAATTACCTTTATCGTTCCATTTAAGAAGTTCAAGTATAGTTTGATAATCATAAATAGTCTGAAAGAAATAAAGAGGTGTACCATCGAGTTTTTTACCAACTTCACTATACAACATTTCTTTAAGTAATCGAAGTCCTTCAAGAACTTTAGTAGTACCTTGACCGCTACCACCACCCATATTTACACCATAAGATGCAGTAACTTTAGCTTTAATAGAACTATCCCAAAGTTCTACTGGGTCTTTCATTAAGTACTTTAAAGCTTTCCATTTAGTGAAATTACTAACAGTTTCACCACGGTTAACCTCAACACCAGTAGTACCAATACAATTATAATAAACAGCCATAAAGTAACATATTCTATCAGCTTCTTCAAGTTTCTCAGGACGACCATAATATGCACATACTACTTTACCTTTAAAGCCATTATATTGTGTAGGATTCTCCCAAACTTTAATACTATTATGAGAATGTTTATTAGTGATACCACTAGTTTCTTTATTTACACCTACAGGGTCATAACTTATAGAATATTGACCTTTTGGAATACCAACTTCATATTTACCATTTTCATTAACATGATTAACTCTAATAGGTTCAAACCATTTACGAACACAACCATGTGGATGTTCATGTTGTTTACGAGGTACACCTTGAATCCAATCAAAGAAATCTTTATTAAACTTACCTCCTTCTGCTTTAATACGAGCGTTAGTTTTAAATATTACTTTACCATCAGCATCTTCAAAGAACATACCATCATCAGATATATTAGTGTAAGCTGGGTCATTTTTAAGTACTTCTTCCCAATTCATTAAAGCTTCAGAACTAAATAAGTTTTCACTAGTAGAACTAAATGATTCACTAGGCATATTAGCATACTGACCTAGATAATTAATATAATCACTAAAAGTTTTACTATGAACTTTCTTATCAGTACGTTCTTTATAAGCAATTCTAAGACCCATTTCAATGTCAGAATTACCATCAGCATCCATAGCATATCTATCACCAATCTGACCTTGAAGACCCCAACAATAAGGTTTAAAATAACCACAAACTTCATTACGAGAATCTTTATCCCAAACATTCTCAAAAGCTATAAAATGAAAAGCAGATGGATTATAAAAGTTACGTTCAAACGTTTGCATATTACCACTAGTAGCAGTACCCCAAGCAAATAAGTTACCTGTAACATAACTACCAGTACGCATAGCAGGTTCAGTAACATTCATATATTCATCAAAGTTTTCCATAGTGGAAACCTCCTCAGTCTTAACACTAACAGCATCCTTACCAATAGCACAATCTGGATTGTTATTTGCAGAAGCACTGAACAAAGCACTATTCCAACTATTTGGACTAATATCACCATTAGGAAGTTTAAAACCTAGAGTAAAGTTTTCAGCAGCACGAGAAAGAATACCACGTTTAAAGAAAGTCTTATTCTCATAAAAATAAAGATTACGAATAGTAAAATCAGTAAGACCGCCACGCTTAGTAAGATACTTACTATCAGCAGCAACATGAATACAAACTTTATTAGGTTGAAGATTTATCTTATTGGCACTATGACTAGCCATAATATAAGAGAAACCACCACGACGAGTTTTATCAATAAGAAGATGAAAACCATTAAGTTCACAAAATTCTATAATAGCAAATGTCCAAAACTGAGCATCTATAAACTTAGGAAAGTCTTGTTTCTTCTTAGCAACAGAACCTTTATCAGTATGAATAATAGTCTTTTCATCAAGCTGTTCAATAATAGTATAATTCAGATAATTATACATATCTCCACTAATGTGAAGATTACGAACTTCACCATTACGCATAAAACATGGAGCATCAAATCCATGTTTACGTCTATACTCTTCTCTTTTACGTAATTGACGATGAGGAATACTATCTTCTTTATATAAAGTATATTTCTCACCATTTATATGATATAGAGAAGCCATTTCAGTAAGAAGATTAGTATTAACAAACTTATCTCCTTTACGTATATCAAGAAGAAAGCCACCACTTTCTCCAATCATAAACAAATCATTAGGGTCTTTATAACCTGCTTCTCTAGCATGTTTATATTGACCGTGATTATCGTTTATATATTGAAGCATCGGGTAGCTTTCTATATATTTTTCTACAGTATGATTATCACTCATTTTATTAAACTTAAAATTAGTAATATAATAGCACCAGCAGCACCACAACAAGCAACATTACGTTGTTTTGTTATTTTCTTACATGACCTATCCAATAGTATATATCTTTGTCTAGCTTGTTCTGCAAGAATACTATCATTTCTAATAATTTGTCGAAGATTTTTATTAATATCCTTTTCATAACTTAATTCTATTAGTTTAGCATTAGCTTTACGAATATCACTAATCGCTATAGTTATACTATCTTGTTCTATCCTCCCCGTAGAAGATGTTAATGATTTACTTGATGAGTTGATAGAATAACTTAACAGTACTATCATTATCAAGAGCTTTAACTTCAATAACTTTTGCATTTTTAATACTATCTAAATTATCAACTTTAATCTTTAAACTATCATTATGTTTTTGTAGTTCAATATCAGATATAACTATATTATTATCAATTTTACTATTATAATATGTTTTAGTAATTATAATAATTATAATAATACATATAATAATCGAAATTAAACCAACAATACAATGTTCAATTCTTATCTTAGAAAAACTATCCATTACTTAAACATTTACTAAAAGGTTTATAACTATGAAGACTATTAATAATTTCTTTATCAATATCTTCTTGAATTTGAGAAGGACATATAAAACAGACATTCTCTTCAGGAATAACAGTTTTAAAACCTATTGGTGTAGGAAAAGTATCTATACCATTATCTTTAGAACAAATATCACGTATAGCTTTTTCTAAATCTTTTATAGTAAAAGTACCTTAAACTACACCATCAACAAGAATACAAGCCATCACAAATCCTCTTCATTAATTAAAGTATAAGTAAATAGTTTACCATATCCTTGACTAATTTGTCTATGAGCAAGTTTCATAAGAGTATCAAAATCTTCTTTATTAGCAAGAACTTGACAACCAGCAGACCAATTATCAACTTGAGTAGAATGTGTTCCTGCTTTATGAATATTGATACCAAATGTACCTTCTTCTATAGTCTTTGGATTAAAATCATAAACAGTATCTTTATTGTTATCTCTATAAACTTTTACAGGTTTATATTGAACAATAGCTTCATACTTACCTTTATGATAACCAAGTTTCCAAGCAGAACGATATTGACCAGGAACAAGTATAGCACAACCTTTATAACTTACAGGTTTAGTCATACTAGTAATACCGGGGTCAGTAGTAGCAGCAAATATATTTCTAGATTTGATACCATACATATCAATATATTCTACTACAATAACATCATCAAATTTATTAGTAACATTATTGCCAGCATTTCTAATACCAATAATGTTAAGATTATACTTACCTTTATTAAAATAGGCATATCCTTTATTGATGAGTATTTTGCTGAAATCAGCTTTACTTGCTTTATTAAATAACTTTTTATTCATATCTTATTGTTTTAATACACCAAATACATAAAACGTTCCATCTTCTGGAACACCTTTACAAACATACTTAATATTACTAACTTCTTCAACATGAAGAACTCTAGTATTAATTCGTCTTCGTCTTGTCATAATTCATTTATTTCTTTACAAGGAATAAGAGTAATAGTTACTCCATTATCAAAATGATAATCATCCATAACAACACCATTAGGTGTAACATGTCTAGTTTTATATTCTACCATTGTATTTCAGTTTGTGGATTTAACAAGCCTTGTTTATTAAGTTTAATTCTTCTATCTTGAAACATAGCATCTATTTCATTACGAATATAATTAATCTTAAACCAAGTAACAATTTCCTTACCTTCTTTATCAATCTTATACATACCATGAACATCACGATAAGGCATACCATATTTATTCTTTTCAAAAGGAGTTTGAATATGACAAAGACCTAGACCAACACAAGGAATACCTAATATCATTTCAGTCATTCTAGCATAAGTAGATAATTGCATAGTATAATGATTACCATTACAATTTTCTAGATGAGCAAAAGGAGGTAACATAAACTCATGAGTATTACACCATTCACTAGTAAGTTGAACAGGTTTAGTAGTTTTATCTTTACGATAAAAACCACTAGTAAAATGAAGACCATCTTTATTAGTTTTCCAATCAAGAATAACAAATCTATCAGGTCTCACACAAAGAACATCTATAGTACCACTAAGAAGTAACTCTGGAACAAATACTCCAATTTCAGAATAAATAGTATATCCTTTATTTACATAATATTGAAATACTTGATATATTTCAGGATACTTATTATTAGTAGCTTCTTTAAACTGTTCTATATCTAAAGGATGTGCTCTAAGATTAGGAATATCAGCTACAGTTATACATCTACCACTTTTAACTTGATTAAGATATTGAATAGCATCTTTAAACATACTACTTCCTTTGATACCATCTTCAAGTCCATTATGTGTAGCTGTACCACGTTCACAAGCTTCTTTAGTTATTCTTTCCCATTCAGCTTCAAGTTTACGTTCAGTAATACCACGTTCTTTAGATTTCTTTCTAAGCCAATACTTCTTATCAAACTTAGGACAGTAATTCTCTATATTAGTAGTTACACTAAGATATTCATTACCTAAAGAATCGGTATATTTATGTGGACCTTCATCAAAATAAAGAAAGTTATTTTCATAAATACTATTCATAATTTAAACAATATAATGTTAAACATAATCAGCAGCATTCATACTACTAGTAATAGCACCACCACCTCTAGCTTTTTCAGACTCTTTTTCATACATAAGATTTTCCTTAGCTTCATTCAAAGATTTTAAAGTCTTAGGAATCTCAGATGCTTTAGCAGTAACTTTATCTACTAAATCTAAAAGAGTACTTACATTCTCTATAGTTAAATTAGCTCTATCTCTAAGCTTTTCATTAAGCAAAGCATTAATAGAATCAACTGCAATATTTACATTATGTAGAGTTTTAAGAAGATTCTCAACAACTCTACCAGCTTCTCCTATATTTTGAGCATAATATCTTTTAATTATCTTCAAAACAAGAGCACTAGGTATATAGTTAGATGGAAGACCAGCTTGTTCTATAGCCATTTTAAGAGCTTCAGCATCACTTAAACCACTTTGTTTTGCAGGAGACTTAGGGTCTCCAAGATAATAAATAACTATACAGTCTTTTACATAACCGGACTTATCTTTAGACTTATCTCTAGTATAAAGCTCTCTAACGTCTTTATCTATTAATTGACGAATAGTTGGAGCTTCAGGCATACCATTTTCATCAATAAGTAAAAGATTATCTATTATTAATCTATCTCGTTGCATGGTTCAGAATAATTCAAACAACCTAAACAATAAAATCTAATATTAGCATAATATTTACCACGACGTTCAACACATTTCCAATAAGTTTTACCATTCTTATTAGCCATACGTGTAACTTGATAATTATATACTTTTGCTTCATTGTCTCTAATAACAGCTTCTCTCATCATTGCAGCTCTGAAATTTTCAAAGTTTTCAGGAGTCATGATTTCTTTAGCTGCATCTAGAGTTTCTTTATTTTCAGCATAAGCTTTTGAACCAGCTTTTCTTTTAATCTTACCAAGATAAGGAATAGCAGTAACTTCATCAGCTTCTAAATGACGTTGAGCATCTTTTTCAAGTTGAACTAGAATCATCATGGCAACGTCCTTATCTATAATATTATCATCTATAGTTTTAAGTATAGATGCTTTATTTTCAATAAGAACTTGTTTACCAGTAGAACTAGGAAATTTACCTTCTTCTAAACCTTCATCGTTTATTTTATATTTCATATTAGTAATATTATTAACACTATAATATGAAGCTTTGGGAGCATAAGCTCCCTTAGCTTTTTAAGCCTCCCCGTAGAAGATGTTCAATGTAGAATTACTTACCCATATCAGTTTCTCCAGCATCAGGAACAATATAATATTGACTAACAGGAACATACTTTCCTACAGAACCATGAATATTACAAACTGGAACAATCTTAAAATCTACGAAATAAGTAGGAACTCCAATACCCATAAGTTTCTTATTTAAATCAGTATTAGTTTGAAGAAGATTAAGTAAGAAACCAGGAGTAAGAGGATTAGCAGGAGAATTAACATGATGTCCCATAGCAATATCACTAGGAGAAATAACTATAGTTTCACCAAGTTTAATGCCTTTAATAAACTCATCATTAGTATTACTCTTAATCATAACAGCAACACCACTTACACTTGCATTCTTATTCTGCTTACTAACACTTACAATAGTAATAGGACGCTCTTTAAATACAACAGCAATAAGAGCATAATCATTACCAACATTAACATGCTTAACGTAATTAGCAATTACATTCATGTTAACTTCACTCATACTAGTAGGCATACGAAAGGTCTGATTAAGACCAAGATAATTAACTTTTAAATCAACCATAACTTTATATTTTAAATTAATACTTTGAATAGTGTCCGTACTATTAAGTTATTTCAGCCTACAGAACTTAACTTAGTAAATAGTAATACTGTAGGTGCTAGAAATACTGCTGCAAATATAGATAATAATAATGAAAGTAATAATAGTATTAGTAATAAATTATAATTAGTTAAACGGAATTAACTAAATTTGATAATTATCAGCACGATTAGTAAGTAAAGTAGTAATAAAATCAATACGATGATTAATTAAAAGTAATGATGATGATAATGATAAAAATGAAACAAGTAGTAGTAATAAAGAAAACTATGAAACAAGTAATGGTAGTAAAGATAAAGTAAAAGTATAAAGTAAAAGTATAAAGTAATAATAATATAACTAATGATAATAAAGAAAATAATGATAAAGATTATGTTAGTAAAAGTAATAATGAATAGTATAGAGTAAAAATAGAAGATTATGCTAATGAAAGTAGGGGTAGAAAATTATATAAATAACTATGAGCAAGGAGGTATGTAGTTAGACCCCCACCCTCATAAAGACAATATCAATACCCCCGCCTATCAAGCAGGAAATTCAAACTTTTGACTACAAGAAAAAATCAATTTTCAACAACAAGAAAAGAAACAAGTCTTGGCATGGAACGGGTTCATGCTCTAGCTTAGGCTAGTTTCATTAATTTAAACACTTATTATTATGAAATCAATGAATCTTAATTTGACAGTTCAGAACGTTCGTACATTCACTAATGCAGAAGGTCGTCAGTACATCAATCTCATTGTTATTGAAAGTTTCCCAAAGCGTAAAGTTGATGAGAATACTGGAGAGTATGTTGAGACTACTACCAACGAGTTGGTAATGTCACTGAAGCAGTTCATGCACGTGGTCTATCTTACTCCAAACTTCTTGCAAGTCTACTTCAAGGACTTTGACCGCAAAGAATATACTGTTACTCCTGATGGAGTTTGGTATAATCTGTTGATTGGTGCAACTCTTTCTGTTACTATTGAACGTTATGAAGATGGCGACACCTTCATCAACGAGATTAGTGGTGAAGAAGAGAGTTCTGATGGCGTGACTTATCACACAAGACTGACTAAGATTAAAGTTGGTCGTTGTGGTAGAAAGTTTGCTATTCACAAGGTTGAAGATGATGCTTTTGCTGATGCTATGGATGCTACCATTGACGAGCTTGAGAATCTTGCTCCAATAGTACACAAGTTCACTGTCAAGACTGAGGCTAAGAAGCCTACTGAGAAAGCTGCTGAGTAATGAATTGCAAGAGTGGGAGAGAAATCTCCTGCTCTTGTTACTCATTGTACTTTGACTACAAAAACAACTCAAGTTGACTACAATAAAGTAACAAGAGTTGACAACAAAAAAGAAACAAATTTTGCGTATCGAAATTAGAATACTTATAAGACTTTTTATAAGCTTTATAAGACTTCTTTTATTGATATTGCAAATGATAATGAATGTATAACTTAAATTATAGGAGAACTATATTATGAATAATAAAATTGAGATTAGTAAAGCTATGGTTAATAAACCAATTAAAGTTGAGATTAAAGCTGAGATTAAAGATAATCTTACTCTTGTTAGTAAGCGTTATATTTATTCTGTTGATACAGATTCTTGTGTAGTTACTAGAGAATATGTTAGTGAATATATAAAACCTGCTGATAGAGATGATAATTTTGAAACTATTAATTATACTGATATTAATGGAATTAGAATTACAGCTTAATTATATAGATTATGAGGATATTTATGATAATATTAATGATTATGAATATCCTTATAATCATGTAAATCGAAGTGATTTGTAGGTATAACATTAACGCACGCACGTACACGCACGCACGCACGTACACGCACGCATATGTTTATATAAAAAATAAATAAATATATATATAACGCAGTTATATATATTTATTTTTTATATAAACTTAGTCGAAGCTAGAACGTAGTGAAAGCTGAGGTGTTATTGTACTTACTAGTAATAACTATAAAACAAATAATGATTATGATTAAACTAAATAGTGATAAAAGAAGAGAAATTGTAAGTGATTATATTACTGCTTTAAATGGTGATGTAGAGTCTATTAAATGGGCTAATGATAAACGTAAAGCAGAGTATGATACTTATGATGATGAACTAAAAGCTAGTGTTGATAAGTGTTTTGATTGTATTTAATGTAACTGAAGGTGAGAAAGTTAAAGATAGTGTTGCTAAAACAGTCTCACTTTCTCATCTTCTAATTACTTCTACAATTACTCTTTTTACTCCTGCTCGTATTCTTTATAGTAATAATATAAATAGTAATATTAATGTTACTACTATAACTTATTCTACTCGTACTGTATCTCTTATACTATCTTATCTTTCAGTTAGTTACGTAAATAATAGTATTTATTTTACTATTCTTACTACTGCTATTGATATTATAACTGATACTTATACTAGTTCTAATGTTTAACTTTCAAACTTATTAATGTTATGCTTTGGAAACAAAATACAATAGGTATTACTAAGAATGATATTCTTTCACTTATTAATATAGTAAAGCGTGTTCATGCTATTAATAGTGATAATAATCTTAATGATACTGATAAATTTAGAGAAGTATTTGCTACTCTCGAAGACTATTCTGTTGTTGATGATTGTGATATTATCAATGATAATTTAATCGATATTGATGATAATGATAATATAAATATTAAACTTATAGAAGAACTATGAATATAGACTTAATGAAATACATAATGAAGATAATAGTAATACCAATGCTGCTATTATCTTTAATGCTTATTGCTCATGGTGCTGATGATGATATAAGTATTATAAATATCATTGGTTTTATACTGCTTATTATAAGTGGTAGTTATATAATTGTTGATGCTAAAAATAATAAAGATGAATAAAGTAAGTAAATCTACAGTTTTTGTGCTGTTAATATTAGTAGCTACTACTATTAGTAGTACTATTAGTTTAGTTAATGCTGTTACAGCTAATACTAAACTACGTAAAGAAGTTAAAGATTATAAAGCTTATTATAATGCTTCTGAAGCTTTATTTGAAGAAATAGAGGATTATAATGAAAACCTCTTTGATACAGATAAAGCAGTTAATTATTATAATGCTAGACTTCCCATTTCCAAATAAATATAAAGTTCTGTTACTAGTACGGTCTGTGAAGATAGTACTAGTTTATTTATTAATCTAATTATTATAATTATGAAAAATAGAATTTATACTACAATAAGTATTGTAGGTTTGATTGGTATTATGTGTTTTGTTATTTATCTTGTTGGTAATTTTATATATTTTGGAGTATATGAAATAAATGAGATAAATAATGATAATACTAATATTGATAATGTTTGTATTGATATAAATAATAATAATAATCAATATAATGACTCTAGCCGCCCCGTAAAAGGTATGAAATATAAAGTTTCAATAGATTCTTTATCATTTAGTAAGCATGTTGATTTATCTAATATAGATGGAGATAATTTCTATAGTAGAGAAATAAATGAAGGTTTAACTAGTGGTAAAGTATATAAATAAGATTTTCGAGTTAATAAACATATTATAAACATTTTAAATTAAAGAATTATGAAAAGTTTTGAAACAGTGAGTGCTGAACTCAAGAAAGTTAAAGCTAACAATGTAGTAACTACTACAGTTCGTAACATTAATGTAACTGATATGACTACTTGGCAAAGAGTATCTATTACTCTTAACACTCCAGTTAAAGGTTATGTTGCTGATGAAGAAGGTAATTATTCTGAAGGAGAAGTAAATGTTATATTTGTTTCTTCATTTAGTGTTATTGCTGCTTTCCGCAATAATCCTAAGACTGCATTTGCTGGTAATTATATTGCTGAACATCCTAATTGTTTGCAAGTACTTCTTAGTGGTGCTAAGATTGAGATTGTTCAGGAAGCTGTTACTGAGGGTCAAGAGTATACCAATCCTTGGTCTAGTAATCCTACACCTACTCCAGTAGAGCATGATAGTTACTATAATCACATTACTAATATTATGGAACTTAGTGATGTATCTGTAGAGCTATTGAAGGAGTTGGCTCGTATGATTATGTTCGGATAGTAATTATAAGTAGTAGTGCTAGAAATAGTACTACTACTATTTATTAATTAATTAATTAATTAAATAAGGAGAACTTATTATGTGTGTAACAAAATATTATTTTATTAGTAATAGAGTTAAAGAACGTAGAGATGGTTCTTTAATGATTAGTACAAGTATGGGTCTTAATCATGCTAGAAAACTAGCTAAGAAACGTTTTCAAATGTATGGTTATAAAGGTAAACTTATTAATATTCATCCTTTTAATGTTAAGAGTGCTAGTATTGCTTGAAATAATAGTTAATCTAGCCGCCCCGTAGAAGGTATGATAGATTAAATTCATTATCTTTGCATTATAATTAATAATAACAGTTATGATACAAGATAATGAATTTGATTATAATGCTCAAGATATTGACGCATTCTGTACTAGTCATGATATTGATGATTATGACTTATTTGGTGAAATCATGGTTGGTGATGATGCTAGCTATGATGAACTTAGTGATAATATATTATACGAATAATTAAAACATAAGAGTATTATGAAAGAAAAAGAATTATCAGCTAATGATAAAAGACGTAGAACTACGTTACGTAAAAAGAGTATTGAAGAATTAGTAAATATTATTCTTCGTAAAGACGATGTTGAACGTAGACTTAATAAGTCTGTTGATACATTCAAGAAACTTCAAGTTACTAATGAAAAGAGAATTGAAATTTTTAAAGATTCTCTTGATAAGAGTGAGGAGATTCAAAGTAATCAAGAAAAAACTATTGCTGCTCTTAATGCAACAATAGATAATAAAGATAAGCATATCGCTACTCTTGAAGAGCACAATAAAGCTCTTTATGGTAGAATTGATTCTCTTGAGAAAACTATTAGAGTACGCAATAAAGAAGCACGTATATTATTTGCTATTATTGTTGCTCTTATAATTAGTGTTATTATTCTATTTTTTATATAATAGTTTCACATAGGTTTTACAAGTGTGTAAAACGTATTATATTTTCATAATGTCAAAGGATATGCCACTATTGCTTGTGAAAGTAGTAGTGGTTTTTTAATGTTTAATACTTATAATTATGAATGAAAATACTATAACTGGTATTGTAATTGCCGGTGACATATATAATGTTATAGATAATGGTGTTAAGTGTACTCAATGTGCTGTAAAAGACCTTTGTCTTAAAGGTAAATTGGGTACTAAAGTACAATTTGATTGTGCTAGTGTTCATCTTGAAAAAGCAAGGTAATTATGAATAAAGATAGAACTAAAGTTCCTGATGCTCTAAGTACTATTATTCTTAGTGATGATGTACTTGATGATATTTACTCTGATATGCAGGCTGACCAGGCAATTATGCTTGAGCAGTCCGGTATTTATGAGTAAATTCGATTTTTGCGTATTTTCCTAGGTTTCACATCTCTCAATTAATTTAGCTGATAAATTTATCGGCAAATTAATTTGAGAACTTTATATCGCAAAATAAAATATTAAATAAAATGATAATTGTAACACAAAGTCAACTTAGGAATAAAGACACTGAAGCTATAATACTTTTACGTAATGAAATTAAAGCTAGTTTTAAACTAATGCTATTGATTACTTTACTATAAGTGCTGTAGCTGAAATTCTATATAATAAGTTTAAACATAAGAACCATGATATAATATATCATACAAATGTTTCTTATGACGGTATTAATAAACCATTTAAAATAAGAATTAATTATGCCAACAAATAAAAGAAATGATGAAGTAGGTAAAGCATTTGCCGTTGGTACTAAGATTGAGTATAATGGTAAATTATATGAAGTAATCGAAAGCAATTCTTGTGTTGATTGCTCTATTGCTAGTATTTGTTCTAGTAGTAATATATATGCTGGTGATAGAAATGATGATGCTTTATCTAGAGATAAAAGAATTAATATCTTTGGTGAATGTTCAGGTCTTAAAAGACCTGATACTAAATCTGTAGTATTTATAGAAATTCCTAAAGATGATTCTAAAGATAATTCTAAATATGAATATTATAAGATTTCACCTTTATGGGTATATAATAATCCTGCTCAATTAAGACCTATAGAACTTGTTTTACCTAAAGGCTATGTAATTGATAAAGAACATAGCGATTTAGATAAAGGTATTATCAGATTTAAGAGTAAATGGTTAAGTCTTGAACAATTATATAAGATAGCTAAAGAAACTCATTATATTACTAATCGTAGTGCTATTAAAGAATTTAGTGATGATAAGTTAGTTGCTTTAGCTAATCTTATGGATATTGCTAGATACTTTAATGGTGATTGGAATTATAACGCTAATAGTGATGAATGTGGCTATATGATAGCTTACGATAAAACCACAACAGACATTTGTGGTTATCAAGTTATTAATATTAACGCTGATACAGACATGTACTTTGGCAATGTTATGTTTAAAAATAAAGCTGATGCACAGTATGTAATAAATAATCCTAATTTTAGAGACATGTTAGATAATATATTTAAATCATGAGTTTGTATAAATATAATATAACTGTTAAAGTTGATGATGAAGATGATAAGTATAATGAAATGACTATAAGACTTGGTATTAAAACTGCTATTCAACGTCATTTACGTTTTGCTAGTCTTCATCATAATAGTAATGTTAAAATAGAAAGAGATTTTAAAGTATAAAATTATGGGTGACGAAGATGTATATGTAGGTAATGTTAGAAACTATTATAATACACAACGTATAATAGTTAGAGCTGATGAACATCCAGGTTTAATTTGTAGTAGTAGTATTCCTGATGGTAAAACTCAACGTAGAGAACGTAGAGCTAAAGCTATTAGAAGAAGAAAGGGTAGACTATGATACTATGTAATAGTTGTCTTTATCAATTTGATAGAAGACATTGTTTTACACCTGATTTTGGAGAAGTTGTACAATGTAATGGTTATGTTGATAAAAAAGACTTTTACAAACGTTCTTCAAAACGTAAAGGTTATGTTATTCCTTATAACTTTCCTCTTAATACTCGTAGAGGGTTTAGAACTATATATTATCTTATGAGATTAAGTCAGCATGATATGGTTACGATAATTAAAGATATAATTGCTGTTAGACATGCTGGTATTAATTTCATACTTAATATATGTGATAAACTAGAAAAGGAAAATGATTGTATGCTAACTTCCCTTTACGGGGAGGCTAGAATGTGATAATTTAAGTTCTGCTAAGTGTAGTAATACGGCTTATGGTGCGAAACCAAGCAGAACTTCCATTGAATGTAGTGTTCAAGTAGATAATTTATTTATTAATTAAACTTTTTGTAAAATGGCTAGAAAACATGATGAAAGAAAGGATTTAAAGTGTGTATCACGTATTGCAAAGATTGATGGTAATCGTATTATCATTCCAATTAATGCAGTTATTGGTATTCATACTTGGGGAAGAATTGATTTTCTTGTCCATTATTGTGGATATGTGATTAATCGTGGTAGTAATACTATTAAGCCTTCTAATCTTAATTTTGAAGATGCTACTGTAAGTGCTAGAGAAGCTAAGAAGATTAAGAAAGAACATAAACTAACAAATAAGAAGAAATGAATGTAGATTATTCTAAGCTTAAATTTGTATTTAAGCCTAAAGCTTCTACTAAACGTAGAGCACCAACTGTACTTCCTAATAAGAAGTTAACTAAATTAGTTCCTGGTCAAGTTATTCAAGATGAACAAGGTAATTTTACTGTTCGTATTAAGTACTTTGATTATATTAATAGACTTACCAAAGATACTAATATAAGTGATGTAGGTAAAGATGGAGTAACTCTTCCTTTTACTGAAGATTCTTATGATTTAACTAAATGTGAACGTATATTCACTAGAGTTGGTCAAAGGAATAGACAATACATTAGTTTACTTCTTAGTGAAAGTGATAGAATATTCAAGAAAGCAGACCCTAATCGTTATGTACCTTTTTGTCATAACTGGATTTGTTCTTGTTGGATTGTTAGAATTGATGGTAAACTTTATGCTAAATTCAATAGAATTTTAACTCTAGTTGGTCATGATTATAATGTTAAACATTTAATAGATGATGAGGAGGATATATAATGAGTAATGTTGATGAATTTACTATAAATACTCCTAATAAAAATAGAGCTAAAAAGTTTACTTTTACTGATGACCAAACAAAAGCTTATAATGGACTTATTAAGTTTATTAATGAACCTTATAATCCTAAAGATTTTAAGCGTGCTTTGATTGGTCCTGGTGGTACTGGTAAAACTTTTCTTCTTAAAGCTTTACTTCAAGATTGTAACATACCATTCTCTGAAATAGGATTAAGTGCTCCAAGCCATAAAGCTTGTAGAGTTCTTAAAAATAGTATTAGAGGTACTCATTGTAATGTTAATACTATTCAATCTGATTTTGGTTTTAAACCTAATTATGATATTGAAAAGTTTGATATTAACAATGTTACTTTTGCTTCTTATGGTCGTATAAAGATTGAAGATTATCGTCTATATATAGTAGATGAAAGTTCTATGCTTAATCGTAGTCTTGTTACTTATATTGATAAGATGATGAAGAAGTATAGTATTAAACTTATACTATGTGGTGATGATGCCCAAATCCCCCCTGTAAATGAGAAGGATAGTTATGCTTTTAAAGGCGTTACATCTTTCAGACTTACACAGATTGTACGACAAGATGAAGATAATCCTATAAGAACTCTTACTGAACTTCTTCGTGGTGATGTTTATAATGGAACTTTTAACTTCTTAAATTACATATCTCGTAATCGTAGTAAATTTGATAATACTATGACTAAAGGATTTGTAGTTTGTAATTCTGCTCAATTTCAGCAAGAAGTTGTGAAACAATTTAGTGACGAATCAATTACTCGTAATACTGATTATGTCAAAGTTATATCTTATACTAATAAAGCTGTTTCTAATTGGAATAAATTTATTAGAGAAAGTATAATTAAAGACAGTGAAAAATCTGTTATTACTAAGAATGATTTGATTACTTCTTATGTCACTATTGTAGACCAATTTAATGATGCGATTATTCAGAATAGTGAAGATTATATTGTAAAAGAGATAGCTAACTATACTCATCCACAATATGAGCTTAAAGGTTTCATGGTTAAATTTCAAGCTGTATTTGGTGGTCAAGTTACTTCTCCATTATTTATTATAGACCATAGAGATAAGTATACTATGGCTATGTATTGTAAGATTGCTGATGATTTAATTCAGCAAGCTAAAAATGCTCGTAGAGATATTCGTGCTGCTAAGTGGAAAGCTTATTATAAGTTTAAAGAATCTTGTCTTCTTCTTGTTAATATTGGTAGACCTGACGGTTCTATTCTTTATTATAGAGATTTAGATTATGGTTTTGCTATTAGTAGTCATAAGTCTCAAGGCTCAACTTACAATGTAAGCATGGTAGATGTTATGGATATTGTTTATGATAAGTATGGTAGACCTTACACTAATGCTTGTGATATTAATAAGAGACTTTATGTTGCTGTTAGTAGAGCTAAAGAAAAAGTGTATTTGAGATATGGATATTGATAATAATAGCTTTGTTAGACTAGTTCGAGTTCTTAAACAAAAAGAACAAGATGTAGCTAGAATTAAAGATACTATATCAAATGGTATTCTTGATGAAAATGATTTGAACCTTGGTGATACTGTAAAGTTAACCAAAAAAGATAATAGTCGTACTGTTATCGGTACTCTCTTAGATGCTACTATTGTTATTATTGATGATAATTATCATAAAGGTGTTGTTATTCGTCCTGATTATGTTTACGAAAGTGTTGAGTTTTCGCTGGCAGAATGGAACATCGAAGTGATACCAAATTCATCAGATGACAATTTTGTTGAGTTTTAAGCGATTTGAATAGTTTAGTCGATTAATTAATCACGAAAATTATTTGATGCGCTAAAATCGAAAATTAAAATATTAAATAAAATGTGTAATACAAGTAATAGTCCTTCTCTTAAAGAACGTGTACAATGTTACGTTAGAAAAAGATATGAAATAGAAGCTGAATATAAGAGTAAAATTAAAGCTCTTGACGAAGAAGCTTCTGCTGATATTCTTGCTAATTGTCCAATTAAAATTGGTGATGTTTATGTAACTGAATCTAATACTGCTTGGGGTCTTAAACGTCAGTATTATAAAATTGCTAAAGTTGACGCTACTGTTGATGGTAGAGTTAGTGTTTATGGTTATAAACGTAAACTGGATAAAACTTGGGGTAAACGTGATAATATATACATGTTTAGTACTTCTATGTATAATAATTATGCTCCTACTAGTAATTATACTAAAGTAGAAGATTATGTTGAACCTAGTAAAGATTAATTAATTATGAAAAGAAGTGATAAAATTAAAGCTCGTAAGCGTATTGAAAATGGTTGTAACTTTCCTAGTCTTATGACTATTAGTAAATACCCCTGGAGGTACTTGTCTTCCATATACTTTCTTATCACCTTATGGCTTACAACGTATGTGATGATTGTGCTTTAGGTATGTTTAATACTAAGTGCAAATGTCTTAGTGGTGTTGGTAATCCAATGTCAGGTATGATTATTGTTGTGCCAAATGTTGATTATAATGCTTATAAGAATAGAGGAATGACATTTAGTAAGTATGTGGAAATAGTAAAGGAAACTATCACACCTCTTACGGGGGGTCTAGAACAACTAGACCCTTATATTGTTCCTCTTATTCGTTGTAAGCTTGATGAACGTTGTCCTGTAAATCAATATATAGCTAATAGATGTATGCTTCATACATTTGCTGATATTAGAATTAATAATATCAAGAAGATAATGCTTCTTGGTAATGCTGCTACTAATTTTGGTTTTGATATTACTAAAGGTAAAGATAAACTATATTATATAGCTCCTTATGTTTACAGTACAAATTACTCTCCTTTTATTAAGTTTATAGATGATAATAAATACGATGAATTTCGTAATCGTCTAGTTAAATGGCTTACTGCTAGTAAAGATAATAATTATAATGGAATGGAAATAATTAAATTGATAAATGATTCATAGTTTAGCTGTAGACTTAGAAGTATTTGAGAATATGATTTCATTTACTTTTGTAGATGTTAGAGATTATCTTGATAAATTTGCAGATTGTAAAGGTGCTTTAACTGATACTTTAACAGTTGAAGAAATTAAATCTAGACTTGATAGTGTAAAGAGTTGGATATTTTATGTTACTGATACAGATGATTCACAGATGTTAGAGTTGATAGACTTCTTTGAGAAGATGCGTCCTATAACTAAAGATGATGGTACTGTAGACAGATATGATTTATTTGGCTATAACAATCAAGCTTATGATGATATGATGACTAGAGCTTTCCTTATGTATTGGAATCGTTTTGATACTAGTAAACAACTTTGTTCATTTCTTAAAGAAGTGAATAATAAACTAATATCTCTACAAGATGATAAAGATGCTTTATGGAATGACCCTTTACTTAATGTTATTCGTAAGTATAGATTACCTTATGTAACTGTTGATTTGTTTAAAGTTTATGCTCTTAATTCTGCTGGAGTAAATGTAGATAAAGATACTGGTGAACGTAAGAAGTATGGTAAAAGTTTAAAGCAAGTTAGTATTAATCTTAAATGGTATAATCTTCTTGATTTTAAGTTACCTCCAATAGATGATGAAGAAGGTGATGTATATAGGAAAAAAGATGAATATAAAGGTATGACAAACGAACAATTAAATCATTTGTTTGTTGCTGACTTTGATAGGTATCTTATGCCTAAATATATAAAGCCTATGCTTCATTATAATAAGAATGATGTATTTCTTGTTTGTGAGATAGCTAGACAAAAGCCTGATGAGATTAAACTTAGATATAGTCTAGGTCATGCTTTTAAACTTAATCTTCTATGTAGTGCTAGAAGTAATATTGCTGATAAACTTCTTAATAAGTTCTATTCTGAACGTAGTGGACTTAAAGAAGATGCTTTTAAAAATCTTCGTACTCAACGAACTGCTTTATCATTTAAACGTATTATATTTCCTCATATTAAGTTTAAGACTAAACAACTTCAAGATTTACTTGAAGAAATGAAGAAAGTTGTAATATATAGAACTAATAAAGATAGTTTTGTACGTGAAATAGATTTTTATGGTACAACATATACTCTAGCTACTGGAGGTATTCATACTCAAGATAAGCCTGTAATACTTAAAAGTACTAATAAATATGTTTATGTTCATCATGATTATACATCTTACTACCCTAGTATAATGATTAGTTATGAAGTAGTACCTGAACATCTTAATACTAAGGTGTTTGTAAACATGGTAGATTACTTTAAACAGACACGTGTTAAATGTAAACATACTAAGGATGAAGATGGTTTTGTAGTTCCTGGTGTACATAATAAACTTGCAGCTGAAGCATTAAAGATTGTAATCAATGCTATTTATGGTAAATATGGTTATGAAAATTATTGGCTTTATGATAGACTTGCACAAATGAGAGTTACTATTAATGGTCAGTTAATGACAATGACTCTTTGTGAATCTCTTGAACTTGCTGGAATACATGTTGTTAGTGCTAATACAGATGGTATCGTTATAAAGCTTCCTTATGATAAAATTGATGTTTATAATCAAATTTGTAAAGAATGGAATGAGACTAATAGAATGTCTGCTGATGATGAACATTATAAGATGCTCGTTAGTCTTAATGTGAATAATTATTTTGATATTCAAAGTAACGATAAACTTGAGTATAAGGGTGCTCTTGACCCAAAGCAGTATATCAAAGACCTTAAGAAAGGTTATGATATGCCTATTGTAGCTACTGCTGTATTTGAATACTTTGCTCATGGTGTATCTGTAATGGAAACTCTTTGTAATCATAAAGATGTTCTTGATTTTTGTAAAACTCAAAATGTTGGTAAACAGTTTGAAGTTGTTTATGAAAAAGTAGTAGATGGAAAACGTGTTGTAGTTCGTAGTCAACCTCATGTTCGTTTCTATGTATCTACTAGAGGAGTTGTGATTATGAAAGAGCATAAACTTACTGGTAAACGTAGTGTACTAGCTAGCGGAAAGCCAGTTCAAATTCTTAATTTACTTGACGATAAAGATATTAGTGAGCGTAATATAAATTATGCTTATTATTATGAAGAAGCTTATAAGATTATTAATCCTATTAAGCTTGGAATAAGTCCTAATCAGAAAGGTAATGCAAAGAATAAAACTCTTAGTGGAAAAGCTCTATTAAAGAAGAACTTTGGTATGTATAATAGTTTATTTGATAATGAAGAAGAATAATGACAGAAGAACAAGTTTATTTAAATGCTGTTGATGTTTGGAGATTAAATAAAGGAATAGGTACTTTTGTAATACCTGCTCCTTTTGATGCTCTAAGACCTCTGCTTTATATTCTTCCACAACTTTACAATAAGTCTCCTACGACTAGTGTTGTTATTATTGTGAAAGATTTTGCAGATAGAAGTAGTATTGAAAGTTATCTAACTACTTTGAATAATGAAGTATGGAATAATTCTTTTCGTACTGTAATACATAATGGAAGTCTTAGGATTTTAACTACTGAATATGCTGCTGAACATATTAATGATTATAGTCCTTTATTGACTATAATTTATAATCCTAGTATATTTCATTTTGTACATATAGCTATGATAGAAAAGTCTAAGTTTAAGCTAGTAATTCTTAATAAACTACTAGATAATAAAACTATGGATGATTTCTATACTGTTGCTCCTAGTATTGGTAACTTTAGTCAAAATGTTATTGATGAAGTTAGAACTAACCGCCCCGTAAAAGAGTGTTTGGTAGGGTTAACTATAACACCTGATACCGAACTAGATAAAGAAATGACATATTATAATAGGGAAATTTCTACTGCTCTAGCTATATTTGGTAACTTTGATAATATTAAGTATGCTAGATTGGGAAATAGTGATACTAATTGTTCTAGTATGATGATATGTGATGCTATTGCTCGTACTAATGGTTGGGATAATCATTTAGATATGTCTTCAGAATTTAATAGAGACATAGATAAACTTTATAGTCCTTCTGCTATTAAAGAACGTGCTGATAGTATTTACAATATTATTAGAGAACGTAGTACTAAACTTGCTAGTTCTAAAGATAAACTTAGTTATATCTTAGATATAGTCAATGATAATTTAGACAAGAATATACTCATTATAAACAAGTATGGTGAATTTGCTAATATTGTTACTGATTATCTTAATGATAAATTTGGTAAAAGGATTTGTGCTAATTGCCATGATAAAGTAGATAACGTTCCTGCTGTAGATGATTATGGAAATCCTATTCTTATAAAGAGTGGTCCAAAGAAAGGTCAACCTAAACTTCTAGGTGTTATTGCTCAAAAGAAACTTGCACAGAAACTTATGAATAGCCATAAGATAAATGTAATTTCTTGTGGTGCGTCACCTGACAAGTCTTTAGATGTTGATATTGATTTGGTTATAATCACTTCTCCGCTATGTGATACTATTGAGAACTATTTCTATAGGCTTTCTAAGGTTCATTTCAGTAATGAGGTACTATTATATACCTTATTCTATAGAAGCACGTTAGAGGAGAAAAAACTAGAAGATAGGAGTGTTCCAGCCAATCATACAATAATTAACGATTTTGATAGAAATGTTAAAGTTGATAATAATAATGCTTATTGTATTGTTGATTAAGAAAAAGTTCTTATCTTTGCAGCAGAAATTAGAAAACGAACTAATAAGCTCTTTGAAATAATGAATGATACTAAAGATGAAAATGGTAGCAATCGTAGTTTGATTGTTAGACAAGATGATGTTAATACTGGTATTCATGTTCTAAATCTTCTTGATGAGAAACAACTTGCTAATGCAGAAGTATTTCTAAAGAAGATTATTGCTACAGAAAAAGGCGGTGTTAAGAGTGTAAATGAAGGTCTTGCTATTCTTATGAGAGCACAAGATTTAAGATTACCTTTTAGTACTTGTATAGAACATATCCATGTAATTAATGGTAAAACCGGTGTTGATGTTCATATCGTCAAAGCGTTGTTGTCAAGGGCAGGTATAGTCTGGGAAACTACTAAAGATTATGTACCTCAGTATAAGTATACTGATGGCAATAATGTTTATGATGAGACACTACTTCCACAGTATTGTGTTAAATGTCGTACCAAAGCAGAAGCTGAAAGTAAAACAGACGATGAAATAGTTGGTGTTTATCCTCTTAAATACTATAAAGATTTAAAAGGTAGAATATACAATGAATTTCAAATTAACGAACAATGTATTAAGTGCATTAATCTACCACAAGCTATGAAAGTAGCTCAAGAAGGTAAGTTTCCTGTTATTAGAACTCAGGCTACTCCTACAGATTATGTTACTGAATATAAATTTACTAGGTTTAAGAGAATATATGGTAAAGTAGTTGAAACTCATGCTGTAGGTCATTTCTCTTATACAGAAGCTAATACGGCTGACTTATTTACTAAAGATACTTTTAAGAAATATACTCGTATTATGATTGGACATCGTGCTTTTATGTATGGTGCTCGTGATATAGCTAGTGATATTCTTATGGGTGTTATGTCAGACGATGAATTATCCGAAGTCTTTGCCAATTCAGTTCCTAATGATGAAGACTTTGTAAATATTGAAGAAATTTCTAATGGTGAAGTTTCTCCAGAGTAAGGAACAATTTAGTGTGTAAATAGTATTATACTATATAATTATTTTATTAACAATTTAAATATTTAAAGTTATGAAGATTAACGGTTTATCATTCGGTATTTCAGCAGTTGCAAGTGGTGTTAAGAGTAGTGTAGTTAATGCTGAGCCTCAGCTTATTGTTGCTACTACTAAGGGTGGTTTCGCTATCACAGGTTCTGTATCTAAGGCTCTTGGTTTGCAGCCTGGTGATAACATTATGTTTGCTAATAATATCGCCGATGTTGAAGCACTTGTAATGGCTAAGGAAAATGCCGATTTGTTGGAGTATGCTAAGAATAATGGTTTCGACCTTGAAACTTCTGAGGGTGTAGAAGCTTGTATTAAGTCTCTTACTGTTTGGTATATTGCTAAGGGTGTTCCTATGTTTAAGAAGGATGGTTCAGAAGCTACTGTAGCTGTTCGTCTTACTAAGGAAGAGAAGAACAAGCTTTATGATGAGAATGTTGATGCTATCATTGCTGCTAATCGTGCTCAGCTCATTGCTGCTTACAACCTTAATGAGGATGCTACAGATGATGAGATTAAGGAGCATTATACAGTTGATGAAATGCAGAGTCCACAGACTCAGGCATTCAGTGGTTGTAAGCTTGCTGCTAGTGGTAATGCAGTTGGTACTGGTTTGAAGCTTAACTTCTCTGATACAAACAACTGGGAGCAGCTTAAAGCTGATATGGAAGATAAGACTGCTTTGAAGCGTGTATTCTCTGTTGATGTTAAGGCTGGTGAGACAGGTAAGTTCAACGATGGTCATAAGATTGTTGATGTTATCTATTATCCTCTTGGTGAGTACACTGATGAGAAGCCTGCTCGTGTAGCTGCTAATAAGGCTGCTGAACCTGCTGAGTAATTAGTTCATTCATTAGATATTCATTCGCTTTTTATTATAGGGAACTGAGCAAATCAGTTCCCTTTTTTAATCAATTAATATAAACGTTTAAAACTTAATTAAGTTATGACAGATGTAACAAAAGAAACAGTAGCAGTTGCAAATGGTGCTGTAAAGAAGAATCGTAGAGGTATTAGTAATAACACAGTAGCTGCTGCTCGTCTTAAATTTCATGAGAAAGACGCTAGCCCAGCTAATGGTTTATTCATGGCTCATCTTGATTCTGTAAGTGTAGAGTGGTCTCAGAGTGGAGAAGGTAATTCTTTTGCCGGTCTTAAGATGCCTCGTCTTGTGGTTACTTTCGCTAGTAATCATGATAATGTTAAGGAACGTCGTTATGTTACTAAGACTTTCTTCCCAGTTGAGAGTAATGTTGATACTATTCCTGGTGGTAAGAATGCTTGGCAAGTAGATGCTCTTCTTAATTGGACAAAGCATCTTCTTGATGTATTCTATCTTAAAGGTCGTGAACTGACTCCTGAAGAGGAAGATGCTCTTACTCTTACATTTGAAGATTATACTGAAGATGAGAATGGCAATTTGGAGTATAATGCAGTAGATGCACAGGATGTTCTTAATGGTTATCGTCACATCTTTGAGAATGTTGCTGCTATGCTTAATGGTCAATTTAATCTTGCTGATGGTGCTACTGCTAAGCCTTGCTTTAAGGATGGTAATGGTAAACCTATTTCTTGTTGGATTAAGTTGCTTCGTGCTACTCGTAATCGTAAAGGTGATTGGGTAGATGTTGATAAGAGCAAAGATTTGCAGTTTACTTCATTTGTTGGTTCTGGTGCTATTGAGCTAGTTAAGATGAAGGAAGGAAAGATTCTTCCTCCTGTTATTCTTGCTATCGATAAGGTTAAGGAAAGTATTACTCCTAAGCAGACTAATAAGACTCCTACTGTTGGTGTTCCTGGTATTCCTGGTATGCCTGGTATGACTGGTGGTGCTGTAGTTCCTCCTGTTGGTGGTGAGTTTGCTGGTGGTGCTCCTGCTGGTGCCGGATTTGACCCAACTGCTACAGATGACCTTCCATTCTAAGTAGACAAGTGAAGAGTTATCTCTTTGCCTACTAATTCTCAACTAAAGTTTAATGTTCTAAGGGGTAACGATGGTAGTAATACTGTTGTTGCCCCTAATTTTTTTATCAATATGAAACGTAATGCTAACACAAGTAAACTTACAAAAGCTTTTATAGAATCTAGAGTAAGTCAAGAAGAAATTGTAAGTAAATACTTAGATATACCATTAGAAGTAGTTAGAGACTGTGTTGAACATAATCATCTTATTACTTCTGTATTTCGTGATGATGATACTGATGGTAGTATGGGTATTGCATACAATGCCAAGGGTAGACTTAAAGTTCGTGATTTTGGTGGTGCTGGTTTCTTTGATGATGTGTATGGTGTAGTAGCTTACGTACTAAGTATTGTATATGAAAGACCAATTAGTACAAATAATAAACAAGATTTTTATTTTGTACTAAGTCATATTTATAGAACGTTTTCGTATGAAATTGATAATCATATTAATGATTATGATGTAGACGAATCTATAAAGAATGCTCTCGTTAAAGCTCGTAATAAAAAAGCTATTATTGAAATTGTTCCTCGTAGTTGGAATCGTCAAGATAAAGCTATATGGGCTAAATTAAATGTAGATTTGAATTATCTTAATACTCATTTTGTTATTCCAGTTGAGCAATATTATATTGATAGAGTAACTAATCCTACTCCTAAATATAAAGATGCTAAAAGTGACCCTTGTTATGCTTATATGCTTGGTCGTAATAAATCTGGAGTATATCTTATTAAACTATATTTTCCATTACGTGATAGAACTAAGGAATTAAAGTTTGTAACTAATTGTAATGTACTTGAAGGTCTTCCTAATCTAGAAAGAGAAGATTATGATTATATTATTATAACTAAGTCTAGTAAAGATAGATTGAGCTTAGGTAGTCATCTAAGCAAACATACCTTCTACGGGGCGGATGGAAAAACTCTTAATATTGGAGTTGTTAATCTTCCTAGCGAAAATTATAGACTTAAAGCTAATGAATATACTTGGCTTAGAAAAAGACTTAATAATGAAGGTATGATTGTTAGTCTTCTAGATTTTGATAGAACTGGACGTGATGGTGCTGATTATCTTTTAGAAACTTATGGTATTCCTTATCTTTTTATTACTCGTGGAGAATTTGGACTTGAGAATTATGAGTGTAAAGATTTTGCTGATTTACATGATAAATTCAATAATGATGAAATAGATACTTTTATTAAAGAAACTGTTAGATATGTCGAAATCCGATACAGAAAAGATAAGAGTGATACCGATGCCTATTTCAAAAGATTATCAGACTGTGATTTGCCATACTGAGAAAGTTGGTAATAAAATCAAATCACAAACTCGTATTCTTATGACTTGGATAAGTGATAAAGAAGAAGCTCTACTTGATAAAGGTAGAGCTATTTCTATAACTAGAGGTGGTATTACTTTTGACCTTGATAAAGACAATATATTTTCGTATGGAGAAGTAGATTTTCATGATGGTACTGAAGATTATGACGCTTTAAATGAATTAATTCCTTTTAAAGATGTTGTTCATATTCCTCTTAATTACGATTATGATACTCATACTTGTAAAACTCCTACAAAAATGTATCAAACTAGAGAAACTGATGATATTGGTGCTATGGCTCAATATGCTCATGGTCGTCTAGGTAAACCAGATAAAGTTGTAATATTCAGATTAATAGCTAAACGATGGTAAGATTTCCAAAAGCTTATACTATGGTAATAGATGAACAAGTTAAAGCTATGGCTATAAAAGATATTAGTACTTGTGGTGCTGATGAATTTGTTTCTAAAGCTTGTGTTCGTCTTGATTGTTCTCGTATTAAAGATGATATGAGAATGATGCAAACTATTGGTACTCCTTATCAATATGAAGTTAGTCGTACTCTATATGGAATTAATTATGCTCTTGAACAAGCGTGGATTGATGAAAATAAAAGAGACGAATATGTTTCTAAACTTGTAGCTTTACATAAACGTAATCTTAAATATGAAGAAGATAATCCTCCTATCGTATATGATAAGAAGAAAGGTTTAAAGAAGACTACTCGTACTACTAGAAAGAAAGCTAAAGAAGGAACTCTTGAAGGTTTTGAAAAACCTAAGAAAGAGAAAACTCAAAGTGCTGCTCAGTTAAATGCTCAAGCTAGAGCTAAACTTATTAGTAAACTTAAAATTAATATATGATACTATTTAAAAGAAATGCTAAAGGCGACCCTATTTCATGGAGTATTCATGAATGGGGTCAAGATAATGAGTATATAGTTCATTATGGTGTTGTAGGAGGGCATAAACATAGTGAAATAATTAAAGCTAAACTTAGTAGAGGTAATGAAATAGAGTCTCGTATTAAAGCTAAGCGTAAAGAAGGATATAAAGAAGCTTCTGAACTTAAAGATAATGCTCCTTTAAACATAGAAGGTGATGTTAATCTTCTTAACTTTCTTAATACTTATCTTCCAAAGAATAATACTACTGATGAAGGTTTTGTTCTTCCAATGCTTGCAAAAGTACTTAAAGATAACAAACCTTTTGATAAACGTAGTTACTTAGGTCAGTATAAAATTAATGGAGTTAGATGTATTGTTGGTGCTGAACAAACTAATGATATGTTTAATCCTGTTAGACTTACTTATCGTTCTAGAGAAGGTACTGATTGGACTTCTAAACTTACTTGGATGGATGAAGTAATTCTTCCAGCTATTAAAGATGATTTGCTTGATGCTATGATTGAAGAAGGAGCTTGCCTTGATGGTGAACTTTATATTCCTGGTTATAAAGTAAATGATATTAATAGTTTTGTTAAGAATGAAAAGCTTCCTCAACATCTACTTCTTCAATATTGGTGTTATGATATTGCTATTGATAATATGAGTTATGAAGCTAGATGTAAGTTTAAGATTGATAACATAAGTAGACTATGTTATACTTTTGATACTTACGAACAGCATCTTAATAACAAGAGTAAACTTGTATTATTACCTGATATTAATATCAATAATATTTATGATGCTACAAGATTCAGAGATAAGTTTATTAGTCTTGGTTTTGAAGGTCTTATTGTTCGTGATATTAATTCTGCTTATCAATTTGGTGCTCGTAATTTAGCTATGCTTAAATATAAACGAATTGATGATGCTAAGTTTAAAATTGTTGATGTTGTTCCTGAAGGAGTTAGAACTAATCTTTGTAAGTTTGTTCTTAAAAATGACATTAATGATGAACTGTTTGAAGCTACTGGTAATTTTGACCATTCAAGACAAGAATATATTCTTAAACATAAAGAAGATTTTATTGGTAAACTTGCAACTTGTGAGTTTCGTGAAAGGTCGGGTGTTAAGAACGTGCCCTTCCATTGCAAGTTAGTTGATATTCAAAAGTAGATACAATAATGAATTTAAACGCTTATGATAATGTAAAAGAAGAATTAGATAAACATAAAACTTGGTATTCTCCAAAGTTTAAAAGATTATATAGTCGAGAAATAAAGTTTAGAATGTTCTATAAGTTTATGAAACGATGGAATGAAACGATTAAACGAGATGATTATTTTCTAGCTGTTAGCATGAATAATGTTGATGGCAGATTTAGTATAACTAATAAAGATAATTATAGTAGATTAAAGTTTTCTATTCCTAAAGAAGTTATTGAAGATTCTATTCTTAATACTATGACTGTAGATGCTAATATTGAAGTTAAACTTGTTGATGCTCAACCTGATGGTGAAGTGTATCAGTTGAACATATAACATTAAATTGCTAGAGCCGCCCCGTAGAAGATGTGGCAGATTTCCACTTTACTTCGTACGTGAGCGGCTTTATTATACTCGCTTATTAGTTATTCATATAACTAAATTTAATTCGTTAGAAACAAAATTAAAATATTAAATAACTTAATAATATGACTAATGAAGATTACAATAGTGGTTGGTTTGGTTGTTTAGTACTTATTGTACCTTATATAATAATAGGAGCTTTAATGTTTCTTTATTATGCTGTTCGCAATCATGCAATTTAAAATATTTATTGTAAAACATTTTAAAATATACAACTTATGACTAAAAGTAAAGTAGGTGCTGAACCTAAGAAACAAAGAATTAGAGATGCTGTAGGAAGACTTCATATTCAATTAAAAACTGATTTTGAAGCTGCTGATAATTTTCTATTATTTGTTCAACTTCCATGTATTACAATAAAAGAAAAAGCTAATAATTTTATAGCATGTGAAGAAGATTGTGGATATATTCCTCATCTTTATAAATTTGACTCTCAATATATAATTGATTGGATAGGTGAAGAAGGAGATTCTCTTTATTGTATTAACGGTATTACTCCAGAACGAGTTATTAGAACTGCTTTTAAATGGTGTTTAGATAAAGGTCTTATAACAAATCCTATTTATATAAAATAACAATTATGACAGAAAGTGATTTAAAGTATTGGAAAGCGGTGCTTGGACCTGTAGTTCCAGAGCATCTTGTAACTCCTGAAGTTGTTGCATTACGTGACCAACAAAACAAAATGCTTAGTCTTATGGCTAAGAAGAATGCTGATTATGGTAATGCTTTCAATAAAGGTTGTGATAAACTAGGCTATAGATATGGTCTAGCTAGAATGTATGATAAAGCTAATCGTTTGGTTCATCTTATTGAAGATGATTTTCAAGGTTATAGTAATCCTAATGTTGAAGATGAAAGTATGTTTGATACTATTCAAGATTTAGGTAATTATTGTAATATGTTATTAGCTTGGCAAGCTAGCGATAATGGACATGAACCTACCATACCTTCTACGGGGCGGGTAGAGACAGTTTTCATTGATATTTCTAATCTTGTTAAAACAGATAAACTTATTCTTATCGAAGAAACCAGTAAGAAAGATGTAACTAATGAAATTATATCTGCTTATGGTTTTGAACATCTTTGTAAAGATAAAGATGGATATGTATATAATTTATCTGCTGATGATAAAGAAATTCCTGTTACTAGTGAACATAAAGAGAATATAGTTGCTATATCTCACGAAGATTATGAAGCTGGAAAAGATTTTGTTAAACGTAAAAAGTAAATAATTATGATTAAAGTTGTAAATCCTAGTGTTGAAGTTTGGAAACAAGAAGGTTATACACTTGATGCTATTTTTAAACATATAGCTAGATGTGCTCGTGTTTGCTATCAAAGTACTCCTAAAAATAAAGATGAAAATGCTTATGATTTTCTTCTTAGAACTATATTTAAAGGACATGATTTCTTCAATCTCACTAAGGTTAATCCTAAGAATCCATATGAACGAATACTTGCTCCAAATGCTTATGGTGATGTAGATTTAACAAGTCTTCATTTAAGTTGTTGTGAACATGCTACAGTTCATCTTAAATTTCCTACTTTCATGCCTAGAGCTGCTGCTATGTGGGAAGGGGTATATGAGCATAATAAATATAGTAGAACTAATAATCATGATGGTTATCTTTATGTTACTACAAATCTTAGAGTAATAATAGAAAATTATGCTATTGACACTCTTGAGTTTATAGATACAACTCCTAATTGTCCTTATTATATGCCGAGAACTACTGTTTGTTTTATAACAGATATTGGTGCTAGTCGTGAACTTAATCGTCATAGGGTTAATAGTATTGTAGAAGAATCTACTCGTTATTGTCGTTATAATGCTAATAAATTTGGTAATAACATAAGTGTTGCTAAGCTTCCTTGGATTCCAGATTCTGATGCTGATGGACAATGTTATAATACAGGATTTTATGGAGATGAAGAAATATTTAATGATAATTATCTTCAAGATCATTATTGTGAAGGTTGGACAGCTATAGATTGGTTTCTTTATGGTCTTCAAATAGCAAATCTTGTATATTGTAAATGTATTGAACTTGGTTGGACTGCGCAACAAGCTAGAGAAATTCTTCCTCTTAATACTAAGACACAAGTAGTTCATACTGCTTTTGTTGATGATTGGGAGCATTATATTGACTTGCGTTCTAATGGTGTTAGTGGAGCTCCTCATCCTATGGCTAAAGAGCTTGCTGATGAAGTTGACAATTTAATTAATGCTATAACATGTAGATAAGTATATTAAATTATAATATAGGACAAATTGAAGTTGCTGACGTAACTGAGGATTTTGCAGAAAATGAAACTGCTGCTGATGATAACGAAAGAGCTGTAGATTGGCTTGAATCAAACGGTTTTTGTTCTGATGAAGTTGGTTATATGTTAACTGATGAATGTCCTTTGTGTGTAGTAAATAATGTAGAAACTCATTTAAACTTATAAAATTATGGAAAAGACAATTAATGAAGTTAAGAAGAATGCAAAGACTTTAGAGAATGATATTCTCAAGTTGATTAGTGATTTTGAAGTAGCTAATCCTGAAGTTGAAGTTCGTGTTACTGTAGGTCGTAATTATTCTACTGTTGAAGATGGTAAAATTACTCATAGAGCAGATGTAGATTTAACTATTAAATAATTAAATAATATGGCTAGAAGTATTTTTAATATTGATAGAGAATTATATTCTCTTTATAATGAGATTGAAGAAGCAGGTGGAGAAATAACTCCAGAAATGGAAGAAAAGCTTAAAATTAATGGTCAAGAAATGACTAATAAAGTTAAGAATATAACTAACTTTATTAATAATTTGAATGCTGATATTCTTGCTATTAAGTCTGAGACTGATAGACTTGCTAAACTCAAGAAGTCTAAAGAGAATACAATTAAAGGTCTTACTAATCTTGTTCTCTTTGCTATTAAAAAGTATGGTACAGAAGATAAGAAAGGTAAGAAGTGGATTGATTGGGGTACTGGTAAAGTAACTATTCGTAAAAGCGAATCTGTTGAAGTTAATAATAAGAAACTTGAAGCTATTAATGATATGCTTAAAGTAACTTTTACTAATGGTATATATACCGGCACTCTTAATCAAAATTCTTCTGTAGATGAACAAGCATTACTTGATGCTATTATAAATACAGCTAAAGATTCTGGTAATTATGAATGTAGTGAAATTGACATAGAAGACCTTGATGATGTTAATATTGAGGTTACTGTTCCAGTTAAACTTACAGACCTTCTCAAAGGTGATGGTTATCAGCTTATGACTAATATCGGAGCTGTTAATCGTGATGGTTGGAAATTTAAACCTAGTGTTGATAAGAAACTTATGAAAGTTAAAATCAAAGATGATGGTTGTGTTTCCAATATTGCTGAAGTTGTTGAAAATGATAATTTAACTATCAAATAACATGAGAGTTTCAGAACTAATACAAAAACTTAACAGTCTCCAAGAAACTAATGGAGACTGTCAAGTTATGGTTGATGATTTATATGCTACTAATGTAGAATATGATTCATCTTTAGCCATTATAAATATAACGTCTTATTAAAATAAATAGTAATATTATGCACAATGTATATTTAATTAAAACAGATATTAAAGTAAAAGCTAATACATTTCTTAATATCAATATTTTAGCAGAAGATTTATCTGATGCTACAAGTAGTGCTTCATACATTAAATATAACGGAAAAGAACTAAAGAAACATATAGTTAGTGTAGAAGTTCTTGTTTCAAATGTATTACATGATACATGGAACATTAAGGATTTGAATCCTGACTATAAAGGTGAAGATAAAACATATACAGATGAAGATGGTAATCCTCTTCCTACTGTTGGTTAATATTTAATTTAATGTTTAACAATTTAATTAACGCTGAGTTATGAGTAAATTTAATCGTGGTGGTCTTCCTTGGGCTATCGGTAAAGATGTATCTGATTGTGTGACTGCACAAGATGTAATGAAGAAAGCAGGTCTTGATTGGTCTGTTCAAAAGTGTGAACTTGTAGGTAAAATGCCTTTTAGAATAGGCAGTAATAATGATTTAGGTGAAGATGCTTTTGTACATGACGGTAACATTTATCGTGAGTGTGCTAATGCTTATGCTACCTATCGTACAGATTGTAATTATCCTTTAGGTATAGTTAAAGATAAGTATGAAGTTGTTCAAAATATGGATGCTTTCAACTTCTTTAATAATGCTATTGGTGAAGGTAAAGCAATTTGGGATAAAGCTGCTTGTCTTAATATGGGAGAGAAAGTATATGTTAGTGCTAAACTTCCAGTACAAACTTCTGTAAGTAAAGATGATGTTATAGATAACTATCTTGTGTTTAGTAATGGACATGATGGTGGTTCGTCTGTAGATATTATGATTACTCCTGTTCGTGTTATTTGTACTAATATGCTTAATGGAGCATTAGATAAAGCTTCTTGTCATATCAGACTTAGACATACTAAGTCTATAAAAGAGAAACTTGAACTTGGTGCTCAAGTACTTAAAGTTGCTTGTTCTCATGCTTTAGATGCTCAAGAACTTTATCGTCATCTTACTACTATTAAAATGAGTGATGAAGAAGTTTATAAGTATCTTTGTGAATTGCAACTTACTCCTGCTGAGATTGAACGAATTAATCAGTACGACCCTAATAAAGGTTATGCTAGACTTGTTGCTCGTGATTATAGACTTCTTGAAGCAGTTGAAATATCTTCTCGTAAAGCTAATCAACTTTATAATATGATGGATTACTATAATGATGGTATCGGTCAGAAAGATATTTGTGGTACTGCCTGGGGAGCATATAATGCTGTAACTGGTTTCTATTGTAACGTTGCTAATCTTGAAGGTGAGAAACGTATGAATAGTCTTGTTTGGGGTAGTGCTAATAATAATATGAATAAAGCACTTAATTCTGTTGTAGCTTATGCAAGTTAATTTTAATGGAAAAGAAAATCAATTTAAAGTACCTCATTACAAAGTTGGTGATGAGGTACTAGCTTTTAGTCATATTAGTGGTAAATTCTTTGTTGGTACAGTTAGTGCTGTAAATAGTTATGCTGATACTAACCAAAGTGTTGTAAATTACACTATTATGATTGATGAAACTAAAGGTGTTCCTAATGTTCCAGAAGCTTTAGTATTTGATAATAAAGATGATGCTAGAGAATGGGTAAAAGCATTAGATATGGAGCTATATAACTTTTGATACACTTCTTTACGGGGAGGATAGAGCAACTACTAGTGTTAGAATACTAGAAGTAGCTAAAGCCGCCCCGTAGAAGATGTTAGTGGTTAAACTATCGTTAAACTACTTATTATTAGTAGTAATACTGATGATAATGTTTATCTTTGTAGTGATAATCATAGCAACTAACATTAATATGCTGTATTATATATTATATAGGTACGTTGTAACATATTGAGTGTTAGTTTATTAAACATTATTTAACGCTAAAAAATGTAGGTTGTTGTGATAGCAACCTACTTTTTTTATATATTTGCACAAGCGTTGATGATGTATATAATACTTATGGTACTATGATTACTTTTATAAATTATAAAACAATTATGGCTGAAGCAACAGGTAAAGCTAGAACTAAAATAGATGGTAAACTACAAGATGTAGAAACTATTTATGATGTGTTTAAAGGAGCAGGAACATATTTTGCTCCTGAAATAGCCGTACATTGTTCTAAAACTGCAATTCAAGTAGCTTATTATATTTATAAGAAACTTAGTCAAAATCAAACTAGTTTTAGAATAGTTACAAAAGAAGTAATTAAATCCGGTTTAGTTAATGCTAAAACTCCAGATAGAGTTAGAGATGCAATTAAAGAATTAATTAAAGCTGGTGTTATGATTGCTTGGAAAGATATAGAAGGTATTGATGAATATAATTTTGATATTGATTCTAAATATTATCTATTAAATCCTCTTGTTATTAGACGATGTAGTACTAATGCTTTTAAACGTAATTGTGAAACTACTAAAGATAGATTCAATAATAGTAAACAATTATGGATAAATGAATATGATGCTATAGTTTATAATTTTGATACTAATGTATTACAAATAACATATAATTAAATTATGAGTCAATTAAGTAATCGTATAGCAAATGCAATGATTAATTATGCAAATGCTTTTAAAGACACTCCTGACAACAGAGAGTTAGCTGAAAAAGAACTTAAAGAAGCTCTTCGTACAGCTATTGATTTTGTTCCAGTTAAGATTTGGCTTGACCCTAAAGTTAAAGCACAAATTCCAGAGTATGCTCATTATATGAGTGAAGGTGATAAAGACGGTAACGCTTATGGACATGCTACAGATGCTTGTTGTGATGTAATTGCAACTAGTGTTGAGATTACAGAAGATGGTCGTGTTAAGTGTGGAACAGGTATTCACGTTGCTACTGAATATCGTGATTCACTTACTTTACGTCCTAATTCACGTATTACTAAAATGGGTTACGTAATACCTAATTCTCCTGGTACTGGTGATGAAAGTTATCGTGGAGAATTTTTTGTTGTATTCCGTTCCATTATAACTAATGCAAAACCTATTGAAGTTGGTGATGTTATTGGTCAACTTGAGATTCCTCATCATAGACAAATTTGTTTTGAAACAGTTGAGAACCTTGAAGACCTTGGCATAACTGATAGAGGTGATGGTGGATTTGGTTCTACCGCAAAGAAATAATTAATAATTTAAATAGTAAACAATATGAAAAAGTGGTATCAGAAATGATTAAGCAGCACGCACATACTGCTATCGAAGTTAACAATGAAGGAGTTCATTTTGCTCCTGATGGTTCTTATTATGAAAAAGTAACTGAGATAAATGAAAAGAAAAATTCTGATAATAACGACTAAGAATTGTCTTGGTTGTTCTATAGTGATAAATAACATTCAAACAGTTATTGCTAAATCATCTAAAGAAATAACTCTTGAAATTAAAGATTTTGCAGAGCTTCCTAAAAGACTTATTCATAAGTATAAAGCTTATGATTATCCTACTACAATATTTCTTGAAGATGATAAAGTAACATTTAAATTTGTTGGAAGTACTCATGTAAACTGTATACAGAGGTATATAGATTTATATTTAAAATAACTGCTGAAAATTTTTCTTCTGATGTTACTGCTAGTGCTTGTGAAAGTACTAGCAGTTTTTAATTTAAAATTATTATGAATCCAAATTATAATAAACATAAGAATATAGCCATACTTATACTTGCTGTTATAGCTGCCGGACTTGGTGCTTGTAGTTACAATAAAGTTTCTAATAATAAACCTGTAAGTATAGATAGTTGTGGAATTAATGATGATTTCTATGAAATTAATGATGTTGATTCTACAAATGATGGATATGATACAGATAGTGTTATTTATCTTGATGATAATGGTAATATAATTAAAGCTCCTTTTAAATAAGTTGAGCTATATGGCACATCCTACATTTTGAAATCCTCTGTACGAGGGTGATTCTAATCTCCTGAATAATTATTCAGCCGTAACATCAAAGTAGCTTAGAAGTCATTTAAAGTGTAATTTATTTAATAACCATTCTTACTTGATAGTCTTATTTCAGCTCCAGGCATACGAGTTTAATCTATGCCAAACTTAGTGGGAAACTCCCACAATTACATAATAAATGATTTCTAAGCAACTTACATATCAATGTCGATTAATCATACTACTTTAATTATTTAACCGCTTACGAAAGAAATTGAAATATTACTTATGTTTTTGATATTTGCATTCCATGTTATAAGATTTTATAATTTAACATTAGCAGCAGTGGCTGCATAAACATCATTATTATTATGAGTAGCTTGTCCGTGAGGATGAGTTACTCTTTTTTTTATTCATTAGTAGCGACACACTACGACACATTAAACGAAAAAAGCTAGACAGTCATCACGACTATCTAGCTCAGAACCTTTATAAATATCACATTAAACAACATTTAAAATCCTATAACCATTTATTTTAGCAAGTAGTTTAAAACTTATAGCATTTGTTACTCTAGCAGGATTCGAACCTGCTCTGACAGAACCAAAATCTGTAGTGCTACCATTACACCATAGAGCAATAAAGTTTCGCATACATCTGTAGTAATTTCATGGCAAAAACAGGAAAACCTTTATCTGTTGCAAAGATACTATTAATATTAATATCTCCAACAGATAAAGGTCTTATTTAATTCTTATTAGTAGAAGTATAGCTATCGATACCTTCTACGGGGCGGATTTAATCATTTACATTAGTAGGTATTATACCAAGTATATTGTCTCCTAATTTATAGTAACTGTTACTCTTATCAAGACCAGCAATATTACTATAAGCTCTATAGATAGGTATCTGTCTAGTAGTAAGAACATAAAGTTTATTCTCTTTAGCATATCTACCACTACTATAATCCCAGTTATAATCATCACCAGCTATAAGTCCTTCTGCTATAATATTCATAGCTTTAAGAACATCACTAGGCATAGTCTGAGCTGCAATAGGAGAACTATATAACTTCTTACCTTCAGTTATAACAAATGGAGGAGTATACATCATAACTTGAGTTGCAAGACTGTCTGCCTCATAAATAAGAAGATTTCCTAAAGTACTATTTTCAAGTTCTTTATCGTCCCAAATAGCATGAGCAGCAAGAGACATAGCAATAGCAGATACTGAACCTGCAACATTACCCATAGCTCTAAGTATTGCAGCACGTTGATAACGAGGTAACATATTCCAGTTTGTATTGAAGTTTGTAGCCATATCTACATAACCTATAAACAACTTTTGAAGAGTTTGTAATGCACCAAGTTGAGTACCATTAATTTCTCTATCTGCTTTAATCTTATCTAAAGGCATTGAAAGGAAATCCATAAGAGCAGGACCACAACCTAATGTAAAAGCTCCACGTTCTTCATTGAAATAACCTTGTCTTCTATAATGTTTAAGAATACCAGGATATATATGTTTATGATATTGCATAGCAAGACTACCCCACCAATGCTTTTCAAGTTGTGCAGCACCAAGCTTATCATATACACCATGTATCTCTTTATTGACACTAATAACTTTACCTTTAAACTCACCAAGAAGCTTATAAGCATCAGAAACTTCTTTATCTGCACTAAGTGCATCAAGTTCTGCAAGTTTACTACCTTCTTTGAAAGCTAGTTTACCATCTTTTAAATCAAGATTTTCAATAAGAGTACTATTTTTTTCAAAATCAGCAGTTGCAGTCTTTTCAAGTTCTTTCTTTACTTTAACAAATTCTTTTTGCATCTTATTAGGAAGAGTTCTAGCAAATTCAGTAGTAAAATCTTTACGACCAAAAACAAACTCTTTAAGTTTATTAGCATCTTCTTTTATACTACCAACATAGTTATTAAACTTAGCTTCAAATTCAGTACCTTCAATAATACGCTTTAGAGCTTTCTCATGGCAATCAGCAATATATTCATATTTACTCATAGCACGATACTTGATTTTACCTCTATTTTCAGCATCAACTACAGGTATAAGTCTATTACTATACATAAGACTAAACATAGCAGCATTTTGCATAAAATGTTCACCTATAGCATTAGGAGAATAAAGAGCATTTCTAAGCTTTTCAAAAGCAGTACCTGCATCAAGATGATTACCATCACTAATACCAGCAAGTTGGTCAAAGTCAATAACATTCATTTCTTTAACTATAGCACTAGCTAATGTTGAAGCTTTATCTTTACTAAGGTCGTTAATAAAACTCCATGAATTGTGCATCCATAAAGCTTTACCACGAGCATAATCTTTAGCTCCAATAAATTCTTTAGCTATCCACTCACCTGCTAAACCTGATTCACCAACAGTAACGTTACCGATACCACCAGTAATATTAAGCATCATAAATTTAGCACTAGTAAAAGATTGAAGAAGACTACTAACTTTAGTAAAGTTAGCATTACTTTCTTTAAATTGATTATAGATAATTCTACGAATCCAATTCTCATATTGACCTTGAAGTCTTTCATCTTTTTGAGTAAGATAACGAGTTTCACCTCTAGCACCTCTTTGATGGTCTTTCTTTAGATTACTCCAACCTACATTCTTTTGATATACTTCCATTCTATCAAGCATTTCTTTACCGTAATAAAGCATATACTTATTATCTTGTATAGCATTAAAATGAGCAGCTTGAGTAATAAAGTTTGAAAGTACAGTACGATAATCTCTATTAAGTAAAGCACGATGAATTTCTTTATTCTTCTTCAATGCTTCTTCCATACGTTTATTATAAGCTGTAAGTGCAGCATTATATTCTTCATCATCAGCATAAGATATACGCTGTGGCTTAGTCTTTTTAATATTCTCTATATTAACAGAATCTTTATTTCTAAGTTGTTCCATTAACATAGGCATATCAATAGCTTTATCATCAGCATAATCTATATGATAGAAAGGGTCTCTACCATTCTGAAGTTTATCACTATAACCAAGGAACTCTAGGAATTGTTTTCCCCACCATTTTGCATCATGCTCTGCACCTTTACTCATAGAAGGAAGATAACCTCTACCTATAAAACGTTTTGCAGATTCAGTTTGAGCAAGGTTATTAAGAGTCTCTTGAATATATCCCATAAGCTTTTGTTGATGAGCATTAAGAACAACTTCTGAATCATAAGTTTTATCATCAGTTTTCTTATAATTATCAACATAACCTACACCTTCTTTATAATTTGGATTTCTATATGCAGCTTTAGGAGCAAGTTCAGTTTGAGCATAACCAGCATTCCATTCACCGTTTGCAACAGCAGGTATAATTTGAGTTTTTTTCCATATTACAGTAGGTTCCATTCTATGAGTATAAGGATTAAATACATGATTTCTATCATACCATTTCTTAAATTCAGCATCACCTTTTGCTCTTTGCTTTTTAAGTTCAGCTTCATAATAAGGAGTATTGACAGTCTCAAGATTATTATGTATAGTACGATAAGCTTCAGTTCTTTCGTCCATTTGTTTATGAAGTTGTTCAGCTTTCTTTTTACCTTTTGTCTTGAGGTATTTATCCATATCTACTTTAAGAGTACCATAGATATAACGATTAGGTATTCTATCTTTAGTTTCATCATAAACTATATTACCTGAAGCATCAGTAACAACTTGATATTTATCATCGAGTTTTGGAATACCCATTTTATTAACTCGTTCCCAAGCTTTATAATACTTAGCTCCTTTAGCTTTAGCTCGTTCTTCTTCTAGATTAAATGCTTCTTTATTGTAATTATCTAAATCGACAAAACGAGTAACAAAATAAGCAATAGACTTACCATTAGTACTATCTTCTGTTTTCTTCATACCAGCAAATAAAGGTTGATAAGCTTGATAAAGTTTATCAAGTTCTTCCTCAGTAAGTTCTGAAGTAGCAACATGTTTAGTAGCAATGTCATAATGTGGAGCAAGTATTTCATTAACTTGTTTCACTATTTGCTGATATTCTTTATTTGGAACACCATTAGCTGCAAGTCTTTTATAAACTTCAGCAGGATAAACAACATCATCTTCAGGACCATTACTAATAAGAATACGGTCATTTTCCATACCATATTTTGTATTATTAAAACGTTTCTGAGCTTCTTCTTGAATAGCAGCTTGTTGTTCTTCAGTAAATATAGTACCATCTAAGCGACCAAATTCATCATAAGGATTTACATTAGTTGCTTTAAGCTTTCTAAGATATACTTTAAACTTATTATTTTCACCCTTATAACCCATAGTTTTATATGCTTCGTGTATAGCTTCTTGAATACTTGGGTCAACTGTCCACTTAGCATTAGTAGCAAGCCAAGCTTTTGCAGCTTTATATTCTTTATTCATTTCAAGCTGAGAAGCAGGAATGCTAATTCTACCAGATGGGTCTCTAGCTTCAGAAGTTTCAACAATATCAAGCATACGTTTTAGTTGGTCTTCAAAACCTTTACGAACTTTACTATCATTATATTTATTACGAATATCATTAATAGTTCTGAGATATTTGTCAAGAGCTTTACAATCATCAGCATTATTTATTCTAGCTTTATAGTATCTTTCTTTATCAACAATTTCACCAGTTGAAGGATTCATACCAGGATAACCCATGATAAAACTTTCTTTAGGTTCACCATTATCTAAATCATATTCAGAACGAATATCATTAAGATGATACCAAAGATTCTTTAATTTAGTTTCTTTTTCAGGACTAAGTGTACCATCAGTTCTACTGGCATTAATTTCATCAATCATAGCTTTTGTCTTAATATACTCTTCAAGTATAGGTCTATGATTTCTATAAAGTTCATCTTGAGCATCATAAAGTTCTTTATAATAACTATCAACAAACTTACGATTTACATGGTCTAATAAAAACTTATCAAGTTTATGCTTAGCTTCAATGTAAGCTTCAGGATTATTAATTATATCTGATTTAGCATTACGTTCATCTTGTCTAAGTTTATTTAAATCATTTTCAAAATTATCATTATAAGGACGAATAAATCTACCATCAGCATCAATAATATCATCAAATGATAAATTAACACCAGCAGCTTTTGCATCAGCAAATATTTTATCTATCTCCTTATTGAAAATATCTACAGTTCTTCTAGCTTGAAGTTCTTTAGCTCTAATATCAGACATTACATTCTTAGTAAGTACTTGTATAAAAGCATTACCAGAATCCTGTAAATCACCAACCCAAGCATCAAACCAACCAGTAGAATGGAAACCATCAAATACACTAATAAGATTATTTTGAATTTGAGGATTATCACTAAGCTTTGCAAGATAATCATTAGCAAACAACTTTTCAGCTTGTTCAATAATAGAAGTATCTGTAAGTTGTTTAATTGCATTTTGAAGTCTTTCTACATAAGCTATAGTATTATCACTATCTACAGATTTATCAACTTTAACTGAAGCAATATTACCATATTTACTAATTAAAGCTCTAGCATCAAGAAGAGTCTTTAAATATCTTCTTCTTTCAGCAGGATTGTTTCTAATAATATCTATAGTACGAGCATCATTTACAGATAAGAAATGACCATTATCTTCAACAAACTGATTAAGTTGTTGAGTAATGTCATTAACTTTATCTTCAACATAAGTTGTTATGTTATAATAAACATCTTCAGCTTGAGATTGGAACTCATTACGTGTAGCATTAAAACCTTTAGCTGAAAGATTATTTACTTTTTTACGAGCAGAATAATCACCTTCATGACTTCTACGATTCATATCGTTATAAGCATCAATAGAGAAATCAAGAATGCTAGCACCAAGCTTAGAATTAGTATTTAAAGTAGCATTAGGTTTACCTTTTGACTTAACTCTTACAAAGTAAGTGTTATAAGGCACATTAATACCTAAATCTTTAGCTCTTTCTACTTCAGATTTTCTAGGAGCTCTAAACTCAAATATTTCATCAACTTCATTAGTAACTTCTTTACCATCTTCTATAGTAACATAAGTTCCTTTAATGTGTTGAGGATTACCAAATACAGTACCAATCGATTTACTTCTTAAATAAAAACTCTGAATAGCAAATTCTTTACCATTACTTTCAGGATATTTATTAAGAATTTCATTAATAGTAAACTTAGCAGAAGCTTCTTGATACTTACTAGGATTATTAATATCAAAAGCATTAGCATTTTTAAGTTTAAGATGTTTAATATTAAACTTATAAGCTTGAGCCATTTCATTAAGGTCATCCATAGTAGGAGTATCACCTTTCTCTAATCTATTAATATAATCAATATAAAAACCTTCACTTCTATAACCTTTAGTGTTTTCTCTATTAAGACTTACTTCGCCAGTTTCATTTTCGTCAAGTTTGGTAATAGGATAAGCATATATTTTATCGTTATTTTCAACGATTTTATAAAGTCTAGCTTTATATTCTTTACCTACTTTTTCATTAAGATGAACATAATGATTTGCATAAAAGTCATCATTAGTATTTGATTCATTAATAAAACCATACTTAGCGGCAAGTGCTCTTTGAGACTTTAAATTATTATATTCAGCAAGAGCTGTTTTAAGTTCTACATTAAGCGATTTAATTTCATTATCATCATCAGTAGTTTCTATGTCACGTCTAAGATTAACAATCTTTTCTCCAACAATACTAATATCAGATAAATCAAATACAAAAAGATTGTTTGGTTTCTTGAACTTACTTAATTCAGAAACATAAGTACCATTTCTACGAACATTCTTAACTGTCTTATGATAGATAAAATTGCTATCACTATGAGAACGAACATAACGTTCAGCAACATCATAAGTTCCAGCAAAATTATTAAACTCATCAACTATATAACTAATAGCAGATTTACCACCAAACAAATCAGCATTTCTAAGAGCATCATTTGTAATAACTTTACTAATACCATTACGTCTCATCTTGAAATTCTCAACAGCAAAAGCATATTTAATCATATCAATAGCTGCAAGTTTAACAAGAGGATTATCACTATTAGTTGCTTGGTCGAATAACATATAGGCAGTTTCTACATCAGTAGTATCATCTTTGAATTGAATACTTTGCTTAGATTGACCAGTAGTATTATATTCATATTGATTGAACAAGTTTACTTTAAGCAAACCAAATATACCAGCATCTTCAGATTTACTTTGAAGATAAGCAACCTTTTGAGCAGGAGTAAGCTTAATAAAAGCTTCTACTTCAGAAGGAGTTGGTCTATTAATATATTCACAATCAAAGTTAAACTGAGGTTTAGCATTATATCCAAAGATTCTTTGACGTTCAGCAATAGTATCACTTTCATTATCAAAACCGTAAGTTAATGTACCATCTTGTTCAGCAAATACTTTACTACTATACATTACTGGAGCAACATGATTATATATACTACTAAGAATATATTGTTGAAAATCATTATATTCTTTCTCGTTAATATTACGACTTCTATCACTAAAAGTATTTTCAAGACTATAAACAAGATTCTTAAAACTATCAGTCTGAGTATCAAACAACATACTATTAATACTACTAGATGTAGCAGTAGCATACTTTAAGAAGCAATGAAGAGAAGGATATTTAGATTGACTATCATTATGTTTATCCATCATATAACTTCTAATATCTACAACTTTATTACCAGCAGAATTTTTAGTAAGAAGACCAGGATAAATAGCTTCAAGGAAAGACATTTCGTTATCTTTATCTTTAACAGAAAGAACATTTTCTATATTAGCGTTTTCTCCATTAACAATTTCTTGAATATCAGTAAATACTTTATTAGTAGCAAAAAGAGTTTGCTTAGCACCAAATCTATCAGGATTACAAACACGAGCTAAAGAACTAATACCTTGAGCTAAACGATTAATATCATTATAAGCAAAAAGTATAGACATATCATATATCATATCTTCTACGGGGCGGCTCTCCTTTTGATTAAGTCTATTTGCTAATTCTTTATAATTAAGAATAACTCTATTATTTGAAGTAAGACTATATTCTGTACCAAGAGCAGTATTTACTTTGTCTATTACAGTTTTAATATTGTCATCTTCTGTTACTCCAATATTCATTTCAATAGCTAATTTTTTAATAGCATTATGAATAGGTTTAGAAGTATCTTCAGCATAAATAGATTTATTAGCATTATACTCTTCTACAATACGACTAATAGCAGGCTGCATAATAAATGCAATAGTTGTGTCATAATTACTACCAATATCAGGAAGAGTTTTATATACTGCAAAAGTAAAGTCATTTACATTTGGAATAGCACCTTCCTTGACAGCATCAAGAATATGGGCAGTAGTTTGAGAAGTATATGCAGTAAGAATACGTCCATCTACATTTTTATTATCATTGGTCCAACCAATAGTAGTATGAGTTACAAGATAATCACCTGTTTCATAATCAGTGGTAACATTATCTTCACCAAATCTATCTATAAGTTCTTTAGCATCATACTTATCTTTATCATAAGAAATTGTTACTTCATAATCACTATTGATAGTAGGTTGAACAGTATTACAAACAGAAACAAAAGTATCACGAGTAACACTAAATGCTTTAAGTTTAGCACCACTCATAACATCTTCTTGATAATCAGCTTGGTCAAGGAAGTCATAAGAACTTCTAGCGTTACGTATTTTCTTAACTACAGGATTAATAACTTTATCACGTGCATTAATAATATCATCAAAATTAGAACGTGACAAGTTCTCCTCAAGAGATATATCATCTTTGAGAATATCAATCATATCATCAAGAATACGATTATTACGAGCATTACGAGTATTAGCATCTTCTACATTTTGAGCTAAATATTCATTATAACTCATAATACCAAGTTTTTTAGCAGCTTTATTAAACTTATCAATTCTAGCTTGAAGAATCTCTTTAGCTTTATCAGACTTAAAAGCTTTTTTATCAATATATTCATTACTAATAGAATCAACCATATCTTCATGTACTGAAATAAAATTATCATCAGCAGCATCAAGATTAGTTTTATTAACACGAATATAATCAGCTACATATTGAAGTTGTTTAAGATAACTATCTTTTGTAAGTTTACCAGTTTCTGGATTCTTTTCAGCAAAGTCTTCAAAATCTATATGAGCATGTTTTACAAGCGTTTTAGTTTCATCAGATAAAGCGTCATAAGCTTGAGTTTCTTCTTCAGCTAATTCTTTACGAGACTTTTCAAATTGTTCATCTATTTCTTTATTAAGTTTTTCAAAAGCTTCTCTAACTGACTTATCTTTAATCTTATCAGCTTTCTCAAGATGTCTATTTACATAATTAGCATAATCATAAATATCAAGTTCATCAGAATAACTTTGTTTACGAATATTACCATGCTTATCTACATAACTACTATATTGAATACCATATACAGAGTCAATATCAAAGTCAGAACCAGTTTGAGAAACCCAATCATCAGGAACAACAATAGTAGAACCTTGAGCATCATCAAGTAAACCAACTACTTTCATTACACAAACAGATTGTTTACCCTCAGTTGGAATACGATAACCAATAAGAGTATCAAGATGTGCAGCTTGAAGTTCTTTAAGAAGGTCTTCTTTACTCTTTTTATAACTACCATCAGCATTTTTAGCAAAACCAAAATTACTAGCAGGAAGCATTATTTCAACATAACGTTCACCTTCTGGATGTTCTTTAGTTACAGGATGATAACGAAGCTCTTTAGAATAACTAATTTGTTCTTTAGTTGCTTTAAAACCAACATTAGTAATCTGAGCAGCATGGAAACCAGGAAGGGTTTGACGAGTAATAGCTCTATTAAATACAGATTGACTAACACTTTCAAGCTTAGTAATAGCATTACTAAGAATCATAGGCATATTAGCATTAGGTCTTCCAGTAATAGGATTAATAGCTTGTTCAGCAAGAGTTACATAATCCATCATATTACTATCAAGACCTAATCGCATACACTCTTCTTTCAACTTATTAAAGAATGTATGATAATCTATACCTTTAATAGTTCCATCTGCTTCAAAAAGAATATTACCATTAGCGTCTCTAGGAATATTAAGTTCATTAGCAAGATTATTAAATGAATCTCTAATGTTAGCACTATAAAGTTTAAAGAACTCTTCTTTCTTTTCATAAAGACGACTATTAACTGGAATATTATCAACAATCTTCTTCATAATTTGAATACCAGCTTTATTTTCAGCATTCATATGTTGAGGAGTTTCTTGCTGAGTATAAAGATGATTATAATCATACTCTTCAACATAGTCTTTAGCATGAGCATTAAAATCGTCAATATGCTTTTGTGTTACTTCTCCAGTCTTACTATCAAAAATTTCAAGTACTCTAGCTTTACCAGCTTTACTTGTTTCTTCTGTATTAAGTTGGTCGATACCATTATCTTTCATAAGATTATAAACTTGTTCTAGTTGAGTACCTTTTATAAATCTAGGTACAAGAACAAATTCAGCATTCTTAATTTGACGAGGTACAAATCTCTTAGAATACTTATCAAAATAATGGTCATAATAGAAGTTCTTTTGTACTTGTACAAAAGTATCAATATCACCAACACTAAGAGGTTCATCATTCTGAATCTTCTTAATAAGAGGAAGATATTCATTAAGTTTTCCTCTACCAGCAATACGACGAACCCATTCTTCAAAAGTAATATAAGATTGAGCATCGTTTACAGTAGTACCTTGATAACCACCTTTTCTTTGAACAACACCATTCTTAATAACAGGTTTACCATTTTCATATTGAATAGGACCACCTATTAAAGTTCTAGCTTGGTCAATAGTAAGACCAGCATTCTTTACAAGGTCTTTTACAAGACTACCATCTTCAGAAAGTTGTTTACCATCTTTATCAAATGTTGCAACTTTACATTCTTCAGAAGTTCTAATAGTATTCTTGATAGTTACACCTCTAAACTTATTACGTTGTGTAACATTAAGAGGATTTTTATAACTAGCAAATTCAGCTTGAACTCCACTAGTATTAAGTTCGCTAAATGCAACATCTGTTATTTCATTAGCATAATCAGTAGTGTAATCAGCAAAACCATAAGGTACTCCACTAGCCTGGTCTTCCTTAGTACGTTTAAGAAGAGTTTGATTATCTTTATAGAACTTAGTATCACCTTCAAATAAATCATTAAAGTTACCACACATAAGTCTATAATTAAGTACAAAATCAGCAACATTATCATCATTGATAATATTAGCAACATCTATACTTTTGAAAGTATCAAACTTTTCAACTTGTTGATTTACATAAGTAGTAATAAAATCGCTAATCATATTAGCAATCTCATCTTCTTGTTCTTTAGAAAGATTTACAGTAACTTCATCACCATTAGCAGTAAAGTGAATATAACCATCTATATCCGCCCCGTAAAGAGCAGGAAACATCTTTTCTAATAACTTCTCTGCTTTATTATCTACATTGCCATCTTTATCAGTAAGTTCAAATCTATCATCATGGAATAGTCTACCAGTAAAAGTAAGAGCTTTAGTAGTAGGATTCATTTCTACAAAATGTTTATGACCTTTACCTACTTCATAAATAGCATAAGCTCTTCTAGCACTTTCTTCATCGAATCCCCAATCACCTTTAAATTTAGGTTGGTCAGCAAGTTCAGGATTTTCTTCTTTTTGCCAACGAAGAATTTTACCAGTACTATCAGTTTCAAACCATTGATTAATAGAATGAGCCATGTCTGTAAGTTCTTGTACAAACATGTTTCTATATTGTATATAAAGTGGATGATTAGTATTTATAACTCTATTTACTTTAGTATTACCAATCATACCTGTAACATTAGCTCTACGATTAATCTTAGATACTAAAGATTGATAAAGAGTAGGAGAAAATCTATCACTAACTTTAGTCTCATTCATACTAGAAATAAGAACAGGTTTAGCATCAGTAATATAATAAGCTCCATTACTATCTATATCAAGTGTTCCGTGAAGTTCATATTTATCTACTTTACCACTATCATCTGTATATTTATAACCAACAGCAATTTCAGAACCTGATTTATGATTTTTACCTTCAAGAATATTAAAAGGCATAATCTTTCTACGACCAATAGTTTTAGTAGTCAAATCGTGAACCATTTGATTATACTCTTTATTGGTAGTAAGATTAACAAACTTAGAAGTTTTTACTTCATTGTCTGCACGAGTTTCACTAGGAATTTCTGTATCAAGATAAGTTTCAATAGCTTGACTAACTTCTTTACTATTTTCTACATTAAAAAGATTACCATACTTTCCTCCTTTAGTTTTATATCTAGCAGCTCTAATAATAAAATTCTTAGGAGCATCAGAAGGAACACGCATAAAGTAATTAGCAAAATCAATATCATATTCATTTTTAGAAAGATAGTCAGCTTCTGTATTTACAAAATTAGCAATAGCACTATAGATATAATCCATCTTACTCATACCAGAATAAAGTACATTCTGACCGGTATTAGGATTACCAGCACCATTAAACAAACTAACATTAATCAAATCTTTAGCATATTCTGTAGGAACATACTTATTTCCAAGTTTACGGAAAAGACCAAATACTTTAATTTTTCCATCAACACCACGTTGCTCAAGAAGAATATTACTAAAATTATATTGATTACCTTTTTCTTTAGAATTAACACGAAACTTTTCATTACCGTATTGAATAAGAGCTTCAGGAGAAAGTTTACCTTCAGCATCAACAGACATTTCAGTACCATTAATAGCATTCATAAGATAAGTAATCATAGAACTATTAATAATATCAGAACTTTGATTACCAAGAACATTCTTAGAATTAAACTGAAGAGCAACAGTAGAATAAGCTTCTATATCAGTAGCAAAACTATTAGCAGCAGCTACAGCAGTAGCAGGAATAATTTCAGTATGTAATGGAACATAAGTTTCATTATCGTCATGTTCTTCTTTATTCCATTCTCTTTTATGTTCTTGTTCTTCACGAAGATTATCATTTGCTTTAGTAGAAGCATCACTAATATTTTTCAAATGAGCAAGAAGATTACTAGTATTAATATCAATATCAACACTACCATTAGTTTTATTACCGATAAGATAATTTCTTACAGCATTGGCATCCATGTCAGGATAATAAGCTTTAAGAGCTTTAGTCAAATTAGCAACAATATCAGCAAATGCAGCATTACGTCTAATCTCATTTTTAGCAGAAAGTTTATATCTTCTTTTAGCACTTTCTACAGCAGAACGAAATATTTCAATAGCATTTGGGTCAACATTAAGTGTAGTATGCTTTACGTTATTTTGAAAACTAAATATAAGAGATTGTCTTCTATTAGATTCTTTATTAGAAAGTACAGCTCTAACTGTACCATCAGATTCAGTTCTAGTTTCAGTCTTAGGCATAATAGTCTTTACAAATTGACTTCTAAATCTAATAGCAAAATCTCTATTAGTTTTTAAATCTTCGTAAAGTTTAATAAGACCAGACATCTCTTTATTTTGTTCAGCAATAGTCTTAATACTATTAATAAAACTAGTAATATTATCTCTACTTATTTTAGATATAATAGCAGCTGTTACTTTCTTACCATCAATAAAATCAATAGTACCAAGTTCATTACTTCTATCATAATTATATTTACCATCAACTTTATTAATATCATTAAGCTTAGGAATAGTGAAAAGTATCATACGAATATCTTCATCAATACCTTTCATAAAATTACTTCCCATACCACTGTTATCGTCCCATCTAGCAGTAGTACCATCTACATCAAATTCTTTATTAAAGTCAGCAAGTTCATCATTTTCGTTACCATTAAGAATAGATTCCATTTCTCCATCAAAATCTACCTTTTCATCAATAGC
>OHMS01000035.1_pt1 | contig 77339 bp, 66 predicted proteins | sample 1569351 | NCBI WGS metagenome assembly OHMS01 (sample SAMEA3879571, study PRJEB24766) | human gut metagenome | biome: human-associated habitat; feature: feces | place: USA | collected 1985/1987 | reverse complement strand
TCCGGTGGACTGTTATACAAGAGGAAAATCCCTGCGATAGAGGGATTTTCCTAGTAGGTCGCCCGTAGACACACCCCTTCAAGGGCGCACGCCCTTGAACGAACACATGAAAAGCGCAAAACCAACAAGCAACCGTACAACGTAGTGATTTAGCCATGCTAATCACACTGCCTGCGTAAACTGGCAAGGGCTGTCGCCCTTGTTTGGGTGTTTGTTCGCCGCAAAATCGCTTCGCTCTTTGCGGGGGTTACTGACATCAGGAGGACGTGCTATAAAAAATGCGGGGCTGGTTGGGTCTGCGCATTTGATTAGTAGGACGGCTTTGGAGCTTTCGCCGTTTTTTCGGCAGCCCCGCATTTTGGGGATTGCTTTGTTGGGGAGGATTACTGGAACTGGCTTGGTTTATTTTGCGACCTCCGCACTTTTCCCAAAGGGCTTCGCCCTCTGGACTCCCACAATGGGGCTTCTCGCCCCCTTGACCCCTCGGCAGCGGCTGGCGCGTCGCTGCACCCCGCGCTTCTTATTTTCACGCTTCACTTTTGTGCATAGCTTCACTTTTGCACCGCGTACATACATACTCAAAAAATAAAATTTACAGATCTGAGGTACTAATTATGAAAAAAGCTTTAAAGGTATTCTTTAACATCATCGCTTGGATTATCCTTATCCTCGCACTTATCGTCACCCTGCTCGTCTTTTCCTCCGACCGCAACAACGGCGTCGCTAACCTCCTCGGCTACATCCCTCTCACCGTAGAGTCCGACTCCATGAAGCCGACCTTCAAAAAGAACGACATGATAATCGTTAAAGAGGTCGACGACATAAACTCACTCAAAAAAGGCGACGTTATAACGTTTTGGACTATAATCGACGGCAAAAAAGTTAAAAACACCCATAGAATTCAGCAGGTTGTCAACGAAAATGGCACAAAAAGTTTCGTTACCCGCGGTGACGCTAACGACCTCGACGACAGCTACAACGTCTACGGCGGCGACATCATCGGTCAGTGGCACAACGTCAAGATAGGCGGCTTCGGCAAGGTAATGAGCTTCCTCCGCACCAAAACCGGCTTCTTCGTCTGCATTCTTATCCCCATCGCACTCTTCTTCCTCTTCGAGCTTTACAAGCTTATCCTCACGATAGTTGAGGTCAAGCGTCCCGCAGCTCCCGAAGTTGACGAGGAAGAGATAAAGCGCCGCGCCGTAGAAGAATACCTCGCGGAACAGAAAAAGAAAGAGGCTGAAAAAGCTTCGTCTGATGAACAAAATGACGAAAACAACGCAGAATAACTGCTAAACATATGTTAAAATATTCAGGAGAGATCAAGTGCTATGAACGGATTTCTGAAATGGTTCTTCGCTTTTATTTCCGAGATGCTCGGCGGTTTTGCCTTGATATTCAAGGGGCTGTGGCACGGAATAAAGCAGATTTTTAATGTAAAAGAGTATGTTAATATATTCAAGTCTTACTCGACGGAATTCGGCACGCTCAGCTGGGTACTCGCCGTTATCGCCATTATCATCGTGGCGGCGATATTCGCGCTTCTGATATTCATGATAGTGCTGGCTGTAAGAAAATACCTCAGATTTCGCCACTCTATCGTCAGCAGCGAAGACCTCATAGAGGAGATAGCCGACCTTCAGCGCAAGGTCGTGAAAATGGCTAAGGAAAAAGACGACATAATGGCTATGAAAGTCGCGCAGATGGGTCTGCCGAACAAGGCGGGTCAGGCGCTTTCCCTCGGCGAGGACGGCATTACCGCCGCCGATGAGCGCACCGAACTGCCGCTGAACGCCGAAGCCGTCACCTCAGACGGCGTTATACAGACCGCCGACCGCCGCTTCTCAAAGCTTATGGAGGTAGACGCCTTTTACGCCGACTACACCCCGCCCGCTTACGACAACGAGATCACCCTCAGCGGCATTTGCGAAGCTTACCGCAACTTCGCCTGCTCGCGTATGCACCTTTATTACGACATCAAGACGATACGCCTTTTCCTCGCGGGCATGGCTTCCACAAAGCTCATAATCCCGCAAGGTATTTCCGGTACAGGTAAAACTTCACTTCCCTACTCGTTCGGAAAATTCCTGCAAAAGGACACGACTATCGCTTCGGTACAGCCCTCGTGGCGCGACCGCACCGAGCTTTTCGGCTACTTTAACGAATTTACGAAAAACTTCAACGAAACGGAAGTTCTGAAAAGAATTTACTCTTCAAGTTTCAACAACGATGTAAACCTTATCCTGCTGGACGAAATGAACATCGCGCGAATCGAGTACTACTTCGCGGAAATGCTTTCGATACTGGAAATGCCGAACGCGGACGAGTGGAAGCTAGACCTGGTGCCTAACTCGTGGAGCACCGACCCCATCAATTTGGACAAGGGCAAGCTTTGCATACCGCAGAACATTTGGTACATCGGCACGGCGAATAACGACGACTCGACCTACGCCATCTCGGACAAGGTGTACGACCGTGCCCAGCCGATAAATCTGGACGCAAAGGGCGTTGCGTTTGAAGCGCCCGACACCCCGCCGATGAATTTGGGATATGAACATTTGAACGCGCTGTTTGAGGCGGCGTTTAAGGAGTACCCCATCTCGCAGGAGAATTTAAAGAAGATGCAGCAGCTCGACCTTTGGGTGATCGAGAAGCTGAGAGTTGCGTTTGGTAACCGTATTTTGAAGCAGATGAACCTGTTTGTGCCGGTGTATGTAGCGTGCGGCGGCGACGAGCTGGACGGTATAGATTACGTCATGGCGACGAAGATATTCAGGAAGTTCGAGTCGCTGAATCTGGCGATGCTGAGGGACGAATTGAAAGAGCTGTGTGTGTACTTACAGAAGCTTTTTGGCAGGGGCACGATGACGGAGTCGATAGCGTATCTGGAGAGATTGCAGAAGTTGTATTAAACCCTGCAAACGCAAGCAAAAGATAAAATCTAAACAAAAAAACAATCGCGGTGCAACAGTAATAGCCCGCTCAATCGAACGGCGTGAAAATAAAAAGCGCGGGATGCAACGACGCGTGGAAAGTCGGCTTCGCCGATTTCCGAGAAGTTGGCTACGCCAACTTCCCACTTTGTTTCCCTTACCAAACGAAAGAGAGTCGCCTATCCAAAAATGCGGTTGCAAGGCGCGCGAGCTTTGCCGAGGGGGTCGAGGGGGGCGAGAAGCCCCAATCGTCGCGCTCCGCAGAGCGCGAAATCCCCACCGAAGGGCGCTCCGCATAGGGTGAATGGGAAAGTCGGCTTCGCCGAATTTCCAAAAACAGTCCGGTGGACTGTTTTCCAAGAGGGGCATGCCCTGCAAGAGAGGGCTGCCCCTAGTAGGTCGCCCGTAGACAGCTCCCTTCAAGGGCGCACGCCCTTGAACGAACCCAGTAAAAGCCCCAAACATAAATCCCCACAAAACAAAAACAGCGCCCCTCAAAAAGGAACGCTGTATAAAAATCCTAAATAGAGATCAAAAAGGCAACTTACCCCTCGACCCCGTAGGTCTTTCTGTACTCCAGCATCTTGTCAAGATACTCTTTGCCCTCAACAATGCCGTTTCTGATGGCCTCGATGATGTCGTCGATGGTCACGATAGAGTAGACCTTTACGCCAAAGGTCTTGTACGCGTCCTGAACCGCCGAAAGCTCGCTGTTGAGTGCCTTTTCCATGCGGTCTACCGTGATGACCATGCCCGTAACGTTCACTTTAGCCGCGCCCTCGAGCTTCGGCATTACCTCGCGCAGAGCCTTTCCCGATGTCATAACGTCCTCGATGATGACCACTTTGTCGCCGTCCTCAAGCTTTCTGCCGACAAACATTCCGCCTTCGCCGTGGTCTTTGACCTCTTTGCGGTCGAAACAGTAGGCTACGTCCTTGCCGTACTCGTTGTAAAGCGCTACAGCTGCCGATACCGAAAGCGGTATGCCCTTGTATGCAGGGCCGAAAAATACGTCGGCTTCGATGTTGTTCTCGTTGATGCAGTGCGCGTAAAATTCACCCAGCTTCGCAAGCTGCGCGCCTGTCTTGTAGTTGCCGGCGTTGATGAAATACGGCGCTTTTCTGCCGCTCTTCAGCGTGAAATCGCCAAACGTCAGCACGCCGCTGTCTGCCATAAATTTGATAAATTCTTCCTTGTAAGTCATTATCTGCACAACTCCCGTCAAAAATATTTACACAATAATTATATCATACTTGCCGACAAATTGCAAGGGCGTGACACTTGTTTTTTTGCAGCGAAGTGCTGTGATTATATGTGGCTGAAAAGCCGCCTTATTATAAAGGTATATTTTGATGATCGGAGTGTATATAGATGTCTGATACTGGTAAAATTATCGCGCATATGCTTTGTACAGCTCGGCAATATCCCGAACTGCGGTCAAAAGTATTTCTCCCGCATGGCGAGCAGCAGCTTTTTTTCGCGGCGCGATACCTGCACCTGCGTCATGCCAAGCGCCGCCGCGATCTCGGTCTGCGTTTTGCCTTGAAAATATCGCATGGTGATGAGCCTGCGGTCTTTTTCTTCCAGCGAGGAGATAGCTTTTTCCAGCGCGATACGGCAGATAAGCCCGTTCTCCGGCGCGGGGGTGGGTATCTCCAATTCGCCCGTGCCGTCCTCAGTCTCGACGGTCAGGCTCATCGGCGGCTGACCTGCCGCCAGCGCTTCCGTAACGTCCTCTGGCGAATGTCCGCTCAGCTCGCTAAGTTCGCTGACAGTGGGTTCGCGGCCGTGCTCGGCTGAAAAAGCGTCGCGCATACGCCCCAGTTTGAGCGAAAGTTCGCGAACGCTTCGGCTTACCTTTAGCGCGCCGCCGTCGCGGAAAAGCCGCTTTATTTCGCCCAGTATAACTGGCACGGCATATGTCGAAAACTTCACTCCGCGGGCTTCGTCGAAAGCGCGCGCGGCTTTTACCAGCCCCATGCACCCCGCGCCGTAAAGGTCGTCGTACTCAATCCCCTTTCCCCGAAACCGATTGGCACATAGGTGTACCAGCCCCAGATTTTCTTCGGCGCGTGCCTGAAATTTCTCTTTTGTTTTCAAAGCTTCCATTTTCAGTTCTCTCCTGCAAGGTCTTTTCCATGACAAGAGCCGTGCCCCTGCCGGGCGAGCTTTTTACCCTGAGTCTGTCGGTGAAGCTTTCCATAACGGCGAAGCCCAGACCCGCGCGCTCCTCTTCGGGGGCGGTGGTGTAAAGCGGCTGCATCGCCAGGGCGATGTCCTCTATGCCGCAGCCCTTGTCGCGTATTTTTATGTATACCCTGCGGTCGGCGAAAAGCTTTATGTGCATATATATCACCCCGCCGCGCACCCCGCGGTAGCCGTGCACCACGGCGTTTGTCACCGCTTCGGATACCGCCGTTTTCAGCTCCGCCAGCTCGCTGACGTAGGGGTCCAGCTGCGATACGAATGACGATACGCAGGCGCGCGCGAAAGCCTCGTTCTCGCTGCGCGCGGAAAAGCTGATCTTCATTTCGTTTACACATTCTCTCATATCTTCACCCCTCTCTCGCCGCTCGGCTCAGCCTGCGGGCTTTCGGCTTCGGCGCTCTCGCGCTGTATGTGCACTATCTCGCAAAGGCGGTTTATGCCCGATATGCGCATCACCCTGCTGATGTATGCGGGCGGGTCGGCTACTACGCATTTTCCGCCGCGCTCCGTCATAAGTTTGTACCTGCCCATCACCAGCCCGATGCCGGAACTATCCATGAACGTAACGCGCGAAAAGTCGAGCACCAGCCGCGTTATCTCGCTCACCCGCACCGCGTGGTCGATGTCGGCGCGTATGCCCGCCGCGCTGTGGTGGTCGAGGTCGCCCTCTATCTGCGCTATTATTGCCCCGCCGCGCTGCAAAAGCGTAACAGCCATATTTATCAATCCTCCAGTGTCGTTATCCATTGATATTATCATACCACCCCCGCCGCGCGGATAATGTCGCAGCAGGTCGGCGGATATGTGACAATGTATGCTTGTTTAGCATGGGTCATTCCGAAATGGAATATGCAAAAAAAAGAAACAGCCTTGCTATATTAAATAAAACAAGGCTGTTTTTGGCCAACTGAGTTAAAAATTGTACTCGTTTGAAAATCGGCACTGTTAAAATCTTATGTAATCACAAAATTTTCATATAGAAAATAAACCTTTTATAGAGGTTATTTTATATTTTTTTGTGCAATTTGCCGATAGAAAATTTTCGATGTTTAAAACGTTTCGTTAAGCTGACACATTGCACAAAAACGCTTTTGAGAAATTGTTTATAATGAACAAAATAGGCGCTGAGGCTTAAATGAGTGGGCGTAAACGTTTTCTAAAGCTTGACAAACGCTGTGAAAATTGATATAATTATAATAAGCCATTTAGTTCTTTTTGGACATATCTTACGAAAAACACATTGCGATACTGTGCAATTTCCTCAAAAATTTCGCTGAGTATCAATATGTGGGGATAATTCTGTGCAAAAATACTATATGTGCGGTTTTAAACAGTTTTTATATGCAAATTGTACAAACGCGCCGCTGCGGATCCCCCTCCGCCAGATGATACGGCAGTTTCGAGAGGTACGAAAATGAGCGAGATAATTCTTTCCGCGCACGATGTATGCCGTGATTTTAAGATAGGCGACGGCAGCGTGGTTTCGGCGCTGAAACATATTGACATCGAGATAGAAAAGGGAAAGCTCACTATTTTAAGAGGGCGTTCGGGCAGCGGTAAAACTACGCTGATAAATATTCTCGGCGCGCTCGACAGACCTACTAAGGGCGTTGTGGATTTCGGTGGCCGCGATATTACGAAGCTTTCAGACAAAAAGCGCGACGATATTCGCCGCTACGAGATGGCTTTCGTTTTTCAGTCTGTGGCGCTGATGGGTGGGCTTACCGCTTTTGAAAATGTCGAATTTGGTCTAAGGCTCGCTAAATACCCTTACGCTAAGCGCAAGGCACGCGTTACCGAAGTTATGACAGACGTTGGACTGGATAAGCGTATGCACCACCGCCCATCGGAAATGTCGGGCGGCGAGCAGCAGCGCACGGCGATCGCAAGGGCTATCGCCCACGAGCCGATGATAGTTTTCGCAGACGAGCCTACCGCAGAGCTTGATACAGCTACGGCGCTGCACATCGTAAAGCTTTTTAAAGACCTTGTCGCGCAGCGCGGCATGACGATAATTATGACTACGCATGACCCCAGCATGATGGATATTGCTGATAGGGTCTATACGCTGGAGGACGGTGAGATCATTGACAGCCGCTGATATTTCTTCCGACGATAAGATAATAGCACACCGGAATGATGAATACATGATAAAATGCGAAAATCTGGTGAAGATCTACAAAACTTCTGAGATAGAGGTCGTGGCGCTTCAGGGCTTAGACCTGCTGGTAAAGCGCGGCGAGCTGATGGCGATAGTCGGCAACTCCGGCAGCGGTAAATCTACCCTGCTGAATATGCTCGGCGGACTAGACCGCCCCAGCGCGGGCCAGCTTTTTGTAGACGGCAAAAATCTTCTGAAATTTACCGATAAGGATTATGTAGATTACAAGCGCAGCACGGTAGGCTTCGTTTGGCAAAACAACGCCAGAAATCTAGTGCCTTACCTTACCGCTGTGCAGAACGTAGAGCTGCCGATGCTCTTGCAGGGCAGAAAAAAGCGCCGCGAAAGGGCGCTCGAGCTGCTTGATAAGGTCGGCTTGCTGAAACGCAAAAACTCAAGGCTCGACCAAATGTCGGGCGGCGAGCAGCAGCGCGTCGCGATAGCGATAGCCCTCGCGAACAACCCTAAGCTGCTTCTTGCAGACGAGCCTACGGGTTCGGTAGATACTAAGACTTCTAATGTTATTTTAGATATATTCAAAGAGCTCAACCGCACCGAGGGACTGACTATCGTAATAGTTACCCACGATGTGAAGCTCGCAAGACATATCGACAGAGTAGTCGCTATCCGCGACGGCAGAACAAGCTCTGAGATAGTTCGCCGCAGGTCTTACAAAGAAGACCTTGCCGAGCTGGACGCGCAGAGCGAGGCCATAAAGACAGAAGCGGAAAACGACGAGGACTTTACTCACGAAGAGCTGGTAGTGCTCGACCGAGCGGGAAGGCTACAGCTGCCTAAAGACTACATGGATCAGATGGGTCTGCACGGCGGCGACAGAGTAAAGGTCGAGCTTGACGGGGAAGAGAAAAAACTTTACCTGCTCAAGTCCGACGTATGATCCAAGCTTATCGCGCCCCTATATAAAATGTATAGGCGGGCGATCGGATAAAAATTGTATTCAAATGCTTTTTACAAAGAGGATCATCCGTCTTTTCTTTGGAAAGCAGTGAATAGAGTACAGCAAATTTACTGGAAAGGTGGATTTATAGTGAATAACACAAAGATCAGACGTGTTATCTCATCTGCGATCGCTGCGCTGATGGTAGTTTCGGCGGCTATGCCGTGCTACGCTGACTCGCTCGACGATTCTTCCGCTGCCGATAGCTCTTCGGCCGCCGCAGACGCTGCTGCTGACGGATCTGAGGCTGACGATACTTCGTCCGCTGAGGACTCTGCGCCTGCTGATGACGGCGACGAGGTAGCTACTGCCGAGACTTCGGAAACTGCGGCAGTCGATACCGGCTCGGACGAAAGTACCGAGAGCGCAGGAAAGCGCGTGGAAGATTCGTACCGCGATTTTTACTCGAAGTACTCGGGCGAAAAAGGCTCTGCTGATGAGATCACCGTAACTGGCGAACAAATGCTAGGCAGCAACTTTGTCGGAAAGAGCGACAGCGCGCAGATCTCTCTTGCGGGCGTAGGCGGAGCAGACAAGGTTCTGAACTGGGAAAACCAGGAGGGCGATTTCTCGTTTAAGGTAGACGTAGCCCAGGCGGGAACTTACAGCGTAAAGATGAGCTATTACGTTCCTGACACCAGCAACACCAGCGATGTTCAGTTTGAAATGGACATCAACGGCGAGTGCCAGTATCCTACCGCCTCCCGTATCACCCTGCCTAAGGTATGGGTAAACGACGCCACCGGCGACACGGGAATCGATATGGATACCAGAGGAAACGATATTCGTCCCGGTCAGGTAGCATACGCAAAATGGCAGGATAATCAGCCTATAAAGGACATCGACGGACTTTACGGCACGCCGCTTCTCTTCTACTTTGAAAAGGGCGAGAACACCGTTACCCTCTCCTCTGAAAAGGCCCAGTTCGCCATCAAGGACTTCAAGCTTTATCAGTATGAAGCCCCCGCGGACTATCAGGCTCCTTCCTCGGGCGACCTCAGCGCCGCTTCGGGTCAGAAGATAACTCTGGAGGGCGAGCTTGCCGACGAAAAGAGCGACAGAACTCTCTTCCCGACCAGCGATATGCACTCCTACATAACCTCCTGCGTAAACGGTTCCAGCCCCACCAAAACCAGATATAATACCATAGGTAAGGCAAGCTGGTCGCAGGCTACACAGTCTGCTACCTGGAACTTCACAGTAGAAAAAGACGGCTACTACAAAATAGGTATCCGCGCTAAGCAGGACACCATGAGAGGTATGTACTCTAACCGCCGCCTCTACATCGACGGCGTGGTACAGAACAAGCAGTCCGATCAGATCAAGTTCTACTATGATTCTGACTGGAGCGTTACCGTTCCTTCCGTTTCGGATGACGAGAACGCCGAGCCTGTTTACTACAAGCTCAGTGCCGGCCCGCACACCCTCACCCTCGAGGCAGTGCCCGGCGAGATCGGCGAGATAATGGGTAAGCTTGATGACATAACCTATGACATCAACAACTACTACAGAAAAATACGCCAGATCACAGGTCCTGACCCTGATGAATACAACAACTACATGATCGACAAGACGATCCCTTCGATCGTACCTGACTTCAAGCAGTACGCTAAAGACCTTCGCTCGCTGAAAAACGAGATCGAGAGCCTTTCAAATCAGGGCGGTTCTGAGGCTGTAACGCTCGAAAAGATGGCTCTTACCCTCGACGAGTGTACCGAAAAGCCCGACAGAATACCTGAGATGATGTCGCAGATCAAGGATAACGTTACCTCGCTTTCATCGTGGGTAAGCACCTACCGTGAACAGCCTCTCGAGATAGACCTCATAGAGATCTGCTCGCCCGACGAGGACTTCACAGACTGCAATTCAAACTTCTTCAAGTCGTTTAAATTCGGCTTTGACGCATTTATCGGCTCCTTCTTTGAGGATTACAATTCTCTGACGGATATAGAAGACGGAGAAGACGTAATGACCTGCTGGATCTCTCTTGGCAGAGATAACGCTACCGTTGTTACGAACCTTGTAAATAACGATTATAACCTTACCGCTGATACCAAGGTAAACATGAAGCTGGTACAGGGCGGTATAGTAGAAGCTACATTCGCGGGCAAGGGTCCTGACCTCGCGCTCTTCATGGGCGGAGACTTCCCGATACAGCTCGCTTCGCGTGGAGTTCTTGAAGACCTGACGCAGTTCAGCGATTACGAAGAAATGACCTCGCGCTTCTCTGAAAACGCAATGACTCTTTACGAGTACAACGGCGGCGTATACGGACTTCCCGTATCGCAGACTTTCCCGATGCTCTTCTACCGCAGCGATATTCTCGCGGAGATGGGCGTAGACCCCGAAAAGGATCTGACAACTTGGGAAGGCCTGATGAACGTTCTCCCCGTACTCCAGAGAAACTACATGGAGGTAGGTCTGATACTTCCCGTAATGGGCGGTACTTCCGGCGTTACCACCATCTCGCCTGTAACTGAGGCAGGTAACACCTTCGCGATGCTGCTCCTCCAGCAGGGCGTAAATTACTACAACGACGAAAAGACTAAGACAAACTTCGACACTCAGGAGGCTGTAAACGCATTTGACCAGTGGACAGAGTTCTACACCAAATACAGCTTCAGCCAGACATACGACGCTTTCACACGTTTCAGACAGGGCGATATGCCTGTTCTTATCCAGAACTACACCTTCTTCAACCAGCTCTCAGTAGCTGCTCCTGAAATCAAGGGATGCTGGGACTTCATGCACGTTCCCGGTACTGAGAATGAGAACGGCTCGGTAACTCTTGCGGATGGAAGAAAGATAAGCATCGCTTCCTGCTCTACCGGTTCGGGCGCTATAATCTTTACCAGCTGCCCCGATAAGGAAGGCGCTTGGGAATTTATAAAGTGGTTCACCTCTGACGAAACTCAGGTAGCTTACGGTAACGACATCGAGTCGGTACTGGGTACTATGGGCCGTTATGACACCGCTAACCTGAATGCTCTTCAGCAGCTTTCATGGACTACCAAGCAGTGCGAGAAGCTCACTGAGCAGCTCAAGGCGCAGGTAGAGATACCCGTTATCCCCGCTTCTTATGGCGTAACTCGTAACCTGAACAACGCGTTCAGAGAAGTTGCAAACCAGTATGAGAACGCGAGAGATACACTCTTCTGGTACAACAAGGACATCAACGAGGAAATTGAGCGTAAGAACAACGACCTCAAGATGTACGAGGATGAAATAAATTAAGAAAGGGGAGCATCTTATGTCAAAAAAAGTAAATCCTGACGCTCCGGTCAAGACGCAGGGATATTGGGCTTACACATGGCATATGATGAAGGTCAACAAGGGCTGCTATGGACTTTTAGCTCCGTTTATGATACTCTTCACGATCTTCACGATCATACCCGTTTGTATGTCGCTCCCGATGGGCTTTACTAACTTCAACATGATCCAGTCCCCCAAGTGGGTAGGATTATCAAACTTCTATACGCTTTTCTTAAACGACAGCGTATTCCTCATCGCAGTAAGAAACACTCTTATCTTCGCGATATTCACAGGTCCTTTTGCTTACATACTGAGCTTCCTGGTAGCTTGGCTGATAAATGAGATGAATCCGTTCCTTAAAACGTTCTTCACCTTCGTTTTCTACGCACCTTCCATGACTTCCTCAGTATACATCACCTGGCAGCTGATCCTCTCGGGCGACCAGTACGGCTACCTCAACGCTGTACTGCTCGATATGGGCTTTGTCAGCAAGCCGGTACAGTGGCTCACAGATACTACCTACATTCTCGGCGTGTGCATCATAGTACAGCTTTGGATGTCGATGGGCGCAGGCTTCCTTGCTATCCGCGCAGGTTTCCAGAACATCGATAAGTCGATGTACGAGGCAGGCGCTATCGAAGGCATCAAGAACAGATGGCAGGAACTTTTCAAGATCACCATCCCTTCGATGGGCCCGCAGCTGCTCTTCGCCGCTGTAAACCAGATCGCCAGCTCCTTCACCGTAGGTACGGTAGGTCAGATGCTGGTAGGTCTGCCTTCTACCGATTACTCGGCACACACTATTATGAACCACGCGACCGACTACGGTAGCGTACGTTACGAGATGGGCTACGCCGCTGCGATATGCTTCGTGCTGTTCCTCGCCATGCTGCTTGCGAACAAGGGCGTAAACTGGCTCCTCGGCAAATACATTGATTAAAGGAGGTGCAGATAAAACATGGCCAGAAGAAAAAAGAAGAAGTCGATCGACCAGCTTAAAGTTAAAGATAAGCACAAGAAGATCAACGGATCCGTCGGCGGTGACGTCTGCATCTTCATCTTCCTCGTGCTTCTCGGAATATTCATGGTATTCCCCATCTACTACTCAGTAGTACAGTCGCTGAAGCCCGTAGAAGAGCTGTTCGTTTTCCCGCCTAAGCTTTATGTACTTAACCCCACGGGAAAGAACTTCTCAGATATGTTTAAGGTAGCCGCGGAATACACCGTGCCGCTTTCCAGATACATATTCAACTCAGTATTCACAACAGTGGTTATATGCGTATTCAACGTATTCGTTACCTGTATGGCGGCGTTTGTACTTTCTAAGTGCAAGTTCCCCGGCGACAAGGCTCTCAATAAGCTGATAGTTGTCGCTCTGCTTTTCAACTCGCAGGCAACATGGATCATGCAGTTCCTGGTATACTCCAAGCTGCACATGATCGATACCTACTGGGTACTCATTCTCCCTTACATCGCTACGGCAATGAACCTCTATCTGATGCGCCAGAGTATGTCTACTCTGCCTGACTCGCTGATAGAGGCTGCGAAGGTAGACGGCGCGGGACTTTTCAGGATCTGCTGGCAGATAGTAGTTCCTAACTCAAAGCCTGCGATCATGACCATCATCATCTTCGCATTCCAGCAGGCGTGGAACATAAACGGCGGTGCAGTTATCTACTCGGAAGAGTACAAGACGCTGCCTACCATCGTTCAGCAGATCTCGCTTGCAGGTCTTGCAAGACAGGGCGTAACCTTCGCTTCAGCGGTATTGCTCCTGATTCCTCCGCTGGTAGTATTCCTCATCGCACAGGGCAACGTTATGGAAACCATGGCGAACTCCGGTATGAAGGAATAATTTATTCCGGCTTCATAAATTCAATGATAACAAACAACTTTGATTACTGAAAAGGAAACAGGTGATAATACAGTGAATGGAATAAAAACTTCCGTAAGGAAGCTGCTTTGCCTCACTCTGGCAGCGTGCACTGCGATTAGCATGTCTGTTACGGCTTTTGCAGACGAGCCTTACGAATCTTACAACTACGATAACTGGGACGAAGCTATCCCTTCGCAGAGCGCATACACCGTTCAGAAAACTGTAACGGGCGCTGATATGGGACTCGGCCGACTTTCAGACCCCGCCGACCCGCTGTTTTACAGCGAGGAAGCTTCCGCTTCGCTCAGCGAGGCTAAGGATTTCTACGTTTACGACGATAAAGAGATCTGGATAGCCGATTCGGGCAACAACCGTATTTTAAGACTTGACGAAAATTACAACATCATCGGCAGATATTACGGAGTTACCGGTCTGGAAGCTGACAGATGTGAAGAAACTCAGGACGGCGCTATCTCTACTTTCAAAGCTCCGCAGGGTCTTTACGTTACTACCAGCCCGACTACCGGCAAATATACCATATATATAGCCGACTACGATAACTCGCGCGTAGTAAGAGCTACGGTAGAAAGCGCTACCGAGCTGAAATGCGAGCAGGAATATACTAAGCCGGAAGAGGCGCTGTATACTTCCAAAACTTTCAACCCCACCAAGGTCCTCGTTGACTACGCCGAAAATGTGTACGCGGTAGTTAAATCCGTAAATACAGGTTCGGTACAGTTCAAGGCTGACGGCTCTTTCACAGGCTTCTACGGTGCGAACCGAGTAGAGGTAACCGCTAAGGTCATCGCTCAGAAGCTTTGGAGAAAGATAGCTTCAAACGAGCAGATCGAGGGTATGAGCCGTAACGTTCCTGTTGAGTACGCAAACTTTGATATGGACGGCGAAGGCTTTATCTACACCGTTACCGAGGTATCTACCGATACCGACGCGGTAAAGAAGATCAACCCTGCGGGATACAACGTATGGGACAACGTGGTAGGCGATGAGTACACTTTCGGTGACCACACCGACGCTGTATGGGATATGGCTTCCAACAAGACCTACTCCACCAAGCTTACCGACATCGCTATCGACGGCGACGGAATAATAAACGTTCTCGACTTTGAAACCGGACGCGTATTCCAGTACGACCGCCTTTGCAACCTCATCTGCATCTTCGGTACTAAGAATTCCTCCGCAGACCAGAGAGGCACGTTCCTTAACCCGAACGCAGTAGACACCATCGGCACAAACGTTATCGTGCTCGAGGGTTCTAAGACAAGAAACGACATTACAGTGTTTGAAAAGACCGTTTTCGGCAAGAATCTGCACAAGGCTTTCGAGTTCTTCGATGCAGGCCAGTACGTTGAGGCTGCTCCCTACTGGGAAGAAGTTATCAAGCGCGACGGCGGCTACACCTACGCCCACGTTGGTCTGGGTAAGGCTGATCTGAAAAACGGCGAATACAAGTCGGCACTCGACAGATTTGAGATCGCTAACGATAAGGACGACTACGATAAGGCTTTTGAGTACTACAGAGAAGAGTGGCTGAGAAACAACTTCACAGCAGTAGCTGTTGTAGTAATAGTTCTCGTAGTACTGCTCGTCGTAAAGAAGATACTCAAGAAAAAGGGCATAAAGCTCATCAAGCGCAAGAATAAGAAGGAGGCGGAATAACAATGTATGAATTTTCTACACTCGGCTGGGTAAGACACGTTGTTTTCCACCCCTTTGAAGGTTTTGAAGACCTCAGGTGGAAAAAGCAGGGCTCGCTGAAAGTTGCTCTGATACTCGTTGTAATGCTCTTCATTGCAATGGTAGCTAACAACCGTATGGTAGGCTTCGCTTTCAACACTAACACGGTTAAAGTATTCAACGTAGTTCCGCTGATCGTACAGTCGGTAGTTTACTTCGCGACTTGGGTCATCGGCAACTGGTGCATTTGCACCCTGCTCGACGGCGAGGGTACTTTAAAGAAGATCTGCATCTACTCGGCATACGCGCTGGTACCTTACATAATCTGCAGCTACATCGCAGTATTTATCTCTAACTTCATCATCACTGAGGAAGTTATTTGGTTCCACGCATTCACCTACCTCGGCATGGGCTGGTCGGTGATCCTGATGATCTCGGCAATGAAGGCTGTACACCAGTACTCCATTCCCAAGACCCTCGTTTCCATAGTGCTCACGCTGGTAGCTATGCTGCTGATACTCTTCTTGGCAATACTCCTCCTCTCGCTTTTCCAGCAGGTTTATGTATTCGTTTATACGATCTACACTGAGATCGCGTACAGAATTCGTGGATAAGAAAGGGTGGTGTTAAAATGCAAAATAAGAATTACAAAAAAGTATTGACGTTTGCTCTTGTTCTTTCCATGATGATGCCTATCGGCTCGGCGGCTGCTGACTCTGCGGCTGATACTTCCGAAGCTGAAAGCTCAGTAGCAGACACCTCTTCGGCTGAGGACTCTGCGGCAGATGACTCCGCTGCTGACGACTCGGCTGCTGATACCGACAGCGCTGCGGAAGATGATTCGACCGCTGACGACGCTGCGGCTGATGACGCTGAGGAAGATGCTGATGATGGTGATGATGCGGATAAAAAGGACGAGGAAGAGGCAGCCCCGCTGCTTACCGACGACGAAGCTCTCGCGCTTGAAAGCGTAGAGCAGATCGCCGAGAACGATAACTTCCTGCTTTATATGGACCCCGATAACGAAAGAATTTGCTTAAAGGTCAAAAAGACCGGCAAGTGCTGGTGGACTTCTCCTATAAACGCTGATTCCGACCCCACGCCTATCTCTGAAGACGGAGATACGATGAAGAGCGGTCAGATAGGTCAGGCTAAGTCCAGCGCGGCTATCAATATCGGCGACCTTCGTCAGGAGAAGAGAACTGAGCTTCCCGCTCCCGCTTACTCCTACAAGGCAAGCATTTCATTCAAGGCTGAGGCTAACGGTTGCGCAGTTACCTACAATTACACTGCTTACGGCGTAAAGCTGACGGTACACTACGAGCTGAAAGATGACTGCCTCCACTCATATGTAAAGACCGACGAGATAGTTGAAAAAGACAGCACCAGTGACGAGGGCAAGGCTCTTACCAAGATAATCCTCGCACCTTACATGGGCGCTGTTTCGGGACTCAACACCGACGGCTCGCCGACAGAGGGCTACATGATAGTTCCTGACGGAAGCGGCGCAGTTATTAACTATAACAACGGCAAGACAAATTACGCCAGCTACTCGCAGCGCGTTTACGGTACCGACTATACCGCCGTACCGCTTAACGCACCGCGTGTTACCGAGCAGGCTTACCTGCCTATGGTGGCTACCGTACAGGGCAACAACGGTCTGGTAACGATAGTTTCCGAGGGCGACGCCAACGTTTACGCGAACGCTCAGATAAGCGGCCAGAACAAGCAGGCTTACAACAACGCATACTTCGAGTTTGAAACAAGAAGCAGCGATGAATTCTTCATGAGCGGTACTGATACCAACAAGATCACCGTATTTGAAAAATACGGCATCAAGACCGACACTTTCGGACTTGAGTATTACCCGCTCGATAATGACGAAGGCGTCAACTACGCCGACGTAGCTGAGGTTTACAGAAACTACCTCATCAACAGCAAGGGACTTACCCAGAAAACTGAGGCTAACGACACCGACCTGTATGTAGATACATACGGCAGCGTGCTCAAGGAAGAGTCGATACTCGGTCTGCCTATCACGATGAAGACCAAGCTGACTACCTTCTCTCAGGCTTCAGACATCGCAAGCCAGCTCAACGACGCAGGCGCAGACTCCATAGTTATGAACTATAACGACTGGACAAAAGCTTCGGTAAAGAACGTGGTATCTACCAAGGCTAAGGCGCTCGGCAAGCTGGGCAGCACCGATGATTTCAAGAACCTCAACAGCGATAACCTTACCGTTTACGGTTCGGTAAACAACTTTACTATGGAAAAGGGAAGCTGGGGCTACTTTGAGCTTTCAAATACAGCGATAAGAGTTTCGAGCGCCTACTCCAGACAGTCGAGCTACAGCCCCGCTTTCGGCGTGGCAGTTTCGGGAGTATCTCCCGCGCTTATAGCTCCTAACACTTACACCAAGATCTTTAAGGAAACTATCGACAGCTTCACCGGAAACAGCATAGGCTCTATGGGCTTCGGCGATTGGTCTACTAAGCTGGTAAGCGACTTCTCTAAGAAGAACACTTCTTGCAGAAACGACACAATGAACACCATAGTTACAGGCTACTCTGACGCTGTGAACGCAGGTCAGTCGATAATAGCCGAAGGCGCGAACTCGTATGTACTGCCTTATGTAAGCGCAGTTACCGACGTTCCCGTTTACTCCAGCGGATTCAACCTCACCGATATGGACATACCGTTCTATCAGATGGTCATCCACGGCTACGTTCCTTACTCGACTAAGGCTATCAACGCAAGCTCTGATACCGACCGCACTTATATGCGCGCTTTGGCTGCCGGATCTAACGTAAATTACGATATGATCTATCAGGACGCCGACGAGCTGATAGATACCAGAGATGACGACCTGTACTACTCGCACTATTCGGGCTGGGTACAGATGGCTGCTAACCAGTACAAGGTAACTAAGAAGGTGCTCGCCGCAGTAAGCGACTACACTATCTCGGATTACACCGTAGAGGGCGACATCATCAAGACCACTTACAGCAAGGAAGGTCAGGCAGACGTAGTCATCGAGGTAGATACCAAGAACTGCACAGTAAAGGCAAACGGCGAAACCACCGACCTTCTTGCCGAGGGTGCAGTAGAGAAGGAGGTGCAGTAAGCTGATGAGCGATATAGAAAAGACCAACGCTGAAAACGAAGAATTGGAGCAGCTAAAGGATGTTCCCGAAGTTAAGCTCGTGCTTGACGAATCGGAAGACGACGCCCCCGCTGTTACCGAGGACGCTTCTGCTGAGGTAGCCGCTAATGAAGAGGCTTCTACCGAGGTAGAGGAAAAGTCTTACGCTTCCGCCGCAGCTATACCTGCAAAACAGAAGGGATTAAAGATCCCGTATGAAAGAAGAAAAGCTCTTTACGGCTACGGCTTCATCGCCCTTTGGTTCGTGGGAAGCATCTACTTCTTCATTGCTCCGCTTATCCAGTCGCTGATCTACTCTTTCCATCAGACAAAGATAGTCACCGGCGGTATGGAGATGTCAAATCCCGGTTTTAATAACTACTACAACGCATTCAGAAAAGACCAGTATTATCTGCCCGCTCTCACCAAAATGCTCAAGGATACGCTGCTCAATACGCCCCTTATCCTCGTGTTCTCGGTGTTCATCGCAGTAATACTTAACCAGAAATTTAAAGGAAGAACAGCCGCTCGTGCTATCTTCTTCCTCCCTGTAATCATCGCTACCGGCCCTGTTATCGACATAATCAACGGTAACATGTCCACCGGCGGTTACGTAGGCGGTTCTGAGCAGTTCAGCTCGATGTTTGAAACAGACCTCGTAGACCAGCTGCTCAACTTCCTCGGCGTTTACAACATAAGCGATCAGCTTACAGAAGTTATCAGCACCCTTACCTCTGATATATTCAATCTGGTATGGAAGTGCGGTATACAGATCCTGCTGTTCCTCTCGGCACTTCAGGGAATTCCTTTCTCGGCTAAAGAAGCGGCTTCTATGGAGGGCGCTACCGCTTGGGAATATTTCTGGAAGATCACAGTTCCGTACATCAGCCCGATGCTTATCGCCAGCCTGGTGTACACGATAGTAGATTCGTTCGTTGATCCTTCCAACGAAGTTATGACTCTGGTTCTTAACCAGTCGAAGCAGTGGGAACACGGCTACTCGGCTGCTATGGCTTGGGCTTACTTCGCGATAATCGGTGTGATACTGGCTATCGTACTGGCAATAATCAACAAGTTCGTTTACTACGAAGTAGATTAAAAAGGGGGGATCACATTGGCAACTAAAAAAGAAGAAAAAGAGTTTGAGAAAGAGCGCAAAAAGTACCTTAAAGAGCGCATGAAGCGTATGAAGCAGGAAGGCCTTGAAAAATACTTTACTCCTGAGCAGATACGCTACAATAGAAACAAGCGCATCATAGGCGCTGTATGGCCCATTTTCAGATTCCTTATCCTGTTCGGTCTTGGATTTGTTATCATGTATCCTCTGCTGTTCATGGTTTCAACAGCTTTCAGACCCAATGCAGAAATGAACGATCCTTCAATAGTTTGGATCCCTAAGTCCTTCACGCTCGATAACCTCAAGCAGACCGCTACCGTAATGAAATTCGACATTTTCAGCGGCTTCGCGGCTAAGGACAACACGATCATCAACACCATTTACCTCAACGTGATCTCTTCGGTACTTCAGGTACTGACCTGCTCGATCACCGGTTATGGTTTCGCAAGATTTAAGTTTAAGGGAAGAAACGTGCTCTTCGCTATCGTTCTTCTGATGATCATAGTACCTCCGCAGATCACAACCATTCCGCTGTATCTGCAGTTTGCGTACTTCAAGCTCTTCGGCATCATCCCGCTTTACAGCGGCGGCGAACAGCTTTCGCTTATAAACAGCGGACTTACGATGTACCTGCCTGCGCTGTTTGCAAACGGTATAAAGGCCGGACTTTTCATCTACATCTTCCGTCAGTTCTTCCGCGGCCTGCCTAAGGAGCTGGAAGACGCTGCGTACCTCGACGGCTGCGGACCTTTCGAGACCTACGTCAAGATCATGGTCCCCAACGCTAAGACTTCGTTCCTGACGGTATTCCTGTTCTCGATCGTTTGGTACTGGAACGATTACTATGTATCGTCCTCGTTCTTCACCGAGAACAACACAGTAGCTCTTATGCTGAAAAACCTCGACGCTAACCTGCAGCAGCAGCTGTTCCAGGGTCAGACGGTAAGCGTAAGACAGATCATAGTATGGCTCGAATCGGGCTGTCTGCTCTCCATCGCACCTCTGCTGATAATGTACATCTTCTTACAGAGATACTTTATCGAGGGTGTTGAGCGTTCCGGTCTTACCGGTATGTGATCTGCATACTTCAAAAAAATCACGGCAGCTTTCGGGCTGCCGTTTTTTTGCGCAAAAGTAAGGGGCGCTGCAAGTTTTGGCTTGTGCAGCGCCCCTTTTTATGAGAATAATTATGGCATAAGCTTGCTAAGTGTTAGCTGTTGGCAATGTTATGGTTATTTTGATCTTCGGGCTTGGCAGGGGGCTGACCGTTTTGGTCGTTCATTCCGCCCTGTCCGTTCGGGCCGCCCTGAACGCCTTGACCGCCGCCGAATCCGCCGCCCATGCCGGTCGAAGTGCTGTTTGAGGTGCAGATGTCGGAAAGCTCGACTTCCTCAGTCTGGTCGCCGAGGGTTAGGGTGTATGTGCCCGACGCAAGATCCGCCGAGCTGAAAACTAACGACTGGCATTCCTTATCCAGCGTGCAGGTGAAGAGCACCTCGCCGTCCGCGTCGGTAACGGTAAATTCCGAGCCCGCCGCCGCAGTTGAAGCGAAGTTGTGCAGCACGTTGTACTGCGTGGAGTTGTCAGAGAAGCCGACCGCCATGCCGACCGCGCCCGCCGCTACTATCGTGCCGCCCGTTATCTGCGCGGTGGAATCTCTGTCGCCGATGTCCAGCGCGCCGTTACCGCCGTTGGTCGGGCCGCTTACGATCACTGTTCCGCCGCTCATCACAAAATTGCCGTTAGAGTCGAGCCCGTCGCCCGAAGCGTTGACTTTTAGCGTGCCGCCCGAGATCCCCAGAATATAGTTCTCGTCGCTGTCGGCAAACATATCTCTTCCCGCGCGCTCGTCCGAGCCGGTATCGCTGCCGCCCGCGGCGTTCAGCCCGTCGTCGCTCGCGGTAACGTCTATCTCACCGCCCGAAATATAGATGTTCAGCCCCTCAAGACCCTCGTAGCTTTTTGAAACTGTGATCTTGCCGTCCGAGATCGTGAGGTTGCCGTCTGCGTGCGTGCCGTCGTCGCCCGAACTTGCCGTAATGTCGCCCGCCGAGATGTTCACTGTGCCGTTCGAGTGCAGCGAATCGTCGGAGGAGTCGATGCTGATAACGCCGCCCAGAATGTTCAGCTCGCTGCCCGCCTTTATGCCCTTCGCCGATGTGGACTCGCTGTCGGCAGACGATGCGTCGGTCGAGGAGGTATTTGAACTGTCTGCCGAAACTGCGGTGTAAGCCGTAGCCGTCAAAGTGCTGTCGCCGCTGCCCGACGGCATTTCGGGCGGCGTACCCGTCTGCTGACCGTTCTTGTCGGGGGGCGTGCCCATATCGTCCTTGCTCCAGCTTCCCCAGTCGCCGTTCGGCTGATCGTCTGATTTCATGCTGGCGTTCGCCGCACCGCCGCCGCTGGTAAGAGTCAGCGTGCCGTCCTCTATCTGCATTACTGTTTCAGCCTCCAGCGCGTCGCCCGCTGCGTTTACGGTTATGTCGCCGCCCGTCACGGAAACAAAACCCTTTTCCGCGTCCTCGTCATTTGTCGCGCGGATACCGTTCGAGCCGGCGTTAACGTCGATAGTTCCGCCGCTGATCTTCACGCTGTCCTTGCCGTAAATTCCGCCCGAAGCGGCGTTTACCGTGATGTTTCCGCCCGCGATGACGATGTTGTCCTTGCTGACTATGCCGTGTTTGTAACTGCTCGTCACGCTGAGCGAACCGCTGCCGTTGATGGTGAGGTCGGCGCGAGAGAAAATGCAGCCGTCGGTGTTGTCGTTGCTGTCCGTGAGGGTGTATTCAGCGCCGTCGGCAAAGCTGTTCTCCGTGCCGTCCTCCAGCGTCAGCGTCACCTTGCTCGCCTTGTCGATCATCAGCGCCGCGTAGTCGGAATTCGTGACCGAAACGCCGTTCAGCACCAGCTTGACCTCGCTGTCCTTCGCCTTGACGTATATCTCGCCGCTTAGATCGCCCGATAAAATGTACGTTCCGCCCTCGGTTATCGAGAGAACGCCGTTTTCGCAAGCCGCGCCGCTGCCCTCTATCTCGGCGCTTTCGCCGCTGAGCGCTATCTTCACCGCTTCCGTTTTGTCGTATCCGATGTCTTTATCCTCCGCCGAGATCTCAAAAGCTTCCGAAGAGATCTGCGCCGAGGCCGTTTTTGCGTCAGTTTCGCTGCTGCTGTCCGATTTTGAGCAGCCTGCCGCGCTCATCGCAAGGCAAATCGCCGCCGCTGCTGCAATGTATTTTCTGTAATTATTTGTTAAATTGCTCATATCGTTCAGCTCCTTTCTGCCCATTCTTTGTGCTTTCGTTCTATTTTATCTAAATTTACCGCTACTATAAAAGCGTAAGCCGCCGCCGCGAATGTCGGTATCAGCACTATAAGCGCCACGGCTGTGAGAATTTTCATGCGTTTACCTCCGTTCATCGCTTAAAGCTGGTCGCACGACTTCGCTTCCTCTCTGCCGCAGACTATCTCTAGGTTTGCGTTGCGGGTGCGAAGCTCGTCTATCATAGTTTTTTCCAGCGAGGGGGCTTTAAGCACTATCGCGTAATCCAGCTTGAAAAGGCTGCCCATGTTGGTGGTCTTTACGCTGCAAAGCTCGTGCGTATTTGTATATTTTTCAAAAATATCCGTAAATGCTCCGCTGTAATCGAGCGACTCTGGTATCGTTATTTTCAGATGTTTTTCGTCGTTTCCGCCCGCAAGTCCGAGCTTGTCGTAGATGAGCGCCGCCGCGCAGATGACTGCCGTGAATATCAGCGCTGCCGCGAGATGCTGTGTGCCGCAGGCTAGACCCGCCGCCATCGTGAGGAATATCGCGCAGATCTCACGCGCGCTGCCGGGCGCGGAGCGGAAACGCACCAGACTGAATGCGCCCATTACCGCAACGCCCGTGCCGATGTTGCCGTTTACCAGCATTATCACCATCTGCACTATTGCGGGAAGCAGCGCGAGGGTAAGCGCATATCCGCGAGAGGTGCGCTGTCCGCGGCAGAAAACCGCCGCCACCACTGCGCCGATAACCAGCGAGCAGGCGGTGCATATCAGCAGCGAGGAAAGCGAAATGTCTGCCGCCGAGAGTGTGAAGAGGTCTTTTATAGTCGTGGTATCAGCCGTAAAATATGTCATGTTCTTTTTCCTTTCATGTATAAAGATCTAAATTATGCGTGTATCGTGCAAGCTGTCAAGCCGTCAAGCCGTTATCTTGTTCAGCCCGAGCGCCTTTTCCGAAAGCAGCGTGAGGTACGCTGTGCCGTATTTTGAGTACGAAGCGGGATAAATTTTCAGCTCGTCGAGCAGCCCCGCCAGCCAGAGCGGTATAGCCCCCGCTATCTTTATCTCCATTATCCGCTCGCCGTGCGGCAGCAGCTTTCGTCCGTAAATGCCCTTGTCCAGCCGCAGATCGTAGTCGCGGAAAAGCAGCTCGCTGTCGAAAGTTATCCGCAGCTCGGGATCTGAAAGCGCGGTGTAGGCGTGGCGTTTGTAGGTGATGAGCATTTGCGGCGCAAGCCCCTCGTAAAAATCAAAGCACCACGCAAGCTCTTTTTCTATCTGCGTGTCCCGCGTCGTTTCGGGAAAGCCCGCCGCCCGCGAAAGCGGCATTACGCTGCGCCGCTTGTAAACAACGCCCTTATACTTGCGCTTTATCTCGAGAAAAACATCGTCCGCGGAGCGCGGCACACCGTATGAACGCAGGCGTATCTTCTCTTTAAAAACGGGCTTTTCTATCGAGGCGCGTATCAGCCGGTAATCGGGCGTATCGTAATAAAGGCTCATGATGTCGCTCTCAAAATAGCGATCGCGCTTTACAAAAGGCTCCAGCGCCGCTAAGAAAGCGCGGTACTGCTGCGCGCTGAGCAGGTATTTTTTTTCAGTTCTCTTAAATATCTCTTGTGCCATGTGGATCAGCTCCCTTGTTTTTCTTTTACAATTAAATTATAAAACGCTGACATTAAATTTACTTTAGGTTTTTTTAGCCCGCCGTACTTTTCAGCATACTTTCACTTACTTTCCATAAATCGGGCGAAATATACCTTTATATATAGGCGCTGCTGAGGCATATCGCAGAGAGGAAAAATAGCCGTGAATTTTTTATGAACGGTATTTACAAAGCCTGCGGTTTGTGGTATAATGTTATGTGATAAATTGTGCGTAAGGAGGAACTAAAGGTGCAGAAAGCATATCTTATTTTGGAAAATGGTACGATATTTGAAGGCAAAAGCTTTGGCGCACACGGCGAATCGATCGGTGAGATAGTTTTTACTACCGCTATGACCGGTTACCTCGAAACTTTGACCGACCCCAGTTATTACGGTCAGATAGTCGTTCAAACTTTTCCTTTAATTGGTAATTACGGCGTTATACCTGCTGATTTTGAAAGCAGCCGCCCGCACGTTAAGGGTTATATTGTTAGAGATAGGTGTCAGGAGCCCAGCAATTTCAGATGCGAGGGTGATCTTGACACTTTTTTAAAGCAGAACGGAATTGTCGGTCTTTACGGTATCGACACCCGCGCGCTCACTAAAATAGTTAGAGAGTCCGGCGTTATGAACGGCAAGATAGTTTCAGAGGGCACGGCTCTCAGCTTCGCAGACCTCAAGAGCTACAAGATAGTTGAGGCTGTTGAAAATACTACCTGCAAAGAAGAGCAGACCTTTGAGCCTGAGGGCGAGGTGAAGCGCCGCGTAGTGCTCTACGATTTCGGCGCAAAGCACAATATCGGCAGAGAGCTGGTAAAGCGCGGCTGCGAAGTTACCGTAGTGCCCGCCCACACCACCGCTGAGAGGATAAAAGAGCTTGCCCCCGACGGAATAATGCTTTCAAACGGCCCCGGCGACCCCGCGGACAACACGGGTATAATCGCCGAGCTTGCTAAGATATGCGAGATGAAGATACCTACCTTCGGAATTTGTCTGGGTCACCAGCTTCTCGCGCTCTCGCAGGGCGCAAAGACCGAAAAGCTCAAGTACGGTCACAGAGGAGCTAACCAGCCCGCTACCGATACCGCAACGGGCAGAGTTTACATCACCAGCCAGAACCACGGCTACGCTGTTATAAACTCTTCGCTGCCCGAGGGCGCGCGCGCCTCTTTCGTAAATGCTAACGACGGCACTTGCGAGGGCGTGGCTTACGACTATATGCCTGCATTCTCGGTACAGTTCCACCCCGAAGCCTGCGGCGGCCCGCTGGATACAGGCTTCCTCTTCGACAGATTTACCGATCTGATCGACTCTCATAAAAACTAATCGAAATTCTGAACCATCAAACGAAAGGATGAATTGGTAATGCCTTTAAATAAAGATATAAAAAGAGTTCTCGTGATCGGTTCGGGACCTATCGTTATAGGTCAGGCGGCTGAGTTCGACTACGCCGGTACGCAGGCGTGCCGCGCCCTTAAAGAAGAGGGCCTCGAGGTAATACTCGTAAACTCAAACCCCGCTACTATCATGACAGATAACGCTATGGCGGATAAGATCTACATAGAGCCTCTTACGCTGGAAACGGTAAAGAGGATAATAAAGAAAGAGCGCCCCGACAGCCTGCTTTCAACCCTCGGCGGTCAGACAGGCCTTACGCTTTCGATGCAGCTCGCAAAATCGGGCTTCCTCGATAAGTACAACGTAAAGCTGCTCGGCGCGAACCCCGAAACTATCGACAAGGCTGAGGACAGACAGATGTTTAAGGACACTATGGAGTCCATAGGTCAGCCCTGCATACCCTCTAAGGTTGTAAATACCGTAGAGGACGCGGTAGATTTCGCTAATCAGGAGGGTATAGGCTACCCGCTCATCGTTCGCCCCGCATTCACCCTCGGCGGTACCGGCGGCGGTATAGTAAACGATGAGGAAGAGCTGAGAGAGATAGCGGGCAACGGCCTTTACCTCTCGCCTATCACTCAGGTGCTCATAGAAAAGTGCATCTCGGGCTGGAAAGAGATAGAGTTTGAGGTAATGCGCGACTCTAAGGGCAACGTTATCACCGTGTGCTCCATGGAAAACTTCGACCCCGTAGGCGTTCACACGGGCGACTCCATCGTAATCGCTCCCTGCGTTACCCTCGCGGATAAGGAATACCAGATGCTGCGCTCCGCCGCTCTGAAAATAATCGACACACTGAAAGTAGAGGGCGGCTGCAACTGCCAGTTCGCGCTCAACCCCGAAAGCTTCGAGTACGCTGTAATAGAAGTAAACCCCAGAGTTTCGCGCTCTTCGGCGCTGGCTTCTAAGGCTACGGGCTATCCTATCGCTAAGGTAGCGGCTAAGATAGCTATCGGCTACACCCTCGATGAGATAAAGAACGCCGTTACTGGCAAGACCTATGCCTGCTTCGAGCCTGCGCTCGACTACGTTGTAGTAAAGCTGCCTAAGTGGCCTTTTGATAAATTTGTATACGCTAAGCGCGACCTTGGTACTCAGATGAAGGCTACGGGCGAAGTCATGGCTATCGGCACTACTTTCGAGCAGGCTATAATGAAGGCTGTTCGCGGCGCTGAGATAGGCCTTGACTGCATAATCTCGCCTAAGATGGAAGAGCTTACTGACGAGCAGGTCATCGCCGCCGTTCACAAGTGCAACGACGAGCGCCTTTTCGCCGTATATGAAGCGCTGCGCCGCGGCGTTACCGTAGACGAGATACACGCTATCACCAAGATAGACGAGTGGTTCTTGAACAAGCTGCTCAAGCTCGTGGCTGTTGAAAACAAGCTGCTTGCGGGCGACGACAGCTTTGAAACTTACGAAACTGCCAAGAAGCTCGGCTTCCCCGATAAGGTCATCGAAAGACTTACCGGCAAGCCTATACAGAAGAAACTGCACGCCGTTTACAAGATGGTAGATACCTGCGCGGCTGAGTTCTCCGCTATGACCCCCTACTTCTACTCCACTTACGATCAGGAGGATGAGGCTGAGGAATTCATAGCTTCAAAGCATACGGGCAACAAGACCGTTATAGTATTCGGCTCCGGCCCTATCAGAATAGGTCAGGGCATAGAGTTCGACTACGCTTCGGTACACTGCGTATGGGCGCTGAAAGAAAAAGGCTTTGACGTAGTTATAGTAAACAACAACCCCGAAACTGTATCCACCGACTTCGATACTGCGGACAGACTTTATTTCGAGCCGCTGACTAACGAAGACGTAATGAATATAATCAGGATAGAGAAGCCATACGGCGTAGTAGTAGCTTTCGGCGGACAGACCGCTATAAAGCTTACCAAGCACCTTGCTGCTAACGGCGTAAACGTTATGGGTACTCCTCCCGACTCCATCGACGCGGCTGAGGACAGAGAGCGCTTTGACGAGCTGCTGGAGCTGCACAAGATAAAGCGTCCGCAGGGCTTCACCGTAATGACCTGCGACGAAGCGCTCGAGGTAGCGAACAAGATAGGCTACCCTGTACTTATGCGCCCCTCTTACGTTCTCGGCGGACAGAACATGATAATCGCTTTCAACGACGCCGACATCAAGGAGTACATGGCGATAATCCTTGCGCAGGAGATAGAGAACCCGATACTGATAGATAAATACCTGATGGGTACTGAGCTGGAAGTAGACGCTATCTGCGACGGCGAAGATATACTTATCCCCGGTATAATGGAGCATATCGAGAGAACGGGCGTACACTCGGGCGACTCGATAGCCGTATACCCCGCATGGAACGTTTCCGACGAGCTTATCGAGCGCATAATAGAGTGCTCGAAGAACCTCGCAGTTTCACTCAAAACTATGGGTCTGGTAAATATACAGTACCTCATCAACCACAACGAGCTTTACGTTATAGAGGTAAACCCGCGTTCTTCCAGAACTATACCTTACATCTCTAAAGTCACCGGCGTGCCGATGGTAGACCTCGCTACAAGATGTATGCTCGGCGAAAAGCTAAAGGATATGGGCTACGGTACAGGTCTTTACAGAAACTCGCCTTACGTTGCAGTAAAAGTTCCTGTATTCTCCTTTGAAAAGCTTATCGACGTTGATAACCACTTAGGCCCTGAGATGAAGTCTACGGGCGAAGTACTCGCAGTTGCAAGCTCGCTGGAAGAGGCTCTTTACAAGGGTCTTACCGCGGCAGGCTACAAGCTCAACGTAGAGGGCGGCGTGCTCATCACCGTTCGCGATACCGATAAGTGCGAGATACCGCAGACCGCAAAGGCATTCTACGACCTAGGATTCAAGATCTACGCTACTAAGGGCACTGCTAAGGTGCTTTCCGAGCACGGTATCCCCTGTGAGGCGGTAGCTAAGATAGGCGAGGCGGACGAAAACACCCTCACCCTTATCGAGAGCGGCAAGGTATCCTACGTTATATCCACCTCCTCTAAGGGCAGAAGCCCGCAGCGCGACAGCGTAAAGATAAGAAGAAAGACGGTAGAGAGAAATATCCCCTGCCTGACTTCGATAGATACCGCAAACGCCATTGCACAGTCGATTCGCTCGAAGTACACTGAAAAGTCTACCGAGATAGTTGACATAAACCATATGCGCAAGGAAAAGCACATGGTAGAATTCACTAAGATGCAGGGCTGCGGAAACGACTATATCTACTTCAACTGCTTCAATCAGCGTATAGATAACCCCGAGGGTCTGGCGCTCGCGCTTTCAGACCGCCACTTCGGCATCGGCGGCGACGGCGTTATACTGATACAGAAGTCTAAGGTAGCCGACGGCAAGATGAGAATGTTCAACCTCGACGGCTCTGAGGGCAGGATGTGCGGAAACGGCATACGCTGCGTAGCTAAGTTCATGCGCGATAACGGTCTGGTAGATAAGGACGATATGGAGATAGAAACTCTCAGCGGCATCATAAAGGTAAAGCTTACCCGCCACTACGGCGAGGTAAACGGCGCTACCGTAAACATGGGCCCCGCTATACTAGACCCCGCGCAGATACCCGTTACCCTTGCGGCTGACGAAAACGGCAGAGTGGTAGACCGCCCCGTGACCATCGACGGCAAGGACTACAACATCACCTGCGTATCTATGGGCAACCCACACGCGGTAGTATTCATGAACGGCAACATCGACGAGCTGGATATAGATACCGTGGGCAAGGCTTTTGAGTATAACGAGATATTCCCCGAAAGAGTAAACGCTGAGTTTATCAAGGTGCTGGATGAGCATACCCTGAAAATGAGAGTGTGGGAGCGCGGCTCGGGCGAAACTTGGGCTTGCGGCACAGGAGCTTGCGCGGCGGCAGTCGCGGCGGTGCTCAACGGCTACTGCACTAAGGATAAGGAAATAACTGTAAAGCTCAAGGGCGGCGACCTCAAGATAAAGGTGACCGACGAGGCTATCTACCTCACGGGCGACGCAGTTACCGTATTCAACGGCTCTATAATCATCTGATGATCTTTTGGTGAGAAACAGCGCGGAGCGCGGGCTATTATAGTCTGCGCAAACGCCGCTGATATTGCATATATAGAAAGGAAAGTTTAATTATGCCACAGCTGAATGAAAACTTTTTAAAGCTTGAAAAGAATTATCTTTTTATCAACATCGCCAAGAAGGTAAAGGCTTTTACCGAGGCGCACCCTGACACCGACATTATCCGCATGGGTATAGGCGACGTTACCCAGCCTATCGCCAAGTGCGTAGTAGAGGCTATGAAAAAGGGCGCTGACGAAATGGGCGTTAAAGAAACTTTCAAGGGCTACGAGGACAGCGGCACAGGCTATGATTTCCTCAAAGATGCCATCAGCGGCTACTACAAGAGCTTTGGCGTAGAAGTAAAGGCTGACGAGATAAGAGTAAACGACGGCGCTAAGAGCGACTGCGGCAATATCGTAGACATTTTTGGCGATGATAACGTAGTGCTCATCACCGACCCCGCTTACCCCGTATACGTTGATACCAACAGAATGAACGGCAGAAAGGTGATCTTCGCCGACTCTAACGAGGAAAACGGCTTTGCCGCTATGCCTGACGAGAACGTACACGCAGACCTTATCTACCTCTGCTCGCCGAATAACCCCACCGGCTCGGTATACACCAAAGACCAGCTAAAGGTTTGGATAGACTACGCTGTGAAGAACAACGCTATCATCATCTACGACTGCGCTTATGAAGCTTTCATCACTGAAGAGAATATCCCGAGAAGCATATTCGCGGTAGAGGGCGCAAGAAAGTGCGCTATCGAGATGTGCTCGCTCTCAAAGACCGCGGGCTTTACCGGTATGCGCTGCGGCTACACCGTTATCCCCGAGGAGCTTACCGTAAAGGCTTCCGACGGTACGGACGTAAGCATCTCGCAGCTTTGGGGCAGACGTCAGGGCTCTAAGTTCAACGGCGTTTCTTACCCCGTACAGTGCGCTGCTGCGGCGGTATTCACCGAAGAGGGCTTGAAGCAGACCAAGGCGAACATCGCTTATTATCAGCAGAACGCTAAGGTAATGGCGGCCGCTCTCGACGAGCTGGGCATAAAGTACACGGGCGGAAAGAACTCCCCCTACATTTGGTTCAAGTGCCCGAACGATATGGGAAGCTGGGAATTTTTCGACAAGCTGCTTGAAGAAGCTAACGTAGTCGGCACGCCCGGCGCAGGCTTCGGCAAAAACGGCGAGGGCTGGTTCAGACTTACCGCTTTCGGCGACAGCGAGAGAACCAAAGAAGCTATGGAAAGATTTAAAAAAATGATGGGCAAGTAAACCCACGCATAATATAGCTTACAAAGATCGGGACTGAGATATGTCCCGATTTTTTTTGTTCATAAAATAACAAATAAAAGCTCTTGACATAACCCCGCAAAATGGTGTACAATATAAATAATTGTATGCACTATGTGTAAATGCAAATATGATGAACAAGGAGAAGATGATATGGACGACGTCGGGCGAACGCCGATATGGTGGCACGGCTTGATAATTTTAGCGGCGGCTGCCGTGGTGATGGGCTTTCTCACCGCCTGCGGAAACGCCGTGCTCAGGCTGTCAGAGAGCAAAACTGCAAAGCTGGCGGAGAAAAGCCGCAGGTGGCGCAGGATACAGAAATTGCAGCAAAAGCCTGAGCTGATAATTCAGACAAACTTAGCGGCGCGCACGCTTATACTTTTCGCGATGGGCGCGGCGGCAAAGCACTACTTTTACTACCCGCTGAAAAACGCGCTGGGCGGTACGCTTACAGGCAAAAGCCTGAGCATAGCGGCGGCTGTGATCTCGCTTATCATCGCGGCGGCAGCGGCGGCGGTCACGGCGGCTGTAAGCGTCGATTTCCCGAAAAGGCTCTGCGTAAGCGGCAGGGCGGGCGAGGGATTTGTACGCGCGAGCTTTTGGCTATACCGCGCGCTGATGGTGCTCATGAAGCCCGCGCAGCTTATAGTAGCGGGCGTTACCGCGCTGCTTTCGGCGATATTCGGCGTGAAAAAAGAAGACCTTTCCGAGCAGGTGACGGGCGAGGAGATACTGCAAATGCTCGACGCCGCTAACGAAAAGGGCGGCATAAAGGACGATCAGGCAGAGATGATCTCGAACATATTCGAGTTTCCCGATCTGGAGGTCTGCGAGGTGATGACCCACCGCCGCGAGATAAGCGCTGTGGAGAAAACATCGCCCGTGGCGGAGGCTGTGCGCGTTTCGGTGGAAACAGGCGTTTCGCGCATACCTGTCTTTAACGAAACGATAGACGATATTTGCGGCGTGCTTTACGTCAAAGACCTGCTGCCGCTGATACTTGACCCCGCGAATAAAAACGCCCCCGCTGCCGACTATATGCACAAGATAAAATTTGTGCCCGAAACGAGCAAGTGCGGCGAGCTTTTTACCTACTTCAATAAAAATCACAAGCAGATAGCAGTAGTGCTCGACGAGTACGGCGGCACGCTGGGCATCGTCACGATGGAAGATCTGCTGGAGTGCATAGTGGGCAATATCCGCGACGAATATGACGAGAACGAGGCGGAGGACATAGAGGAGATAACCCCGAATACCTTCGATATACAAGGCACTGCCGACCCCGAGGACGTTATGGAAAAGCTGGGCTGCCCATTTGAGGAAGAAACTGATTTCAGCACTATGGGCGGCTTCGTTACCGACCTGCTGGGCTACATACCCGCCGACGGCGAAACGCCTGCGGTGCGCTACAAAAATCTGACTCTCTGCGTTATAAAGGCTAAGGACAACCGTATCGAAAAGATACGCGCGGTGAAAGACAAGCGCCGCGAAACGCCGATAGACGACGAGTGATAATAAGATGTAACTATAATAATATCTGAAAGGATGTTTTGAAAAATGCTGACCGATATTGAAATTGCAAAACAGGCAAAAATGAAGAAGATAACTGAGATAGCCGAGGGTATAGGCATCAGCGCCGACGACCTCGAGCCTTACGGACACTACAAGGCTAAGCTTTCCGAAGAGCTGTACACAAAGCTTGCGGATAAGCCCGACGGCAAGCTGATACTCGTTACCGCTATCAACCCCACCCCCGCGGGCGAGGGCAAGACCACCATCTCGGTAGGTCTGGCTGAGTCGATGGCGAAGATAGGCAAAAAGGCGATACTCGCGCTGCGCGAGCCCTCGCTCGGCCCCGTATTCGGCATAAAGGGCGGTGCTGCCGGCGGCGGATACGCTCAGGTAGTGCCTATGGAGGATATAAACCTGCATTTTACGGGCGATATGCACGCCATCACCGCGGCGAACAACCTGCTCTGCGCGCTGATAGACAACTCTATGCAGCAGGGCAACCCGCTGAGAATAGACCAGAGAAGGATACTCTTTAAGAGATGCCTTGATATGAACGACCGCGCCCTCAGAAACGTTATAATCGGTCTGGGCGGCAAGGTAAACGGTATCCCCCGCGAGGACGGCTTTCAGATCACGGTGGCTTCCGAAGTTATGGCGATACTCTGCCTGGCTTCCGACCTCGCCGACCTAAAGGCGCGCCTTGAGAAGATACTCGTTGCCTACAACCTCGACGGCGAGCCAGTATACGCTAAGGAGCTGGGCGGCTGCGGAGCAATGGCTGCACTGCTGAAAGACGCTATGAAGCCCAACCTCGTACAGACCCTAGAGAACACCCCCGCCATCATGCACGGCGGCCCGTTCGCAAACATCGCGCACGGCTGCAACTCTGTTCGCGCGACAAAGCTTTGCTTAAAGCTTGCCGACTACGCCATCACCGAAGCGGGCTTCGGCTCTGACCTCGGCGCAGAGAAATTCTTCGACATAAAGTGCCGCTACGCGGGCTTAATGCCTAGCTGCACCGTACTGGTAGCGACTATCCGCGCGCTGAAATACAATGGCGGCGTGCCTAAGGACAAGCTTACCGAAGAGAACCTCGAAGCGCTGGAAAAGGGCGTTGTGAACCTAAAGGCCCATATAGAGAACCTGCACAAATTCGGCGTGCCCGTAGTGGTAGCTATCAACCGCTTCCATACCGATACCGATGCTGAGCTTGCGCTGGTAGAAAAGGTGTGCACCGAGCTGGGCGCTGAGTTCTCGCTGGCTGAGATATTCGCCAAGGGCGGCGAGGGCGGAACTGACCTCGCGCAGAAAGTATGCGCAGTTATCGAAAAGGGCAAGGCTGACTACAAGCCGCTTTACGACACCGCGCTGCCCGTAAAGGATAAGATAGCGAAGATAGCGAAAGAGATCTACCGCGCAAACGGCGTCATCTACACCGCGCAGGCTGAAAAGGCGCTGAGGGAGATAGAGGCGCTGGGCAAGACCGACCTGCCGATATGCGTGGCAAAGACCCAGTATTCGCTTTCTGACGACCCCAAGAAGCTCGGCAAGCCTGAGAATTTTGAGATCACCGTGCGCGATATGAAGCTTTCTTCAGGCGCAGGATTTATAGTAGTTTACACCGGCGACATCATGACAATGCCCGGTCTGCCCAAAAAGCCCGCAGCTTTCTCGATAGATGTGGATAACGAGGGCAACATTTCGGGTCTTTTCTAAAACGAAATGGGACCCGGCAGAATGATAGCTGACGCTGCGCGCCGCAAAAGGCAGCGCAGCGTTATAATAGCGCTGATAATTTTCTGCATAGCTATGAACGTCGCGGCGTACCTCAGCCCGCGGTTCAGCGGGTGGTATATGCGCGAGATATTCCCCGAGATAAGCTCGGTATTCGCGCGGCTGACCAGCCTGCTGCCATTTTCGCTGGGCGAGGTGCTTATTATCATAGCGCTGGTCGGCGTGCCGCTTTCGCTCATCGCGCTGATAGTGCTGCTGATAGCAAAGCGCAAGAGCCGCGACAGTCGCCGCAAGATAGGGCGGGTGTACGCCTATATCTACGCGTGGATATTCGTGTACATAATTCTCACCGAAACGCTGAACTGTTTCGTGCTTTACCATACGCCGACCTTTGCCGAGATGTATGATTACCCACAGGATAAGTACACGCCCGCGCAGCTCGAACAGCTCGCGGATCACCTCGCGGCGGAAACGAACGCGCTTTCCGAGCAGGTGCAGCGCGATAAGGAAGGTAAATTCGTGCTTACCGCCGACCTTGATAAGACCGCGCGCTCGGCGGTGCAGGGGTTGGCTAAGGATTACCCGCAGCTTAGCGGATATTACCCGAAGCCGAAAGCTGTTGTAAATTCGTTCTTCATGAGCCAGCAATATCTGATGGGTATATATTTCCCGTTCACGATGGAGGCTAATTACAACGACGAGATGTATCCGCTGAACCTGCCTGACACCGTTTGCCATGAATTGGCGCACACAAAAGGCTTTATCCGCGAGGACGAGGCGAACTTCATCGGCTTCCTCGCCTGCTATGAGAGCGGCAACGTGGAATATCAGTACAGCGGTTACATACGCGCGCTGAAATACGTCATCTCAAAGTGCGAGGACAACTGCTCTGAGGAAACTGTAAACAGGCTTTACAGCTCGCTGGCGGAGGGCGTGCGCGCCGACTGGAACGGCAACGTCGATTACTGGCAGGAAGTGCAGGAGAGCGATAAGGGTCTGATAGACTCAAAGACCGTAGCCGAAGTTTCGGACAAGGCGATGGAAACTTCGCTGAAACTGAACGGCGTAGAGGACGGCAAGAGATCTTACGGCAGAATGGTAGATCTGCTGCTCGACTGGTATTTCATGCAGCAGGAGGGGGCTGAGTAAAAAATGAAGATCGTTACACGCTCAGCTGAGCAGACCATTGCGCTGGGCGAAAAGCTGGGCGCGCTGCTGGGCGGCGGCGAGATAATAGCCTATACGGGCGACCTTGGCGCGGGCAAGACGACTATGACGCGCGGCATATCCATAGGAATGGGGCTGGGCGACGAAGTTACTTCGCCGACATTCGCGCTCGTAAACGAGTACCACGGCGCGGGCAAGAGCCTTTACCACTTCGATATGTACCGCATAACCTCCTCGGAGGATCTTGAAACTACGGGATTTTACGATTATATGGACGGCGACTCGGTGATAGCTGCCGAGTGGTCGGAAAACATAGCCGAGGCGCTTGAAACGCTGGGGCAGGATATTTTGCAGATAGACATCAAGCGCGTGGACGACGATACGCGCGAGATAAACATCAGCTGGAAGATGAAAGGGGACGAGGGCCTTGAAACTCTTGGCGATTGAGACCTCGGGAAAAACAGCTTCGGCGGCGGTGACTGACGGACAAACGCTGCTGGCGGAAAAGACGATATACACAAAGCTCACCCACTCGCAGATAATTTTGCCGATGGCAAAAGAGCTGCTGAACGAGTGCGGGCTGGAGATAGCCGATCTGGACGGCGTGGTCTGCGCGAAAGGCCCCGGCTCGTACACGGGTCTGCGCATAGGCGTCGCGGCGGTAAAGGGCATAGTTATGGGCTGCATGCAGAAAGAGCTGAAATGCGCGGGCATATCCACGCTGGAGGAGCTGGCTTGGAGCAGCGCGGCGTACCGTGGTAAGATAGCGGCGGTGATGCGCGCGCGTATCGGCGTGGTGTATTTCGGTATCTACAAGTCGGACGGCGAGAAAGTTGCGAATATCGCGGCGGATAAGGTAGCCGGCGAGGAAGAGTTCGCCGAAGCGCTCAGGTCGCTCGCGGCGGAGGGCTTGCTGATAACGGGCGACTGCTGCGCCGAGATGAAGCAGAAGTATTTCGCCGAAGCGGCTGAGGTGAAGTGCGCGACTTTTGCCGAGCGTATGCAAAAAGCTTCGTCGCTCTGTATGGCTTACGAAGCCGACCCTGCGCGCGCGGTGACGGCGGACGAGCTGCTGCCCGCATATTTGCAGGAAACCAAAGCTGAGAAAGATAAAGCTCACAGATAAAGGAGATTTTTACATATGAAGATAGCTATTGGAAACGACCACGCAGCGCCCGAGCTGAAGCTTGCGGTCGTAGAGCATTTAAAGGCGCAGGGCATAGAGTGCATCGACATGGGCTGCGCAGTAGGTGAGAAGTGCGATTACCCGAACGCGGCGGCGGCGGTTTGCGAAAAGGTGCTCGGCGGCGAGGCTGATCTGGGCATACTGATCTGCGGCACGGGCGTAGGAATGTCGCTGGCGGCGAACAAATTCAAGGGCATACGCGCGGCCTGCTGCTCGGAATGTTTCTCGGCGCGGCTTACCCGCGAGCACAACAACGCCAACGTTCTCTGCTTCGGCGCGAGGGTAGTCGGCGAGGGCACGGCTATGGATCTGGTAGACGCATTTGTACACACCGAGTTTTCGGGCGACGAGCGCCATCAGAGAAGAATAGACCTCATCACGGCTATTGAAGAGCGCAATTGAGCCGAGAATTAAGACCTGAGATCGTGCAAATAAATATCCCCCGAACTTTTGCGGTTCGGGGGATAATTTTGTATATTTTGTTTTTCGTTATTTGTCAAGCTCAACTGTGATAGACTTGGCTTCCCAAATGTCCTGATAGTTGCCGCTGTTATAGCACCTTAGATCAAATTCAAGTTTTTCGATGTCTTCAATATTGTTCTTTTCAAGGTCGTCCGAATTTATTGTCATGACCTCATTTGTCTTTTTACCGGGGGCGCAGTCGGCATGGAAAAGAGAAGAAGCTGCAAAATCATTTACCGAGATGTTGTCGGCGGATACTGTAATGTTGTCACCGCTGTTGTTTACAACAAGAAAGTTGAAGTTTGCACTGCCAAGAATGCCGTCTTCGCCGCGACCCTTGTAGTAAACAGAAATGTCGGAAGCTTCGTATACAAGCTGATAATCGTCTATATTTTCTTCCTGCGAAGCATTTTCATCAAATACTATCGAAACATTATCGGTTATAAAGAGTTCGTCGTAATTGTCGCTGTCAATGGCTCTCAGCTCAAAATCAACAGTGCCGAGGCTTTCTATGCCGTTTTCCTCGAGCTGCGAAGAAGAGATGTCGAGCTTTACATTTGATTTCTTGCCTGCGGGAACTTCTTCGTAAAAGAACGTATCAAGCGTGTAGCCGTTTACATTAAAGTTGAAATTCTCAACGGTGATGTTTTTATCGCCGTTATTTTCGATAAGGAAGTTGATAGAAGCGCTCTGGAAAAGTTCTGCCGCTGAATAGCCTGTGTAGGTTATCTTTACGCCCTGGTCGTCATAAATGACCTCGTTTGCTTCTTGCGAAACATCGCCGCCTTTTTCATCTTTGCTTTCGTCCTTGTTTTCATCTTTGCTGTCTGTTTTTTTGCTGACCTTGCCGTTGTTTTTAGAATCGTCAGAGGAGTTTACAACTACTTTAGCCGACTTGCTTTCGTCAGAAGATTTGTCATCATCTCCGCTGCCGCCTACTGCCGCAACTATTACGCCAAGCGCGATAACTGCGATTATTACTCCTAAACAACCTTTCTTCTTTTTACCCTGTGCCATAATATTTTCCTCCTATGTTTGATTTAGTTATCTAAGATAATGCTATTATACCACCTTTTTCTCTTCCTGTCAACACCTTTAGGCTATAAAACTAATTCTAAAGCTGTTTGAAACTACACTATATATGGCATATAATTATATATAAGTACGTTTTTCAGCGTGAGAAAAGGGAGAGCAGCGATATGGAAAAAGCCATCAGCGGGGCGCAGGGCAGCCGCAAAAACAGCACGTCTAAAGAGTATATCTCGGAAATGATCGGCAAAAAGATCAAGGAGGAAAGGCGCAGGCGCAGCCTTAGCCAAGAGGCGCTGGCTTTTGAGGCAAATATGCACCCCTCGTACCTCGGCTGTATCGAGCGCGGCGAAAAATGTCCCACGGTCGATACGCTTTTTAAGATCAGCGCGGCGCTGGGCGTGCCGCTGAAAGATCTGATAGATGTTTCGCCAAAGACCGCCGCCGCCGAGCCGAACTCCGCCGCGCTCTCGCGTATAAATTCCGCCGCCGTCGCTCTGCCGTATGAAAAGCAGGAGCAGCTCGCCGCGATAGTCGAAAGCATCGCGCGGCTGATAGATTAAAGACAAAAAGATCCCCCGAACTGTAAAAAGCTCGGGGGATAGTTATTTTTATATCGTCAGTTATCAAAGGCGCTGAACTACGAAAATGTCGTAGATAGCCTTTACAGCCTTTTCAAAGTCGCGGTCGTGTACGCCGATGATTATGTTCAGCTCGGAAGAGCCCTGGTCTATCATCTTTACGTTGACGTGCGCGTGCGCCAGTGCCGCAAAAATTCTGCCCGCAGTACCGCGCTCGCTCTTCATTCCTCTGCCGACTACTGCGATGAGCGCGAGGTCAGACTCGATGTCGATGAGGTCGGGGTGAACGTTTCTGTGTATGCCCGAAAGTATCTCCTGCTCCTTCTGCGCAAACTCGCTCTGGTGCACTACGATGCTCATGGTGTCGATACCCGAAGGCATATGCTCGAAAGATATTCCGTTTTTCTCGAACTGCTCAAGCACCTTTCTGCCGAAGCCCAGCTCGCTGTTCATCATATCTTTTTCGATGTTTACTACCGAGAAGCCCTTTTTGCCCGCGATGCCTGTGATGGTGTAAAGCGGCTTCTGGCAGGTGCTCTCTACTATGAAAGTGCCTGGGTCGCCGGGCTTGTTTGTGTTCTTGATGTTTATCGGTATGCCCGCTTTGCGAACGGGGAAAATAGCGTCCTCGTGCAGTACGGTAGCGCCCATGTAAGCCAGCTCGCGAAGCTCTTTGTAAGTGATGGTGCGGATAGGCTCGGGGTCTTCTACTATTCTGGGGTCGCAGATGAGGAAGCCCGAAACGTCAGTCCAGTTTTCGTAAAGGTCAGCGTTAGTGCCAGCCGCTACGATAGAACCGGTAACGTCAGAACCGCCGCGCGAGAAAGTCTTTATAGTGTCGTTAGGCATAGAGCCGTAGAAGCCTGGAACTACCGCGCGCTCGATGGTCGCGAGCCTTTCGCCTACTGCTTTCAGCGTGCGGGGCGAATCGAAAGTGCCGTCCTCTTTAAAGAATATCATCTCAGCGGGGTCTACGAAGGTGTAGCCGAGGTATGCCGCCAGCACCTTGCCGTTGAGGAACTCTCCGCGCGAAGCCGCGTAATCTCTGCCCGCTCTGCCGATAAAGCAAGCCTTTACGGTCTCGAACTCTTTCTCGAGCGAGAGGTCTACGTTCAGCTCTTCGATAATGCTGTTGTATCTTTCTTTTATAGCGTCAAATTCTTTCTCAAAATCCTTGCCCTTTACAGCCAGCTCGTAGCAGCCGTAGAGCATATCGGTGACCTTGGTGTCCTCCTTAAAGCGCTTGCCGGGGGCGGAGGGAACTACATATCTTCTTGAATCGTCAGAATGTATTATATCTGCCACCTTGCGGAACTGCTCAGCGCTTGCGAGCGAGCTGCCGCCGAATTTTACAACTTTCACCACAATGATCTTCTCCTTACATATATATAGTTACACAAATTCGTTTCAAACAACTTCTATATTATAAAATACTTTTTAAATTTAGTCAATATGCAAACCGCACAATATATTGTTAATTTTTTATGTACTTGATGTGCGTACTGTTGTACGTGCATGGCGTACAGTATGTGTGCAGGCATAAAAAAGCGGCAGAAGCGCGCCTTTTTGCCGGGCGCACATCTGCCGTGTGCTGCTTTTATTCGGGACGATTTTTGCCGTATATCAGCCGCAGACCTTTCAGCAGCAGCAGCTCGTCGTTTATTATCTCGCGCTTGCAGTAGGGTATCACCACGCCCGCAAGTCCGCCGGTAGCCACTACGGTGCAGCGGCTGCCGAGCTCTTCCTCTATCCGCTCGATAACGCCGTCAAGCGCCGAGGCGTTTGCGTTTATTATGCCGCTCTTCATGCAGTCTACTGTATTTGTGCCGATGACCTTTTTCGCTGGGGTGAGGTCTATCTTCGGAAGCTGCGAGGTGCGGTTCGCCAGCGAATCGAGCGATACGCGCAGCCCCGGTATTATCATCCCGCCGAGGAAATTTTTCTCGCCGTCTATCACGGATATGGTGGTAGCCGTGCCCATGTCTATAAGTATCAGCGGTACTGGGTAGCAGCTTACGGCGGCTACTGCGTCGGCAACGCGGTCGCTGCCGAGCTGGGCGGGGTTGTCAAGCAGTATCTTCAGCCCCGTCTTTATGCCTGGGCTGATGGTGAGTATCTCGCCGCAGCCCAGCCGCTCCATAGCGTGTTTCAGCGTAGATGTCAGCGGGGGCACTACTGAGGAGATTATGCCGCCGTCTATCTCGGCAGGCTCGAGCCCGTTCAGCTCCAGTATATTTTTTATCATCACCGTGTACTCCAGCGCGGTGGAGAGCTGGTTTGTCGAAAGCCGCTCTACGAACATTATATCGTTTTTGTCAAAGCAGCCGATAACTATGTTTGAGTTTCCAATATCTACCGCCAGTATCATTTCAGATCCTCTAATCTGCCGTGCTTTTCGTATCTTGCAACGCGCACGGCCTTGTTTTTATCGTCTACGAATACCACCTGCGGCGGATTTTCGCGCGCCTCTTCGGGCGTCATATCGGCGTATGCCATTATTATAACGCAGTCGCCGCGCTGACCGCACCTTGCCGCCGCGCCGTTCAGGCATATAACTCCGCTGCCGCGCTCGCCCGCTATGACGTATGTTTCTATGCGGCTGCCGCTGTTTATGTTCACTATGTGTACATGCTCATATTCCAGCAGCCCCGCCGCGTCCATAAGGTCTTCGTCGATGGTAACGCTGCCGATGTAATCAAGCTCAGCCTGCGTTATCACGGCGCGGTGTATCTTGCTTTTCAGTACCGAAATATTCATACTTTCTCCCTTTAAGTTTATTTTACTTTACATCTTCCGTAAAGAAATTGTCGATAAGCCTTGTCTTGCCGATGTATACGGCTATCGCGCAGAGCGCGGGGCGGTCGAGCTTTTCTATCTGTTGCATAGTCGCCGCGTCTACAAGCTTTACATAGTCTATCTTCGCGAGCGGCTCGCTATCTATCAGCTTTTTCATAGCTCCTGTGATCTCGGCGGCGGTGGTGCAGCCATGCTTTACCATGTCCATGCCCGCAAATATCGACTTTGAGAGTATCAGCGCGGCTTTTCTTTCCTCATCGCTGAGGTAGGTGTTGCGCGAGCTTTTTGCAAGTCCGTCCTCCTCGCGTATTATCGGGCAGCCTATTATCTCGAGATCCATGTTCAGGTCGTCTGCCATGTGGCGGATAACTGCAAGCTGCTGCGCGTCCTTTTTGCCGAAATATGCGCGGTCGGGCTTTACTATATTGAAAAGCTTTGAAACTACCGTGCACACGCCGCGGAAATGTACAGGGCGGCTGAGTCCGCAAAGTTCCTGCGTCAGCACTGTCATATCTACAAAAGATGAAAAGCCCTCGTGGTACATCTCGCTAGGTTCGGGGTTAAAGATAATGTCCGCGCCGTGCGCTTCGGCAAGCGCCGCGTCGCGCTCGAGATCTCTCGGGTAGCTTTCCAGATCTTCGGTAGGGCCGAACTGCATGGGGTTTACAAAGTCGGAAACCACTGTGCGGTCGTTATCGCGGTGCGAAGCGTCGATAAGGCTCGCGTGGCCCTCGTGCAGATAGCCCATAGTGGGAACTAAGCCTACGGTAAGTCCCTCGGCTCTCCAGCCCTTTACAATGCTGCGTACTTCGTCTATCGTCTTTACAATTTTCATTTTATGTCAGTCCTCTTCTCTCAGTTTTTCGATGATCTCGCTGTCTATCTTGAATGTGTGCTCCGCGGCGGGAAATTCGCCCGACTGCGTTTCGCTGATATACGCCTTAAAGCCCTCACGCATCAGCGCGCCTACGTCGGCAAAAAGCTTTGCGAATTTCGGCGTGTGGCCGGCGGTCATGCCCAGCATATCCTGATATACAAGCACTTGTCCGTCGCACTGCACGCCCGCGCCTATGCCGATGGTGGGTATAGTCAGCTTTTCGGTGATTATCGCCGCGAGGTCAGCGGGTACGCACTCCAGCACTACCGCGCAAGCGCCCGCTTCCTGTATTTTCAGCGCGTCGTCTATTATCTGCTTCGCTTTATCGTAGGTCTTGCCCTGCACCTTAAATCCGCCGAAGGCGTTTACCGACTGCGGGGTAAGCCCTAAATGCGCCACCACTGGTATCGAGGAATCTACGATAGCTTTTATCTGCGGGCATACAGCCGCGCCGCCCTCCAGCTTTACCGCGTGCGCGCCGCCCTCTTTTATCAGCCTGCCTGCGTTGACTACTGCGTCGTAAACGCTCGTCTGATATGACATAAAGGGCATATCGCCTACTATAAAGGCGTTTTTAGCGCCGCGCGAAACGGCTTTTGTGTGGTGGATCATGTCTTCCATAGTTACGGGCAGGGTGGTGTCGTAGCCCAGCATCACCATGCCGAGAGAGTCGCCCACGAGTATCGAGTTTACCCCGCACTCGTCGGCAATGCACGCTGTGGTGTAGTCATAAGCGGTAAGCATCGTTATCTTTTCGCCCGATTGCTTCTGCGACATCAGCGTAGCTGCGGTGTTTTTCATAAGTATTCTCCTTCTCTAAATGGTTATCGTTCCGACATTTTCTATTCGGATACAATACGGTCAAAAGGCGAAAGTGCACAATTGTATACAGATATTATACACTATCGCTTTTAGTATAACACATATATGTGAACAAATTGATAACATTCGGCAAATTACTGCAAAAATACCGCTTTAAATGCCTTTCAAAAAATCGTCGATAGCGCGGTAGGCATTCGCCCAGTCAGCCTGCGGGTCGCGTAGGGGCGGATTTTCCTCCGCAAATGCAAGGCTCTGGCGTGAAAAAGTTAAAACAAAAAAATATTGCCGCGGGTATTGAACTGTACAAAAAAACGTGCTATAATATTATCATAGGATTTATGAAGCAAAAGCTTTATTTTTTATGAAAGGGTGACGCGCAAATGCAGAAAATATTTTTTATCTCTAACAATTCCCAAAAAGTGAGCGCAGGCGTTCAGGCTCCGCATCTCGACCGTTTCCAGCGCGTCGAGCAGCTTAATGAAATGCTCAGCCGCGGCTGGTCTATAAAGGAATTTAAAAGCACGGGCGCAGATTCGTATTTCGTGCTCGAAAAGGAAGCTTGAGGTCACTTGTTAAAATTGTGTGAACCTTTTGCAAGTTGATACAGCGAAAAAGTCGGCAAATTGCATTTTTTTGCAGTTTGCCGATTATTTTTGCAAGATCATACACGCTGAAATTCAAAAATCTGCGTGTGGGCGACAAATGTTTGTGCAGGGTGTACAAATTTCCCTGCAAAGCGCCCTGCGCCCGCCCCGCTTGACAAAAGCGGGCTTTTGTGCTAAAATAATTATCACAGAACAACGACGTTCTTTCGAGAGGGCTAGTGCGCCCTTTTGAAAAGGACGTCGTTTTTTTATTGCTTTATTTGTGGATTTCAGATAAAGTGGGCGCGCCGGATAAAAGGCGCTTGTATGGGGCGCTCCGCACAGTAAGCGGGGCGGTATGAAAGATTAACTAAAGGAGGAATTTGTATGCTGCGAGAGGGAGAGATAAGGATCCCTTCGGGATGTGCGATCTCGGGAGTGATCTCCAAAAGCGGTAAGAATATCAACGGAAGTGAGATGATAAAGTCCATCGCCACAATGCACGACCGCTCAAACGGTCTGGGCGGAGGCTTTGCGGGCTACGGCATTTATCCGCAGTACCCCGACCTTTACGCGTTCCACGTTTTTTACGACGGCAATAAGGCGCGTGAAGAGTGCGAGAGATTTCTCGATAAACATTTCGACATCATAAACCTTTCCAAAATACCTGTAAGAAAGAGCGATAAGATAGTGGCAGAGCCGCTTATCTGGAGATATTTCGTAGAGCCGCTGAAAACTAAGCTCAAAGATTCTAAGCTCGATGAAAAGGAATTTGTTTCGCAGTGCGTTATCCATATCAATTCCAATATCGAGGGCGCTTACGTTTTCTCCTGCGGTAAAAACATGGGCATATTCAAGGCGCTGGGCTACCCCGAAGAGGTCGGCGAATATTTCAGGCTCGACGAGTACGAAGGCTACGCATGGACCGCTCACGGCAGATACCCGACGAACACCCCCGGCTGGTGGGGCGGCGCGCACCCCTTCGGTATGCTGGATTACTCGATAGTCCACAACGGCGAGATCTCCAGCTATGACGCTAACAGAAGAAATATAGAGATGTACGGATATAAATGTAATCTTCAGACGGATACTGAGGTCATTACTTACATAATCGACTTCCTGCTGAGAAAGCAGGGGCTGAGCTTAGAGGAAGCCGCGAAAGTCATCGCAGCGCCTTTCTGGTCTACGATAGAGGGCATGAGCGCTGAGGAGAGGGAGCAGGCAGAGTACCTGCGCGCGGCGTACTCGAACCTGCTTATCACCGGGCCTTTCTCGATAATCCTCGGCTTCGAGGGCGGACTTATGGCGCTCAACGACAGATTAAAGCTGCGCTCGATGGTCATAGGCGAGAAAGACGACAGAGTTTACATGGCTTCCGAAGAATGCGCTATTCGCATTATCGAGCCTAATCTCGATAAGATCTGGTCGCCGAACGGCGGTCAGCCCGTAATCGTAACGCTCGACAGCTATAAAGATAAGATCTTCATAAAGTAAACGCTTGAAGATCTGAGAAGGGATGGTTATAAGAAATGGCAATAGATTATCTGTATCCTGAATATGAAATAGTTAGAGATACCAATAAATGTATAGCTTGCAGAGTCTGTGAGCGTCAGTGCTCGAACGAGGCACATCATTACGACCCCGAGCAGGGAAAAATGGTAGCCGATAACGCTAAGTGCGTTTGCTGCCACCGCTGCGTATCGCTCTGCCCAACTAAGGCTATAAAGATAGTAAAGAGCGACCACACATTCAAGGCGAACGCAAACTGGACGGGCAAGACCATTACCGAGATATACCGTCAGGCAAACTCGGGCGGAGTGCTGCTCTCCTCTATGGGCAACCCCGAGCCTTTCCCCGTGTACTGGGATAAGATCCTGCTGAACGCTTCGCAGGTAACTAACCCCTCTATCGACCCGCTGCGCGAGCCGATGGAAACAAAGACCTACCTCGGCAAAAAGCCCGGCAAGATCGAGCGCGATAAAAACGGCAAGCTGGTAAACAACATGGCGCCGCAGCTTGAGCTTGCTACGCCCGTAATGTTCTCGGCTATGTCTTACGGCTCTATCAGCTACAACGCTCACGAGTCGCTCGCACGCGCTGCGGAAGAGCTTGGCATTTACTACAACACGGGCGAGGGCGGTCTGCATCAGGATTTCTATAAGTACGGCCCGAACACGATAGTTCAGGTAGCTTCGGGACGTTTCGGTGTATCTAAGGATTACCTCAACGCGGGCGCTGCTATCGAGATCAAGATCGGTCAGGGCGCAAAGCCCGGCATCGGCGGACATCTGCCCGGCATTAAGGTCTCGGCTGATATATCTAAGACGAGAATGATACCTATAGGCTCTGACGCAATATCCCCCGCGCCTCACCACGATATTTACTCGATAGAGGATCTGCGCCAGCTCGTATACTCGCTGAAAGAAGCCTCTGACTACAAGAAGCCCGTTATCGTAAAGATAGCCGCCGTGCATAACGTAGCGGCGATAGCTTCGGGTATCGCGAGAAGCGGCGCGGACATCATCGCGATAGACGGCTACCGCGGAGGTACAGGCGCTGCGCCTACCCGTATCCGCGATAACGTCGGCATACCGATAGAGCTCGCGCTCGCAAGCGTAGACGCACGGCTGAGAGAAGAGGGCATACGCGATAACGTCGGCATAGTAGTCGGCGGTTCTATACGCTCCTCCGCAGACCTTGTAAAGGCTATCGCGCTGGGCGCAGACGCCTGCTACATAGCTACCGCCGCCTGCCTCGCTATGGGCTGCCACCTCTGCCGCACCTGTCAGACGGGCAAGTGCAACTGGGGCATAGCTACCCAGCGTCCCGAGCTTGTAAAGCGCCTAAACCCCGACATCGGCTACAAGCGCCTTGTAAATCTGGTTCACGCTTGGGATCACGAGATAAAGGAGATCATGGGCGGTATGGGTATAAACTCCATCGAATCGCTCAGAGGAAACCGCCTCATGCTCCGCGGTATCGGACTTTCTGACAGAGAGCTTTCGATACTCGGAATAAAGCACGCAGGTGAATAATGCGGAAAGTGAGGATGGTTTTGCTATGAAACGTATTTATGTAAATGAAAAATGGTGTCTGGGCTGTCACCTCTGCGAATACTACTGCGCCTATGCCAATTCGGGTAAGGACAACATGGTGAACGCCCTGAAAAACGTAAAGATAAACCCCCGTATACAGGTAGAGGAGGGCGAGGGCATAAACTTCGCCGTATCCTGCCGCCACTGTAAAGACCCGCTCTGCGTAAAAAGCTGCATAACAGGCGCTCTTACGATAGAAAACGGCGTCATCTCGTTCAACCACGATAAGTGCGTAGGCTGCTACACCTGCATACTCTCATGTCCATACGGCTGCATCATGCCCGACAGCGAAGGCCACGCGGTGCAGAAATGCGAGCTTTGCACAAAGAACGCCTGCGGCGAGCCTGCCTGCGTAAAGGGCTGCCCGAATCAGGCTATCGTATTTGAAGAAAGATAAGGGGGCGCAGATATAATGAGCAAAATAGTTATCATCGGAAACTCCGCCGCGGCTGTCGGCTGCGTTGAGGGAGTACGAAGCGTAGATAAAAATTCTGAGATAGTGCTTATCGCGAGCGAGAAGCACCACACATATTCGCGCCCGCTCATCTCTTACCTGCTTTATGGCAAGACTGACGAGCAGCGCATGAAGTACCGCCCCGATTCTTTTTACTCCGACAACATGGTAGATACCATGCTGGGCAAGACGGCGGTAAGCGTAGACCCTAAGGGCCATACCGTAAAGCTGGAGTCGGGCGAGGTGATCTCTTACGACAAGCTCATGGTGGCTACAGGCTCTTCGCCTTTCGTGCCGCCTATGAAGGGGCTGGATAAGGTAGAGAAAAAGTTCACATTCATGACTCTCGACGACGCGCATGCGCTTGACAAAGCTATCTCGGCAGAGAGCAGGGTGCTCGTTATCGGCGCGGGACTTATCGGTCTGAAATGCGTGGAGGGCATTGCCGATAAGGTGAAAGAGATAGCCGTAGTAGATATGGCAGACCGCATACTCCCCTCCGTACTCGACGCCGAGGGAGCGGAGCTTGTGCAGAAGTCCATTGAAAAGCACGGCGTGAAATTTTACCTCAACGACAGCGCGGCGGAGCTTGAGCCTAACAAGGCGAAGCTGAAGAGCGGCGCGGAGGTAGAGTTCGACGTGCTGGTAGTAGCCGTGGGCGTTCGTCCAAACATTGCGCTGCTGAAAGACGCGGGCGCTGAGTGCGGCAGAGCTATCAAGACTGATAATAAGTGCCAGACCAGCCTGAAAGACATCTACGCGGGCGGCGACTGCACTGAATCATACGATATAACCATCGGCGCTGAGCGCGTACTGGCGCTGCTGCCAAACGCCTATATGCAGGGCAACACCGCGGGCGTGAACATGGCAGGCGGCGAGCAGCTTTACGAAAACGCTATCCCCATGAACGCTATGGGTATGTTCGGCTACCATATGATAACAGCAGGTTCTTACGATGGCAACGTTTATACCGAAAAAGAGGGCGAGAATTACAAGAAGCTCTTCTATAAGGATAACCGCCTTATGGGCTACATCATGATAGGCGACATAAAGAGAGCGGGCATATACACCGCGCTCATCAAAAATCAGACCCCGCTCGACAGCATTGATTTCGAGCTTATCAAGCAGAAGCCGCAGCTTATGGCATTTTCGGCGGAAGACCGCCGCGAGAAGCTTGCGGAGAGCCATTGATGAAAAGCGTATGAGGAGGCATTGAGTTATCATGAAAATACAGGTAGATCTGATGCATTTCCAGACCCTCAATGAGCAGATAAAGGCTTGCGAGGACGACGTTATAACGCTGGAAAACTGCATAGGACAAAGATATATAGCAGCAGGCAGAAAACAGGGCAGCGTGGTGATAAACGGTACGCCGGGCAACGCGCTTGGCGCTTACCTCGACGGCTGCGATATAGTAGTAAACGGCAACGCGCAGGACGCCTGCGGCGACACCATGAATAAGGGCAGCATTACGATATACGGCTCGGCGGGCGACGCTACGGGATACGCTATGCGCGGCGGCACGATATACGTTCGCGGAAACTCGGGCTACCGCACGGGAATACATATGAAGAGCTATATGGAGCATATCCCCGCGCTGGTCATCGGCGGAAAAGCGGGCAGCTTCCTCGGCGAATATCAGGCGGGCGGCTACATTGTAGTGCTTGGCATGGGCTTTGAGGATACGCAGGTGGTAGGCAGATTTTGCGGCACCGGTATGCACGGCGGAAAGATATATCTGCGAACCGAAAACCTGCCCGGTGACCTTCCCGCGCAGGTAAAGGCTAAGGAAGCGGGCAAAGAAGACCTGGCCGAGATAAGCGGATATGTAAAGAACTTCTGCGAGAAGTTTGACAAAGATTATGACGACATAATGAACAGTAAATTCTTTGTTTTAACTCCGGACACAAAAAATCCATATAAACAGCTTTACACGCAGAACTGATGATAGTATAATAAAAAGTGGAGCAAGTTTGATAAAACAGCTTGCTCCACTTTTTGACAGGAGGATCATTGCATTATGAGATATACAGAACGCGAAGTGCTTCAATTCGTGGATGAAAACGACGTTAAGTTCGTAAAGCTCATGTTCTGCGACGTGTTCGGCAATCTGAAAGCCATATCGGTGCTTTCGAGCGAGCTGCCGAAGATATTCAAGCAGGGCTACGCTTTCGACGCTACGCAGATGGACGGCTTTATGGGCGTTTACGAAACAGATCTGGTGCTGCGCCCCGTGCTCGATACCCTTTCGCTGCTGCCTTGGCGGCCGCAGCAGGGCAGAGTTATGAGGCTGTTTTGCAGCATAGCCCGCGCCGATGGTTCGGAATTTGCGGGCGACGGCAGAGGCTACCTGCTGAAAGCCGTAGAGCGCGCGAAAAAGTCGGGCTTCGACTTCAAGGTCGGCACTTCCTGCGAATTTTATGTTTTTGAGCTGGACGATAAGGGTCTGCCGACGAGGATACCGCACGATAACGCAGGCTGCTGCGAAGCTGCGCCCGCCGACAGGGGCGAGAACCTGCGCCGCGACATCTGCATGACGCTCGAGCAGATGGAGATATACCCAGAAAGCTCGCGCCACGAAGCCGGCCCGGGACAAAACGAGATCGACTTTATCTCCTCAGCGCCGCTCTCCGCCGCCGATAATCTTGTTACGTTCAAGAACACGGTAAAATCAGTAGCGAACAGAAACGGTCTTTACGCTTCATTCATGCCGAAGCCGCTGCCCGATAAGTGCGGAAGCAGTTTGCAGATAATGCTCAGCTGTACCAAAAACGGCGAGAACGTCTTCGCTCAGCGCGAGGGCTGCCTTACCACCATCGCAGACAGAATGTTGGGCGGTCTGCTGCACAACCTGCCCGCCATGACGCTTTTTATGAACGGCGTAACAAATTCGTATGCGCGCATGGAAGCGATAGAGCCGCTGCGCCACGTAGCTTGGACGAAGTACAACCTAAACGTGCCCGTAAGGCTGAGGGGCGGCGAAAAGAACGGCTACCTTATGCTCATGACGCCCGATAATACCTGCAACCCCTATTTCGCTATAGGATTAGTCATAAACGCCTGCATGGACGGTATAGAGAACGCTATATCCGCGGGTGAACCCGTACTGCACGAAGCCGCGGCGGCTGACGGCGCAGGAGAATTCGGCATAATACCGAAAGATCTGCGCGAAGCGGTAAAGACAGCCGGCGAAAGCAAATTTATCAAAAAGACTTTGCCCGCAGAACTGGTGGAATACGTCGCGAAATGCAAGAACGCTATGAGCGACGAGTACGAAGCCGCGCAGGACAGGGAAATTTTTGAAACGGCAAGGTTTTTCTATACTCTGTGATTTTAATATGACTGATCTGCATTTGAGTACAAGGGGGTGCCTGAATGGACAGAGTATTGATAGTATCGGGAAGCGATAACGCTACCGCCGCCATTGCCGGACTGATAAGAGAAGCTTTTCCAAACTGCTCGCAGTCGGTGATAAGCAACGGCAGCGAGGCTAGGCGCGCCGCCGCCGAAAAGACCTACGACGCCGTGATAATAAACTGCCCGCTGAAAGACGAATTCGGCAACGAGCTTGCCGAGCACATAACCGCGACTACCAACGCCAGCTGCGTTATGATAGTGCGCGCAGAGAACTGCGAGCAGGTGAGCGAGCGAATGGAAGATCTGGGAGTTATAGTGATAGCAAAGCCGCTGAGCAAGCAGATCTTTTATCAGTCGCTGAAATTCATAAACGCCTCGCGCAAAAGGCTGCTGGGTCTGCAAAACGAGAACATAAAGCTGCATAAAAGGCTGGAGGAGATGCGCACGATAAACCGCGCAAAATTCGCGCTGATGCAGTACCTAAACTTCACGGAAACGCAGGCACACAGGTATCTGGAAAAGCAGGCTATGGATATGCGGTGCACAAAGCTTGAGGTAGCGCTTTCGGTGCTAAAGACTTATGAGCCGTGAGAAATGTGTATAAAATGTTAAAAAACGTTTCTGCAAATGTAAAAGTAGGAAAAAGCTCTTGAAAAAAAGGCGAAAAAAGTGTATAATGTATTTGTTCGCGGAGCACGCACAAGTAAGCGGGGTCAGCAGTGACTAACGGCTTGCGGAAAATGCGGCAGGAAAACGCCGCGGGCATATTTAATAAGATAATTACGGAGGGTGTTTTCAGATGTTAGTATCAGCAAAGGAAATGATGACCAAAGCAGTAGCAGGTCACTATGCAGTAGGACACTTCAACATAAACAATCTTGAGTGGACAAAGGCTATCCTGCTCACCGCAGAAGAGCTCAAGTCCCCTGTTATCCTTGGTGTTTCCGAGGGCGCAGGCAAGTATATGTGCGGCTACAAGACCATCGTAGGAATGGTAAACGGTATGCTCGGCGAGCTGGGTATCACAGTTCCTGTTGCACTTCATCTGGATCACGGCTCTTTCGAGGGCGCTAAGGCTTGCATCAACGCAGGCTTCTCGTCTGTAATGTTCGACGGTTCTCACTACTCTATCGAAGAGAACATCGAAAAGACCAAGGTGCTTGTAAACACCTGCGACGTACTGGGACTTTCCCTCGAAGCTGAGGTTGGCTCCATCGGCGGCGAAGAAGACGGCGTAGTAGGCATGGGCGAGTGCGCAGACCCCGACGAGTGCAAGATGATCGCAGACCTCGGCGTAGCAATGCTGGCTGCCGGCATCGGCAACATCCACGGTGTATATCCTGAAAACTGGCCGGGACTTTCTTTCGAGACTCTGGCTGCTGTAAAGGAAAAGGTTGGCGATATGCCTCTCGTACTGCACGGCGGTACAGGCATTCCTGATGACATGATAAAGAAGGCAATCTCGCTCGGCGTTGCTAAGATCAACGTAAATACTGAGTGCCAGCTCTCTTTCCAGGCTGCTACAAGACAGTACATCGAAGAAGGCAAGGACCTCAAGGGCAAGGGATTCGACCCCAGAAAGTTGCTTGCTCCCGGATACGAAGCTATCAAGGACAAGGTAAAGGAAAAGATGGAGCTCTTCGGTTCTGTCGGCAAGGCTTAATTAACAGACAATCAAATATGAGTGTATCCTAGCTTAACCACTCAGAAATAAAAACAAGGAGAGATAAATATGGAATCTATCAGCACTCGCAGGATCACGAAAGCGGGAGTAGTCGCGGCGATATATGTCGTGCTAACAGTATCACTTTCGGCGTTATCATATGGAGGCATACAGTTTCGCATAGCGGAAGCGCTAATGCTGCTGTGTTTATTCAGCAAGGATTACGTTGTATCGCTGACCATCGGCTGTTTTATCGCAAACATATTCAGCACGGTAGGCGCGGTTGACACGATAGTAGGCACTTCGGCGACGCTTATCGCGGGGTTATGTATTTATCTTTTGCGGAACAAGCTCAACTATTTCACGGCTTCGCTTTTCCCCGTCATTATAAACGGCGTGTTCGTAGGGCTGGAGCTTTGGATAGTGCTGAAGCTGCCGCTTGTACTCTCAATGGTGCAGGTCGCGGCGGGCGAGTTGGTCTGCGTGACTATTCTCGGCGGCATATTGCTGAAAGCGTTATCGAAAAACCGTGGATTCATGGCTATGATAACGAACGAGAAAGAGTCGATATAAATTTAGTGAACTAGGGCAGGCAATAGTTTGTCCGGTTATGGATCGCTCGGGTTTTCTTTGAAAATTCGGTGTTTTGAAAGAAAATTCGAGAGATTCTATTTGCTAACAACAGGCAGAGTTTTTTAAAGGCTCTGCCTTTTTTGTCGGCAGCTGCGTTAAAAAAATGTTCAATATATATTTACCAAACGTATTTATAATTTGTGCAAAAATGCTTGACAAGTGCATGTTGATGTGATATAATATATATGTTGATTTTTCAAGCAGGTATGGCGGAATCGGCAGACGCGCTAGCTTCAGGTGCTAGTGGGGGCAACCTCGTGGAAGTTCAAGTCTTCTTACCTGCACCATAAAAAGCTCGATTATATCGGGCTTTTTTCTTTTTATATAATAAATCCGATAGCAAGACCTGATGGATGAAAATTGATTTTTAACAGATCTTATCCCAAAGTTCATTGCTAGGTGCAGCTCGTCTGCTGTTTAATATGTTCATATAAGCAAGGAAGATCCGCAGGCAGTTCTGCGGATCTTCCTTGCATCTCTATGCACTTTCTAATTCGTCCATCGGATCTATAAATACGCTGACCGTGTCATTGAACTCTCCGTTCATCTCAAATTTTATGTCGAGGCTTTTATCTTCATTTTGATGAATAAGAATTCGTTTGACAAGCATTCGCAAATTAACATCGGATATTGAACCTTCGGACAAGATCTCATCAATAATCTGAGTTGTATTATTAAGGTGTTCTTTCCTCTGCTTGCAGATTTTGTCATACTCTCTTAAATCTGATATCTTTTTATCAAGTTTAGCTATTTCATCCTCACGTTTGGTGATCATATTGTTGAAAACTTGCGTGTGTTCACGATCGTTTATTCGTTCGATTATTAAGTCCTCAATTTGCTGTCGGAGTGATAAAATCCTATCATTGAGCTGCTGTATCTGACGTTCATACAGCGGCTTTTTCTTTGACCAGTCTTTTATGATCTTATTGTATCTTTCACCTTCAGCAAGAATAATATCACGCAGTCTAAGTATTTCATCTTCGACCAGTTCATAAAGTTGATTTTCACGGACTGTATGCGGAGTGCAGTATTGTTTACCGTAGCGATGATTGCTGTTGCAAGTGTATTCAACGTATTCTTTCCCTCGCCATTTTCGTCGGCGGGCTATGAACCCAGCTCCGCAGTCGGAGCATTTTATCAAGCCAGAGTAGCGGTGCAATTTCCGACCATTTTGCGAACGTGGATTGATCTGCGAACGCTCTTTCAGCAAGAACTGAGCTTGTTTCCAAGTTGGTTCATCAATGATCGGTTCACAAAAATTCTCGTGACGGTACTGCTCTTCAGACGGAATAAAAGACTTTGTCTTGTAGATTTTACTTGTCACAGTTTTGTGATTGACCATCGTTCCGATGTACAGCTCATTCGTAAGTATCCGCCTTACTGAAGTCTGAACCCACAGATATTTTTTTGAAATGTCCGGTTTCCAATCTGCAAGCTTACGTCTTTGATAATATTCAGGAGACTTTATTCCACGCTCGTTCATCGTCCTTGCGATAGTTGTCAAGCCGTAACCGTCAACGTATAGCTTGAATACTTCCTGTACTATCCAAGCTGTTTCATCGTCTACCAGAACAGTATTTGTGTTTCGATCACGCTTGTAACCGAGGGGTAAGGACTCTATCAGACCTTTGTTTTTCTGCTTTTGGCGAACTCCTGCTTTAACTTTCTTGCTGATATCCTTAGCATAAAAATCGTTGAAGATCTGCTTGAACCCAATCAGCAAATCGTCGTTTTCATTGAATGAATCTATTCCCTCAGTCACAGAAATTACCTTAACATTATTCTGTCGCAAGTGATCAATGAAGAGTTCAGTCTGCGTTCTGTGTCGTCCTAATCTAGATAGATCCTTGACCAGAACAACATCGATCTTACCTTCATCAACAGCAATTTCAAGTTTGCCTAAGCCTTTTCTGTCGAACGTCATTCCCGAAACGTTGTCATCAAAACTTTCACCAACTAATTCGTAACCATTCTGCCCAGCGTAATCAACTAAAATCTGCCGCTGATTTTGCAAGCTGTTCATTTCCTCATCTTCGTCACGAGATAATCTGTAGTATAGCCAAGCTCTCATTTTATCGACCTCCTTTAAATTCGGCAGGCACGCTGTGGTGTGTCTGCGTTACAACAGACACTACCACAAGCCTCCCTTAAAGTCCAGCGATCACGCCGTTTTATCAATAAATTCTACCTTATCAATAAAATCATCATTCGAGCGTTTGGACATACTATCCGAATTTAAATAGTCGTTGATCATAGCTTCCATAAACGTGTCAAAGGATTTTTTATCGCCGTTGTATATGATCGTGACGGAATTGATTCTGGGGATTTCTCTTTGTCTTGGCATTGGGTTATCGCCCTCCTTACTGTCTTTTCAGTTTCTTTTTCTCTGATTTTTAAACTGATCATTTTTAATCATTCCTTTCCTGATATTTTGTCTGACATCATCAGCAACGCCCGAAATTATGCCGATTTTACGTGATTTTCAGTACTTACGACCCCTGAATCATTCAAAACTCAAACTTATGACCCCATAAAAATTATGCACAATCATTTTGCTGAAACTGCGTATTTTCGGCACTTTTGCGGCGAGCTTTGCTCGTTCGCTGTGAGTGTTTCGGGGGCTGTGACCCCGAAACTTTAACTTGCAATGAAATATTTCACTTTCTTCGTTATACGGCAAATCGTGGATTTGTGCATAACTGACATATCCGGTTTCGACGTGCTTTCAAACTGATTTCAGAATTCTTCGGTTATCTACTCGTACACCGCTCACAAATCGGCGTGTGTTGCCCTCTGATGCCCCGAGTGGTATGTTTACCCTACCGCAAGTGAGGAGGGCACAAATCGCCCCACATTCGCTAACTCTTAAATGGCGGAACTTCAATGCCTTGGCTTGCAAGTTTGCTTCTGATTTTTCTTGCGGATTCATTCAGAATTTCATCAAGCGTTGTCCACCTTACTTCACATATCTTTTCACCTTGGACAGGGTCAGTAGAATTACAAACAGGGACAGTAGCTTTGCGCACAGGGTCAGCAGAATTTTTATCTTTTTGATTTTCGTCATCACGCTCAAACAACGTATTTAAAGGCTTTTCGGAACCTTCCGAACTCATTTCAGTGACAGCAGGGTCAGTATATTTAACAGCTTCGGGCATAAGGCTTTTACCGTCACCGGTGTCACTTTTCAAATCGTATTTCAGAATAATTACTCGCTGACCGTTGCTGCGTCTGGATTTAAAAGTCACACCGTAACTCTGCAATTCATAAGCGTATTTCATAAGTTCTTTTTTGATATGGTTTGCGAAAATTTCTTTGCAAAGTATTTTGCTTAGCATGATTGCAAGCTCCGTTGCAGAGCCTGTAAAATAATTGCGTTCCAACATGAAATCATGAACAGCGAAAGAGAAAAAGTCCGCTTCTTTAGCCGTCGCTTCGTCAACAACTTTCCACCGACTGTTTTCAAACACAAGATTTATTTCTTGGTTTTCAATATCACGTCCTACGCAGTAAAGTTTTGCATTGCGACTGCCACGCTTGTTTTCAATAAGCACCAAACTTCCGTCAACACAACCGCTGATTCCTGTACTTCCCGAGATCATATTGAACGGGTCGATATCTTTGCATTTTCTAGTGTGATGTACAACTATTATTGCGATTTCAAGTTTGTCAGCAAGTGCTTTCAGCACAGACAGCTCTTTGTAATCTGAACCATAGCTTGAATCAGTATCGCTGCGAACCATTTGCAGAGTGTCAATGAACACAATTTTTAGACCGCAATGTTCAATTTTAAAACTTTCGATTTGTTCTTTAAGTCCGTTGCCGATAGATTTAGACATAACAGAGAAGTACAAATTTTCAGTTGGCACATCAGTTATTTCATACAAGCGATTTTGAATTCTCACATAGCTATCTTCCAGACACAAATACAATGCCGTGCCCTGCAATGTTTTCTGACCTAAAACACTTTCTCCTTTCGCTATTGACAGGCACATATCCAGTGCCAGCCAAGACTTTCCGACCTTTGGTGCTCCTGCTAAGATATACAGACCTTGTGCGATAAGCCCGTCGATGACGAACTCTATCGGCTTGTACACCGCTGTCATTATTTCTTCGCAGGATTTTGAGTTAAATTGTTTCAAGTTATCAGTCCTCCTATTCTGTTTTCAAGTTTCTGTTATTGTCACTGAACATAGCGAAATTTATATTCAAAACAAAAAGCTCGCAAAGACTTTTAAAATCTTTACGAGCTTATATTATTCTCCATTCTTATGGTATCGCATTTTAATACGTTTGTCAATAGTCATGGTCCATTTTCATTGTTTTGCACAGGAGATTTGATTTTGACACGGGGGTAATATGTGCGCTTTCGCCGTCGTACTATGAGAGGGAGGGAGTGGAAGATTAGGGGGTTCGGGGTTCGCCCCGACAAGCCGCAATCGGTGGTCTGCCCCTTGTGGGTGGACTGTCGTTTGCGATGCTTGCTAAGTCTGAGGACTTAACTTTTCCGAGTCTTCCAAATGTGATTTTTCCTCATTTTGTCAATGTGCTTTTTGATATTATCTGCAAAGGAAAAGATGTGCTGTAATGTCCTCGCACAACGCTCACAAATCGCTTGTGTGGGGTTTTGGTTTGCTCTTGCTAAACTTACCCGACTGAAAATTCAAGCCCACAAATCGCCTTACGTTTGCTGATTTCTACCGTCACCCCGAACCGCTGTTTTCAGCACCCAAAAAGTTACCGTCACCCGCATTAAACATCGTATCTGCGAGAGTTCCGGCACTTCGGGTGCCGGTAAGGTCAGTAACTTCACTGCACAGTAAACTACCGTCACTACTGTCACGCTTAAAGTGTTAATGATTTCTTCTCAGAAATTTGAGTTGAATATTTTCAAGTTATCAAACCTACTATTCATTTTTCAAGATTCTATTAATGTTTCACCATTTGACTAAGGCAAAATATATCCAAAAAAAAGCCCGTACATATTTCGGTTTCACAATTCTACAAGTGGATACAACTATCCCGTTGCTTAAAATCATGCCTGAAAATATGTACGAGCTTAAAGCTCTAAGTTATTTCAATATGTTTATGTATGTGATAGGCACATTATTTAATTGTCTTTTTATGTTGAACGTTGTCGTTCTGTAATTAGTGTAACATAAATTGAAATTCTTGTCAATGGGTATGCAAAACTTTGTTTATCCTTGTGTATTTGACATTCTTTTAAGAATGTTAGTTTGTAATTCTTGTTGTGGCAGTGTTTCACCCTCTTGTGCGAAAACGTAATCGTGGTTAATTAAATTTTGATGTAATATCTTTTGAAAACCACTTGATTTTTCAGATAAAATATAGTATACTTTTATTAAACGATTTAGAAAAGCAAGGTGCATAGTTATGTCTCGAAAGGATAATTCCACTAACAAAATCAGAATAGTAAAATTCATTTTGAAGAAAATTGAAACCTCAAAACCCGAAATTGCTGCCGAGTTGGGGCTTAGTATGCCAACTGTTTTGCAAAACGTCAAAGAACTGGTACAGTCGGGTCTTGTAATTGAAGCAGGAAAATACGAATCCACCGGAGGACGCAAGGCAAGTGTTTTGTCAATAGTGGGAAATAATAAGCACTCGGTAGGTATAGATATTACCGCTAATCATATCAGCTATGTATTGATAGATTTATGCGGCTGCATTATTGCCAAAAAACGTTTGAAATCGACATTTAAAAATGATCCGGCTTACTACGAGAGTGTTGCCGATAATCTTGAAAAATTTTTAAGTGAAAACAAATCAGACAGGACAAAAATCCTTGGAGTCGGCGTTTCTTTTCCCGGAATCATAGATAAACAAAATGAAACTCTTGTGCGTTCTCACGTTTTAAAGCAGGATCATCTGAGCCTGAGATCCTTGAGTCAGCTTATCCCATATCCGACAGCGTATGAGAACGACGCCAACAGCGCATTGATTGCGGAAATGAAATATATAGATACGGATATGATATATCTTTCATTAAGTAACAGCGTTGGCGGAGCTGTTTATACGGACGGCAAAATTTACGAAGGCAATCACCGAAGAAGCGCCGAATTCGGACATATGATAATCGAAACAAACGGAAAGCAATGCTATTGTGGAAAAAAAGGCTGTGCCGATGCATACTGTTCAGCTGAAGTTCTTCTTCGGTATGCAAATTCGCTGGAAGATTTCTTTATGAAATTAGAAAGCGAGGATAAAACTATACAAAAGGTATGGGACGAATATCTAGACCAGCTAGCTGTACTCATTACAAATCTCAGAATGGCGTTTGACTGCGATATAATGCTTGGCGGATATGTCGGAGGGTATCTCAAACAACATATGCCTCAGCTTAGTAAAAAGGCGTCCGCATATAATATGTTTGAAAACGACACTTTGTATATTAAAAACTGTACCTATGAGAAAGAAGCTTCCGCGGTCGGAGCGGCAATGCACTTTATTGACAGTTATTTCGATACATTGAATTGAAACTACACCGTATAAATACTGCATTGGTAATTATACGGTGTCTTTTTGTGCATTATGCATAAAAATATAATGACTTGTTGTAAAAAAGAGAGAATAATATTTTTTTGAAACAAAACGCTTGACAATTTGTATTGTATCGGATATACTATAAACAGTTAGATAAAACGTTTTATAAAAGTAAATATGAAACGTGACAACCATATTGATATTTTTAAGGAGAGATTATTATGTTACAGCAGGTCATGACAAATCCTAAGGAGATCACATTCAGAGAAATTCCCGTACCGGAGATCACAGCGGATCAGGTGCTGGTGAAGATCATGAAAATCGGAGTGTGCGGTTCGGACATTCATGTATATCACGGAAAGCATCCGTTTACGTCTTATCCTGTAACGCAGGGACATGAGGTTTCGGGTGAGATCGTAAAGCTTGGAGAAAACGTAAAGAATTTTACTGTTGGTCAGAAGATCACTATTCAGCCGCAGGTAGTATGCGGAAAGTGCTATCCCTGCCGTCACGGCAAGTACAATCTTTGCGAAGAACTGAAGGTCATGGGTTTTCAGACAACGGGAACAGCTTCCGAATTTTTCGCCGTAGACGCCGCCAAGGTAACGGCGCTTCCCGAAGAAATGTCCTATGACGAGGGCGCAATGATCGAACCGTTGGCGGTTGCAGTTCACGCTGTCAAGCGTGCAGGCGATGTCAAGGGTATGAAAATTGCAGTTCTGGGCGCTGGTCCAATTGGAATTCTTGTAGCTCAGACCGCTAAAGGTCTTGGTGCAGAAAGCGTAATGATAACTGATGTAAGCGACATCAGACTTGAAAAAGCTAAAGAGTGCGGCGTAGATTTCTGTATCAATACTAAAGATAAGGATTTCGGCGAGGCAATGCTTGAAAACTTCGGACCTGACAAGGCAGACGTAATTTACGATTGTGCAGGAAACAACATTACTATGGGACAGGCTATAAAGTACGCAAGAAAAGGCAGCACCATAATTCTTGTGGCGGTATTTGCAGGTATGGCAGAGATCGACCTTGCAGTACTTAACGACCATGAGCTTGATCTCAACACCTCGATGATGTACAGAAACGAGGATTATGTTGATGCAATACGTCTTGTCAACGAAGGAAAGGTTGCATTAAAGCCGCTTATCTCAAAGCATTTTGCATTTAAAGACTACAAAGCGGCATATGAGTACATTGACGCTAACAGAGAAACTACAATGAAGGTTATTATAAACGTACAGGAATAGCAAAAAAGCGAGGGGTAGGAAATGAAAGATAACGATACAAATATCAAAATACCGTTTATCAGCAAATTCGCTTATGGCATGGGAGATGTGGGATGTAATTTCAGCTGGATGTTCGTCGGTAATTTTCTTATGATTTTTTATACCGACGTATTCGGAATAAGCATGAGTGCCGTTGCCGCACTTATGCTGTTCTCAAGATTCTGGGACGCAATAAACGACCCGATAGTAGGTGGTCTGACCGATCGGACCCAAAGCCGCTGGGGAAGATATCGTCCATGGCTGCTGATAGCCGCTCCTCTGACTGCGGTAGTGCTTATGATCTCGTTTTGGGCGCATCCGGATTGGAGCAACACTGCCAAGATCGTATACATGACAATAACCTACTGTATATTGGTATTGGGATATACCTGCGTAAACATTCCATATGGAACTCTTTGCGGCGCTATGACGCAGAACATTGAAGAACGTGCAAAAATAAACACCTTCCGTTCGGTAAGTGCAATGATTGCTATCGGCGTTATCAATATCATCACACTGCCGCTTATCTCAAAGCTCGGAGCAGGAAGCAGCAAGCGCGGTTATCTGCTGGTAGCCGTTCTTTACGGAATAATATTTGCAGCTTGTCATATATTCTGCTTTGCCAAAACCAAAGAGGCTGTTACAATTCCCGAAAAAAAGAAGATCCCTTTGACGCTGCAGATAAAGACCGTTATTCAGAATAAGCCATATCTTCTGGCATTACTGGGACAGTTCCTGTTTGGTGTAACTCTCTACGGAAGAAATGCGGACGCTTTGTATTATTTTAAATACGTTGAGGGCAGCGAATCGCTGTTTACAACATACTCAATGGCTATTATCGTTCCGTCCATTATCGGCGCCGGTCTGTTCCCGATCATCTTTAAGTGGACAGGCAATAAGGGAAGAGCAGCATCTATACTTGCTCTTGGAACAGGCGTATGTATGCTTTCTCTTTACTTTTTCAGTCCGGTCAAAACTCCTGCAATGTTCTATATCTGTTCTGGTCTGACACAGTTTTTCTTCGCAGGCTTTAACACAGCTATTTATGCAATTATTCCCGACTGCGTAGAATACGGCGAATGGAAAACGGGGATAAGAAACGACGGCTTTCAATATGCGTTTATTTCACTTGGAAACAAAATAGGCATGGCTATCGGAACATCAGTACTAGCAGCGACTCTGGGTGCGGCAGGATTTAAGGCTAACATAGAACAGAACAGCACAGTACTCTCTATAATGAAACACAGCTTTTCCACTATTCCGGGAATACTTTGGATCATAACGGCTGTTGCTCTGTTTTTCTATCGTTTGAATAAAAAATCTTACAATAAGATAGTAGCTGAGATCAAGGAAAGGAGCAAAAACAATGTTTGATGTAACCGCTTTGGGTGAAATGCTGATTGATTTTACAATGCAGGGCAGGAATGAGCAGGGACAAAGAATATTTGCTCAGAATGCAGGCGGTGCGCCTGCAAATGTTGCAGCCGCTATTGCAAAGCTCGGTGCAAAAACAGCTTTTATCGGAAAGGCCGGAAACGATATGCATGGCAGATTCCTGAAAGAAACTCTTGAATCCTGTGGTATTGACAACAGTGGATTTACTCTTAGCAGCGAGTATTTTACGACCCTTGCATTTGTAGATGTAAAGCCTGACGGTGAGCGTGAATTTTCATTTGCAAGAAATCACGGTGCAGATAAAATGCTTTCTGAAAAAGACATTCCGCTTGAACTAATATCAAGCAGCCGTGTTCTCCATATCGGATCAATTTCCTTAACAGATGAACCATGCAGATCCGCAACTCTTTATGCAATTAAATATGCCAAGGAAAACGGAGTTATCGTTTCCTACGATCCAAATTACAGGGCTTCGCTTTGGAACAGCGAAAGCGAGGCAGTAAAACAGATGAGAAGTATGGTATCATATGCCGATGTGATGAAAATTTCTGAAGAGGAAACCGTTCTGCTTACGGGTGAGAGCGACTACGAAAAAGCGGCTGATATACTGCTTGAACAAGGCGTTAAGCTTGCAGCGATCACTCTTGGAAAAAACGGAGCGTATGTTAAAAACAAGAATGGCGGAAAAATAGTCAAGGGATTTAAGAATAAAGCTCTTGACGCAACGGGTGCAGGCGACGCTTTCTGGGGAGGATTCCTTTTCTGTTTAGCAAAAAGCGGAAAATCTCCCGAAAGGGTAACGCTTGAGGACGCAGTATATTTTGCTGACTTTGGCAACGCTGTTGCAAGCGTTTGTGTAGAAAAATATGGAGCAATTCCTGCTATGCCGACTATGGAGCAGGTAAAAAATAAAATGAAAGAAGAAAGGCAGGTATAAAAAATGACGCTATCTGAAAATTTCAGAGGACTTCAGCATATCGGAATTCCCACCAATGATATTGAACAGACTATCTCTTTTTACAGCAAATTAGGATTTGAGATTGCACTCAGAACTGTAAATCAGGACGCCGTAGAGCAGGTCGCTTTTTTAAAGCTGGGGAATCTGATGATAGAAACTTATGAAAATAATGCGGCGGCATTATGCATAGGAGCAATAAATCACATAGCGATAGATGTAAACTCAATTGATGAAGCATTTGACTTTATAAATGAGAATGGTCTTAACAATACATCAGATGTTATTCATTTTCTGCCGTTTTGGAAAAACGGAGTAAAGTTTTTTACTATTGAAGGACCTAATCTTGAAAGAATAGAATTCAGTCAATATTTATAGCCGTATGGTTGCTTTTATATATGAAAGCTAGTTCATTCTCTTGAATTTATAAGCAATTGGCATTTTGCTTTGAAAACGCATAACAAGCCGACAGGTAAACTCCTATCGGCTTGTTATTGTCATATCTCCACATCGTTAATAATAAACGTAGTAATGGAATTACTTTTAAGCTCTGCGACAAAACCCGTTTCATAAGCAAAGATATACATATTCCTGCTTTTCCTCATTCCAATAAAGCCAACCGGGTACGGCGGAATCGGTGCGGGTAATGTGATCATGTTCAGGATCGTCTCCTGCCGTAGCCTGCCATGCTAAGCAGACTAAAGCAAATCGCACCGGTGATAAGTATTCTCCAATGAATACTTATCATTTTTATCATCCTTTCATTATCCGAGAGCGGGCTCTCCGCAAAGCGTTATTTCTTCCGACGACCTGCCTTCCGTTTCAAATATGATTATCTCATTTTTGCCCATTTTCAAAAGCGGCGCAGGGAGGTAAAGCCTTTTCTGAGGACCGATATCCCAAAATCGCCCGAGATTGAAACCATTTACAAATGCAACTCCTTTGCCGAAACCTTCGGTATCAAGAAACGTGTCGGCAAGGACTGAAATATCAAACTCAAAGCGATAAAACGCAGGCACACCTGCGGTGGAGCCTGCCGAAAAGTCAAGCTTTTCGAGCTGTTCGGCGTCAAGCGGAAGAGGATACATCTCAAAGCCAAAATGACGGTGGTCGTTGATCTTGACGCCGCCTATGATACCCTTGCGCTGGCTTTCAAGTCCGGTGCCGAAATTCTCTCTGCCTATGTTTTCGGTCAGCAGGTCGAGAGTTCCGCCTGCGCTTTTTTCGGTCATTTCAAACTGTTCGCTTATGTTTTCAGCGAAAGCGGTAAAGGCGTATCTGCCGTTTCTGTAGCCTAGTATCCTGTCCGAAGAATTTTCCGTTCTTACGTTTTCGACCGTTTCATCCTCTCGGATATTTAGCCTGTACAGCACATAGCCGTAATAGCAGTCAAGCTCCTCAAAGCTCAGCGGATAAACCGATTTTTTCGGAGCGGATATCCTATCAAGCACGCTGAAAAGATCGGTTTTTGCCGTGCATTTAATCTTGCCGTAAGCTTTTCGCATGATTTCTGCGGAAAGCGGTATCTCATCAAAACTTCTGTATTTTGAAATGACCTTTTTGCAGAACGCATATTTTTCGGTAAGCCTGCCGTCCTCCGTAAGAGGAGAGTCGTAGTCGTAAGAGGTGACGTCAGCGGTCTTGTTTCCACCGTTTCTGCCAGCCATAAAGCCGAAATTCGTTCCTCCCTCAAACATATAAAGGTTTACGCTTCCGCGTTTGAGCAGCTCGTCAAGCTCTTGCGCCGCCTTTTCGGGAGAGGTGGTGTGGTGCTCCTCGCCCCATGCGTCGAACCAGCCGTTCCAGAACTCCATGCACATCAGCGGCTTGTCACCGCTGATGAAACGTCTCATTTCTCCGAACTGCCACTGGGCGCCAGAGCCGAAATTTCCGGTGGCAAGCGCGCCGCCTACCATACCTGATTTGAATATTTGCTCGCTCCAAGGTCCGTCTGAGGTAACAAATGGTACAGTTATGCCGAGTTCACGCATCGTGTCGCGCAGAAATTCCAGATATGCGGTATCGTTTCCATAATAGCCGTATTCGTTTTCTATCTGCATGAGTATGATCTTTCCCCCGTTATCTATCTGGTAAGGCGCAAGCTTTGGCATTAGCACGCTGTAGTAGTCCTTGACAGCTTTGAGGTACGGCTCGTAAGAGCAGCGCAGACGCATTTTAGGATCTTTAAGCAGCCATGCGGGAAGTCCTCCAAACTCCCATTCGGCGCAGATATACGGCGAGGGTCTTATTATAATGTACAATCCAAGCTCCTGAGCCGTTTCGATAAATCTGCAAACATCGTGCATACCCTCCCAATGATATTCGCCCTTTGCAGGCTCGTGAAAATTCCATGGGATATAGGTCTCGACGGTATTGCAGCCGATATTTACAAGCTTTTTGAGCCTGTCGCGCCAATATTCGGGAACTGTCCTGAAATAATGCACCGCTCCCGAAATTATTTGAAATTCTTTTCCGTCAAGATAAAATTTGTCTTTGATCTCAAACATAAAAACTCCCCTTTTTATATGCGACGTCACTGTATATTCAAGTTTTGTGCCTTTACAAATGCTGCCTCCGTTTTTGACAGCATTGACACACTGAGAGTCTCGCTTGTACAAACGGCTAAAGCTTTTTTGTAACGTCATAGAACCATATCTTTTACGATAAACCATGTTTCTTTCAGTTTAACACATTAATCGGAATATAACAATATAAGACTTGCCAAAAACTATATAAAACTTGTTTTTTGTTGACAGAATATTTTAAATAATGTATTATAAATATATAATATTTGGGAGGATATAAAGCTTATGAGCTGTGTTGAACACTTTGGTTATTATGACGGCATGGAGGATTTTCCCGAGCACCGTCATACTTCATGCGAATTGCTGTATCTGCATGAGGGCGAAACTTCTATAATATGCGGTGAAAAGGAATTTGAGATCAAAAGCGGTATGCTGTATATTATTCCAAGCTGTGTTGCGCATCGAACGATGATAAAAAGTCGAGACGTTTACCGCCGCACTTTGATTTTTCTCAATCCATGGACATACAGCCGTTCATACTACTCTGAGCCGATCTATAATCTGCTTATGGGATTTTCAGTAAATGAACCCATTGCAGTTTTAGATGATTTCGGTTGTGTTGATTTGCTTGATAAAATAAGAAGAGAGCTGTCGGCGGACAATCTGCTTTCGGAAGATATAATAGTTTCCGCCGTGACCGAAATTCTTGCGGGAATAATCAGAAAAGCAAATTACATAAAAAACCGCAGTCAATCGCCCGGAAAGCTTGTATACGACGTACAGCGATACATTCAGGAGAACTGCGGATCTCAGATCATGATATCAGACATTGCCGACAGATTCTATATCAGCAAATATTATCTGACACACATTTTCAAGGAACAGACGGGAATGTCTCCGAGAAAATTTCTGACGTGCACACGTCTTTCAAAGGTCTATAATCTTTTGCACGAGCCGGATTTGAAAATCTCGGATATTTCTGATATCTGCGGCTTTACTTCACCCAGCGATATGACGAGAAAATTTCGTGAGCAATATGGTATAACGCCAATGCAGTTCCGGCGTGAACTAAATATAAAAGCAAGAAAACGATAAAATGAAGCAAATTCTATATAGTTTTTCTCTTTGATAATTGGATAATTGATAAATGTTATACTTAGGTAAACAAATATTTTTAAGGAGGAAACTATTATGAAGATCATGAAAATATCTGCGGTTATCTGTGCGTTAACAGCAGCAACTGCAATGACGATTTCCGCAAGTGCGGTAAAGGATCTGACACCTATCGATACAGCTCACAAATTTGATTTGGGTTCCGACGACGTCGGAGGTTCAGGTGTTGAGCCGGATGGATCGGAATCAGGACAGAACTGGATAAAAGTTGTTCAATCAAGCAATCCGGGTCTCAAGCTTTTTGACGACGCATCTACAACGTGGTGCGGTACAGATGCATTCAGCGAAATTTCAGAATACACTATTACCGGTGATGGAGAATACACGCTGGTCTGCAATCTTGAGGCTATGACCTCTGCACAGGGCAAGGAAGGAATTTCACATTTACAGACTTGTGAAATGGTGATCGGTAATGTTGCTACTGGTGATACAACACAGATTAAAGTAAAGAGCGCAAGGATTTACGTTGATGGCGAAACACCGGAAGAAACTGTTATACCGAGCAGCAACGATGAAAGTCAGTCCGAGGAAAACAGCTCAGCTGAAGACGATACATCAGAGGACAGCTCAGATACAGACAACACATCGGAAAGCAGTGTTTCATCGTCTGAAGCGGATTCGAAGACGGACTCATCAGACGCAGGTACTTCAAACACGTCTAAGAGCGAAACATCTAATGGAGGTACGGCGGCAAAGAACACTTCAAACATTGCTGCAACATCTACAGCGTCTGACAATACAAACGCTGATACCGGTGCGGCGGCAGGTATAGCGTTGGCGGGTGTTGCTCTTGCAAGTGCAGCTGTCGTAGTTTCCAAAAGAAAATAATCTCTAGGTTTCATTTAATCATTTAAATCAACCAGTTAATGGCATTTGTTTACCATTGACTGCTTTTTTTGAGATTGATTAATTAATTCACTGTCATTACCCTACCCTCAGGTGCTAGTGGGGGTAACCTCGTGGAAGTTCAAGTCTTCTTACCTGCACCATATTGGTGAGACTAAATGGATGCTCACCCTTAAAAGCCCGTATTATCGCGGCACAAATAGGGAACGACCCTAAACTTATGTATCACGGAGAGTCATCTGATTTATTCAGACTAATGCTCTCCGTTTTCTTTTTGTCTACTTTACAATTCCGATATGAGTAAAGTAAATATCGATTTCCTGCGTGATACTGCCGTTATCGTCTTTCAGCTTTTCGTGAACCTCGATGCGCGATACAAACGTGTGTAAGATTTCCTGAGTTAATTCTGTAATATCTGTGTACTTTTTAGCAAGCGCAGCAAATCTTGCGGTGTTAGCCGTCTGGGATTGAAGCTCCTGCATCGTATGCTTCAAGTCTGATATTTCCGCTTTAAGCTGATTCTGCTCATCAGTGTATCCCTGCGACAGCATTCTGAACTGATCATCATCAATCGTACCAAGAACGTGATCTTCGTACAGCTTTCTGAAAATTATTCCGACCTCGGCAAGCCTTTTCTCGCTCTTTTTCAGTTTTTTGTTAGCTTCGGACAGCTCTTTTTTAGCAGCAGTATTTGACTCCCGACTGATATACTCAGCAAAATCATCTGTACGTTCTCTCGCAAACGCAGTCACATTCCGTATTTCATGCAGTACGATTTCCTTGAGATGACTTTCCTTAATACCGTGCATGGTACATTGTTCCCGACTATTTTTTCGATACGAAGAACAGATAAATTTCCAGTTTTCAGACTTCTCTCTTGCGTGTCTGTGAAAATATAACTTCTGTTTGCAGTCCGCACAGAAGACTATTCCGGCAAAAATACTTTTCTCTCCGCTCCTTGTGAACCTACGCTTGCTCTGCCTGAGTCGCTGAACTATCTCCCATATATTAATGTCGATTATCGGCTCATGAGTATTTTCAATCAGCTTGTGCTCGCTTTTGGGCAGCTTTAATTTCCGATGGTCTTTGTATGACGCTCTGCCGAACCTGAAATTACAAGTGTGTCCGAGATAGCTGACGTCCTCCAAAATATTTGCAACTGCGGTCGGATTCCAGCGGTAGGGATAGCTTGTATCAAAGTTAGAAATAACATTTCCCGTTTGACTGTACTCGTACATCGCAGGAGTGTATATCTGTTCTTCCTCAAGCCTGTGCGCGATCTGAGCCGGACCCAAGCCATCAGCGCATAGTTGAAAAATATATTTTACGACCAGCGCTGTTTCGGGATTGGGCAGAATTTTGTTGTGATCCTCCTGAGATTTCATGTAACCGTAAGGCGGACGTGAAGCGACTCTCTGCCCTCTTTCGGATTTTATTACACAGCTTGCCTTAATTTTTCTGCTTGTATCCTTGACGTGGAATTCGTTAAAAATGTTGTAGAATGCCGCCATATCGACAGCGGAGGAATCCGGATTATCGGAATCAATATTGTTATTGATCGCAATATAGCGGACATTTCTGCGCGGAAAATATTCCTCTGTGTATAATACTACGTGCAGATGATTTCGACCAAGCCTTGAGAGATCCTTTGTAATTATTGTGCCGATCCTGCCGTTGTCCACATCGTCTATCATGCGTTTGAATGCAGGACGTTCGAAATCTACTCCCGTGTACCCGTCGTCAATGTAGAACGCGGTGTTGTAAAATCCATGTTCATCGGCATATTTTTGAAGTATATCTTTCTGATTTGAAATGCTGTTGCTTTCTCCCGCAAGCTCATCCTCGTGACTGAGCCTGCAATACAAAGCCGTTATCTTATTCGTGTCTGACATTATTAACCTCTCTTTCCGTCCATTATGCGGACTCTGTCAAACCGATTGAGATTACAGATAGTATATCACAATCGATTCTGAAAGTCCAGCGATAATCTATAAATTTATGATAATTTTTCAGCGGCGGATCTCAGCAAATATTTCAGCTTGTCCTCAGCTGTGGATTTTGAGGTCATATCAAACACCGAGTTGATGTTGTAAACAATTCCGTCAATGATCTCGGAACGACTTTTGATATACTTATCCTCAGTTTGCGTTATGCTGCCGGAGCAACAGCTTTCGTTTCTTTCTATAATATTTGTGTCCATATACCTCCTGCTCTCCGATATATATCGGAACAAATGTTGAGAAAATTCGTGTAAACAAATCAGTTCAGTCCTTTCGTTTTAAATTTTTTGTGCGAATTTGATACGCACCGATTTTACAATTCGTTATCATCAACCTCATAGGCGTTAACGATAACATCACCTTCGCCATATTCGCAAGAATTTTCAGCTATATTTTGTTCGGCAAATTCACGGTTGTTTCTTGCAATCAAATCGTCAAGGTTAACTTTACCCCTTGTCCTGCGAACGTTACGCACCGCCTCCTTGCGATACTCCGCTATAACTTTCGGAGGAATATCAGCCAGCTCCGACAGTATCATAATCACAATTTCTAGCTCAACTGCGTATCTGAACAAGCCTTTTGAGATTTTAGTTATCCCTGCCTCGCTACCTTTCACGATTTCATCTGCAAGATTTTTTGCGATGATATTCTTCTGCCTGCCGACTTCAATTGAGGAAACATACTCCCTTATCGCCTTGGCTATAAATTCTGAACGTGAGTGCGAAGTTTTCTCCGCATACTCATCACAAAGTTCCAAAGTTTCATTGTCTAAGCTTATTCCTATTTTCTTTGCCATAATTACCTCCGTTTCCTGCGGTATTACCTTTTGGTGCACACTCCAAAGGGCGATATTTCCGCATTTTTATTGATTTTTTACTTGCTGCGACACCTCCGTTTCATACTTTTGCAAATTAAGACTCCTTTTACTCGAGAGCCGAAAACCTCCGTAATTTCGGCAAAATATTGCGGTCAGCTTTGCTGTCCGCTGTGAGTGCGACACCGTCGCTTTAACTTGCAAATTATTAGTTATGCTTACTTTAACCTCTGCATATCCGGTATTTGTGCAGATTGACAATCGCCTTTTATTATCAGAATTAAAACCTCTCCCACATATCGCCCACAGCGGCTCTCAAACAGCCTGTGTCGGCTTTTAATCTGTTTCTGCTAAACTTACCCGACAAAAATTCAAGCTCGCAAATCGGCTTACATTGCCTTACTTTGCGTTCCTAACGGCGGAATGTCAATCCCCTTATTCGCAAGCTGACTTCTTATTTTATTAGCAGACATATGCAGTACTTCATCAAGGCTCATTAACTCGATTTCATAAACTTCATTAGCGGCAGGGTCAGTAACGTCATCAACAGGGTCGGCAGAATCACAAACAGTGACAGCGGATTTTTCTGCCTCAACTTCGTACTCATCAATCGCAAGCAACGTATTTAAAGGCTTTTCAAGCATTTCACTGTTACCGCAAGTGACAGCAGGGTCAGCGTTTTCACACTCCTTCGGCATAAGATTTCTGCCGTCACTGCTGTCACTTTTCATATCGTAATTCAGAATAATTATTCGCTGTCCGTTGCTGCGTTTGGATTCAAACGTTACTCCGTAATCCAGCAATTCATAAGCGTGTTGAATTAAATCTTTTTTGACACGATTTGAAAACATTTCTTTGTCCAGCAGAGCAGATAACTTTTCAGCAAGTTCAGTAGCAGAGCCTTTAAACTTTTTCTGAGTTACCATAAAGTCGTGAACAGCAAAGGGGAAATAGTCGGGTTCGATATTTTTAATCTCATCAGACACTTTCCATCTGCTGCTTTCAAACACAACATTGATCTCTTGATTTTCAATATCACGACCTACGCAATACAGTTTAGCTTTTCGACTTCCACGCTTGCTTTCAATCAGAACCATACTTCCGTCAACGCAACCGCTCAAACCTGTACTGCCTGAAATCATATTGAACGGATCGCCGTCGGAACACTTTCGTGTGTGATGAACCAGAACTATAGCTATACCAAGCTTGTCCGCAAGACTTTTTAGAACGGATAGTTCTTTGTAATCTGAACTGTAGCTTGACTCCGATTCGTTACGTACCTTTTGCAAAGTATCTATCACAACAATTTTCAAATCGTCAAACCGCTTCCTGCAGTATTCAATTTGTTCAGGCAGACCATTTGAAATTGATTCCGCCATAATTGCAAAGTTAAGATTGTCGGACGGCTCGTCTGTCAGTTCGTACAACCTGTTTTGCAGACGTATCAGGCTGTCCTCTAAACTAAGATATACCGCATGACCGCATAACGTTTCTTTTCCAAGCACCTTTTCTCCTTTTGCAATGGACAGGCACATATCGAGAGCCAGCCACGATTTACCGACTTTCGGTGCTCCTGCGAGAACGAACAATCCTTGCGAGATCAAACCGTCAACACAATATTCGATCGGTTTCATCGGAGTATTCATAATATACTCGCTGCTGTACATTTTTAATTCTTTCATTTTATCGACCTCCTTTTAATATGCAAAGCCGCTGACCTCGGTTCTGCAAACAAAAAACGCCGCAGATTTAGTTTTCTGCGGCGCGTTTTTAACTCTCTGATATTATTATATGCGGAAATCCGGAAAATGAATAAAATCACGTAACATTTAATTTTCACTCAACACGACATTTTCTGTTGCATATTACGACAAAATATGATATACTTAATTTGGAAACTGTAAAAACGACAGCCTTGAGGTGTAATTATGTTTAACGATATTTGTTTTTATGTCAAAGGAAATATGATCAAGGTCAACGGTCAGGACTTTTTATTGGGCGAGCTTTCGGCATCATGTATGAATATACCTCCTTCCGAATTCGAAGAGATATATGATAAGTATAGATCGGCGGAATACATAATGAACCATGAAATCAATGCTGAAAAGGATAATTCCGTTGAATATATACCGCCCTTAAAAAAGGAGTGGGGCAGGCTGAACAGCATGATGGTCGAAATAGATACGGCTTTGAAAAAACATAAAATATTTCAGGTTCTTGATACTCAGAATGCTGTCGAATTTTTCAAAGGATTTACTGATATGGACGGCACAATTATGAATTCCGAAAACTGGGAGCTTTATTACAAGACCGCAAGTCTTTACAAGCCTGTGATCGATGATATTTTTAATTTCAATAAGACTATGTATTACTTTGTGAACGATTTTCTGTCACATCTTAAAAAGCTTGATCCCGAAAATTTTGCCGCCGCTTACTACGACTTCCTTACAAATCCTATGGCGTACAAGATGATTGCAAATCCTATCATGAATGAATATATGTCGTATACAAGCGCTGATTTTCTTGAAATGAATATGATCCCCAAAGAAATAACCGATGGCTGCGGAGAGTATGTAATTGCGGAATACTACCATGTTGATAGATTGCAGAGCTTTTTAAAGGTCGATTTTCTAAAAGGTCTTATGGCAGGACATCATATACGCAGATGTGAACATTGCGGACGATTCTTTCTTATGACCAAAGGCTACAAAACAAGATACTGCGACAAGGCTGCGCCTGAAAATCCGAGGTTTACCTGTAATCAGATGGCTTACAGAACGGTCAGAATTAAGGAAGAAAATGCGGATAATCCGAAATATCAGTCATATCGGCGCTGTCTTAACAGGGTTATGCGAAGCTATCAGAGAAAAGTTATTGATGAAAAACAAAAATCTGTTCTTCTGCGACAAGCAGAAGAACTGTACCATAGAGCAATGACCTCTCCCGAATTCAGCAATGAGGAATTTGAACAGCAAATGCAGTCTGAAAATCTTTACAAATTATGCGGTTTTGACGTTCCGAAGAGAGGCAGACCAAAGGCGGTTAAGAATGACAAATGAGGAACTGATATCGAAATATTATGACGGTAATATGCAAGCTTTATATGATCTGTACGAGCAGAATGTCGGGTTCATACAGAGCGTTGCTGCTGCGGTCGCAAAAGACTACAAAAATTATTTGCGTTTCAGCGATACCTTTGAAGACCTTGTTCAGGTTGGCAGTTTGACGTTCTTTGAAAAGCTGAAAGCAAAAAAATATGACGCAAGAAAGGGCAGTCTACTGACATATCTTACTCCCCAACTTCGATATGCAATGCAGGAGTTTATTGAAAATTTCAGTTCTCCGGCAGGACTTTCACATTCCGATTTCTCAAAAATACAAAGATGCCGCAAGCTGCATAATGAAGGTATGTCAAATTCGGATATATCCAAGGAGCTTGGCATGGACAGGAAAACCGTTCAAAGCTGTCTGTCATTCTCTTTTAAAACGGAAACGCTGATGATACGGGCGGAAACAGAGAACGGAATTGAGTACATTGAAAATCCTGGGCTTGTCGTTAACGATCTGCACCCCGATAACAAGGTTTACATTGAAGTTAGCCTTGAGCTTTTCAAGGAATTGTTTGAAAACTTATCAGCCAGGGACAGAGAAATTCTCGGCAGAAAATATGGTGCATTCGGGTATGAAGAGACCTCCGTTAACGACATTGCGGACTATATGCTGATCACCAGAAACGCTGTAAACAAGGCTGTTAATTCTGCAACAGAGATTCTTCGCAAGGAATACCATAACGGGAGTAAGCTGAAATGGTGGCGGTTGTGTAACCGGGCGGTTAAGGATGCCTTGGAGGGTAGGACAGCATAGGAATCCGTTGAAATATCTGACGAGTTTAAGGCGAAATTACGGGCGTTGGCGGAGTTTTTGGTTTTGCTGTATGAAAATGATAAACAAAAATAAATGGGGGGCATTATGCTTGCAATATACTTAACCTTAATTGATAACGAAGACGATAAGAAATCATTTTAGGATTTATATAATCAAAATAGGTCTAAGGCTTATGCGATTGCGTTTAATATTTTGAAAAATAAAACGTTAGCCGAAGAAGCTTGTTCGGAGACTTTTTTTAGTCTCGCAAAAAGTTTTCAAAAAATTAAAAATTTAGAATCTCACAAATTGGACTATTATATTGTCATTACTGTTAGAAACGTGTCTTTGAATTTACTGAAAAAAGAAAAGGAACACATTAAAGCTATGAATTTAAGCGAAGATATTCCCGAATTAACAGACGAGACGCTTTGTGACAGAAATTACGATAATATAGTTGATTGTATCAAGCGGCTTTCATATACCGATCAGGAAATTCTTTACCTGAGAATCACTCTTGGCATGAGGTACAGTGAGATTTCGTTAGCACTGCATATTTCCAATGCGGCGTCACGACAGCGTTTTCAGCACGCAAAGGATAGTCTTGCAAAGCTGCTTGAAAAGGAGGGCATTTATAATGGATAACTATTCAATATTATCAAGAGCTATAGGCGAGGCTTTTGAACCTAAGCTTGATGAATTTATTGACTCTGTAAATTTTGATGTTAATGCCGAGTTCTCAGAAAAGTTCGAACGTAAGATGGACAAACTTATACGAAGAAGGAATAAACCGTATTTTAATCTGATATGTACCGGAGGAAGGCGAGCGGCGTGTATAGTGGCTGCCATAATAATTTTGTCGGCATCTTCACTGAGCGTTGAAGCGGTACGTGAGGCGGTTAATGATTTCTTTATGAGTATTTTCGGAGATCACACTGCCGTTTCGGTAAACAACGCTACTGAAAAAGATTATCCGGCAACTATCAAAGAAGAATATGCGATCTCAAATCTGCCCGACGGTTTTGAATTATCTGATTATAACCGAGATAGCGGAACAATATTCGCCGCTTATTTTAATGGTGATAAATATATCTTTTTCGAGCAATTCGTTCATGATAGTTACTCAGGTTATTTTGATAACGAACATTCTGAACTTGAATACTACACTGATGAATCAGGACAGGAATATCTTATTCAAAGTACCAACCATGATTTCTGTATTATGTGGGATAATGGTAGGTATATCTTACAAATAAAAAGCAATATGAACAAAGACGATGTGCTAGAATTGTGCAAGTCTACAAAATTGAAATAAATTTTGAAAAACAGCTCACAAAGCCGAATATTTTGTTGTCATTAAGAGTGTAAGAGGAAAAATTTCTCTTGCACTCATTTTTTGTAGGAGGAGATATTATGAAAAAAATTGTACCCATTTTTATGGCTTGCCTTGTTTTCTGCTCAGTTGGAGGAGCTACAGTGTCGGCTGCTGTTCCGCCTGATAATGGTAGTGTTGTTTCTCCCTGTTATTTGTATACGGATAGTGTCAATTGTAATTTGACTATTTCCGGCGGTGTAGCATCTTGTAAAAGCACAGTTTACGGAATATCGGGAACAACAACTAAAATCGTTGTAACTCAGACCTTGCAGGTAAAAGACGGAATGTCATGGCGCAAAATAACCGACTGGAGCAAAACTTTTAACAGCTGGTATTGCAGTTATCCTAACTCATTCTCGCCGATTGGCAGCGGAACCTACCATGTTAAAACAGTTGCAAAGGTCTACAAGGGCACATCTTACGAAACGGTCACTGTTTACAGTGCGGAGGTTTTGTATTAATTTACAGTTTATGCTTTAGGCAGAGAGGTTTGGTGATTCCAATGAACTAAGATATGTGAATTATTGGTTTTTCTGACGTAGAACCAATACTGAACAATCACAATACGGACTGATAATATGCAGTATTTCGAATATATAGAGTTGAATATATATTTGCGTATTGCGGAAATGGAGGAGAAGTTATGAAACTTAAAAGCAACTTCAAACGAATACTTTCCGGCGTAATGAGTGTAGCTATGGCGGCAACTCTTTTACCGAGTTTGCCGGCAGTAGCAGAGGAGGCAGCAGAAAAGTATCCCTACACAATGTTTGCCGCTTCTGATACAGAGGGGTCTATCACCATTAATGCTAACAATTTCTGTGTGAATGGAAATATAGCGACAAACGGCACAATAGTTTCAAATGGGAATTTGAACGTTAATGGTACGAAAACTGAGAATGCAGGCAAAGAAATGATATATATCTTTGATAAGATCGATTCAGCCTATTTTTCAGGCAATAATATTGATGAATATTCACAGGATTACACTCTTGAAGAAATAAACATAAACATCAATGATCCGCTGGAGGTTGAGGGTAATGCTACTCTTACAGGCAACATAAATATCAACACGGCGCTTAAAGCCTTTGAAGATGTTACCCTTAACGGCGAGGTAAAAAACACAAACAATTCTGTCATCTTTTCAAAGTATGGAGATATTGTGATTGACAGCCAGAACGTTAATCTTAATGGTCTGGTATATGCTCCTTTCGGCAACGTTGAGATAATGGCTCAGAATCTGAATCTCAATAATGTTGTCATTATTGCGGATACAATAACTTTCAACTGTCCAAGCGTAAACGCTAACTATAGTGGCAATGCTGGCGAATTGGTTGGCACTGTTTCAGAGCCTTTGGATATACCTGTCGATGAATGGCAGTATATGAAGGATGAAAACGACAATGGCTTACCTGATTTCTTTGAAGATATGAATAATTGGGAGCTTCTCAAAGATACCGATGGAGATAAGCTTCCTGACTGCGTTGAGCAGTATCTTGGAAGTGATAGCACGTTGGTAGATACCGATGGTGATCTTCTTGATGACTATTATGAGGTGTTTGTTACCGGAACTGACCCGACTTTGATTGATACAGATGAAAACGGAATTACAGACGGTGATGAGGATTTTGATGAAGACGGATTAACAAATCTTCAGGAGTATGAACTTGGTA
>OHMS01000025.1_pt1 | contig 94008 bp, 79 predicted proteins | sample 1569351 | NCBI WGS metagenome assembly OHMS01 (sample SAMEA3879571, study PRJEB24766) | human gut metagenome | biome: human-associated habitat; feature: feces | place: USA | collected 1985/1987 | reverse complement strand
TATCTACAGCTTTTCGACCCGCAGGAGAGTCTATAAGTGGGTGGATTTGAATGTGAGCGTGTGGATATGAAATAGTTGGTGCTATGTATTGCTTGCATCACGGGCAGCTATCAAAAGTAGGTAGGAGTTCTCTTTCCTTTGAATTACCGCTTGGTTTCAAGGAAGCAGAAGCCTATCGAAAGGCTAACGGACAGTATTTAAGGAAAAATCAATGGAGAGATACCACCGTAAGGGTGCTTATCGACCTTGATTGAAAACCGAACTATAATAAGCGTATCATTAGAAATAGTGATACGCTTATTTTTTTATCTCTTTGCAAAGTTGTTCTTCCCTCTGCTCTTTTATATAATAAGATTAGCAAGGAGGTCGAGCGTATGAAAGACAAAACCACTCATCTATATGTAGACAGTCACGAAAGGACGCTGATATTACATAGCCTTGTGGAGCTGAAAAACGCTCTCATACGGCAAGGCTCTGCGATATTCAGCAGGAAGCAATTTATTTCCGAGGTTGCTATGACAGCGTGGGTTATCTGAAAAAGGCAGGCATTTTATAACCGAGAACGGCGGCATTGGCGAAAAGCTGATGCCGCTTTTACATAGCAAAAATGGTAGAAAAGTTTAGAAGTGTATGGTATAATAGAAATAACTTTCTATAGGGAGGTGCAAATGTAATGAACAAATATGAAATAGAAACCGCCATTATAAATGAGCTGAAATCGTTTATGCCAACAATAAAGAATATACCATTTGACAAAGGGCTTCCTTTGATGCAAAAAGAAGCGTGGCGGTTAGCTGATAAATATGATACTGATGGCGCAAATGTGATAAATATAATGCTGAAAAGATTTGGTGAATTAGAGGATGACGACTAATATTAAAAAGGGATTGGCTTTGGTAATTGCTAATGCTGAATATGAACATCAGCCTAAATTGCCATCTTGTAAAAAAGACGGCTTGGATATGAAAAATGTATTAGAGGATTTACATTTCGATGTTATATATGGCACGGATGCCACAAGAGCTGAAATGTATAGCACTATTGAGAAATTCCTAAAAAATGCAGAACTGTATTCCGTGCTTTTAGTTTATTATGCAGGTCACGGGGTTCAAATCGACGGCGAAAATTACTTCGTCCCTGTTGATTGTACCTACAATTCCACAAAGGCGATTTTTATTTCAACATCTCTGGTAGGAATCAATGTTGTTGTTGATTATATGAGCGAACATCCAGAGAAAACAAACATAATGATTTTAGATGCGTGTAGGTCAAATCCTGGTTTTTCTCGTAGCGTTGTTGGAACAGGATTAGCTGAAGTAAAAGCAGGAAGCGGTACATTAATTGCTTTTGCAACATCTCCGAACAAGGAAGCAGGAGGAGCTGTTGACGAAAATGGGAATGGGTTTTACACGCAATGCCTTTTAGCCAACATAACTCGCCCCAATATAAAAATCGAGGATATGTTTAAGGCTGTCAGAAAAGATGTTATAGCTTTGACATCCAATGAACAAGTACCGTGGGAGAACACATCTCTAAATTCCGATTTTTACTTTAACACAATGACCCAAGATGAAATTAACGAAAAAATATATCAGAGTATGCGCAATTTATACAGAGCAGAAACGCTTTTGTATTTAAGTAAAATGTTTGACTATTCAATATCTGATTTAATGCGGATATATGAGGTGCAAAAAAGTGAAAAGCCTGGCGGAATATATATTAAAGAAAAGGAAGCGTTTGAACAGTTTGTGTTAGAGCGGATTTTAGAATTGGGTTTTGAATTGAAAAATTATCGTTGGATTTATAAAGGTACACCTGTAAAAATGGGCGAATTTTTTCATAACTATCACAATAAAATAAAAGAATAATGCTGTTTATCTTACATAGCCGAGTGGTTTTCACTTAACGGAAATCACTCAGCTTTTTCTATTTCTGGAGGTGATTTGATTGAATGAAAAGCAGCAGACCCTATGTGTAGCTTGACCCTGCGGTTATCGAACAGGCACGGCAAATGGACTTGCGCTCCTATCTCAGAGCTTATGAGCCGAACAATTTGGTGCGTGTCGGCGTCAGCGTTTACTGCACCAGAGAACACGACAGCTTAAAAATTTCTAACGGCAAATGGTTTTGGTGGTCGAGAGGTATCGGCGGTGTTTCTGCCCTTGACTATCTTATCAAGGTCAAGGATTACGGATTTGTCGAAGCCGTCGAAGCTCTGGCAGGGGGTGCGGTTGAATGGACGCCGCCGCAAACGCCGAAAAAAGACGAGCCGAAAGTTCTGCTATTGCCGCCGAAGCACAGGGATTGCAACCGAGTAATGCAGTGTCTTTTCGGGCGTGGCATTGATTATCAGCTCATACAGGAGTGCATTGCAGACGGCACGATTTACGAAAGTGCCGATTATCACAACGCCGTTTTTGTGGGCAAGGATAAAAGCGGAACGCCAAAGTATGCCGCCCTGCGCAGTACGCTCGGAAGCCCCTTTAAGCAGGACGCTTCGGGAAGTGACAAGCGATATTCGTTCCGACTGCTTGCAAAAGAGCCGATAAACACGGTGCATTTATTTGAAGCTGCCGTTGATTTACTGTCCTATCTACAGCTTTTCGACCCGCAGGAGAGTCTATAAGTGGGTGGATTTGAATGTGGGTGTGTGGATATGAAATAGTTGGCGTTATGTATCGCTTGCGGCACAGGCTGCTATCAAGAAGCACAACGCATAAATCTAAATCAAAAGCTCCGTCCGGTTATCGGGCGGAGTTTTTTCGGCAAAAAAGGTGCTTGAAAGAGCAAAAATCAAACAAAAAAGGTCATAATCCGCGCTATCAGACGTGAATTATGACCTTTATATTTTTGTTTCTCGGTCTGCGCCAAATGCGACATCCCGTTTGCTGCTTCAGACGCTTTGCGCTTTATCGCTTTTCGGGGGCGGGTTGACTGCCGCTCGGAGAATCGGGAGTTATTCTTGAGTCAAGCATGACCGTGGCGATAAATTCGCCCTTTTCTTGACTGTATTCCAAAGAAATGTCTCCGTCGTACTTTTTCAGCGCGTTCTTTACGCTCTTAAGCCCGAAGCCGTGAAGCTTTGAGTTTTCTTTTGTCGTTTTCAGCTCCCCGGATGAGCTGAACTCCGGCGGGGCGGCGCAGGAGTTTGTTATCACGATTATCGAAAAGTTGTTTCGGTAGCTTGTGGCTATCGAGACGTGCCTGCTGCTCGCTTTTTTTGAGGCTTCGACAGCGTTATCAAGAAGGTTGTTCAACACGGTGACAATATCAAAATAATCCAGATTGCGAAGATTGTTTTCTTTTATGTCGAAGCAAAATTCTATGTCGCACAGTGCACATTCGGCGGCATACCTGTCCACGATGACATCTAAGATATGGTTGCCGCTGTGGCATACGGAGCTGTATTCATTGAGGCGGTCGAGCATCTTTGAGATATAGACATCAATTTCCGGGTCGTGATTGAGTGCCTGTATCGTGGCGAGATGATTTTTTGTGTCGTGCGCATACGAGCTTAAATTGTTGTTCTGACGCTCGAGCATATCGTAGTAGCGGATATCGGTTTTCAGCCTGTCGCTCTCCTGCTGGAGCTGAAGAATTTCCGCATCCTTTTTGGCGTTGTATTGGAAAACGAAGAAGGTGAAAACAGAAGCCAGAAACAGCAAAAGGCTTATCACCGCCAAAATCAGCTGCCCGCGGTAAGAAATAGCCTCGTTTGCCGCGACATACCAGAAGAATATGACCGATATAAAGGTACTTATCGGATATGCGTAGAAGCTGAACGGTGTTTTGACCGAGGACGAATTTGACGGGGCGCGGACGAACTTTATCAGTATTCCGACTAACAGGAAGTATATTATTTTGCTTATTATCACTTCGATAACGAGCAGCGTCGGCTGCGACTCGTAGTTTGCTATGTATATGTCGGCAAAGGTTGAGATAGTGAGAATCGACACAAGCTCAAGAAACGAGGACAGCACTACGAGCATAAAGGAATAAAAGATTCCCTGAAGCTTCTTTACTCCGAAAAACACTGTCGAAAACACGATGTTTGCGGCCAGAGAGAAAAATGCGTTGAAAAGAGCGTTGATGTCGAGCAGACCGATGACCGCTCCCAGCTCAAACAGAACGGTGCCTATTCCGATTGTCAGCGCGGCGGATTTTTTTCGGCAGCCGACATGGTTGAAGAATATATATGAAATGAGCATTTCGATAAAGTATACTACAAAAAAGGCTGACTTGATTATCATTTCATCTTCTCCTCAGGTATTCGAACCAGAATTTGCGAAAATCCTTTTGCCGTCTCGGGGCGATGGGTATTCTTATGCTGTCGTGAAGATACAGCTCGGAGTAGTTGTATTTCGTCACATGATGCAGGTTGACGATAAACGATTTGTGGACAGTATAGAAATATGTATTTTGAAGCGTGTCCTTCCAGAAGTCGAACGGCTCGCGGGTGATATATGTCCCGTTGAGCGTGTGCAGCACGGTTTTGCGGTTCTCTATATTGACATACAGTATGTCGTCGGCACAGACTTTTTCTTGCGCGCCGTTTGAGTGAACGAAGAAGTCAACATATGTCCTGTCGATATACTCCATGACCTTGTCCAGTCCCGAACGGAGCCTGTCCGGGTCAAAGGGCTTCTCGAAGAAACGGAACGCGTTGAGGTCCATCGCGTCGTCCTGATAGTGTCCGAACGAGGTTATGAAAAACACGGCGACCCTGCTGTTGCGCTCCTTTAATATTTTTGCGAGCGACAGGCCGTCCACGCTGTCCATTTGAATATCGAGAAACGCTATTTCATAAACCGATTCGTCGTTGACGACATCCAAAGGATTGCATTTTATTGTTATCTCGGCCGGCAGATGCCGAAGCGAAAAGTAATTTTTGACAAACGACTTCAACTCGTCGGTATAGATGTTTTCGTCGTCGCAAATCAAGATTCTCATAATATCACCAAACAGATTTTATCATAAACAGCCGCATTGTACAACTCCGAATACGATTGCGGGTGAAAAGGCGGCTTGCGGTCGTCCCGCAGCGCCGAGTTCAAAAAAATTTTCAAAAAAACTGTAACATTTTCGATTTTTGCAGACTATATATATAGGACGTTCAATAAGTCGAAAATCTGCATTTTTGCACGTTTTTGCATTTGCGGTTTTCCGAAGCGGCGTTTTGCGCTATAATTTTTGTGCACGGCAGACATCTGCCACCCCGTTCAGCCGCATTGTATACTTAATTTGACAACCTCAACTCTCAACTCCTATAAAAGTGCAGCGGCAGGGGGACATCCTCTGCCGCTGTGCGCCCTTTCGGGATACGAGAATAACAATCTTCGAGCCAAAGCAGAACGGCAGCCGCTTTGCGGGCAGTTCAATTTGAAAAAAACAAAATGATTGACTTGATAATTACTTTACGGTATAATGAAGCTGTAAAAAGCGGAATTGAGAATATTTAATATATTGCCACAACTGTGAGGAGGATGTGATTCCAATGGTTTGACCGACATTTTGCAAAGGCAAAACAGCGCAAAAGAATCAGAGGGATTCAATGCGCAGTCTTATAACTATGGAGCCAACAATTCAGTAGCTCATGTAATTGCACACAGAAGTATTGTTGCGGGCGCTGGCACATCAGATAGTTATAATGGCATTGATTTTTATCGTGGAGGTACTAATAATGGAACATCTGAAAAACTTTTTTGTATTGATCGTGATGGTTATTGGAACCGTGATGGTGTATTGCGGTTGGGCTTTTCTCGGAATAGTGAGCAAAATAATGGAATGGTTCGCTTAAGCGAATCTGCTGATGAGCAAAATCAATTAAATAATGACGAAAACAGAGTATTGATTGTTGTAGACATCAGAGGGTCTGAAACTTTGAAGGACTGGATATGTAACGCCGAACGTATTCACCCTGACCGTGTATTGATGTGCTTTTGTTTCGTTATGAAATACAAGTAATAATAGTGTAATGTAATTAATCTCTTGGCACACGCCTTTTAAGGGCTATGCCAAGAGATTATTTTTTATTAGTAGGTCACTCTTTAAGAAACAAACCAACAAAAAGGCACCACGTTAAGGGCTCAACCTTAATGTGGTGCCGACTGTTTTAGAAATTTATTGTCGTTGTAGTGTTGACTATGCGTTGCTTGCTTTTAAGTATACCTAATAACGGCTTTTCTGCATAATGCTCACAGGTAACACGATATGAGTAACCTCGTGGTGCTGATATACGTTTAGTGAAACTACTGCTGGCAGAGTTGCTGTATATATCATAATAACAATACTCAGTATAGTCAGTCCAGTCTCCTCCTATGAGTCTTTGCAATTTAATATATGTAAATCCACATTTTGTTACGCCATCTTTACACTCTGTGATTGCGGTTATAACGAGTTGGTTGTTATTGCTTTTAGCCAATTTAAGTGATTTTGTCCAAATCAGATCCGAACTTTTAGTATTGTCTTCAGTGTTATTTATTCCTTCGGCTGTTTCAACAATAGTTTCTTCTGTATTTTGAATCTCCGGATTACACTGTTCATCGCCGAATGTGATAATTTGTAAAGACAATAAGAGAAGAGTTGTCGTAAGAAATAAGGAAATAATCTTTTTCATCATTAAGCTCCTATGATTTAGATGGTTTTTGCGATTTCAACCGCGTCTGAAAAATCAGTGTCTAAGTACATGATATATTGAGTCAGGTTATTCTGATAGGCAATAGAACAAACATCCCCCTGCTCTATCACAAAGACCGTTAAACCGTTTACAGACAATTCCTCGGCTTGGCTGTAACTTGTAGTGTTTTGGAAATCAACCGAAGGGATAAAATCTTCTGATTTAAATTCTCTTATAGATACTCTGCCGGACAACTTATTTGTACTGTAAGATAAAGATATGATTCTCATAGCTTCAGTATTATTTTCTGTTATGTTCTCATAGATACAGTCACTTGATAAAAACATTGCCGGCAGTTTTAAGTCGGAAATATCGTGCTTCCTGAGCTCGGCGGCAATCTCCGTTCCGGGTATTCCGCTTTTATCCTTTTGCTTGTCGAAATGAACCTGTATGTGATTCTCATAGAAAGAGATGGCGCTGTTCTTCACTTTTTTGTTAGTGGCGACGGTTGCTATTCCCGTGGTGACGAGCAGCAGTGCGATAGTAGCGGCTATTATCAGCAGGTTCTTTAGCTTGCCGTTGAAGCGTGACTTTTTTAGCTTTGTCGGCAGCAGGCGGTTCTGTGATTTTGTCATTGCCTGCGCTGTCGGCTTTTTTCTCCTTGCCGCCGTCTGCCCCCGCTTTGCTGATATAGTACAGGCAGTATTCTATAAGGTCCGGATCCATTTCGGATTCGTCCTTTTGCAGTTCTTCTTCAATTATATTTTCGAGCTCTTCGACGGTGAGCTCAAGGGAATCGTCATTCAGGATTTTCAAGAGTTGTTTTTTTGTCATATAAATTCCTCCTTACTTATATAGTCTGCGAATTTCAAAAATGTTACGAAAAAATTTTAAATTTTTTGTTTCTCTATCTCTTTTCTTACCATATGCACTATCTTTTTCCGCGCTCTGAAGAGCTTTTGCCGGACATTTGTCTCGGAAAGCCCGTGCTTTACAGCAATATCTCTTACTCGCATATCCTCCATATAGTAATCCTCGACCAGCGAGCGCTCGTCTGCCTTGAGCCGATTCAATATATTGTCCGTCATTTCGTCTATCAGCTCGTCGGAAATGTCGTTGAGCTGCGGCATTTCGACGGCAGAAATTTTCAGCGCGGTTTCATACTGTATTATTCTGTTTATGTGCTCTGCTTCTCTCGCTTTGTTTTTGTATTCGTCAATTATCTTATTGTTCGCAACGCGGGTCAGCCAGGCCTTGGGATTTTTTATCTCTTTACCTGCGCGTCTGGCCTCGAGCAGTGCCATGAACACATCCTGAACGCAGTCCTCGACACAGTCGGGGCAGTCTTTAAGCTGAAAACTGCAAAAGCTTTTTATGTATTCTCTGTAAAGATGCCAGATCTGCATACACTCTCCCGTAATTTCATCTTTCTCCAAATTAACCAATTTCAAATCATCCCCTATATTAATGTCCGATTTTTCGGCACCGTGATTTTATTATACTACAGTTTGTGCAAGCGGGCAATAACACGGGAAAATATGTTTTCTAATTTGCGGCTTTTGACAGAAATGCGGGAGTGCGCCCCCTACCGCCGAGCGAGTCGAGACTCTCAAAAAATACAAAAAAATTCAAAAAAACTGTAACATTTTCAGTTTTTGCAGACTATATATACAGGACGTTCAATAAGTCGAAAATCTGCATTTTTGCACGTTTTATCTACACTTTTGCATTTGCGGTTTTCCGAAGCGGCGTTTTGCGCTATAATTTTTGTGCACGGCAGACATCTGCCACCCCGTTCAGCCGCATTGTATACTTAATTTGACAACCTCAACTCTCAACTCCTATAAAAGTGCAGCGGCAGGGGGACATCCTCTGCCGCTGTGCGCCCTCTCGGGATACGAGAATAACAATATTCGAGCCGGAAAAGAACGGCAGCCGCTTTACGGACAATTTAATTTGTAAAAAGCAAAATGGTTGACATGATAATTGTTTTGCGGTATAATAAAGCTGTAAAAAGCGGAATTGAGAATATTTAACATATTGTCACAACTGTGCGGAGGATGTGATTCCAATGGTTTGACCGACCTTTTGCAAAAGCAAAACAGCGCAAAAGAATCAGAAGGCTTCAATGTTCAATCTTTTAACTACAGTGACTCGGATACAGTTGTGCATGTAATAGCACATAGAAATATTACTGCTGAATTGAGTGTATCTGATATTTCGCTAAACAATAATTCATATTCTGGAGGTAATAGCAATGAGTCCTTTAAAAATGGGTCCATTAGAGCAGGCCTTTTGGCTGATTATTATAACGATTGGGACAGTGCTGACGTATTTCGGTTGGGCATTTATAGGGATAGTTGGCAAAATAATGGAATGGTTCGCTTAAGCGAAGTCACTAATGAGCAAGACCGACTAAACAACAGCAAAAACCGAACGGTGGTCGTTATCGGCATCGGACCCGGAGAATCCGAGCCTATACCGGCGAGCAAACCTCAGACATTTTAACGGGTCGCCCGCTTCTTGAAGAATACGGTCACACAGTTTTCCGAATTGTGCGGCCGTTATTTTTTTTGTATGCCCGTTGCATGGTTTTTGAGAAAAAATGTTTTATACAAATCAAAGGGAGTGTCTCTGTGAAAAAATCCGTGCTGCTTTTTCTTGCCTGTTCCGTTCTGCTGCTTGCGGCCTGCCAAAAAACGCCCGAGGCCGTCATGGACGGAAACGTCCTGCGCGCAAAAAGCTCGAACGACTTGCTCGTCGAGTCCCTCGTCAATGCTCCCGCCGATAACGGCAATCAGGGCGGCACGACGCCCGTTCTCTCAAAAACCGAGCATCTCAAGCGCGACATTTCATCCGGCGGCATAACAGTGCATATCGATGCCGATATAAAAGTGCCGAAGATAACCGGAGATATACGGATATATTCTGCGCAGTACCGTTTCTTCGACCTGTTCGAGCTCGAAGACTTGTTCTTCTCCGGCGACGATCCGATGTTCAATCCCGGCGCGGAGAAAACGGCGGAGGACGATCCGTCGGTCGGTCTGCTTCCGGGCGGATTTTATTTCGGCGTATCCGAAGTTCTGAGCGCGTCAAACCATCCGACCGCTTTGAAACCCGGATGGGCAAAGGGCTGCAATATCTCTCCCGACGATGCACGCCGCCTGTCGGATAAGCTTCTCGGCCGCCTTGGGATGACCGATTTTGAGCTCGTCTCTTCGCAGGTCGTTGAGCCTCTGACCGAGCGAGGCAACCGTGCCAAACGCGGCAGATATGAATATAAATATGTCCAGGTTGCCGACGGAATACCGCTTTCGAGCGGCGAGCCTGACAGCACAGGATGCACCGTCGCAATAGACGACAGGGGCGTTGTCGACGCGAGGCTCACAAGGCTTGAGCTTGGCGAGTCGAAAATCGTAAACAGCAGAGTCATGACGCTCGACGGCGTTCTCGCGGTTTTGCAGAAGAAGCTTGCCGCCGCGGGACTTGTCAAAGATTCTATAGTAAAAGAGATAAGCTTTGAATATATGTCGGTCGAAGACCCCGAAACATATAATTCGACCGTGTTCCCGTGTTGGCGTTTCTGTATCGCTACTACCGCAACGCTGGAGCAATACGGCGAATATGAAAATGATATTATAATCAATGCCGTAACCGGTGAATTTTACGCCGTTACGAATAGATACGAGTAACCAAAAGGAGGAAAACAAAATGTTGAAACGCACAAAAGGATTCGTATCGCTCGCTGCCGCAATCGCACTCATGCTGGGACTCTGTTCCTGCAGCGGCAAACCCGAAACAGACCCGAGCACAACTGCCGACCCGACCGGAATAGGGGCGCAGGCAGAGACCGGGGAGAACACCACGGCGAAGGATATTGCTCCCGAAAGCGGCGCACCGGAAACCGCCGCAGAGGAAGCAAACACTACAAAAGAAGCAGGCACCGCCGCGCCGACCGAAAAGACGACAAAGGGCAAAAATAACCATGTGAATGTCAGCGCCGCCGGATTCATCTGGCCCGTGCCCGGCTATACACAGCTTTCCTCTCCGTACAGCACTCAGTATAAGCGCATAAGCATCAAGGCCGATTTCGGCGCAAAGGTCGTCGCCTGTGCAAGCGGAAGAATAACGAAGCTTTATACAAACGAATACGACAGCCCCTGCGCCGTGCTGACCTGCGACAACGGCTATGTCATCGAATACAGCGCGGCCAAGTTCTCCGTAAAACAGGGCGAATACGTCTCCCGCGGAGATGATATGGGCTTTATCGGCAAATACGGAACCGGCCCCCACCTGAACATTTCAGCCACAAAGGACGGTGTAAGCGTCGATCCCACAACTGTAATAAAGCCCTGAGCGGGGTGATCCTATGCTCAGAAAGGATGTAAAAAGTCAGCTTTTTTCAACCGGGATGTTGATATCCCTGCTGCTCGGACTCGTTCTGTTTGTCGAGCCGCAGTATCAGTATTTTCTGTATTTTGCGCGGTGGGATAACAAGGCGGATTATATCAATTTCTTCTTCTCGTCCCTCGCACTCGGCGGATATCTTATCTTTACGCCGATAATAACCGCTATGCCCGGCGTGTTCCGTTTCTGTGATGAGTATAACAGCGGATACCTGCGCTTTATGCTCGTGCGCTCGAAGAGCCGCAGAAAATATATGTTCTCAAGACTTTTTTCAAACGCTGTCTGCGGCGGTGCGGCGAACGCTCTGCCGCTTGCGGTGTTTGCGCTCATAATGCTCATTTTCTGCGACCCGTATGTCCCGAACGGACATTCGAAAACTCCGCTTGACGGAAGTATATTGCAGCCGTTCGAAAACGTCGCGGGCGGGTTCGGCCTGGTCGGAGTTATAATCCTGCTCGCGTTCCTCTTTGGCGTCGTGTGGGGAGTTATCGGCACGGCTCTGTCCGCCGCGGTGCCCAACAGATATGTGGCTCTCTGCGGTCCGTTCGTGCTGTTCTTCCTGATGCATCTCGTCGCGAGCGCGCTGCAAAAAGAAAAGTTCAGCCCGACCAATACTATCCTGCCCGATATTCTGCCGTCGTTCGGCTTTCTGTTTTTGTATCAGGCGGTGCTTCTGGTGCTCGGCTGCGCGGCGTTCATTTTCTTTGCGCGAAGGAGGCTGCTGCAATGAAACAGTGTCTCTCTGTGATGCGCTGGCAGTTCGGCACATGGCTCGGCAGCGCGCGGACTGTTACGGCTTTTCTCGTCTGCGCCGCCGCTTCGCTGCTCGATTCCGTGAATCTTATGCAGTTCGCCCGGGCGAGCGGAGATCCGCTTAACATATTCGAACCGTTTATATATAACAGCTCAACGCTCCATATCGCGACATTGATGTTCCTCGGGCTTATGCTCCTGTTCGCCGACGCGCCTTTTACCGAGCAGAGCGCGATGTATTCGCTCGTGCGCTGTTCGCGGGTGCAGTGGGTAGTCGGAAAGCTCATGTATATCCTGCTCTCCTGCGCCGTGTATTACATATTTTCGCTCGCGGTGACCGTGCTATTCTTCTCGCCCAACGCCTTTGCGGGCAATGTGTGGAGCGCGCCGTTTTATGAGCTCGTCATGCGCGATGCGGCGGCTTCGTCTTATCATATCACAGTCGACCCGAAGCTTTTTATGCCGGTTGTTACGCCGTATCTCTCGGCATTCTATGCCCTGGCGCTGAATCTCGGCTACGGCTTTTTCTGCGGCTTGCTTCTGTTTTTGATAAATCTAAGCGGCAGCCGCGTGCTGGGCTTCGCCGTGCTCTCGGCTCAGCATATCATTTCATATCTGATTAGGTTTAAGTACCTCCCGTTTTTTATCTCCGTATTTTCGAATCACGGCTTCTCAGAGGATGCCGGTCTGCCGTCGGTCGGCTTTTCGTGCGCGTATTTCTGCCTGCTCGCGGCGATTATCGTTGCGTGTATTCTTCGCGCCGTTCGGCATGTCGATCTCAAAATAACAGTGGGGACTCGAATATGAAGATAACTTTTTTTGCGGGATTGCGGCATCGGCTTTTCAATATGCTGCCGTATCTCGCTGTGTCTCTGCTCATATGGACGGTCTGCGTGCTCTCGTCTTTCGGCGGCGAGCGGGAAACATTTTTCTCTGTTTTCACAGAAGCCGTCGGCGGCGTTGAACACAGCGGACAGTTTGATCTCTTCGGCTTCTTCCGCTATTTCGGAACATTTTTTGCGGGACTCTTTCTCGGTATGGCGGGCTCGGTTTCCGATTCCGAGGCAATGCCGTATTTCGTCCTGCCGCGCTCGAAGGGCTTTTTCAAATGGTGGATAAAAACCGTTTCGTCCGCGCTTCTCTGGTGTGTGCTCTATTGCCTTATCGGCATAGCCGTCTGCGCAGCGGCGGCGGAAAAAGTCGGAACACTTTCCGCCTTTGAGCTTATGCGCATGGCGGCATATCCGCTCGCGCTCGGCGCGTCAATGTGCGTGCTGTGCTTTCTGCGTTTTCTTCTCGGGCAGAAGCCTGCGGCGGCGATTGTAATCGCGGCTGTCGGCACAACGGGGCTCATATGCGGGAGGCTGAAAGGCTTCAGCTTCGTCATGCTCGGCGCATACGGCATGGCAAAACAGCTGACCGATGTCAAAACGGCTGCGGCGGTACTCTTTGCAGACGCGGCGGTGATGATCCTTGTCTTTTTCTGCTCCGGCGCAGTGAAGAGAAGGGCTTTGAAAGGAGGACATTATTTTGACTGATGTTATAGTTATAGATAAGCTGACAAAAAGCTTCAAAGGAAAAACGGTTCTCGAAGATGTTAATATGCAACTGCAAGAGGGCAGAATATATGGCATCGTCGGCGACAACGGCAGCGGCAAGACTGTACTTTTAAAGCTCATTTGCGGATTCATGAAGCCCGACAGCGGCACGGTCACCGTCAACGGCAAGGTGATAGGCAAGGACGCGGATTTCCCGGAGAACACGGGAATTATAATCGAAGCGCCCGGCTTTCTGCCCAATTACAGCGGCATGAAAAATCTTGAATACCTCGCCTCGATACGCGGCAAGATCGGCAAAGAGCAGATAGAGTCCGCCATGAAAACAGTCGGTCTTGACCCGTCGTCAAAGCTGCGTGTCGGCAAATATTCGCTCGGCATGAAACAACGCCTCGGCATAGCACAGGCGATAATGGAAAATCAGCAATTATTGATTCTCGACGAGCCGATGAACGCGCTTGATAAGGACGCAGTCGAGGAGATGCGAAGGCTCTTTCTGAGCTTTAAAGCGAGCGGAAAAACCATGCTCATAGTCTCGCACAACGAGGGCGATATCTCGACCCTCTGCGACGAGGTTTATGAATTTGACGACGCAAAGATAAAAAAACGCGAGAGCCGATAACACTATGCTAAAGGCAATCGCCGCAAATTAACCCCGCAGATTACAAAACAAAATCTGCGGGGTGTTTTATCGGACACTGATTTTTTGATTTTAATAATTTATTGCTTTTAATAATAGCATCTGATATACTGAATATGACATTATGGGACAAAAACGGCGGCAAAAATTTTGAATAAAAAGGGCAAAAAAATAAAGGACTTCACTTGAGAAGTCCTCTGCGCACACACTGTGCAGTCGGTCAAAGCCGACGGTTTGAGTAAACTTTTATTTGAACTCAACAGCGTAATTCCATAGGGGTCTACAAAATTACAATGCTATATTATCACAGCGAAAGGCGGTTGTCAATATGAAAAATAAAAAATACTATCTCGGCCTTGACATCGGCTCCGATTCCGTGGGCTATGCGGTGACCGATGAGGAGTATAATCTCCTGAAGTTTCACGGCGAGCCCGCATGGGGAGCTACTCTCTTTGATGCGCCGGCGTCAAAAGCCGAAAGGAGAGGTTACCGTACCGCGAGACGCAGACTCGAGCGCCGCAAGCAAAGGGTTCAGCTTGTGCGCGAGCTGTTTGCCGAAGAGATAGCGCAGGTAGACGTGCGGTTCTACATCCGACAGCAGGAGTCGGCTCTTTTCCGCGAGGACGCAGGCGATGCGTACAGTATCTTCAACGACCCCGACTACACGGACAGGGAGTATTATGCGGAATACCCGACGATGCATCATCTGATTTTCGAGCTTATGAAAAATCCCGCGCCGCACGATGTGAGACTTGTCTATCTTGCGTGTGCGTGGCTCGTTGCGCACCGCGGGCATTTTCTGAGCAATATAAGCAAGGATAATATGGATTCCTTCAGGGATTTCAATCTGGTATATAAGTCGTTCATTTCATTTTTTACCGATAACGGATATGATGTGCCGTGGAATAAATGCGACGAAAAAGAACTCGGCAATATTCTGAAAAAGAAAATAAGGGTAACGGATAAAAAGAAGGAGCTGATAGACTTGCTTTACGGCGGGAAAAAAACCTCAAGCGAGGCAACTGAGGACTTCCCGTTCAGCCGCGCGGCGATAATCGGTCTTTTTGCCGGCAGCAAGGTGCGGCCCAAGGATTTGTTCCAAAACAGCGACTATGAGAATCTCGAGGGGATAACGCTCGACATGGACGATGAAAAATTCATCAACCTTTCGACGGAGCTCGGGGATGATTACGAGCTTATTGCGGCTATGCGAGCGGTTTACGACTGGACCGTGCTTGCGGATATTCTGGGAAACTATTCATGCATATCGGAGGCAAAGGCAGCGGTTTATGAGCAGCACAGGAAGGATCTTCGCTTCCTCAAAGACGTTATAGCAAAATACAGACCCGAAAAATACAGCGAGGTTTTTCGCGCTGCCGACAAGGACAACTACGTTGCATATGCTTATCACACAGATGAGGTTTCCGGTTCAAATTTAAAGAGAAAGGATAAGGAGGCGTTCTCGAAATACATTCTCGGTATAGTTAAAAATATATCTCCCGACGCTTCGGACAAGCAGAACTTCGACGATATGATAACGCGCCTCGAGGATCGGACTTTCATGCCCAAGCAAAAAGACGGCGACAACCGCGTCATTCCTCAGCAGCTCTACGCCTATGAGCTTGATGCGATTTTGAAAAATGCGGCGCAGTATCTTCCGTTTCTTACCGAGACCGATGAGGACGGCTTGAGCGTCGCGGATAAAATAAGCTCTGTCTTTTCTTTCCGCGTGCCGTATTTTGTGGGGCCGCTCAATTCAAATTCGCCCAGGGCGTGGCTTGCGAGAAAGAGCGGGAAAATATATCCATGGAACTTCGAAAAGATGGTTGATCTCGATGCCAGCGAGCAGAATTTTATCGAGCAGCTGACGAATACCTGCACATATATTCCGGGAGAGCCGGTTCTGCCGAAGGATTCGCTGCTGTATCACAAATTTTCCGTGCTCAACGAGATAAACAACCTGTGCATAAACGAAAAGAGGATATCCGTAGAGCTAAAGCAGGAAATATATAATAATGTCTTTATGTGCAGAAGAAAGGTCACGCGCAAACAGCTCATATCGTATCTTGTTGCCAACGGCTATGTCGAAAAGGGCAAAGAGAACACCGTGACGGGAGTCGATATCAACATCAACTCGAATCTCGCGCCGCAGATATCCTTCAAAAGGCTGATTGAATCCCGCGTTTTGTCGGAGCAGGATGTTGAAAGGATAATTGAAAGAGCATCATACTCCGAGGATAAAACGAGGCTTGCCGCATGGCTGAAGCGCGAATATCCCAACGTGAACGATACCGACCGCAAATATATCTGTTCGCTGAGAATACATGATTTCGGCAGACTTTCGCGCAGATTCCTCTCCGGCGTGGAGGGCGTCAGAAAAGAGACCGGCGAAGTTATGACGGTTATCTCCGCCCTTTGGGAGACGCAGTATAATCTCATGGAAATTGTGGCGGACGCCGACAGGTTCACCTTTAAGGACGAGCTCAAAACAATCAGGGACGACTACTATTCGGAGCATCCGCAGACCCTGGACAGCCGTCTTGACGATATGTATGTTTCCGATGCGGTGCGCAGACCGATACACAGAACGCTTGACATAATCAAAGATGTTGTAAAAGCGTTCGGAGAGCCGGAAAAAATATTTGTCGAGACGACGAGAGACGCCTCCGGCAAGAAAAAAGGCGAGCGGACTACATCGAGAAAAGAGCAAATTCTCGAGCTCTATAAAAAGTGCGGCAGCGAGGATGTGCGTCTGCTTCAGGAGCAGCTCGAAGCGATGGGCGAAGCGGCTAACACAAAGCTGCAAAGCGAAAAGCTTTTCCTCTACTATATGCAGCTTGGCAGATGCATGTATACGAATCAGCCGATAAAGCTGGAGGCGCTTGGAACTAAGCTTTATGATATCGATCATATCTATCCGCAGTGTTTCGTCAAGGATGACAGCATAATCAACAACAAGGTACTTGTTCTCAGCGAGGCCAACGGCGCAAAGGGCAATGTGTATCCGATAAACAGCGATATACGTAAAAAAATGCACGGCATCTGGGAGTCCTACAAGGCTCACGGATTGATAAGCGAAGAAAAATTCAAGCGACTTACCCGCACGACCCCGTTCACGGAAGAGGAGAAGTATAACTTTATTAACCGCCAACTTACCGAAACCTCGCAGTCCACAAAAGCGGTTGCGACGCTGCTCAATGAATTCTATCCCGATACGGAGATAGTGTATTCAAAAGCGGGACCGGTTTCGGATTTTCGCAAGGAGTTTGAAATTTACAAATCGAGGCTGTTTAACGATTTGCACCACGCGGTTGACGCATATCTCAATATCGTGGTCGGAAATGTGTATCACATGAAGTTTACGCGCAGATGGTTTAATGTGAATTCCAACTACAGTATGAAAGCAAAAACCATATTCACCCACCCGGTCATCTGCGGAGGACAAACGGTCTGGGACGGCGCGCATATGCTCGAAAAGGTAAAGACGACTGCCGCTAAGAATAACGCTCATATCACGAAGTTTGCAACCTTTAAAAACGGCGGCCTTTTTGACCAAAACCCCATATCGGCAAAAGAAGGGCTGACGCCGCTGAAAAAAGGCTTGCCGACCGAAAAATACGGCGGCTACAACAAGGCGGGCTCTATGTTCTTCATTCCTGTCCGATATAGGGTCGGCAAAAAAACGGATATAATCATAATGCCCGTAGAATTGCTTTACGGTAAAAAATTCCTTGAGGACGCGGCTTTTGCCAAAGAGTATACTTTCGACAGATTGGGACGCCTTCTCAAAAAGACCGTTGATGAGGTTTCGTTCCCGCTCGGCATGAGACCGTGGAAGGTAAACACGATGCTGTCGCTTGACGGATTCAGAGTGTGTATAACCGGAGGCGCAAATGGCGGGAAAAGCATTATAACACAAACGCTGACACAGTTTGCGGCAAGCAAAGATTGGGCGTTCTATCTGAAAAAGCTTGAGGAATTCAACAAGAAGAACTCCAAAAATCCCAATTATATCTATGATGAAAAATATGATAAAATCTCCGCAGAAAAGAATCTGGAGCTCTACGATCTCTATATCGACAAGCTCGAAAATTCAATATTCTCAAAGCGCGTGAATTGCCCGACAGAGATATTGAAAAAAGGAAGAGATAAATTTATCGCCCTCGGTATAAAAGAGCAGGCGCAAGCTCTGCTTAATATACATCAGGTATTCGGCAGAATATCGAGCGGATGTGACTTGAGTGCAGTTGGCGGTACATCGAGATCGGCGGCAACAGTCAGCTTCAGCTCAACGGTGTCCAACTGGAAAAAGAGATACAAAGATGTTCGCATAATCGATTCCTCGGCATCCGGACTTTGGGAAAAGCGTTCGTGCAACCTCCTTGATTTGCTATGAGCTGGAGAACGGTTATAATATCCGGGCAGGCGAAGCTCGATTATAAAATGGGGCTTATGGTTGTGCGCGGAGAGGAGACAAAGCGCGTAGTCATAGATGAAATAGCGATTCTTGTTATTGAGAATCCCGCCGTTTCTCTGACGGGCTGCCTGATAGAGGCTCTTATCGAAAAGAAAGTGAAGGTCATATTCTGCGACTCGAAGCGAAGTCCGACGGCGGAGCTTGTCGCGCATCACGGCAGCCATGACAGCGCGGCGAAGATTCGCACGCAGATAACATGGAGCGACGAGATAAAGGCCGTGATATGGCGCGAGATAATCACGGAGAAGATAAGAAAACAGGCGGAGTTCCTCTATGAGCTCGGCAAGGACAAAGAGGCGGATCTTATCACGACGTATATAGGCAATGTCGAATTGCTCGACGCAAGCAACCGAGAGGGCCATGCGGCAAAGGTCTATTTCAACGCGCTTTTCGGCATGGATTTCACCCGAAGCGCGGACAATGCAGTGAACGCGGCGCTGAACTACGGTTACAGTCTCATACTCTCCTCCTTTAACCGCGAGGTCAGCGCCAACGGATATCTGACTCAGCTCGGAATTTTTCACAACAATATGTTCAATCATTTTAATTTGAGCTGTGATTTGATGGAGCCGTTTCGCATAATAGTAGACCGCTTTGCGTTTGAGCTCAGGCCCGAGACTTTCGACAAGGACGAAAAGCACGCCATGTGGCATATTTTGGAGCAAAGGGTTAGAATCGACAGCACATACCGCAGCGTATCCGATGCGATAAAAATTTATACGCGCAGCGTCTTTGAGGCGATAAACGACGGCGACGCTTCGCAGATAAAAAACTATCTCATCGACGCGGAGAGCGACTATATTGTTGACATATGAGCAGCTTTAGATTTATGAGGATAATAGTATTTTTTGATCTTCCGACCGAAACAAACGAGGATAAACGGGCATACCGTCACTTTCGCAAGGCTCTTATCAAGGACGGCTTTATCATGATGCAGGAGTCCGTTTATACCAAGCTGATGACGACCCCGTCTGTTGAAAACTCCGTCAAAAACCTTATCCGTAAAAATAAGCCGGAAAAGGGAATAGTCCAGACGCTCACCGTGACGGAAAAGCAGTTTTCAAAGATGGAGTTCGTTGTCGGCGAATATCACTCCGATATCATAGACTCGGAGGAACGGCTGGTGATACTTTGAAATTTGTTTTTCCCGAAATAGACTTTATTTTTGATACGGAATGTGATAAAATTAATACGCTGATAATAGAAAACCCGGTTCTTTTCCGCAGCCTGCTTCAGGATATCACCGATCAGCTCTCCGGCCTTGACGGAAAGGCGGTGCTCTCGGAAAACAGCAAGCTTTTGAACATAGCCAAAAAGCTCGAGCTTCTGGACAGATTTATTCCTTTCGATTTGAATTCAAAGGCGATAAATTCAAAAATCGTTGCCGACCTTGAGCTGAAAGCCGTTTCGGATGAGTTCTATTCCGCCACGGTTGAGACCGTCGGGCGCATGGAGACGCTGCTCAACAATCTGGCGTTTGACTATATGTGCGATATCGATTTCACAAAAGTGAGCATAGGCTCGTTCATTAAAGCCGCCGGAGTTGAAGTGCGCAGCGAGCAGAGCGGACTTGCGGAAAAAATCATTGATTATTTCGAGCTGGTCACGGAATTTATCGGCCCCAAAATGTTTGTAACGGTTAATCTCCGTTGCTATATATCCGATAAGGACGCAGAGCTGTTTATAAAAACCGCGATTTCGCACGGCTATCATCTTTTGATGATAGAGAGCTTTGAGCACGAGAGGCTTTCGTGCGAAAAGCGACTGGTTGTAGACAGCGATCTGTGCCTTATCTGCTGAGCGTTTTGCGACCCCTTTTAACCTCATCTCAGACAATTGCAGGTTGTTTTCGGGATTTTGATTCCGAATTTGAGATTTGAGGTTTGAGAGCAGTGTAATTCCATAGGGGTCTCAAACACACAATTTTGTCAATAAAGCAATAACGGAGTTTGAGAGCAGTGTAATTCCATAGGGGTCTCAAACTCAATCTGTCGGGGCGTTAAGAGCGAAGCAGTTTGAGAGCAGTGTAATTCCATAGGGGTCTCAAACTGCCACCGAGCGGTTATAGTCGTGTCCGTAGTTTGAGAGCAGTGTAATTCCATAGGGGTCTCAAACTGTGCCTCCAGCGTTTATTGCTCTATCAGGGTTTGAGAGCAGTGTAATTCCATAGGGGTCTCAAACCGAAGATTGCAAAGCGGCTTGAGCACGTTGTTTGAGAGCAGTGTAATTCCATAGGGGTCTCAAACAACAGCAGGAGGACAAACAATGATTAACAAGTTTGAGAGCAGTGTAATTCCATAGGGGTCTCAAACTGAGTTAATATGAGATAGTCTACTCCCCTTGTTTGAGAGCAGTGTAATTCCATAGGGGTCTCAAACGACGGTGTGACGGTTGCAGAGGCGTTAATCAGTTTGAGAGCAGTGTAATTCCATAGGGGTCTCAAACCCTCGTCGTCGTACTCTCCGCCATTTAAGCGTTTGAGAGCAGTGTAATTCCATAGGGGTCTCAAACAAAAATATTGACAAACGCAGCGTAATAATGGTTTGAGAGCAGTGTAATTCCATAGGGGTCTCAAACATTGTTGCAGATAGCGCAGAGCCGAAGTCGTTTGAGAGCAGTGTAATTCCATAGGGGTCTCAAACGATAATTCTGCGTGTAGTTTTGATAGTTAGGTTTGAGAGCAGTGTAATTCCATAGGGGTCTCAAACAAGAGAGGTGGTGACATGGCAGAAAAGATTGTTTGAGAGCAGTGTAATTCCATAGGGGTCTCAAACAGCCGCGTTAAACTCTGCGCCGTCCGTCCAGTTTGAGAGCAGTGTAATTCCATAGGGGTCTCAAACATTCAAACGGCTTGTTATCCGTTGCAAGGGGTTTGAGAGCAGTGTAATTCCATAGGGGTCTCAAACTCTCTAAATCAGCCCATTCGCCTTTTCCAAGTTTGAGAGCAGTGTAATTCCATAGGGGTCTCAAGCATGACAATTAACGAAGTTAATAGTATTGTTGTTTGAGAACAGAGTCGGAAAACCGCGCCGATTAATCTTGCGCGATGACAGCTAAATTGTATATTTACAAAAAAACACCTCCATTGGTAAATGAATGCACCGAAGGAGGCGGTTTGCTTCTGTAATTGGTATTTGAACGATTCGCAGGCTGCGTTAAATAGTTTTTCGTGCCCGTGCCGCGACTTCCAAAAAGAGAAACGGCGTTATTATACGGACTGTCTTGACAAATTTAAAGTTAAATAATATATTAGATTGTAACGAAAAACCGTACGCAGCGTTTGAGCCCGATAACCGATAAGAGGATTTTATTATGGACGGCATCTTAAAAAAAATAAAGCAGAGCGATGCATTTAACAGGGAAAACAGAGTTCCGTATCTGAAAGTAATAGTTCTTATGAGCCTTTTCACCTTTGTGTTCTTGGGTGCGGAGTTTTTGTTTGTCAACATGATTTCCCGCATCGTTTCGGGGCACCGTTCGGTGGCGGCTCAAAATTATGCGCTCGGCGTCAGCGCGGTCGGTTTTGTTCTGTATCCTCTTTTATGCCGATTCTGCAAAGGAAATGCACAAACTTCCGTTTCGGTTTGCGCAGCTGTTATCTCAAATGCCTGCCTTTTTCTGATGTGCCGTAGCGGCTCTTACACGCTTACGCTGATTGCCGGCCTTCTGCTGTTTTTGATTCTCGGCGTGTTCGGAAGCGCCGTGTTCTATAAATCCCTTTGCCTGTTGGAGGACAATACGCATATTGCGCGGCTTACGGGTATCTCCTATATGCTCGGTACAATGCTCCAGATTGCGAACAGCAATCTTGTTCATATAGACATTGCCGAAGCCGCGATACTTTCGGTGTTTATAATGCTTTTGGCGCTTATGCTGATACGCGCGGAAAAAAACAGCGTTGTCCCGGCGCTCTCAAAGAGCGAGCCCGACGGCGGAAACGGCAGGGAAAGCTTAAAAATCAGCGTGATTCTTGTCTTTTTCGTCGCGCTTATGACCTGCATTTTCAGCACGCTTGATAATGCCGTCACCCTCATCCACGCAAGCGGAGAGGCGAATATCGGGCAGTGGCCGCGAGTCCTGCTCGCCCTCAGCGGGCTTTTGGCGGGCTTTTTGTTTGACACGGCAAGCAGAAAATACATGAGCATAGTTATGTACTGCATCACCGTCCTGTCAACTACCTGCCTCGTCGTTCTTCAGTTTGCCGGGTCTTTTACGGTAGGGCTCGTCATATTTTATCTGGCCGCGGGCTTCTTCGCCGTTTTCTTCACGGTTTCCTTTATGGAGATCGCCCGATACACTGAAACGCCGGAGCTGTGGGCGGGACTCGGCAGAGCCGTCAACAATCTTGTCGCCGTGTTGATTTCGGGCGGCTCGCTTGCACTTTTGAATTCGGGCAACAATATCGCCATAATAACGATCGAGCTGCTTTTGTTCGTGCTCGCGAGCGTCGCTGCATTTGCCTATATGAATAAGCGAAAAGCCTTCTTTGACGGGCTCGAAGCAGAGGCGGCCGATAAGCTGAGCGACGGCGAAAGGCTGCAAAAGCTCGCCGAGCAGTTCTCGCTGACTCCGCGAGAAGCCGAGGTGTTCGGATTGCTGGTGAATACCGAGGACGGACTGCAAACGATAGCCGACAATCTCTATGTGTCGAGGCGAACCCTTGAGCGGTATGTCTCCGCAATATATGAAAAAACCGGCGCGAGATCCCGCATCGGACTTGTCACGCTTTACAACAACGCATAAAAACAGCAGATTTGCCTCTCGCTTCGGCGAGAGGTATTTTTTTGATTTCTTTATGGGTAAAAGGCGCGGTTTTCGGCGCTTTTCGGAGAATGGCGGAAGTCCGCCACGCGATTTTTGCAGATTGGCGGACTTCCCTTATATACAAAAAGCCCCCTGCCTGTATAAAATTAAAGCAGGGTAAAACGGGTGCGGCGCGAAAGGCCGCAAAAGCAAAATGAAATTTGTGCTTGCTGCGTTTGTTTAAGCAACGGGCAACAAAAAGGAGAGGATACCGTGAAAGCAAAAAGATTTGCGGCGCTCTTGCTTGCGGCTCTTATGCTGCTGCTCTTTGCCGCCTGCGGCAGCAAGCCCGCCGAGGACGGCGACGGCACCAAGGCAGACCGGACGGAGCGCGGTGTCAAAATAACGCAGACGGCGGCAGCGGCAGTGCAGACCGCAAAATACGAAACCGCCGATTTCAGCATAACTATCCCCAAGGGGTGGACGGTATCGACGGGCGGAATAAATATCTACCACAGTATCCGTGTGTACGACCCTGCGGAGCCGCTCAATCAGATGTTTATACTGCTGAAGGCGGAGCCGCTTCTGCACTGTGAGGAGGGTAAGGCGGCGTGGCAATACAGTTATAGAGCGGGCAGCAAACAGAATTTAATTTTTGCAAAGGCGCCTGTGCTGAAAAACCCGTCTACCGAAGGATTTTTCAAAATTTTTCCGCAGTATGCCGATTTTATATCGAAGGCTGAGCCGTCATATTCGGGATACGCATTTCCTCGTTTTGAAAACTTCACCGTGACCGAGCGCTATGCATCGTCAAACGGTATGAAAGCCTATGCTATGGGCGATGAATTGCTGCGCGCCACCTTTAAAGATAACGGCAAAGAGGGCGAGGGAATGTTTTCCGCCTCGGTAGTGGATTTCGGCGCGGTTCAGATTTGGACGGGACGAATGAACGGCTACATGATGGAGTCGGCAGACGGCGGATACTATATGGTCTACAATATCGTCGCCGTTACCGCAGCCAAAGATACATTTATAGAGTGGGAAGGCGTGCTTACCGACTGCTTTAAAACACTCAAGTATTCCGACAGCTTTGTCAGTGCCGCTAATCAGGCGAGCAATGAGAAGGTGGCGCTCGCAAAGCAGATAAGCCAAAACTTCAACCAGACGATGGACGGCTTTATGTCCTCGTGGGAGAGCCGCAACATAAGTCAGGATATTATGAGCCAAAAGCAGAGCGACGCCACTTTAGGCTATGAGCGTGTGTACGATACCGAGACGGGCAGGATATATAAGGCGACAAACGGGTTCACGGATGACTATGACGGCAAGCGCTATCAGCCCGTAACGGAAGACAGTATGTATGCCAAGGCCGTGAGCGGCTACATTGAAAAGCAATAGCAGAAAAGCGTGCTGCGATAAAACGTTGAAAGGGGGCGGCGGACGGTGGATATGCCGCAGCATTCCGTTTTGCGGGACGGTAAAGAGACAAAAAGGACGCTTCCGTACAATCGGCAATATGTCATTCTTGCGATATACGAGGTGCTCGATAAAAACGGCGCCGGGTATGAAAAAACGGATGCTTCAACCGTCATATCGAATATGTCGGTGTACGGGAATTTAAGCCGTTTTTCAATCTGCGTAACCGAGCAAGAGCACGGGACGGAGCTGTCCGTAACAATGCTTCAACCGTGCGAGGGGCTTTCCGCATCCGGTGTGCAGCGGGCCATAACCGCCGTTGCCGACAGCATCTCGCAGTATCTGGAAAATGAGCTTGTGATGAATGGGATATTCATGCAGAAGAATAGATAACAAAACGACTTCAGACGAACGGGGGAAATGAAATGAACGAGACAAGAGTATTCATGCTGAACGGCACGCAGGTGCAGGATATAGTCACCCGCCTCGAGGGCTTTTTCCGTACCGAGAAGGGTATGGACGTCCAGAGCTCTCAGACCACGGACGGTTATGTTATGCAGGCGAGTCAGCCCAAGGACGGCTGGAAGACGCTCACGGGAATGCGCCTTGCTGTTACCGTTCAGATGGCGGTTGCGGGAGATCAGCTGAATGTCAGCATAGGCGAGGGGCAGTGGTCCGATAAAATAGGCGCCGGAGCGATAGGCCTGTTTGTGGCGTGGCCGCTGGCGATAACCGCCGGAATGGGCGCGTACAAGCAGAAAAAGCTTCCCTCCGAAGTGTTTCAGGTTATAGAGAACACCATTATGACCGGCGGACAGCCGGTGGTGGTGTCCGGCGCAGGTCAGACCGTGGCGGTCGGAATGACGGTGTGCCCGAGCTGCAAGGCGCAGCTTGCCCCCGGCTCGAAGTTCTGCAACCGCTGCGGAGCAAAGCTCGGACAAAAATGTCCGAACTGCGGCGCCGAAATCACCGCCGACAGCGCCTTCTGCTCCGAATGCGGAGTGAAGCTATAAGACATAAATACAGAAAACCCCTATCTCTTAACTATACATTTGTAAAGCAACGCCCTCCCTCGGTAACGTATATTATCGAGGGAGGGACGTTGTATTTCAATTATATTCAATTATAACGATATATTATCGCAGGACAAAATCATAAAGAACTGACATAAGACGGATTTTTTAGTGGCGTTCTCTTTGCGTTGCCCGGCACATATCACACAAGATAAAATAAGCTCATCCTATCGGCAGTATAATTTCAAACACCGCTCCGCCGTCGTTTGACGCGCGCACCGTTCCCCTGTGAAGGCTGACTATCTCCTTTGTCAGGGCGAGACCGACTCCCGCTCCGCCCTTTCTCGTGCTGAAAAAGCGGTCAAAAATATGCGGCAGAAGCTCGGACGCGATGCCCTCGCCGTCGTCCCGGATGCGGATAACGGCTTTGCCTTTTTCCTGCCTGCACTCAATTATTATCTCTTCTTTTGCATAGCGCAGAGCATTGGTGATTATATTCGTAAAAGCGCGGCGCAGATGAATTTCATCGCAGCTGACCGTTACGGGGTCGTCGTCAAATATCGGTGTGATACGCAGATTTCTCTGCTGCGCGAGGTGCTCCGTGCCACGCAGGCAGTCGTACAGAAGCTCGCGCACATCCGTAGAGTGAAAGTCCGATTTAAACTGTCCCGCCTCGAGCCGCGAGAGCGCGAGCAGCTCCTCTATCAAAACGGACATCTGCTCGTTTTCCTCGAGAATGACCCTTGACGCTTCGACAGGCTCTAAAACACCGGTGTTTATGCCCTCCGCGCAACCCTGAACCGCCATCATCGGCGTTTTCAGCTCGTGTGATACATTTTGGAAAAACCATTTCTGCGATTCGTGCGCCCTCTCAACATAGCCGCCGAGCTTCCAGCCGAATAGGCAGACCAACACGGTCAAAACGGCCAGCACCGCGAAAAAAGCGGCGTTCAGGTAAGAGGCATACTGCATTACGGCGCCGATATCCACATAGAGAATATAGGAATACGCGTCGTCATCGCCGTCGGCTTCAACCTGCGTCATACGAAAAACGAAGCGGCCGCCGCCGTTTTTGAAGGTGTGGAATTCACCGACGGACGGCTTCTCTCTGCGGCAGTATTCCCGGAGCCGCTGCTCCGATTTCGACAGGTATTCGGGTTCAAAAAGCTCGCCCTCGATTTCAAGATATCTGACACTCGGAGTCAAAAAATGCTCCTGTTCGTCATCCTCGTTTTTAATATCGGAGAACGGGACGGGGGCTTCGTGCTCATCCTCCGAGAGTATCGCCTTTTGCGCCTCCGCCGTCAGATATCTCGGAATAAAAATGTTGACGGTAGCAAACAGCGCCGCAAAGACGAGCAGCATGGTGCCGAGCACGGCGAGCGTGATTTTTCTTCTTATATGCTTCATACTCCGCCCTCCTTTGAGCGCAGTCGGTAGCCGTAGCCCCAGACGGTTTCAATGAGCACGTTGCTGTCCGCCGAAGAGAGCTTGCTGCGGATTCGGCGCAGAGTCTCGTCGGTCACTCGCGTCTCGACCTCGTCGTTGTAGCCCCAAATATGATTCAGCAGCTCGTCGCGCGAAAAGGCCTTGCCCTCGCCGCGCATCAAAAACAGAAGCATCTTCATCTCGTTGGGGGAGAGGGCGAGGGGCTTTCCCTTGCAGAAGAGCTGCTTTTCGTCGCCAGAAAAACGCAGGTCGCCGACTGAAATATCCTTGTCCATCGGGTCGTCGCCGCGCTCCATCTCCACGCGGCGAAGCAGCGACTTGACGCGCATCAAAAGCATAGTCGGGCGAAACGGCTTTGTCAAATAGTCGTCTCCGCCCTGCAATATTCCGTTGACATAGTCGTATTCGGTGTCCTTTGCCGTGAGAAGAATAATCGGCACCTTGTCCTTTTCGCGGATGAGGTGGCAGCAGGTCAGCCCGTCAGTGCCGGGCATCATTATGTCCAAAATGACAAGGTCGGCGCGTCTTTTGAAAAACGCACCTAAAAGCGCGTCTCCCGTTTCAAACGCGCACACTTCATATCCGTCATTTTCGAGAAATCGCTGAAGCGTCTCTCTGATGTTTTTTTCATCCTCTGCAATATAGATGAGTTGTTTCATAGCGCCTCCGTAGTAGCTACAGAGCCGTGCCGCTCGGACACGGCTCTGTGTTCATGGCTTGTCTGCTGTGCCTTTTCGCAGGGCGTTATGTTCGCTCGGCTTAAAAGGCCATGTCTGCTTCGTTCGCTGCGACTCTCACGTCGTATTCGTCGCTGACGCGGTCCCAAAGCTTGGAGTTTCTCTCGAGAACCTCTGTAATCTCGGCTTCCACAGTGTCGATTTCCTCATAGAGCTTGTCGGCGTTTTTGTCGGTCATGCGGGCATAGATAGCGTCGATTTTCTCGTTGAGCTCCGCGACCTTGGCAAGGTCGGCGATAAGAGCGGCTCTCTCGTCCTCGGTTATGGTGTCAAGATTTCTGACAAACTTCTCGTAGGCATATTCGTCCTCGCGGGCGTCGTTGAGGTCGGCCTCATTGAGCTCGAAGGTCATGTCCGTCTCGTTTGCGGCGATCTGCTCGTCATACTCGTCGTTGACGCGCTCCCAGAGCTTGGAGTTTCTCTCGAGAACCGCTGTTATCTTGTCGTCGATTGCGGAGATTTCCTTGTAGAGCTTTTCTGCGTTCTTGTCTGTCATGCGGGCGTAGATTTCATCGATCTGCTTTTCGAGCTTTGCGATCTCGGCGAGGTCACCGAGCAGAGCCTCTCGCTCTTTCTCCGTGAGAGAGTTCATGTCTTTAACGAAGCTCCCTATGGACGGAACGCCGCAGTCGTCGGGCGAGTTGACGGAGACGATTTCGGGCAGAGTCTCGGTCGGTGTGTTCTTTCTGTTGTTTGCCGAAGCGGTAGCCGCCGATGCGGCGATGATGCTTGCGGCAAGGACAAGGGCGAATACGGTTGCGATAATGTTCTTTCTGTTTTTCATGACAAATGCTCCTTTGATTTTTTTCGCGGACTTCCTTTCCGCAATACAAGAATATCAAAAATGAGCACCCCATTCACCGAAAAATCGGATGAAAGTTGTCACAAAATTGTAAGAGTCGAAAAGCTGTTGGTAATACTGCCGCGCTGCGCCTTGAATCGCGCTCCTTATCATTTTCATTATATCAGACCGCAAACGCGAATTCAATGCAAAAACTCATGGCGGATAAGGCTTCAAAATACGTATTACGTTTATTGAAAACGACTGTGCCGACGGTATAAAAACATATAACAGCGATTACCGCTTGAACTTTTTTCGGGTATTTGATATGATTTTTGAAAAGATGCATAGGGAGAGATAAAGACATGGAGCTCTATATTGTAAGACACGGCGAGTCGCTGTCAAACATCGGCGAATCGAACGATTCGGACAGCAAGCTGTCACCCAAGGGTGAGCGCCAAGCGGAGTGTCTCGGGCAATATTTAAAGGACATAAAGTTTGACAGGATATACACAAGCCATCTCTGCCGTGCGGCGCAGACGGCGGTTGCCGTTGCAAAATACCAGCGTGGGAATCCCGAAATTATCGTCGCACCGGAGTTTTCCGAGACGAATACGTCCAAGGACTATGAGGTGAACGCGGAGTTTCTCGGGCAGCTTTACGGAAATCTTAGCTACACGCGAGCGAGCATAGGAAATGACTGCGGCGATGACGTTGAGCGCTTAGAGGCGGCGATTGATAAGTATGTCAACACCCCTGCCTATTCAAACGCAGCCGTGACGGGGGAATGGTGTGGTCGCCCTAAAAAGTATAACCCGCAAAAAATCCTGATCGTCTCCCACGGCGGAGCGATAGCCGTTATGCTGAGATATATTGCAAACTTTAACCCCGACACAAATTTGGATGTTGTGCAGCATAATACCTGCATAAATAAGTTCGAGCTTTTTTTGCTCGACGGCATGGCACACAGAAGATTTTTGAGATATAACGACGTGACGCACCTGCCGGACGGGCTTCGCCTTGAAACTCAATTTTGACGGGACTTCGGAGGTATATTTGTGAACCGTAACGAGCTGAAAGATTTTATAGCGGAAAAATATAAGATAGACGCGGACTGCCCGTGGCTTCGGTATCCGAATTATGAGGTGTTCCGTCACGGCGGCAACAGAAAATGGTTTGCGGTGGTTATGGACGTGCCGAAAAACAAGCTCGGACTGCAAGGCGATGAGCGCGTGAGTGCCGTGAACTTAAAATGCGGCCCTGCCATGGCAGGCTCACTTTTGACGGAAAAAGGCTTTTTTCCCGCGTATCACATGAGCAAGGGCAGCGGCTGGATAACCGCCGCGCTCGACGGCTCCGTGCAGGACGAAGAATTAGAGCTGCTGCTGGATATCAGTTATCGGAGCACCGCTCCGAAAATAAGCGGGAAAAAATAACAGAACCGCCTGCCGTAATTCTGCTGAGTTTACGGCGGGCGGCCGATAATAAGACGGGGTGCGGCAGCTTTTGCCGCGCCCCGTTTAAAATTTCACTTATCTTTTTTTGTAGACGATCAGCTCCGGATTTTTGCCGTTTTCTTCGTAGGTGCAAATCAGTAAAAAATCCATGCTTGCGGCGATTCCGAAGCGGCGTAAGCCGCCGTATTCGCATTCCAGCTCGTTGCCGAGATATGTGGCGTTGTCGTCAAGAAATTTTACGGCCGTCCCGTTCGGCAGTCGGTATTCAAGGTTGATGAACTTGCCGACAAGAGCGTTGAGCTTTTCAACCTTCGGCAGCCCGTCGATATTTAAGCCGTTTATTTCATCGATAAGCTTTTGCTTGTATTCCTCGAATTTTTCCGCGCCGCCGAGATATTCGTACCGTTTCCAATAGTTGAGCTTGGGCAACATATCCGCCATGTATTCGCGCGCCTGCTCGGCCGAGAAGTTCTCGCTTGTCATATTCTGCACGCAAACCTCTATCAAGTCATCCATGTTGTGATACATATATTGCCCGTCGGCATAGCACCATTTGCAGTATTCCTCGTTGAAAAAGCCGTCCGTTTCCCTGCTGATATCGGCGTCGTCAAGAGGCATACCGCAGCACTGGCAAATAAGCTGTCTCGGCGAGCCGAGAAGCGTGTTGATAGAAACGTCAAACAGCTTTGACAGCAGCTTCAATGTCTCTGTGTTGGGCGTAGTTTCACCGGTTTCCCAGCGAGAAACCGCCTGGCGGGTAACAAATACTTTTTCCGCAAGCTCGTCCTGAGACATACCCTTGCCTGTTCTGAGTTTAAGAATAATATCCTTTGTATCCATAAAATCATCACCTCGGGGTTATTATAATTTAAAGCCGTCGGAATAACAAGCAACTCGCTGTTGCGACGGTCGATGAAGTCAGGCGCAGAGCGCGAAAAAAGATTACGACCTCGCCCGAATTATCAGTAAAATCACGCCCGCGGTGCAGAGAATTGCGCCTATGGGCACCGAGATCTTCAGCATGACGTTCCATAGGTGATAAAAGTCGAGGGGTGCGTCGTTTGTGCCGTGAAGCACGGCATAAGAAAGACCGGAAAATATCAGCGCCAAAACACCGAGGATAATAAAAACTGTTCCGAAAATCAATAATTTCTTTTCCATTTGCGCCTCCCGAGCATTTGCTTTTTGTTGTCTTAATTCATTATAACATCAGATAAAGCTTTTGGCAAACGGCTCAGATAAATGTTTTTGGGTATCGTCCGTAAACAAAAGCGGGGTGCCGCGTCTTTTCGTTGCCGCACCCCGCTTTGAAGTTATATGGCTAATACCGCGTCCAGACACAGGGTAAGCGCATATTCATATGCGTTGCCGCCCCAATGCCGCTCATCGTATTTATCAATATCGGCAAGACTGTCTGCCGTATACAGTATCATTCCCCATGTTGCTTTTCTGAAAGCTGCACACGCCGAAAGCGCCGAGCATTCCATTTCCACAACAGAACAGCCTTCGCTTTTGCGATATTCGACTTTTTCTTTTGTCTCGCGGAAAAAGCCGTCGGTAGACCATGTAATAACCTCTTGATATTTCATGTTGTGCTCAAGTATTGTTTTTTCAATGGCCTTTTTTGCTCTTTCGTTGATTTCCATAAAGCGTGAGGGAGGAGCGTAATGATACGATGTCCCCTCGTCGCGCAATGCTTTGCTCGGAACAAGGAATGTACTTTCCTCGAAATGTTCAAGTGCACCGCAGCTGCCCGCAGAAATAATTTCACAAACTCCGTACCCGATTAGCCAGTCAAGTATTTGCGCGGCGGCGGCAGCACCGACAGGCGCCTGACAGAGAACGATTTCCTCGCCTTTGTATTTTGTTATATAAATAGGATAGTTCTTTGTTGCGCTGATAAAAGTCGATACTTGTTTGGTGTCGGAGCTGTTTGCATACTCGTCTATGTAATTGCCGAGAAATGCGAATACACATTTCTTTGGAAGATTGAGGTTTAGATTTTCATGAACAGGACTTATGACTGCTGTCTGCTCCGAATCAAACTCTAATATCGGTATCTCATTTTTTATAATTCCCATACCACTACCTCACAAATACTAAGTTAAAAAATGCGGAGGCAACAGCAGCACTGCACCTCCGCTTATTATTATTTCTCTCCGCCGACTGCCTTGAGCACTTCGGTCTTGAACTCGCCGTGGATTTTGTACTTCTTGAGGAAGACGATAAGCGAGACGACTATCATGACGGGCGGGACGATGAACATCAGGAACGATATCGCACTGTTCGCCGCTGCGGTCTGTACAGCCGCTTCGCCGTTGTAGCCGGTTATGCTGAATGCGGCATACATGATTATCGACTGCATGGTGTAAGCCATCTTCTGCAGGAAGCCCTTCATCGAGAAGGTCAGAGCCTGGTTGCGCTTGCCGAGCTTGTACTCGCCGTAATCGACAACGTCCGCGAGCATGACGGTCTGGTTGACGAACATACTGCCCGTACCGACGCTCGTGATGAAGTAGAACGCACCGAGCGCATAGACGTTTGCGCCTAAGAGATATCCGACTATTGCCATGCCGGTGTAGCCTGCTGCCGCCATGATGAGCGAGAGACGGTAGGTGGAGCGGTTCGACATAAACTTGGAGCAGATGGGGATGACGAGGAGCGAGAGCACCGAGCCCACAGTGCCGAACATATTAAAGGTGGACTGAAGCTTGAGGTCGCCCGCGACGCAGGTGAAATAGTAGCTGCTGATGCCGGAGGTCATATAGAAGCCGGCGTTCGATATCATGGCAAAGAGCATGAATACGAGCAGCTGATCGTTCTGCTTTATAACGCTTATTGCCTGCTTGAACGAGAATTTATCGTTGTTGACGACAACTCTGCGCTCCTTAGTCGAGAGAACGCAGATTAATGCAAAGAATACGAGAGCCGCAGCCGTCACCATAGACCACTTGCCGAAACCGGCGGTCAGGCAGGCGGAGTCCATTTTGTCGAGCTTGCTGCCGGTTGCGCCGCCGAAGAAAGCGACTGCGTATGCGGTGAATATAACGATTATACCCTGGCCGAGGCCGGAGAAGGTTCTTGCGATAGTCGAGACGAGGTTTCTGTCCTTCTCCTCGCTTGCAAACGACGGTATCATCGACCAGAACGGAATGTCGGCGAGAGTGTTGGTCATGCCCCAGAATACATAGAGCACGGCGACATAGATATAGAGGCCGACGGAGTTGAGCGCAAAGCCGGGATTGTTGAAAAGCAGACAGAGCACTATTGCGTTGAGCAGGGCTCCCGTCAGTATCCACGGGCGGTACTTGCCCATTTTGGTGTTGGTCTTGTCAACTATCATGCCCATCATCGGGTCGTTGACGCCGTCCCAAAGTCTGGCGAGCGGCGCCAGGATGAGCAGGAAAAGCGGCTTGATTCCAAGACCGTTGGTCAGGTAAAGCGAGAGGTAGGAATAGAACATTCCGTAGCTTAAGTCAAGGCCTATTGCACCTACGCCGTAACCTAACTTCTCACGCAATGGTACTTTGTTCATGTTTTATCACCCTTAAAAAATTATCGTGCTGATGTATTCTATCATATAGCCGAAAATATATCAACAAAAACGCCGAAAATAATCCTCGGAGTGAGGCTCTATAGGCGATTCGGGCGAAATAAATGCTTTAAAAGCTTCTCTCAAAGAATATACTTTCGGCAACGGGTGCTGCAGAGCAATATAAACGCTCCTGTTTAAATATAAAATGCGGGCGACTGAAGCGCCGCCCGCAGGTTCCGTCTTTATTTTATGCCGTCTATCATTGCGGCTATGTCCGCCTTCGGGCGGTAGCCGACCGATTTTGAAACGATTTTTCCGTCCTTGATGACCGCCAGCATCGGGATGCTCGATACACCGAAGCGCACGGCAAGCTCGGTCTGCTCGTCAACATTTATCTTGCCGACCTTGAGCGAATCGGCTTTTTCCTCGGCAAGCTCATGCAGCACGGGTGCGAGCATTTTGCACGGACCGCACCAGTCGGCATAGAAATCCAGCAAGACGGGCTTTTCGGAATGAAGCACCTCATTTTCAAAGTTTTCGGCAGTAATTTTAAGTTCGGCCATGATAAAGGCTCCTTTCTTTAATCTTAATTTTTTTCACATCGCGGCTGTCCGCTTCAGTCCCGCAGGGACTTGTAGTAGAGCATACAGTGGCAGAAGCCCTCAAAGTTAGGGTCGGCAATCTGATCCTTGAACTCCTGACACATACATTTTGTCGCCTCTGTCCGTTCTCGTCGGCAGGGGCAATATCCGCCGGTTCGTTTGAGTCCCTCGCGGACGGTGTCCACAACTTCCTTGTCGGGATTGAGCTTAATTTTCATTTTTGCCACCTCTTTCGTCGGTTGTTGTCTGTATTATAGCCCAAATTGCCGCGCCGTACTGTAACACGGTCACATTTTCAAAAAAAATCCGACATTTTTTTGAAACGTCGGATTTTACGCTGATATTTATTTTAGATTAAAAACGGCGTGTTATCGCAGCCGCTTCAGCCCGTCCGTATCTTTTATGATAATTTCTCCGCGCTTCAGCTCCACGAGTCCGTCCTGAGTGAACTGCTTGAGCATTCGTGCAACGGCCTCGCGCGCCGAGCTGATATTCCGGGCTATTTGCTCATGCGTCATGCGAACGGCATTGGAATTTGTACGCTCGCATTCCTCAACCAAAAACGCCGCCAAACGCTGGTCGAGCCCCTTGAACAGAATCTGCTGCATTGCCCACATGACCTCGGAGAAGCGCTCTGTCGCCTGCTCATAGAGAAAACAGCGCACGGATATATTTTGCTCCTTGAGCAGAGCAGTAATATTTGGTGGAATGATCAAAACCTCCGTGTCTTGACGGGCGGTCATCTGCGTGTCAAACGAAATTTGACTGATGACGCAGGACGCCGACAGCACGCACAGGTCATTTGGGTATAGGCGAAACAGCGTGATCTCCCGCCCCTCGTCGGAGAGGATATAGGTGCGTATCTCGCCGGAGAGTATGAACAGCATACCGAGGCAGTCGCGGTCGCTGCTGTGAATAAACGAGCCCTTTTCGTAGCGCCGAATAACAGCGCTTTTGCGAAGTATTTCTTTTTCCTGCTCCGTCAGAGATGCCCAAAACGGGAGCTTATTTAATATATTTTCCATATCAGTGGCAGTCGTGCTTGTCGCAGCCGCGGTCGCCGCAGGTATGACCCTCGCCTTCGTGGGAGTGGTCGTGATGGCTGCAGCGGACGTTGGGATTGTAGCCGAGCTTGCCGAGAAGCAGCGCGTTCACCGCCGCATCCGCGTCTCCGCTGACGCCGCCGTAGAGCTTTATGCCCGCCTCTGCAAGAGCCGTTTGAGCGCCGCCGCCGATGCCGCCGCAGATAAGAGTGTCAACGCCGTTGAGTGTCAAAAAGCCCGCCAGCGCACCGTGACCGCTGCCGTTTGTGCCGACAACAGCCTCGCGGACGATTTTTCCGTCCTCAATATCATAGAGCTTGAACTGCTCCGTATGGCCGAAGTGCTGAAAAACATGACCGTTTTCATAGGTAACTGCGATTTTCATGATAGGTTCTCCTTTATAGTCGTTGTCGGTTTTGCTTGTGTCTCTTTCGTTTGAGCGTGTACAGCGCCCGCAGCTCGAATGCTCACGCCCCGCGCAGATGCGGTAGCATCCGCCTGTTATGCGAAGCGGCTTTCCGTAGACAAGGCACGCAGCGATTTTTTGCCTTGCGCTCTCGTATATTTCCTGCACGGTGGAGCGGGAGATGTCCATCTGTGCGGCGCATTGCTCATGGGTCAGCTTCTCTAAATCCACAAGCCGTATGACCTCGTATTCGTCGAGCGCCAACAAGACAGGCTCTGTGTCCGCGCGGCCGTCGGGGGAAAAGGCATCAACTTGCGGCAAGACGCAAATTCTGCGGCACCGCGGGGGTCTCGGCATGACTGCGCCCTCCTTTTATTTACGGTATATACCGATTATATATCAGATTATATTAAAAGTCAAACGCTTTTCCCGTTGAGAATCCCGTATCTTTGAATTGACAGAGACAAGCGTTTTCTTTTCGGCTGTTGTCGAAAAGTGCAATATACGTGTTTTTTTTGTGAGGCATCTGTCTGTATTTGGGATTAGAAGGCAGGCTTGTATGGCTATTTTGATGAAAAATAAGCGCTTGATTTGTGATAGTATACAAAAAAATAAGGCGGCGATAAGAATTATTGTTTTTTATTTCCGGTTATTGTATAATAACATCGTAATGGAAATATTTTCTTCGGAGGGATTTGACGTATGTTTAAAAAAGTGATATCCGTAATATTGTCCGTTATTATCGCGGCTTCCGTCCTAACGATAGGTGTCGGAGCTGTTTCGGGAGATGAGCGAGGCTTGAATATTCGTATTGTAATAAGTGAAAATGCAAATTCCCTCGAGAGAGCGGCGGCGGAATTTCTGCGTGATACCGTCAGGGAATCTACAAATATCGAATATCCGATAATTACAGATTCCGAGGGGAAAAAGGGATTTGAAATCGCGGTAGGAAAGACCCGACGCTTTGACTATGATGTATCCTCGTTTGCCGACGGCGGATATGTTATAAAGAGCTATGACGGCGGAATCGCCGTTGTCGGAGCTGGAAACAGGGGGAACATTTACGGAGTTTGCAGGCTTCTCAAGGAGTTCGGAGGATACCGTTGCTTCGTCGCGGGCGATAAATTGGCGAACGGCGGAGATGCTTTGAATATCCCGAATGATGTCGATATTGAATATACTCCGTTCTTCGAGTATACCGAGACGGACTGGAGACTGTCATGGTGCGATTCACATATCTATTCCCTGTCAAACGGGCTTAGTGGCGGAGTATATAACAGAATTTCCGAGGATCTCGGCGGTACGGTTAATTATATAAATTCGTTTGCCCATACTCTAACCGCCGGATTCTGTTCTAAAGATAAATACTTCGACTCTCATCCCGAGTATTTTGCATTAAGAGACGGTAAGCGCATTCCGACTCAGCTCTGTCTTACCAATGAGTATGTTTATCATATCGTGCTTGACGAGGTTCTCGACCTGCTTAAAAACAGGCACGACCCCGAGGCCGCGCTTCAGATAATTTCGCTTACGCAGGCGGATAATCAGGATTACTGCCAATGCGAAAACTGCAAGAGGCTTGACGAAGAAAACGAGTCGCACGCGGGCACGATGATTTCATTTGTAAACCGCATAGCCGAGCAGGTAGCCCTTATGGACTACGATAATGTTGCAATAGATACATTTGCGTATCAGTACACGAGAAAGCCTCCGAAGAATGTAAAGCCCCTTGATAATGTTATAGTGAGGCTTTGCAGCATAGAGTGCTGCTTTACGCATACATTTGACGATCCCGACTGCGAGCGAAACACAACATTCATGAGCGATCTTTACGGTTGGGGTAAAATATGCGACCGCGTTTATGTGTGGGATTACGCCAATAACTATAAGTATACTGTCTGCATATTCCCCGATTTCGGAGTTTTGCAGAGAAATATGCAGATTCTTTGCGAAAACAATGTCAAGGGAGTCTACGTCGAGGGCAATTATTATCTCGGAAAATGCGATGCGGAGTTCGGTGATTTGAGGTCATATCTCATCGCTTCTCTGCTGTCCGATCCTTACTGCGACTACGATAAAGCCATGCGTGAATTTTGCGGTTTTTATTACGGCGCGGCGGGTAAGGAGATTGTCGAATTCATAAACAAGACGAGCGAAAACGCGAAAAAAGGACACGTCAGATGTTTCAACAGTGTTGATAAAACACTGCATTTTTCGAGAAAAGAAGTCAAGGAATGCGACGAGCTCTGGGAGAATGCGAAGAGGAATACCGCCCATGACGAGGTTGCCAACGAGCACGTAAGGCGGAGCGAAATAAGCTGGAGGGTCTGGAAAAGCTCCGTGCGCAAGGGCGAGTTTGAATTCTTCGGCCTGTTTCCCGAGAGGATGAGGCTCTATCGCGATATATGCGATTTCGGGATTGAGAAATTCTGCGAATGGGACGACCTCGAAATGAAGCTCCCGCTTCATCTGATTCTCTCATCTCCGAACGAGTGGAAGTCCGATGTCAAGGCGACAAGCAGGGACTACGGCAATTTAATTGATGTTTGCATCCGCACTTACGATACAATAAGAGCTCTTGTCGGAAGGCTTTTTGGAAAGCGGGTCGAGCCCATAGTATAAGCTCAAAGACAATAAAAGAACCACCTACAAAACAGTAACCGCTTATCCGGATAGAATATGAAGGTTGAATAAACGTATAAAATAAGATTAATGAATTTTTGCATGGGCCGATTTGGGTATTGAATTCCGACGGGAGTTTTGTGGTTGAAGACCTGGAGACAGAACGATTGAAAAATCTGTAATCGTTTCAACAGTATTCTTTCCAAAACTCAGTGTGCAAAAGAACAGAATAAAAATGAGCATGATCTTAGAACACTGATTATACACAGGCTGTAACACCTGAGGAGAAAGTCACCGGGTATTCTTTCAGACTGATCTGACAAAAATGCAACAGGCAACAAAATCGGGTCACGAGTTTGTGAAAATTTTTGCGATTTTCAAGCTTTTTTCAAGAAAAACCCGTTTAGCATTTCAACTGTCCGAAATAGAATGAAATTTGCCTCGGCTGCTCGGATTTTTGTTGATTTTTCCTCAGCGGCCATTGTATAATATTTATACAGATCAAGGAAAGGGGCAAAAACATGAAAACTTTATTCAAAAACGGCACTGTGTTCGACGGCAGCGGCAATGCTCCGTTTGTCGGCGACGTCCTTATTGAGGACAACAAAATTCTCAAGGTCGGCAAGTGCGACGAAGCGGCGGACGAGACGGTCGACGCAACCGGTCTTTATGTTTGCCCCGGCTTCATTGACGCCCATTCACACAACGATTTCTTCTGCGACAGGGCGGACAGCGAGAAATTCTTCAGCCCGTTCATCAGGCAGGGAATCACCACCCAGATAACCGGCAATTGCAGCTTTTCGCCGTTCGGGACGGACGAAAATACGCCCTACAGAGACAAGCTCGGCGGCGGACTCTTTGAGTCGGACAAAAATAGGTATGCCTTCATTTGAAATTTGTAGGTCTCTTGAGTCGATTACGATTCATAGTAGCGTGACAGAAATCGGAGATTGGGCTTTTCAAGGGTGCCGCACTCTCTCGGCGATCACTATTCCTAACAGCGTGTTGAAAATTGTTCATAGCGCCTTTAGGGGATGTAGTTCTCTTGAATCGATTTCGATTCCTGACAGTATAACAACAATCCGAGAGAGTGTTTTTGAGGATTGTAGCAAGCTAATTTCAGTTATAATTTCTGCATCAGTGAAAGAGATTAGTGAAAAAGCTTTTATTGGTTGTACAGGGATTAAAGAGATTATGCTTTCCCGACGCTTCGAAGAGAATTATAAGGAAATATTGAAGGATGTTGACCTTTTGCAAGTAACAATACATTGGATTTGATCAATCATAGAAAGTGTTGATAGCTTATAGCTAAATAGGAGATACATATATGTTTAACTTGAAGTATAAAACTAGAGGGAATTCGCCATTGAAAGGCAAACCGAAGTTGTATTTTTGTTGTCATCCTAAGGATTTTGATAAGTGTTTTGAAAAAATATCGAATGAGATTCTTTCAATTCAGAATTGCGCAGTATTATATGCGGAGAAAGATACTATAAGGGATGATGAATTTTTTGCGGAATTGAAAGAAACGCAACTTTTCGTTATGCCAGTAACATCTAATTTGCTTTTTGGTGACAGTTACACATTGGATGTTGAATTCCGCTTTGCTATTGAAAACCATATTCCTGTGTTGCCCTTGATGCAAGAAAATGGACTAGATGAAACATTTAACAAAAAATGTGGCAATATTCAATTTCTAAACAAATACAATGATGATTCTACAGCACTTAGTTATGACGAAAAATTGAGAAAATACCTTGCGGCGATTCTCATTGGTGATGAGCTAGCGAAAAAAGTACGTGCCGCGTTTGATGCATATGTGTTTTTGAGTTATCGAAAAAAAGATAGAAAGTACGCCCAAGAGCTTATGCGATTAATCCATAAGAACGAGTTCTGCAGGGATATTGCTATTTGGTACGATGAGTTTCTTACTCCCGGAGAAAACTTTAATGATTCAATAAAAGAGGCTCTTCAAAAAAGCGGATTGTTTCTTCTCACTGTAACGCCAAATTTGGTTAATGAGACCAACTACGTAATGACAACCGAATATCCTATGGCAAAGCAAGAGGGTAAACATATTTTGCCCGCCGAACTTGTACCCACAGACAGGGAACAACTCTCTGAAAAATATGCGGATATTCCTCATCCTACCGATGCACATAATGACGCAGAACTGAGCGGTGCACTCCTTGAATCAATTAAAAAGATGGCAATCAAGGAAAATGATGATTCTCCGGAACACAATTTCTTTATTGGACTAGCATATCTTGGCGGAATAGATGTGGAAATTGACTATGAGCGGGCAGTTCGTTTGATTACATCGGCAGCAGAAGAAGGGTTGGTTGAAGCAATTAATAAACTTATACATATGTATGAATATGGAGAGGGTGTTTCATTCGATAGCGATGTTGCTATGAAATGGCGCAAAGAATTGATTGAAATATTAGATGAAAAATATGAAGAGACGCCTTCGAAAGAAAATGCATTAATATTGCTGGACACTTTAAGGGACTGTTATGATGTTGCATTGGCAAATGGTGAAATATCTAATTTAAGCGAGGCGGCTGATAAATATTTTTCCAAAAGCAGTGATCTTAAACAGAATGAGTTGTTGACTGATTGTGACGAGGAATTAGAGTTTGCAGAGTTAGATAGCTACTTGAAACTGGCGTATATTAGTGAACTTCAAGGGGATTCGAACGAGGCTGGAACATCATATAATGTATTGACAACATCCATTGAAGATTATGTTGAAGAATATAAGACTCAAAGAGGAATCCGACTTTTGGGCATTTGCTTGCAACGGTTGGGCGGAATCTACAAAAAGGCCGACTCCTACAAGGACGCAATGGAAAATTTAAAAAAGGCTACGCATCATTTTGAGAAGCTAGCGAAATTGGGTGATGAACATAAGCCTCACCTTATAGAATGCTATGTCGATTTGTCCGATATGGAAAATGCAAGGGAGCGCTTTGGTGAGGCATTGATATGGTCTCGTAAAGCACTAGATGTTATTGAGGAGTTGGCGACACTTAATCCTAGTGTGGGATATGAATATGATATGTGCAAAGCAACGCTCAATATGGGAACGTCGTATTGGGGAGAACGGAATAGAAGTGAGGCTATACGGTGTTATAAAAACGCTGTTTCCTATGCCGAAAAAATAGTATACAGGTGCCCAACAGAAAGGAACATACACCAACTTGCTTGTGCGTATAAATCGTTTGGAAAGATGTTTGATGAAGACAATAATTTGGGCGGCGCAATCGCATGGTACAAAAAGTGTATTTCCAAGTATAGTAGCATTTTGAATGACGAAAGTACAGATGATGAGAAGAGAGAGTTAGCGGACACATTTAGATTGATGGCAAAAGCATCAAAAAGATCGGAAGATATTAACAACGCCAAAAAGTATTTGCTAAAAGAATTGGATATAAGAAAACAAATTGTGGAAACTGGTGTTGAAATCAGCACAGAATGGGATACTCTTATTAAGGTCACCAATGGCGAATTGTCTACAGATGAAGCGATTGATAAACCTAATAGTACAGTCGTAACCAAACCAGAAGATTCAGAAAATCTCAGTGACTGCTATATGGAACTTGGAGATTGCTTCGATGTAGAGAATGAGTTGGCAATTTCTGTAGAGAACTATAATGAATGCCTTAGGGTACGCAAAGAACTGTTTGAAGAGTATTCAACCACATATACAGCACTGTTACTACAAGAAATCTACGATAAACTGGGTTCGGTTTATAAAAAGCAAAAAAAGATTAATTCTGCAATAGAGTGTTATAAAGAGGTTGCGCTGTTGTTGGAGGTTATTATTACCGAAGATACTGAATGCGATTACAGAAAACAACTGTTATATTGCTATTTAGAAATTGGAGAACTTCTTGAAATGGAGGGATTGCTTGACAAAGCGATTGCTCATTACGAAAAGTCCATGGCTTATTGTGAATCAAATTATTCTAAAGAAGATACACGCGACGATATCGTGTATATGCTTCAAGTGACTCATTATTTCTGTTATAGTGCCGCAATGATACAGTTTAAACGTAAGAGGTGCAAAGATGCCAAAGGATGGATTGATAAAGCAGTAGATTTACTTGAACGGTCGTATAATAAGACAGAAGCATATCAACGTGAGCAATTACAGAAAGCCTATAGCTTAGCGATTGATATAGCTTGGAAGATATTTGATATAAAATCATTAATTAAATATAAGAGAAAGTTGAAGAACATGACACATTCAAAATAACATTGTTTAGAATGTAGTTGGCTTTTCGAGCAATCACAAAGACCGCCGTCTCAGTATGAGGCAGCGGTCTTTGTGATTATAAGATTAATTGGATGCATTGAGGTTTAACTGTTACTTCGAGACTTCTTAACATCTTGTGTGAACCTCCGAAATAGTATAGAATAAAAATATCGGCAGTGTAAAGTTAAAATGAAAGAATAGCTCACAAAAACGCAAAAAAGCTTCACGCGACGAGCGGGAACTCCTGTTTTCTCCGTTTTGGTAAATTCAGACCGGCAACCTGAGCGGGAGTAAGACCGTTCAAAGCAGAATGAGGACGGACAAAATTGAAGAAAAACACAAACATGGAAATAAGGTTGTTGGCGCTTTCAAAGGAAGAAAAAACCTGTTTGGTTTTGTACCAAGCCTTGAACTGCTTGTTAAAACATTCAATTAGGTTGTTTGAAATATCATCTTTAAAGCTTTGACCGCGAATGTGATCAGCGCCGCCATTTTGTGGAATGACAGCCGAAGCTCGCGTGAAACCGAATATCTCAACAATGTTATCGGCAAAGAGACGCTCCAGCAAAACACGGGAAACATCGCATTCTCCGGCTTCACCGCGCCCAAAGTGCTTTGGCTCAAAAACAATGAGCCGGAGAATTTTCAAAAGACGGAAAAAATCATGCTCCCCAAGGACTATGTGGCATACAGGCTCAGCGGAGTGTTTGCGACCGACTGCTCCGATGCGGCGGGCACACTGTATTTTGACACGAAAAACCGCCGCTGGTCTGAGACTATGCTGTCCGTGCTCGGCATAAGCGAAAAGAATCTACCGAAGGTGTATGAGAGCTATCAGACGGTAGGGACGCTCAAAAAATCCGTTGCCGACGAGCTGGGACTGAACGAAAACGTCAAAATCGTTATCGGAGCGGGCGACAATGCGGCGTCCGCCGTAGGAACGGATACAATTAAAAGCGGAGACTGCAATATTTCACTCGGCACATCGGGCACGATTTTCGTTGCAAGCGATGAGTTCAACTATGCGCCGAACGGAGCGATACACACATTTTGCTCCGCGACGGGCGAATATCATTATCTCGCCTGCATTTTGTCCGCGGCAAGCTGTCAAAAATGGTGGGTCGAAAACATAACGAAATCATCGTATGACGGAGCTTTCTCCGAATATATCGGCAAAAGTCGGGTCATGTTCCTGCCCTATCTCATGGGCGAGCGCTCGCCGATAAACGACTCGAATATTCGCGGCGCATTTTTCGGCCTGTCGCTCAATACGACAAAAGACGAGATGACCCTTGCCGTATTGGAGGGCGTCGCTTTTGCGATAAAGCAAAATCTCGATATCATCAGGGATCTCGGAATACATATCGAGACTTCAAAAATCTGCGGCGGCGGCACAAGAAATAAAGAATGGGTGAAAATCATCGCATCTGTTCTGGACATCGAGCTTTTGCTTCCGGAGGTTGAACACGGAGCCGTTTTGGGTGCCGCACTGTTGGGCGCGAGAGCCTGCCTGCCGGAGGACGGCTATGAGCGGTTAAGAAGTGCCGTCAAGTCAGGCTACACTCGCGTTCTGCCCGACGGCAAGCTCACGAAATACTACGGTGACAAATATTCGAAATGGGCGGAGCTGTATCCCAAAATCAAAGAGTGATATGCGAGTCCGATAAAATAAAAAATCAAGGCAGAGGCACGCCCTCTGTCTTGATTTTTTTGCTGTAAAAGTGCGGAATATAATTATAAAGCTCAATGAGCCTTTGGGCTTCAATCTGCTTTCGGTCGGCTTGAATCCGAGCCGTAATTTGAATTGTTCGCACTGCGGTAATCTTTGGGTGTCTGTCCCGTTTCGTTTTTGAAAACGCGGTTAAAGTTTCTTATGGTGGAGAATCCGCATTTCATTGCTATTTGGGTCACGTCCTCGTCGGAGTTTTTCAGCAGCTCGCAGGCGAACTGTATGCGATATTTGTTGACGAATGAGGCAAAATCCATGTCGAAATTCCTGTTGAAGAAAGAGGACAGGTAGCTGTAATCGTAGCCGAATTCCTTTGCTATATCCTGAAGCTTCAGCTTTTTGGTGAAATTGTTTTGAATATACATTGAGAGAGAGTTGGTGAGTGCGAAATAGGACTCATCGATTTTTTCTGTCTCGCTCTGTTCAAACACGGCGGCGCAAAGTCTGTAAAGAACAGCCTGCTTTGCAAAAATACTTCTGCTCTCGTCCGTCAAAATATCAATGTCGTCTCTGCCGTCGAACAAGAACCGCGTGTTTGAAAACGACTTCATTTTTGTTTTCTCGTAAAACAGGGAAACAAGGTCGGTTGAAAAAACGCAGAGATAATCCTCGCTCTCCTCGGGCGTGGAGTAAGAATGAATATACCCCGGCAGTATGAGCATTCCCTCGCCGTTGTGCAATTCATATTTTGTGTTGCCCACCTCGCACACAAGGCAGCCGCCCAGGCAAAACACTATTTCATAGTTGCAGTGCGTGTGCTTTTGAAAGTTCAGATTTTTGTCCACCTGATTATAAAGATACTCGCCTTTTACGCTTCTGTGCCCTTCGTAAATAACCATAAGTCAATCCACCGTACAAATATATTTCCACTATTATAAAACATATTTTTGTTATTATCAAGGTGCATCTAGTTTAATGAACATGGAACAAAAAGAAAATAGGGGGATATTGCGGCGCAAAAAAGGTATGAATATGTAATCGTTTATTGCTTCGTCGTAACAACGGATAATATTCAAATATTCACCTTTAACAATACCGGTTTGTCCCTCTTTGAAATTTGAATTGCGGTAATGCGACTGCTTACATCATTGCAATTTGAATATACACTGTTAAAACGAAATCCGACTTTTTGTAAGAGCAGTTTAGCAATAACTTTCCAAGAATAATATGAACGATGTCTCGCGAATTTGGACGGTCGAAAAAATGTGCTGTCCGACGCGTAAAAGACATAATAAAGAAAAAACTCCCAATAGCCAAAATCGGAAGTTTACTGTTATCTTTTATATGTGATTTTTCAAAGGAAAATAAGCCTAATGATAAATACCTTCGTAATTCACACGCGGTTTTTTATGGCTTTCAAGGTTTTGTTCGCTGTTGCTTTTTTGCAATTAGCAGTGTATACTTATACTTGTATAATTGCGAATAAGAAAGAGGTGCCGCATGTGTCTACAATGTCGGAAATGGAATATACAAAAGTGCTCATGTCGGTTCACGATGAACTCGGAGATGAGTTCAAGCAGCTTTGGATGCGTGATGAACTTGAAAGCCTTCGCAACGAACTTATCACTGCGGTAAACAACGCAAAAAAAGGAGATAAGTACGGTTCACTGTTTAATGAAGTGCTCATAAAGATTAACGACTATGTTAGCAGAGCCATGCCGAGCCAAGACATCATTCCTGCGCTGCCGGGCGAATACGATCAAAAGAAATATGAACAATTACTCGAAAATTTGAACCGTGCTTTATCACAACTTAAGACCCAAGAAGAGGCTGACAGGTCCTTTTTTAAGCTGCTTTCTGAAAAATATACCGAGTATAAAAGTTCGGTGGATTATATCAGAAGAGTTGTTGTAAAAAGACTTTACAAAATATCTCCGGAGTTTGTTTGCAAAAAAAATTCCGAAGGACATATTGTTTGCAATTCAGAAGGTAAACCGAAGATTCTTGAAGATATAATGCAAAAGGACGTGAACGGTAAATACGCCATTTCTACGCGTCTTCTGATATTGAAGCAGTTTATTAAGCAATTTGGATGGTGTGAAGGCGTTATTCATGACAAGGACGCGCGCGGAGAAGGATACAGATGTGAAAAACTTCGTAAAGAAATAAGCGAATACCGCGACCGCTTAGAGGCGGCCGGCGAACTTTTTGATGCCCGGGGAAAGGAAAAAAATGTTATTTCGGAGTTCGCGGCTACTGTTGACGAGTCAATCTTTGACAGGTTCGATTATAACGCCAGAGGACGTATAAAAAGCTATAACTTTAGAATGCTGAAAGTTGCGGATTCCATTGCAAAAGGCTTTTTTGCCAGCAAGAATCCTACCAGAGAAGACTTGTATGTTTTTTCGATAGCGTTTGAGATGACTTTCTCCATGGTTATACCCGACAAGGATACAAACCCCGACGAATACGAAACGGATATTCGTAAAAATCTTTTCTTTGATTATTATAGTGATAACTTGGTAAATGCCGTTCTTAATGCTCAAGATGTTGAAAAAAAAGAGGAGAGTGCCGCAAGGGAAAAATATATTAGTGGCTATGGCATTAATTATAAAAATTATTTGGAAGTAATCTATTTATTCTTCATTTCACAAAACAACATGACTGCTTTGGAGAAATTTGTTAATGCAAGACTCATGATCAGCGAATGTAATAAATCCGAAGAAGCTTTATCCGAAGAAGAAGTTGTAAATCAAATTGAGGCCGGAACCGAGCAGTACCGATTATGGTTTGACGAATTTGCGCACAAAGGTGTAAATGATTTTAAGGATATGATTCTCAGAAGGTATGCTTGCAAAAAAGACAGCATTACCGTCTGCCTTGATTTGAGCGAAGCCCTTAGCGGTGAAAAGCCCAATAAACGTTTTACCGAGGTGCTCAGGATTGCGGCTATGGAAATAGCGTTAAAGGAATGTGATGACCCGGGAGAAGTAGATCAATATGCCGACGGTATTGTGTTGGATTTAACAGAGTTTTTTAATAATGCAAATTCCGTTTGGTGTGAAATACAAGAGCTTAACTGCAAGCAAAACAGAAGTGATTCGGAGGAAAAAAAGCTTAAAGAGCTGAGGTCTCTTATTATGAAAACCTCATTAGAAAATATAAATTTAGACAACAGTTACATCAGCTATGACGGAATAGCTAATACATGCAGCTTGGTAATCGGAAGTCGTGAAATGAATACAAATATATATTCCGAAACAAAGACCGCTCAATATATTGTCGGCGAGCTGCTTTCTCCTTTCTATCATACAGAGTATGTATATATTGACGATAATGGCCGGCCGACAAAACGGGAAACAGCTCGGATGAAAGAAAAAGTTGTTGTAGACTATTTCGATACGGTTAGCGGTTTTAGATTCCGCGATGAATACGGAAGGCAATTACAGCAGGATGATTTTATTGCAAGAAACGGGATTGGACACTTTAGAGTTTACGACGGCAAAAAAGAGCTTTCGAAGGATGACGTAGAGCAGCTGATCTCAGAGCGAACCGGAATTGCATATAAAACCGGATTAATGATGCCTATAGACGAGTTTGAAAAAAGATTTCGTTATCTCATGGCACCTACGGGTACCGAGTTTTTTCGTAGCGATGGCACCCCGTTGTCGCGCAATGAAATAAATGCGACAAAGAAAAATTCATCATACTCGATGATTGGGAAAAAAGAATACGACAATATTTTTATCTTTGACGGGAATAGTGAACCGATCTCTATAGACAGATTAAAGTCAACAAAACGATTGATTAAAAAGAAATTTAGAATAGTGTTTGATTCCGAAGAAAAAAATGGCAAGTGCTTGGAAAAACGAGATGTTTGTATTGATGAGATCGCTTCAATGTTTGTTTACGACAATTATGTCAACCCCGTTATTGGCTATGATGCGGGATTGCTTCGCGCTTGTTGGAATTTTGACGATATCTTAAAAGCCGAAAAGACTTTCCGAAATTATTACAAGGAGAAGAATAAAAGGCTTGCGTTTGGGATTAAGAACAACGGCTCGCTGATTGTTACAAGAGCCAATTTGATGATTGCTGCTTGCAATTATATTTTGAACGAAAAAATTATCTCAAATAAAAAAGACTTAGAAAAACCGTTTAATGATTTTTCGCAGTTCTATACCTATGCACAAGAGAAATACCGTTTTAAGCTTGGAGAGAAAAGCTATAGAGGGCTGAATGATTTGCTCATAGACGGTGGCTTTATGGAAGTAAATCATAAGAATTTATTCGACATAATACTGCTTTATTTCACATATAGAAATCTGTGGAAAACGTATCGCTTTTCTATGATGTAAGCTTTCGAGGAGGGAAAAACAATTAATTTGCAGTCGATAGAGTATTCAAAGACGGGTGAATACCACAAAGAGAACAATCTTGATAATCAAGATTATATATATACTCAAGAAACGGCTGCGGGGGCTTTTTATGCTGTGGCAGACGGTGCGTCATCATGCGAAAACAGCAGAAAAGGCGCCGAGATTGCGTGTAAAATAAGCGCGAAGATCATTTTGGATGACATAGATTATTATTTCGATTCCAAGCCGGAGAAAACTATAAATCTCATCCTATCAAATATAAGGAACAAGATAAACAAAGTCGCCGGTGACTTAAATGAAAATGAAATGTCTTTTGCCAGCACGTTGTGCTTCATATGTGTACACAAAAAAAGGCAGCAGGTCATGACCTTTGTCTTGGGCGACAGCAAAGTTTTTGCATTGTATCCGGAGAGCATATGCCAAAAGAATCCGGTGAACGCTTATAAAAACAATGAGACTTGCACTGTTTTAACCGATTTTGCTAATGAGGATGTCGGGTTCAGTATAGAAAGCTATTTTGAAAACTCACAATTTGTGTTATGCACGGACGGGTGTTGGAAAGAATTGTTTTATATGAATGAAGACAATCGTGTCGCAATGCGCAGCGAAAGCGTTGAAGGCATAGAGGACTATCTTGAGAGCGTTAAGATGTTTGACGACTGTTCATTTTTGGCGGTCTTGTAAACGAAAAAGAGAGGAAGCGCTATGAACGATTTGTACGATCAAAGAAAAATATTGGCTGATGGCAGCATAATTCAACTGCTTCCGTATGTTCCTAAGCGGTTTAATTCCGACGATGTTGACGATTCTTTAAAATCAGGCAGTAATGATACGCTGCCGGATTCATTTGTCATTGAAGGACTGGAGGGAAAAGGAAGCTCGGCCGTTTGCTACAGAGCTAGAAAAATCGTTGGAGATGAGCAGCTTTCAAGAAGGGGCATATTGAAAGAGTTTTATCCTGTTGATTTTGATGATTCCGGTTTTGAAGTCCACTTGGACAGGACGATATCTGTAGATGATGCAAACAGAAATCAGTTATATGCTAAGTACGGGACGTTTGAAAACTTCTTTGTCTTGAGAAGTGCCTATGAAAATTCATATGCCATAATAAATGAGAAAAGGAACAAAGACAACAAAAGTGTTTTTGAAGAAGATCTGAACAAGTATATTCCGCATTACAGTTATTATTGCGGAATACCTTCCATGCCCGAAAGCGATGAATTTGATAGGGAAATTGTTCGTAAGAATACATCCTTTTATGTGTGGGTGGAAAACGAAGCAGGATATAAACAATTCCAAGAGTATTTGGACGAACTGTGCGATAAAATGCAGGAGTCCTATGAGCGGAATATCAATATCGGAAACTATATTAAAGAGACGGATTACATTCTCAGATGCATTCTTGAACTTGCGAAATGCATACAGGTACTTCATAGATTTGCTTTGTATCATCTGGATTTGAATCCATATAATTTCGGAGTGCAATTATATTCCAACAAGGTTGACAAGGATAATGCCGTTATAAATCTTTACGATACAAACTCTTTGCTTTACGGCATGGATCCAAATCGGAGAGTTTTTTCTGCCGGCACACGGTTTTTCAGAAGCGAAGAGGTGAAAAATTGCTGGACAGACAGATGCGGAATTCAATCGGATATTTATTCTATAGGCACAATATTGTTTTATGCACTTGTAATAAAAGAAAATAATGGCTCTTTTAAAAATGTTCATTTTTGTGAAGGGATGCCCGAATACAGCAAAGCTGCCTTTGATAATATAGCTGTTGATTTAGCGAATTCGGAACTGCTGAATTCTTCAGATGAAACAAGAAGCAGCTTGATTCAGGAAAAACTTGCGCTGATAATAAAGAAGTCATTGAATCGATTCAATGATGAGTGCGGAAAATATTGTGTCGTCGAAGAGATGGTAAAGGATATTGAAGATATTCTTGAAAACACCGGTTTCGGGAAATTGGCAGCAAAGCGACCGGGATACAGAACATCCTTTAATCTTGTTGAGGAAGAGGAGGCGTCAGATAAAGAATACGGTGCAGCCGGAGCAATTGAAAAGTTATTGATTAAACGTCCGCTCTATAAGTTCTTTTCGACCGGGGAGAACGGAGAGAAGGTTCATAATGTACTTGTGCTCGGCTGCGGTACTTATGCTTCCGAATTTATTGATTTTGCGCTTGAACTGTCGCAGATAAAAGATTGTATGCTGCATATAACCGTAGCAACAAAGGATTGCGAAAGAAGAAAAAAAGATTATCTCGATAAGCGAAAATCTTTGCGGGATTTTGTTGTTATAGATGGAAATATAACTGCAAAGTATCCCGATTTAAGCTCGAATCCGTATGGATATCTCGACTTTTGTGATGTAGACTTGGATTTGTCTTTTTCAGAAGAGACTTCCGTAAGAATTGCAGAAAAGAAGCTCAGAAAGGTTATACAGCAAAAAAAGTATTCTTATGTATTTATTGCGTTGAACGAACAAACTCTAAATTCCGGAGTTGCGAATATCTGCGCCAACCTTAGAAATACCGATAATACTCCGGTGTTTGATGAAGACACAACGACGATAGCGTATGTTCAGTATAGACAGTACAGACAACGAACGCAGAAAAATCTTTATCCTGTAAATGTTGCCGAAGTTTTGAGCGAGTCTGAGGAATATAGATTTCTCAAGCAGATGGCGTTCAACATCCATATGTCTTGGTACAAGGATTATATAAACGATTTTGAAGGTGCGGAGCGGGAATTCAGAAAAAAATACAATTTCAGCTCATCTATGGAAAACTCTTTGAGTATCGTTTATAAGCTTCACAGCGTGGGAATTGAATTGGACTTTGATAATCCGGCAAAGGCTGCGTTGGAGTTTTCAAGGAGATTTCAATTTGATAAAAACGGAATAATACAAAACAGTGAAGCATGGCGTGAATTTAAAGAATTAATCTGGTATGAGCACAGGCGATGGGTTTTGGAAAAAATTACCAATGGCTGGAAGACTATGCCGCTCAACGAGATATATGCTCTCACAACGACAACGAAAAACGAAGCAAACAAAAGTCATCCGTGTATCGTTCCGAGTGAAGTTTCTTTAGGTTTAAGCACTCCGGAATGGAATATCAAGAAAACCGATAACAGGGCTCGATGGAATGATACGGCAGTTAGCACACAGACTCTTGACCCGCTTGATCGGTTAAGCGTTGAATTTCATAGACATTGGGCGGAAATAATTAAAGACAAAAGAACAAAAGAGGTTATACGCGATAAGTGTGAATTGTTATGTCATAGCATAGCCGGCGATCGTAAGCTTTTGCTTTTGTGCGAATCTCTTTTAGGTGTCATTAATGATTTGTTTGATAATTTGGACAACGGCAAAGAGATTTTAAGCAAATATAAGCATATTGTAACACAGATCATACGGTATGCGAAGGAATGCAAACTTAAAGAAGTGACAGATCGGATGAACGAACTCGGTAAATATATGCTGCCGATAGTCGAATACACTTCGTTCACAGATTGGAAAATGAAGGATGATGCACTTATAAGGAACCTTCCGTTTATATTGACATATAACACGGCTCTTCACCTTTGTGTGCCTCTGTACTTCGAAAAAAAGTCCGATAATACATCTTCCGGACTTTTTTCCAATATTGCGTCGGCACTTATGCTGAATCCGAAATATATAACTTATGTTGTTGACAGTAATATGATGGCCGGGGACAAATCGGGACTTTCGGAGGCGTTGAATTATGCATCAAATATTGTCGATAAGCACGGTTTGCAAACTAAATTCAACATTAAACTGCTGTTCGACATTAAATGCGACACTCCTTATGAATTAATTTATAAAATCAAGGGGATTCAAAGGATATGTGCGGTGGATTTGTTGCCGTATAATTGCGGACAACAGACAAACGTATTGCATAGATTTTTGATGCAGAAAAGCAGCCAAAAATTTACTGCTATAGAAATTAATGAAACAGCACTCAGCGATTTTCTGCAAAGTGCCAACTATGTGGCAGAGGACGAAAAGACAGCGAACAAACGAAAGCTTCCCGTGTATAGATTTGATGCGATAACACGGAGCTTTATCACAGATGATGATTCCGCTTCCTTGGAATATGTAAAAAATTCTCCGATTCTTTTTATGGAAGATTTGCATACTTCAAAAGGAGGATTTCTTCAAGAATCAAAGACGGATTTATATTTTGCATATAAAAAGACATGGGAGCTCTATTCCGGACAAGCGAAAGAATTCTGTATATCAGATAAGAACGCTTGCGGTATTGCGTGGAAGATGCTGTGTAAGGCGATTTCGGAGTTCTGTGAAACGAACTGCAAATTAATCGAGATTCACTGCGATAATAGCGATTTTAATCCTGACGCACCGGATTGGTTATTATATGTTCCCGATTTTTGTGAAGATTTTTTGGAAAAATTTCTTTCTGCACTAAACGGCTCGGAGAATGCGTTTTTTGCAGGCTATTCGTGGGAAGACAGATCCTCAAACATGAAAGAGCTTGTCATTAAAGCTCCGATTCCGTGCGTAAGGGGAGCGATAAACAGCTTGATGTCGGATCCGTTACGAATATCTCAAGACGGTTTGCTGGATATTGTAAGATTGCCGGATGGTTACAGGGTAAACTATAAGCCGATGCTAATATCCGATTTGGCCTTACCCGAAGAGGCTTATGAGTTGTGCTGGAATATGCTGGAAGCGTTGGAAAGATACGGATTGATTCGCTTCCTGCGAAAGAATGATCCGGCTAAAGAATCAGATTTACCGACAGTGTCCTTTGCTTTTGCGGGAGAGCCGATAATAAGACTTTTATTAAGTGAAGGATATTTGTTCAAGCTGCATACATATTATGAAGCTTTAAAATCCGGCTTTTTTGACGACGTGAGCATGGGTGTTGAAGTAACATGGAGCGAAGAGCACGGAACGAAAAATGAAATAGATGTGGTTTTGACGAAAGGGTTCCAAACCTTAACAGTTGAGTGCAAGGCAACAAATGCCATAAGTCACGAATTCTATCACAAGCTGTACACGCTGCCAAAAACGTTCGGAATCAACACGATACCGGTATTGCTTGTTGATTCGAGCGCCGCTTCCCAAAACGATATGGAGATTCAGCGTGGGAGGGAGTTAGGAATAGAAACGATATGTGACTCTTCAAATATCGCTCAAAAACTAAATGATCTGTTTCGAGTATAATCCGACTCTCCGCAAATGAGACAAAAACCTTGCGGTATTTTAATTACACTGTAAAAGAAAGAGATTATCATCATACACAAGCGGTACCCGACAGATGCAGACGTGAGGAGCCGAACAAAAAGTTCGGTGAACTATTTGGCACAGATGATGATTCGGAGATTGGGCTATATATAAACGGATTTTATTAAAACCGCTTGCTTGTTTTTGCTCAACCGCTCCATCCCACCATCTATCCTCTCCGCACTTGAAGAAATTCTGTATTTGTGGTATCATATTAAACTGCGGGTGAATACGTTTGCCCGCAGATATTTATTACAATATTGCACCCGACAGGATGAGTCGGTGCAACGCAAAACGGGAGAAAAAGATGATAACAGTATCCGATCTCAGCTTCAATTTCGGCACACAGCCCCTTTTTAAGGGCGTCGATCTCAAATTTACGCCCGGCAACTGCTACGGTATAATCGGAGCAAACGGCGCGGGCAAATCAACATTTCTGAAAATACTCTGCGGTGAGCTTGAGCCGTCGCACGGTTCGGTTATAATCCCGCCGACGGTCAGGATGTCGGTGCTGCGCCAGGATCACTATGCCTTTGACGAATACACCGTGCTCGACACCGTGATAATGGGCAACCGCCGCCTCTACGATATAATGAAAGAAAAGGACGCGCTCTATGAGAAGCCGGATTTCAGCGAGGAGGACGGAATGCGCGCCGCCGTGCTCGAGGAGGAGTTCGCCGAGCTCGACGGCTGGGAGGCGGAGTCCGATGCGTCGAAGTTGATTCAGGGTCTCGGCCTTGACGAGAGCCTGCTCTATGAACAGATGTCGTCTCTCTCGGGTTCGCAGAAGGTCAAGGTGCTGCTTGCGCAGGCGCTTTTCGGAAACCCCGATATAATCCTGCTCGACGAGCCTACAAACGACCTCGATATAGCCGCCGTCAAGTGGCTTGAGGACTTCCTGAGCGAGTATTTCGGAACGGTCATTGTTGTCTCGCATGATCGCCATTTCCTAAATAATGTCTGCACAAGAATAGTCGATATCGATTATTCGGAGATAAAGATGTATGTCGGCAACTACGAATTCTGGTACGAGTCGAGCCAGCTTATCCAGAAGCTTATAAAACAGCAGAATAAGAAAAATGAGGAGAAGGCGAAGGAGCTTCAGGCGTTCATCGCAAGATTCTCCGCAAACAAATCGAAATCCCGTCAGGCGACCTCGAGAAAGAAGCTGCTTGATAAACTGACTATCGAGGAGCTGCCCGCGTCGAGCCGCCGATATCCGTTTGTCGGCTTCGATATGGACAGAGAAGTCGGTAAGGATATCCTCACCGTTGAGGGACTCACAAAAGAGGTCGACGGCGCAAAGCTGCTCAACAATGTCAGCTTCACCGTGCGCAAGAATGATAAAATCGCCTTTGTCGCAAAGAGCGAGCAGGCGATAACCATGCTCTTTAAAATACTCACGGAAGAGGAGGAGCCGGACAGCGGCAGCTTCAAGTGGGGACTGAGCACATCGCGCTCCTATTTCCCTGCGGACAATTCCGCATTCTTCGCCTCCGACCTCAATCTTATCGATTGGATGCGTCAATATTCAAAGGATCAGACAGAGACTTATATCCGCGGCTTTCTCGGCAGAATGCTGTTCTCGGGCGACGCGGTTTTGAAGCCCGTAAACGTCCTTTCGGGCGGCGAAAAGGTCAGATGTATGCTCTCACGAATGATGCTCTTCGGCTCAAACGTGCTCATTCTCGATCAGCCGACGAACCACCTCGACCTCGAATCCATAACCGCCGTCAACAACGGACTGTCGGAATTTAAGGGCAATGTCCTGTTCTGCTCGCACGACTATGAAATAGTCAATACCGTGGCAAACAGGATAATCGAAATATGCGACGACGGCATTATCGACCACTCGGGCAACTACGACGATTTTGTCGAGTTCAAGGAGAGCCGCGGAATGGCGGTTACAACGCTCTGATACTGATTGATAATTCTTACGGTTTGTGGTATAATCAAAGCGGAAAATGAAAATGATTTTCGGGAAGGACAGTGAATTATGAAGAATCAGAAAACTGTCAAAAGTTCAAACAACGAAAAGGGTGCGCTGCTCTATATCGTAACCTGCGCGCTGGTTGTTATCCAGCCGCTGCTCGATATAATTTCATCTGTTGTCATCAATCTCGGCAAGGCAAATTATATCAGCTTCTCGGGTGCTGTAAGGGCACTCATAATAGCTGCCGTCACCGTGTTTACCCTCGGCTTTTACAAGGGCAGATACAGCCGGCTGTTTAAGATTTATAACGGCATCGCGGCCGCATATATCATACTGATGTGCCTGATGAGCGCGACCCGCGGCGACCATGTCACGTTCCTCTATATGCTCGGACTCATGGCGGATACGTTCTTCTTTGCCTTTATGTTCCTGCTTATATTCGAGACCGCGCAGACCGTCGGACGCAGAGTGCACCCCTCGGTTATTGCGGCAACGGCGCTTATCTATGCGATTACTCTTGTCACAAACTATATTTCCAAGAAGGGCACCTTCCACTATTCGACCTCGTTTGCGGTGGCGCTCGCCCTGCTTATTCCTTCCGCGCTCGTTTTTCTGGTCTCGCGTCTCGGCAGAAAAAAAGCGGAGAACGCAAAGCCGATTGACGCGGCGCTCTCATGGATAGTCCCGGCGGCGGGCAGTATTTTGCTTCTCGTCGGCGCAGTGCTTTCAAATTCTAAGCCCGTACTTTTTGTGTCCGTCATATTCTCTGCGGGTCTCTTTATTTGGACCTTTTCTTCGTGGAGAGACGGAAGAAAAGAGAACCGCCCGCCCATGATGCGCGCGTTTATTTCGAGTGCGCTTTTCTGCGTGCTTGTCCTTGCGTTTCTGCCCGTTTCTCCCGTCAAGAGCAGCTTTGACGGCAGATTGAGCTTCAAGGAACTGTTTTATACATATAACGGTCAGCAGTCGCCGACAGTCAACCCGAACGGAGAAGATCCGATTTTTGATGACGAAGATGATGACGGCAACTCCGACTATGTCCCGAACCTCGACTCCGGCTATGTGCCCGGAAGCGACAAGAAAGATGACGATACAACAAAGAAGACTACCGATAACAGCTCTGAAACTCCTGCGACAGAGTCCACAAAAGAACCTGCGGGAGACAGCACTGACGACACCTCGGAAGAAACCTCAGAAATAAGCACCGAGACCACAAAATGGTGGCAGACGAAGCCTACCTTGCCGGACAAATCCGATCTTGAGAGCTTTATAAAACCTTATATTCCGACCCTCCCCGGAGAAGACAGCACAGGGGAGTCGGAAACAGTCACCGAAAACACCACCGACAAGTCCGACACCGAGGAGCCGGGAACAGCGGCATCGGAGGAAAATCGCAGCCCCGCTGCCGCGATAGGCTTCGGAGCCCTCAGAAGCCCCGCACTTCCGAACGCCGGTGCGATAAATATTGACAGAACGGTCTATTATGCAAAGATGTTCGGCGAGGGGGATATTCAGACTAAGCTATTCGGCTTGAGATTTGCCGCGCTGTTCGATCAGACGGATTCGATAAAGACGGCGACAAAGGTACATTCCGACCCCATAACCGTTGCGCTCAACTACGGCATCTTGGGCTTCCTCGTCTATATCCTGCCTGCGGCGTTTATATTCCTGAAGCTGCTCGCGTATATTCTCTTGAATCTTACCGAGATTTTTCGCTCTGCGGGCTGCGCGGTCTATATGTTCACATCGTTTGTTATTATGATTCTTTCCGCGCTCGACGGCGATATTCTTGCCTTTTCTGCAGTCGGCGGCATAGCGTCGGTCATTTTGGCAAATGCGCTTTCCGTCAGCGAGGATGCGCGGGCGAATTCGTCGGAAAACGGATAATCGCAGATATGTGAAAAATCAACAAAGCGTTCCGATTGCGGGACGCTTTTTCTATTTCTGTAGCATTCCGAAATTTTTGTCTCTGCACCTCGAAAAAATTCCGAAAAATTTCCATAAAACTTCGATTTTTCGCAAAAAAATATTGAAAGTAAATCGTACTATTTACTTTTATATTTAATAGTGTGTATAATTATTATGCTGAAAAACGCGTTGAGAAATGCACCTTTTTGTTACATTTCACCAATGCGCGTTTTTGAATGGCTGCTGATTATATCCTGCATATGTGCAGGGAAAGGAATGATATTCAAAATGAAAAACCTTGGGTACTACAACGGCAAATTCGGTCCTCTCGAAGAAATGATGGTTCCCATGAACGACAGAGTCTGCTATTTCGGCGACGGCGTCTATGACGCTACCTACAGCCGCAACGGCGTCATCTTCGCTCTCGACGAGCACATTGATCGCTTTTTCAACAGCGCAGGACTGCTCCGCATTGAGCTTCCCTGCACAAAGGATGAGATGAAAGACATCCTCAACGATATGGTCAGCAAGGTTGACAGCGGGAATAACTTTGTTTATTGGCAGGCGACCCGCGGAACCGGAATCCGCAACCATGCGTTCCCCAAAGAGGGCAAGGCCAACATTTGGGTTACAATCAAGCCCGCAGAGGTCAAGGATCTTTCTCAGCGCATTAAGCTCATAACCCTTGAGGACACAAGATTCCTTCATTGCAATATAAAGACCCTCAACCTCATCCCGAGCGTTATGGCGGCTCAGAAGACCGTCGAGGCCGGCTGCGACGAGAGCGTTTTCCATCGCGGCGACAGAGTCACGGAGTGCGCTCACAGCAACGTACATATTATAAAGGACGGCATATTCAAGACCGCTCCCGCCGATCATTATATCCTTCCCGGTATTGCCCGCGCCCATCTTATCAGAGCGTGCAAGGCTAACAACATCACGGTTGACGAGACTCCGTTCACCGTCGCCGAGCTTATGGATGCCGACGAAGTCATAGTTTCCTCGTCCGGCTCGTTCTGCCTTGTCGCAGATGAAATAGACGGCAAACCCGTAGGCGGCAAAGCCCCCGAGCTTATCGACATCCTTCAGAAATATCTCGTCAAAGAGTTTATTGACGCCACGACTGTCTGAGGGAGGGGAGCGGTATGACGCAAAAAGAGCTTACTGTTCTCAATCTCGGAGACAGCCTCGACAATATCTCCAACATTGACCCCAGAGGCTACGGCGTTTGCCATATCCTCTATCCCGCCGCGCGCGAATATACAGGCGGACCTCTCTGCATGAATGCCGCGACAAAGCTCTGCGATACATTGAAGCAGGATGACCTCGTATATATAATGACCGGCTTTGTTCTGCCCCCGTCGGGCAGCGCCGAGACGGACGGCGTTATCAGCTCCGTCCTGCTCGCGCGTGCGCTCGTCATAGCGTTCGGCGCAAAGCCCGTTATCGTCTGCCAGGAGGAGAACGTCCCCGCGGTCAAGGCTATGGCCGCAGTTGTCGGACTTCATCTCTATGATTCGATAGATGAGCTTAAAAAATATCCGATATCCATGGCTGTCGTGCCCTTTACAAAGGATAAGGCCAAGGCGGAGAGCTGCGCCGACGAGATAATCTCCCACGGCAAGCCCGCTGCGGTTATCAGTATTGAGGCGCCCGGCGAGAATAAGATAGGCGTATATCATAACGCCACCGGACTCGATGTCACTCATCTCGAGGCCAAAATGGATATCCTCTTCGATAAGCTCCGCGACATGGGCGTGCTCAATATCGCAATAGGCGACCTCGGCAACGAGATAGGCATGGGCACAATTGCTTCTCATCTGCATAAGAACATTCCTTATGCCGACGAGGGCGAGTGCCGTTGCGGCTGCGGCGGCGGAATAGCTGTGCGCACCGTCACCGATAACATAATCACCGCCACTGTCTCTGATTGGGGCTGCTACGCGATGATAGCGGCGATTGCTTATCTCAAAAAGGATCTCGATATCATGCATACCGCAGAGCTTGAGGGCGATACAATAGTCACCGCCGCTCGCAACGGTATGATTGATATGTACGGCTGGTGCATCCCGGCTATCGACGGCTTCGGCAAGAGCCTGAATATGTCGATAGTCAACCTCATGCGCGAGTGCGTCAGCTACTCGCTGAAGCTTGAGGAGACCTGCAAGACCTGGTTCGAAAAGGTCATCGATAAGGGCTTTTTCGGCGAATAACCAAAAAAGGGGTAAAAAACTATGAATGAAACGTTGTTTCTTCCTGCCGGAGATTCGGCGGTCAATGTCGAGTTCGGCAGAATAATAGACCCCGAAATAAACAAAAAGATACGCAGCCTGTCTGACTCGCTGTCTCGTAAGCCGATACGCGGGGTGACGGAATGTATACCCACGTTCCGTTCCCTGCTCGTCTGCTACGACCCCTTGCGGACGGGCTGCGAGGCTTTGATAAAGAAGCTCAAAAAGCGTATAAAATCTCTCGATCAGGCGTCGGCCGGAGAGAAGCGTGTGTTCAATATTCCCGTCTGCTACGGCGGCGAATTCGGCGAGGATATAGCCTTTGTTGCGTCCCACGCCGGACTCACCGAGCAGGAGGTCATAGACATACACACGGGCAGAGATTATCTCATATTTATGCTCGGATTCCTGCCGGGCTTCGCCTATCTCGGTGATATGGATAAGCGCCTGCACACTCCGCGCCTTTCAAACCCGCGAACGAGTATTCCCGCGGGCTCCGTCGGCATAGGCGGCGAGCAGACGGGCATATATCCGCTCGCGTCGCCGGGCGGCTGGCAGCTCATCGGCAGAACGCCGGTCAGACCCTATGATCCGAACCGCGCCGAGCCTATACTTTACAGCGCGGGCGATTACATCAGATTTTTCGCCGTCGACGAGCAGGAGTACCGAAAAATAGAGGAGCTTGTCAGCCGCGATGAATACGAGTGCAAAATAACTGCCGGGGAGGGGAACTGATATGAGTATGCATATAATCTCGCCCGGTATGCTCACCACCGTTCAGGATCTCGGCCGCTGCGGATACATGGCGTCGGGCTTCCAGCAGAGCGGCGCGATGGATCGCTTTGCCGCCGAGGCAGCAAACCTCTTGGTCGATAACAGCGAGAAGGACGGAGTGCTCGAAATGACCATGCTCGGCGTGAAGGTTTATTTTGATGAGGACAATGTCATAGCGATAACCGGAGCCGAGTTCACTCCCACAGTGACCGATTTTGAAACGGGAGAAGTGACCGAGCTTCCGATGAACCGCGCCATACGCATTAAAAAGAGCGATGTGCTCGACTGCGGCAGCGCAAAGAGCGGACTGCGCGGCTATCTCGCCGTGGCGGGCGGCTTTGATATCGCTCCCGTTATGGGCAGTATGTCTACAAATCTAAAGTGCAAAACCGGAGGCTTTGAGGGCAGAAAGCTCAGGGCGGGCGATGTAATTCCGCTTCGCCATCCGCAGGGTTGGCTATTCAGCATGGTCGGCCGCGTGTATGAGCCCGAAAAGCGTGCCGACGGCACGGTTACTATCCATGTTGTACCCGGCCCTCAGGATGATTACTTTTCCGATAAGGGCAAAAATACCTTCTATTCAGAAGTTTATTCCGTCACCGCCGATTCAGACAGAATGGGCATAAAGCTCGACGGAGCACCGGTAGAGAGCATTGACGGCGTCGATATTATTTCGGACGGCATAGTTGCGGGCTCGGTTCAGATACCGTCCGCAGGCAAGCCGATAATTATGATGGCGGACAGACAGACTACCGGCGGCTATGCAAAAATAGCGACGGTCATCACCTCTGACCTGCCCCTGCTCGCCCAGCTTCGTCCGGGCGGCACTCTGCGATTTAAAAAGGTCGACCTTCAGTATGCCGTAAAACGCATAAAGGCCGATAAAAAGGCGCTCAAAAAACTACAGACTAATATTCTCAGAGCGGATACCTTTACATCCGACTCCTGATTGGAGGCATATAAAATGGACTATTCTTCGATGAGTCCGCGTGATGTCAGACAGCTTATAAGAGAGGGTGCAATAACCTGCAACACCTCGGGAATGTGTGCGGGCTATGCTCAGGCGAACCTCTGCGTTCTGCCGAAGGATCTCGCCTATGATTTCCTGCTTTTCGCTCAGCGCAACCCGCGCCCGTGTCCGATTCTCGAAGTCAGCGACGTCGGCTCGCGTCTTTTGAAGAAAATAGCTCCCGGCGCGGATATCGCAAACGATATCCCGAAATACAGGGTCTATGAAAACGGAGTTATGACCGGCGAATATACGAGCGTCGAGCATCTCTGGCGCGACGATTTTGTCAGCTTCCTCATTGGCTGCAGCTTTTCCTTCGAGTCGGAGCTGATTGCCGCAAATGTGCCGATAAGGCATATCGAAGAGGGCAGAAACGTGCCGATGTATCTCACTAACATCGAGTGCGAGCCGGCGGGAATTTTCCACGGAAAAATGGTCGTGAGTATGCGCCCTCTGCCCTATGACAAGATAGTTACCGCCGTCGCTGCGACTGCCGCCATGCCCAAGGTTCACGGTGCGCCGATACATATCGGGGATCCGTCCGTTATAGGCATAGATGATATCTCGAAGCCCGATTTCGGCGACTCCGTTACGATAAAACCCGGCGAGGTGCCGGTGTTCTGGCCGTGCGGTGTCACTCCGCAGTCGGCGCTCATGAGCACAAAACCACCCATAGCGATAACCCATTCGCCCGGGCATATGCTTATAACCGACGTTAAAAATGTCGAGCTTAAATATTGACAGGGGGTACGGATATGCACAAAATAGATCTTAACTGCGATCTCGGCGAGAGCTTCGGCAACTATAAGCTGGGTCTCGACGATGAGGTCATAAAATATATTTCGTCCGCCAATATAGCCTGCGGCTTCCATGCGTCCGATCCGCTCGTGATGCAGAAGACCGTCGCCCTCGCGCACGCAAACGGCGTCGCGGTCGGCGCGCATCCCGGCTTTCCGGATCTTGTCGGCTTCGGCAGAAGAAATATGAACGTCTCGCCCGCCGAGGCGAAAGCGTTCGTTCAGTATCAGATAGGTGCACTCGCAGCATTCTGCAAGGCAGCGGGCTGCCGCCTTGAGCACGTCAAGCCCCACGGTGCGCTCTATAATATGGCGGGCAAGGACGAGATTCTCGCTGCCGCCATATGCGAGGCTGTCTATGAATTTGACCCCGAGCTTATTCTTCTCTGCCTCTCGGGCAGCAAGATGATGAGCGCGGCAAAGAAAATCGGACTCCGAGCCGCAAGCGAGGTTTTTGCGGACAGAGCCTACGAGGATGACGGCTCGCTTGTCGCAAGAGGCAAGCCGGGCGCAGTCATAACCGACGAGGACGAGGCAGTCAGCCGCGTTATCGGCATGGTTAAAAACGGCACGGTCGAGTCGATAAACGGAAAAATAATCGAGCTCAAGCCCGATTCGATATGCCTGCACGGCGACGGAGTCAAGGCAGTCGAATTTGCAAGGCGCATTAAATCCGAGCTCATGGCAAACGGTATCGAGACCGCTCCGCTTGCGCAAATAATCTGACAAAGGAAGCGATAACGGTGAAATATCATCGTATATATGCAAAGATAGATATAGACGCGATCCTCCACAATCTCGGCGAGTGCAAACGCTGCATACCCGAGGGCACGAAGGTTCTCGCGGTAATAAAGGCAGACGGCTACGGCCACGGCGCGGTCGAGCTTGCGCATCAGCTTGAGGATAAGGTTGACTATTTCGGAGTCGCCATTATCGAGGAGGCGGTTGAGCTTCGCCGCTCGGGTATAAAGAAGCCGATACTTATTCTCGGCTATACCTCGCCCTCGCAGGACGATCTGCTGATAAACTACGGTATCACGCAGAATATCTACACCTATGAAATGGCGAAACGTCTGTCCGATAGGGCGGTTGCCCTCGGAAAGACCGTTCGTTTTCATATCGGACTCGACACCGGTATGTCGCGTGTCGGATTTCAGGATAACGACGAGAGCGTTGAGCTTATAAAGAAGATAATCGAACTCCCGAATCTCGTCCTTGAGGGTATTTTCAGCCACTATGCCCGCGCCGACGAGGTTGATAAAACAACCGCGCATCTCCAATCGGAGCGCTTTGATGCGTTTATAGATAAGCTCGAAAAAGCGGGTATAAACATACCGATAAAGCATCTGAGCAACTCGGCGGCAGTAGGGGAGTTTGAGGAGCACTATGATATGGTGCGCTTCGGCATCTCGCTCTACGGGCTCTATCCCTCGGAGGAGGTCGACAAATCGAGAATCGAGCTTGTTCCCGCGATGGAGCTGCGCACTAAAATAGTCAATCTTAAAACCGTCCCCGCAGGCTGCGGAGTCAGCTACGGTCACACATTCGTAACACAAAGAGAGACCCGTGTCGCAACCATACCCGTGGGCTATGCCGACGGCTACCCTCGTGCGCTCTCATCAAAGGGCAGGGTGATAGTCAACGGTCAGTTCGCGCCGATAATCGGCAGAGTGTGCATGGATCAGTTCATGGTAGACGTAACCGATATCGAGGGCGAGCTGAATATAGAGGATGAGGTCATTCTCATGGGCAGCGATAACGGCTGCACCGTGAGTGCGGAGGAGATAGGCAATATGTCGGCGAGCTTCAATTACGAGTTCGTCTGCGGAGTTGCCCGCCGTGTGCCGAGAATCTATTTCAAAGACGGAAAGCCCTATAAAGAAGTCTCTTATATTTTAGACAAAGAATAAACTGTTGACAAACCGTCCCCAAAGAGTTTATAATTAAAACGATAAAATTTTATCGAAGTACCCTGCAACATCTAAAAGTTTACATCTGGTTGCAAGTATGATTGTGTTAAACAAGGATGAAAACGCAGGCAGGCTACCGCCTGTCAAGTTTGAAGACGCAGTTAAACGCAATCAGACGACGCAAGGCTTGTAAAGTTTTAGGTGTTGCAGGGTAACAAGGGGTGTAACAATGTCAAAAGTGAAAAAACAGCCGAGCTTTAAGGCGTATGCCGCAATGTGGATTGCCATTATCGCCGCATATGCGGTATGGATGACAGCGTTCATGCGCAAGATAGTGCTCGTCAACTACGCGACAGCAGAGGAGCGAACCGTTGACGGCGTCACTCATGCCGACATCAGCGGCATGATAGGGCGAGAGTGGCTCTATCCCGTATGGGTCATAGTCTCGTGCGTGTGTCTTGCCATGTTTATCGTCTACATAAAAGTCCTGCTCTACGGCAAGGAGCCCGGCAAGGCGATGAAAATATTCTGCCTTTTCGGCGTTATTTTTGGCTGCGTCTATGTCACGTGGTACGGCTTCTTCGGCGACCAGCCCTTCATCGAAAAGGTGAAGTTTATCACCGCGAGCATGATAGGTCTCGACTTCCCGTGGCATTTCAGAGGCTGGGGCGTTATAGCGTCGGCAACCGTGTTCACCAACACGCTCTATGCCTATCGCAAATTCGGCTACCACAGCCGAGCGGGCGTTATTCTCGGCTCAATCGGAAGCGCCGCTATCTATGTTACCATCAACTGCCCGTCAATGGGCGAGGAGATTCATCTCGATTCCGCGCGCTGCATGGCGCATTGGACAGGGGCGCTCCTGTTCGCTTTCTGCTGCGCCGCGCCAATGGTGCTCCTGCTCATAAACAAAGCGAGAGAGCTCAAGGGTCGCTTTATGGTCGGACTCATAGTTTTCTGTGCGATACTTCTTACGATGCTCGTTCTCCTGCTGACTGTCGGCAAGAGCGCTATCATTGAGAATATCCCGATGCAGGCGGCATATGTTCTGCTCTTCCTGCTCAACTTTACGAATGTTTTCCCCGTGAAGAAAGCCGAAAAAGCCGAGGCAAAAGAGGCGGCGACTGTCTGATGAAAGAGAGCAAGAAATCAGTCTCCGGCGCAGGCATCGGAATAGGCCTTGCAATAGGGCTTGCGTTAGGCTTGGTCATGGGTAGTGTAACAGACGAACTTCCCGTGTGTCTGTGTCTCGGAGTAGGCATAGGACTTTGCTGCGGCACCGTGTTCGGCGTCTCGGGAAAGTGGAGCTCAAAGCAAAACGACCCTGTTGATCCGGACGACCCCGATGACGAGGATCTGAACGAAGACACCGACGAATATAACTGAATAGCAAAGCACCGCTGAAATTGACTTCAGCGGTGCTTTTTTGTGATTTTTATTATTTGCTCTTCTCTATGGTCTGCAAGAATCCGTCCGCAAGCGCGAGCTTCTGCTCGTCAACTCCGAGCTTACCGGCTATTTTCATTGCCGTCTTGATCTTTATCGGATAGATGGGCTTGAGCAGGGGACTTGAAACGGCCTTTGCCGCAAAGTCGCCGGCGGCGTTCTTGATTATCCTGTTTATCTCGTCGTTGCCGAGCACATCGCCCATTTTGTCCTCAACGGAGAGCTTGCTCGGGTCAACCTCGCCGTCGTCGGAAACGAACCAGTTGCGCACGAATGAGGAGTACTCCGCGGGCATTTTGTATTCGTCGGTGGCTTTTTCTATGCCGTTTACCGTTATCGTGTGTGCCGGGCGAGCCTTGCCGCCGCGCGCCTTGATAACATTTTCGCCGAGCTTGAGCTCAACATTCTCGAAGATGAACACCTTGTCCGCTTTCTGCGTGTAGGCCTTGCCGTTTATCTCAAGCGTGACCTCGGGGCAGTTGGAGTAGACCTTTATTTTGCTCTTTCCGGCGGGTCGGTTGACATATCTTTCGCCGGCGATGTGAACGAACTTCTTGTCGCTCCAATATGCCTTGTAAAGCCAGAACGAATCCTTCTTTATTTTGCGGTCAAAGGTAACAAGACCCTTGTTGTTTCTGCCTCTGACTCCGCCCTCGTTCCTTGAAGCCGAGCCGAAGTCGAACATATTCCAGACATATGAGCCCCAGAGCCAGTCGCGCTCGTTTATCGCCTTGATATAGTGCTCATGGAACAGCGCCTGATAGTCTTCACTGTAGTCGCCCTGGAGAGGGGAGTCGGAGTGGTATTTTGTTATACCCTCGGCGCCGTATTCCGAAAGGCAGAGCTTGCCCTCGGGATTCTCTCTGTGCCACTCATCGAGCCATTTATCAAACTCATTGCAAGAGCCCATATACCAGCCGAAGTAATGGTTATAGCCGAGAATGTCAGTGATATGATTGAGCGGAGAGGTCACCGGGCACATACACAGCTGAGCGCAGGTGGTGTATCTCGTCGGGTCAAGATATCTCGCGAGCTTGTTCATGCGCTTGAGGAAGGTTATGAGTCTCTTGCTCGCGCTTCCGCCTATTGTTATCTCATTTTCGATGCCCCAGCAGAAAATTGACGGGTGATTGTAATTTTGCTTTATCAGCTCAACGAGCTGCTGCTCCGCGTTCTTATTGCGCTTGGAGCTGAAACGGGAGATGACCGGCACCTCCGCCCAAACGAGCAGACCGCTCTCGTCGCAGAGGTCATAGAAATAGCTGTTCTGCTGATAGTGGGCGAGACGCACCGAGTTAGCGCCGACGTCGAGGATAAGTTTGACGTCCTCGGCGTGCTGCTTCTCGGTTATGGCGTTGCCCATATTCTCTCTGTCCTGGTGGCGGGAGACGCCCTGAAGCTTGATGTGCTCGCCGTTGAGGAAGAAGCCCTTGTGGCTGTCAATGCGGTAATCGCGCAGACCCGTTCTGATATCGATATTGTCGGTGACTTCACCTATGGAGCTGTCAAATATCTCGCATCTTACGGTGTAGAGATACGGATTCTTTCTGCCGTTCCAAAGTATCGGATCCTCAACGGGCAGCTTGGCGCTGATTATCGGGCGGAGATCCGCAACTGTTGAAGCTTTTTCGTTGCCTTCTGCGTCAATGAGCGTGAAGCGAGCCTTGTGAGAGCAGTCGGCGTTGTCGATAAGCGCCTTTATGCTAAGCTCCCAGCCGCTCTCACCGACGTGGCGCGGGGTGATATAGATTCCGTCCGAGCCGTAGTCTTTCATGGAAAATCTGCAGTCCGGAACCTCGATAAGATTGACATCGCGGTAAACGCCGCCGTAGAAGGTGAAGTCCGCCATCGTCGGGTAAACGGACTCGTCGGGTGAGTTGTCGGCGGTTATGTCAACGCGGCAGCCGTGTCTGATATAGTCGGAGATATCGACTCTGAACGCGGAATATCCGCCCTCGTGAACTGCGACAAGCTCGTTGTTGACTCTGATTTCAGCCTTTGAATTGACGCCCTTGCATTCGAGGAACGTTTTCTTGTCCGATTTCGGCAGCTCCTTGGAATACGTCGCCTTTGTGCGAAGATATCCGTTTGTGCCGTCCTGACCGTCAAAGGCGTTCCAGGTGTGCGGAAGATTGACGGTCTCGGTCTTTCCGTCGAGCGTAAAGAGCCAGCCGTCATTTATCCTTATGACATTTCTCATTGTGTGACCTCCCGTAAGATGATTTTATTATATACTGATATTAACAGAATACACATTAAAAGTCAATCGAATCAATTTTCACAGTCTATATGATACACCCAATATTTTAAACTTGTATGAACAACTTGAAGTTTGCTTGAATATTCTGAAAAAAACTGCTATACTGGTAATACCAAAAAAAGATTCGGATAAATCCTTTAAGAGAGGGGAGCCAAAATGAAAAGCTCGGTCAAACGTACTATCTGTATAGCTGCAGTGGTTGTTGTCGCCGTATGTGCCGCGCTGGCAGCGCACTTCTTTCCCGGGCGCAGCGCCGGCGATATTCCGGATATTGTCAGAGCCTCCGCCGATGAAACCGGCATGGCATATTTCGGTTGTAAGTCGGATAACGACTATGCGGGTCTTGCACTCAACAGAAAAGATAAGACCTTCAATTTCTTGCAGTCATACCGTTTTTTCGTCGCTCTGAGCGGCTCTTATGAGGAGAATGACGATTATCTGATGCTTACCGCGAAAAACGCCGGGACGGAAAATAAATTTACATTCAAAAAGCAGAAAGACGGGCTCGAATTTCTTCCCCAAAAGTCTGACCCCGTGCCGGAGCTGCAATATTCAAACAGCTCCGATAAAGCGGAGAAGTGCATAAAAAACAAAGCTCTTTTCACACCGTCGTCTGTTCGCACCGATGCTATAACCTATCTCGGCAGGAACGAGCAAAACGGCATAAAACTCTATGTTGAACTTTCTCTTTCTCCCGCAGACGGTAAATATTTCATGCACAGGAGTGACATGAGCGATTGCTCGGCGGGTACTTACGAAGAAAAGGACAGCCGCCTTGTTCTCTGTGATGATAACGGCAGAGACGAATACTGTTTTGATATCAGCGGCGATGAGCTTGTCCTTGATTCCGAAAAATCGGCGAAAACAGCTTATATCCATTCCGACGCAGTGCTAAAAAAGCTCGGCGAAGGGCAGAAATTGTCCGATGCGCTCGAAAGTTATTTTGCAAGCTGACAGCATTAAAAAATATTCGCAAAAAAGCATCCGCAGAAATTTTCATCCTGCGGATGCTTCGTTTTGTCTATATGCTTTTATGCCTCGGGGCAGATGTTCGTCGCAACGATATCAACGCCGGTGCCGAGTATGTTCGCGCAGACAACGTCGCCGATCTTGACCGGAGCCTTGATCTCAAGCTTTGCTATCTCCTTGACGCAGTCCTTGACCTTGTCCTTCGGAACAGCCTTTGCGGACTTAACGGGAACAACGGGGTGAACGCCGCCGCTGACCTTGACAGTAGTTGTCAAGCTTCTCTCGGGGTGGGTGCACTCGGTTCTCGCATAGGCGTCGCCGCGCTTGCAGGTGTTGCCGGTAACGCTGAGGATCTCTCCGCTGTCGCTGAGCTCAACGGAAATCTGGCAGCCCATGGGGCAGGCGACACAAATAATATCTTTTACCATGATTATTCCTCCACCTGAATTTCGATTATGCCGTTCTCATCAAAGTTCTTGAGCATATCGCTCTTGATGATGACGTTCTCCATCTCGCCGGGAGCGAGTCTCGGGCGCTTCTTGCTGATGAGCGTCTCGCCGTTATAGGTAACGACTACCTTGGCGTTCTTGTGAACGTCGCCGACTCTGAAGAAGAGCTTAACGTCCTCATCCTCGCCCAGAGCTATCTTCTGCGGTACGATGTAACGCACGCCGTTGATGCCTCTGGTCTTGACATATTTCTTTTCCTTGTTTCCGCCGTTCTTTATATATCTCGCTGCGCCCTCGCCGGCCGTCTGGCTCTCGAGGGTAACGAAGTCAACAAGGTCGTGAACGTGCAGCACGTTGCCGCAGGCGAAAACGCCGGGGTGAGTAGTCTCTCTGTATTCGTCAACTACCGGGCCGCCGGTGACGCGGTCAAACTCGATGCCCATGTTCTTGCTAAGCTCGTTCTCGGGGATAAGACCGACGGAAAGCATGAGCGTATCGCAGGGGACATACTCCTCTGTGCCGGGTATCGGGCGGCGGTTGTCGTCGACCTGTGCAATGGTAACGCCCTCAAGACGCTCTTTGCCGTGGATATCGATAACGGTAGTGCTGAGTTTGAGCGGAATATCAAAGTCGTTGAGGCACTGTACGATGTTTCTCGTAAGACCGCTCGAATAGGGCATGAGCTCGCAGACCATCTTGACATGAGCACCCTCAAGGGTCATGCGGCGCGCCATGATAAGACCGATATCGCCCGAGCCGAGGATAACGACTTCCTTACCGGGCATATAGCCGTCGATGTTGACATATTTCTGGGCGGTGCCTGCGGAGAGAACGCCTGCGCAGCGGGTGCCCGCCATGTTGAGCGCGCCTCTCGGGCGCTCACGGCAGCCCATGGCAAGGATAACTGCGGTAGCGTCTATTTCAATAAGACCGTCCTCTTTGTTAACTGCGGTGACAACGTTGTCGTCGGAGATGGAGAGCACCATAGTGTCGGTCTTAACGACAATGTCGGTGTCCTCAACGAGCTCGATGAAGCGCGCGGCATATTCGGGGCCGGACAGCTCCTCGCCGAAGTAGTGCAGACCGAAGCCGGTGTGTATGCACTGCTCAAGGATACCGCCGAGAGTCTCTGCGCGCTCGAGTATGATTATCTTTTCAACGCCGCTTTCACGCGCCTTGAGCGCGGCGGCCATGCCTGCGGGGCCTCCGCCGATAACGGCAAGATCATATTTAAGCATTAGTATTCATCCTTTCATGCTGCGAAAATTCGCAAATCACTTAGTCTTGCCGAAGAGGATTTTGGACTCTCCGCCGCATTTTGTAATGTCGTCAAGCTCCTGACCAAGCTCTCTTGCGAGTATCTCGACTACCTTTGAGCCGCAGAAGCCGCCCTGACAGCGACCCATACCGGCTCTCGTGCGGCGCTTTACGCCGTCGACGTCAACAGCGCCTGCGGGCGCGTGGATAGCGTCGAGAATTTCGCCTTCGGTTATAGTCTCGCAGCGGCAGATAACTCTGCCGTATGCGCTGTTCTTCTCAACAAGAGCCTTGCGCTCTTCTGCGTTCATGTGACGGAAACGCACGGGAGCGGGTCTGCCGGGAATGAAGTCCGCTTTCTCGCTGACTTCGCCCATGTCCTGCAGAATCATGTCGCAGACATAGAGACCGATAGCGGGAGCGGAGGAGAGGCCGGGGGATTCGATGCCGGCAACATTTATGAACTTCGCGTCCTTCTCGCTGGGAGCGATGATGAAATCGTCACCGGTGCTGTGGGCGCGGATACCTGCGAATGAGGTGATGACGTCGCGGGTCGAGAGCGACGGGACGGACTTGAGCGCGGTCTTGAAAACGCCGTTTGTGCCGGCTGCGGTGGTTGCGCAGTCGTCCTTTTCGTCGATATCGACGGCGCTCGGACCGACGAGCAGGTTGCCGTCAACGGTGGGAGTGACGAGGACGCCCTTGCCCATCTTTGTGGGGCACTGGAATATCGTGTGCTTGACCTTGTCGCCGACAGCTCTGTCCATGAGCATATATTCGCCCTTACGGGGAATAATTGTCATTGAATTGTCGCCGATGAGAGAAGCGACCTTGTCGCAGAAAACGCCTGCGGCGTTGACAACATACTCGGCCTCGATCTCGCCTGCGTCGGACTTGAGAACAAAATTACCCTGAGCGTTCTTTTCAATAGCTGTAACATCAAAATTACGGAAGAGCTCAACGCCGTTCGTGACTGCGTTTTCGACTGCTGCTATCGTCAGCTCGTAGGGGCAGACGATTCCGGCGGTCGGAGCATAGAGCGCGGCAACAGCCTCATCGCTGAGATTGGGCTCTTCGCGGTGAAGAGCCTCTTTGTCGAGAATCTCGAGTCCGGGAACTCCGTTCGCTTCGCCTCTCGCTTTGAGCTCTTCAAGAGTCTCGAGCTCCTCGTTCGAGAAAGCGACAACATAAGAGCCGATGGGCTTGAACGGGACATGAAGTGTCTCGCACAGAGCGGGCATTGCTGCCGTACCCTCAACATTGAGTTTTGCTTTGAGAGTGCCGGGCATTGCGTCGAAACCCGAGTGAACAATGGCGCTGTTTGCTTTTGTTGTGCCCATTGCCACGTCAATGCATTTTTCAACCAATGCTACTTTGATGTTATATCGGCACAGCTCTCTTGCGACTAAAGCGCCGCTGACGCCTGCACCGATAATTGCTACATCGTATGCCATTTTTTTACCTCCAGACGGAAAAAGTATTGCTGGTTTTGCAAACAGAAGTATTATAACACTTTTTTGCCCGGCAAACAATAGCATAAAGCGACATAATCGATATTTTTGTAATTATATTTTTCGTCATTTTGTGCCATTTTAACTATTACGAAAATTTTTTGTGCCGTTTAATAATTGCGCTCGGATTCGGGAGCAATAAACGCCGGCGTCGGCGCTTCGAAATAAAACTATAACAATTTTCCTTGCCTCCGCATAAACTGTTGCGGGGGTGTTTTTATGCGCCGTATTCGTCGATTAAATATACGCACTCTGCCGCGCGGGGCGTTTAAGGCTCTGTGCGCCTTTACGCTGGCGCTTTGCACAGTCCTTATTTTTGATGCGCGGCTTCGCCCGGCGGTGCGCAACATCGCCATGACCCGCGCCAAGAGTCTCGCCGTGCGCACGGTAGGCAGCAGTATAGAAAAGTTTATATCCGAAAATCCCGAGGACTGCGCGGCTCTTGTGAGTGTAAGCGGCAGCGGCGGAAAAGTAAATTCAATGTCGCTCAATGCTGCGTCCGTCAATCTTTTTAAGTCGCGCCTTGTCCGCGCCGTCGACGAAGCGCTCGAAGAAAACGCACGGTTTACCGTGAGAATACCTCTCGGCTCGGTCACGGGCTCCGAGGTCTTTGCGGGAGCGGGTCCCGAAATACCCGTAACCGTCCGTATGACGGGCGGCGCAAGCGCGCAGATAACCGACGAATTTACCTCGGCGGGCATAAATCAGACCCGCCACAGAGTAATGCTCAGAGTCGAGTGCTCCGTCTATGTCTTTTTGGGCGGGGATGAGGGTGCAGCGGAGTTCTCGGATGAATACTGTATCGCCGAGAATATTGTTATCGGCTCCGTTCCTCAGACGGCGGTGACAATAGACATTCCTCAGAGACAGTAAAATAAACGGTTGTTAGATATGCCGAGTTTGTGGTATAATAGCCGCAGAGAAAACGGAAGGCTTTAAAGGAGGAATCCCTTTTGACGGATAAGGAACAGAGCGCAAAGCGCGCACAGGAGCTCAGAGATAAGCTCAATTATTACAGCAAAAAGTATTATGTCGACGATGACCCCGAGATAGAGGACTACGAATACGATATGCTCCAGCGCGAGCTCAAGGCTATTGAGGAGAAATACCCCGACCTTGTTTCGCCCGATTCTCCGACGGTGCGAGTCGGCGGCAGTGCGGAAAATCTCTTTGCAAAGGTAGAGCACCGCGTGCGCATGGAGAGCCTCCAGGACGCGTTCGGCTTCGGCGAGATAGAGGAGTTTGACCGCAGGGTCAGAGAGACCGAGCGCGATGTGCATTATGTGGTCGAACCGAAGATAGACGGACTTTCCGTCTCGCTCGAATATACGAACGGTGTGCTGACCCGCGGCTCGACCCGCGGAGACGGCAACGTCGGCGAGGATGTTACCGCAAATCTTCGTACAGTGCGCTCTATCCCGCTCAAAATAAAAACCCCGCTTCCTTTTTTGGAGGTCAGGGGCGAGGTGTATATGCCGAAATCCGTCTTTGCCTCCCTTGTCGCAAGGCAGGAGCTCGACGGCGAAAAGCCTTTCAAGAATCCGCGCAACGCAGCCGCGGGCTCGCTCAGACAGAAAGACTCCAAAGTAACCGCGGGCAGGGGACTCGATATTTTCGTTTTCAATGTCCAGCAGATAGAGGGCAAGGAGCTGACATCACATAAGCAGTCGCTCGATTTCCTGCGCGAGCAGGGCTTTCACACAATCCCGTTCTACACGCGATTTGATAATATAACGGATGTAATAGGGGAGCTCAAGCGCATCGGGGAGATACGCTCGGGACTCGAATATGATATAGACGGCGCTGTTATAAAAGTCGACGATTTCGTTCAGCGCAGACGCCTCGGCAGCACTTCGAAATTCCCCAAATGGGCGGTGGCTTTCAAATATCCGCCGGAAGAAAAGACGACAAAGCTCATAGATATAGAAATAGGTGTCGGGCGCACGGGCGTGCTCACTCCGACCGCCGTGTTTGAGCCTGTTCTGCTTGCAGGCTCGACAGTCAGCCGCGCAACGCTCCACAATCAGGATTTCATCGCCGAAAAGGATATCCGCATCGGTGACGAGGTCGCCATAAGAAAAGCGGGCGATATAATCCCGGAGGTCGTGCGCGTTGTGTCGCACGCAAAAGATTCCGAGCCCTATGTCTTGCCATCGATTTGTCCGTCCTGCTCCGCTCCCGTTATCCGAGAGGAGGGCGAGGCGGCTGTCCGCTGCGTCAATCCCGAGTGTCCGGCGCAGCTTCTGAGAAATGTTATCCATTTCTGCTCGCGTGATGCCATGGATATCGAGGGGCTCGGCGATGCACTCGTCGAAAAGTTTATCTCGGAGGGTCTGATATCGAATGTAGCCGATATATATGACATAACGGCAGGCGAAATAACGGCTCTCGAGGGACATCAGGAGAAGTCGGCAAATAATCTTATTGAGGCCATAGAGCACTCGAAGCAAAATGACCTTTCGCGTCTGCTGTTCGCACTCGGAATACGCCATATCGGCCAGAAAGCGGCGAAGCTCCTGTCCGAGCATTTCGGCGATATAGATTCAATCGCCGCCGCTTCCGAGGATGAGATATCGGCAATAGACGGCTTCGGCGGCATAATGGCAAAGAGTGCGGTTGAATTTTTCTCCCTGAGCCAGACCTCGGATCTTATAGCGAGACTTAAAGCCGCCGGGGTCAATATGAAGTCGCTGAAAGAAAAGAGCGACGATCAGCGCTTCAAAGGCCTGACCTTTGTTCTAACGGGCACTCTGCCCACGCTCTCGAGAAAAGAGGCGACGGATATAATCGAAGGTCTCGGCGGCAAAGCCTCGTCCTCCGTCTCGAAAAAGACTTCATATGTCGTCGCAGGCGAGGAGGCGGGAAGCAAGCTTCAGAAAGCCAACGACCTCGGTATACCCGTAATAACACAGGACGACCTGATGAAAATGGCTCAGGAATAACAGACAAGCATCCGTACAGATTTACTGTGCGGATGCTCTATTTTTGATATTCTCGTCTGTATGCCGCCGGTGAGAGCCCCGAATAGCTCTTGAAAACCCTGTTGAAGTGGCTCAGGCTGTAGTAGCCGAGCTGCATGGAGATTTCGAGCGTAGTCATTTTGGTTCCGCTGAGCAGGAGACAGGCGTATTCGCATTTTGCGTCCCTGAGATATGCCGACACCGTCTTGCCCGCATATTTCTTGAAAGCCTCAATGACAACGGGCGGCGAAAAGTTGCTCATCTCATATACATCCGCTGCGCTGCACGTCATGTATTCCGGCGCGTGTATTTTTTCAATAATATCTTCAAACCATTCGGGACAGATTATCTTCTGCGTTAGCTTCGAGCTGTTTAATATAGAGATAAAATCCGCTGCGGTCGAGCATATTACGCTCGCCGCCTTTTCGTATCCGTCGCCTATGAGCTTGCTTATGAGACTTGCGCGCGAGTCGAAGTATGCCTGCTCCTCGGCAGAGAGCACAGCCGTCAGCGGCTTCTGCGTCTCAAGCTCCCGCGGGTCTATACCGATAGCCGAGCAGATTTCGTCAAATTTTTTCGGCGAGATGCAGATGTTCATATGCGCGCTCGAAAAATTTTCTATGCGGCTCAAGCGGTGAATGTCGCCCGGGCATATCATGCAAAGCGTGCCTTTGCCTATTTCCGAGGGCTTTTCGTTTACCTCGTGGCATAAACGACCGTCCGTGACGAGAAAAATCTCATAGTAGTTGTGTCCGTGCGCTGCCGTGCCCGACGAGCCCCAGCGGTGAAAGGACACGGAATATTTGCCGATTATCGGGTGCGTTTTGTAGTCGATAATATTCGTCATATCTGTGCGATTCACTCCTTCTCGCCGTACTTACTTAAAAATACCACAATTTATTGCCGATTTCAAGAGCTTATATTGACTCTTGAGACATAAAATTAAAAAAATCACTCATTACTGTTAAAAAATAGCAAGAAAAACAAAATATACTGTTTTATAATAATGATGAAATTATTTTTATGGAGTTTGCACAAAATGCCAAGCTCCGATATATTTTATTGAAGAGAAAAGGAGGATAACCGATGGAACCTTCAAACACCTTGAACCGAAAACGCACATCCCCCTTCCGCTACGGCTTCGGTATGTTCGGCACATCTATTCCGATAAATATGCTGAAGTCATATGCGGCCGCATATTATGTACTGAAGCTCGGTCTTATCACGACCGACCAGATGGCGAAGATACTGTTTATCTACACCTTTGTCGATGCCGTTGACAATCCTATCTACGGCTTCTTTTCGGACAGAACCAATACGCGGTGGGGCAAGCGCAGACCTTGGCTTGTTATTGGCACTCCGCTGATGGCTTTGGCGTTCGTGCTGTTCTTTAATATGCCGGCAAGAGTGCAGTCCGACTCGGGAAAGGCGTATTTGTATATTTTACTTATGTACATACTTGCAGGTACTCTCGACTCGCTCATGTACGCAAACTACAGCGCACTGTTCCCGACTCTTTTCAAAACCGATGAGCTCAGGGCAAAGACAAGCGCCATAAGACAGATTTGCCAGCTCGTCGCAATGGTCATTTCTATTGTTCTCACTCCCGTTGTCACCTCGAAGATAGGCTACGGCGTCACGGCTGTTATATACGGCGCGATAGCTCTGGTGGTTATACTGTATACTGCCTTCGGATGCTATGAAAACATCGAGGAAGAGAGAGCGGAGTCGGAAAACAGCGAAAAGCCCGATCTCTTTAAGGCGATATTCGCTCTTATCACCAACGGCAAGTTCTGGATATACGGCTTGGCTTTTGCGCTTTATTCCGCAGCATTTTCGCTTATTGCTCAGGCTGTACCGTTCTATGTGGAATATACCCTGAAGCTCGGCAGCTCCATGACTACCGTCATGCTCGCCGTGGTGTTCGGCTTCGCCCTTATCGGCATAATCATATGGTCTAACGTCGTAAAAAACATCGGCATAATGAATGTTTTCCGTCTCGGATTTATTATCATGACCGTGGGCTTCATTCCGCTGTTCTTTGCGAAAAAGATGTTCTTTGCCGCCGCTGTAATGAGCGTTATGGGTATAGGAGTTGCGGGTATACTTGTTACCCTCGACTGTATCAGCGCCAAAATAATCGATGACGACTATGAGCGCCACGGAGTAAAGCGCGAGGGAATGCTGACAAGTCTTATCGGCGTCATGGGTCGCCTGAGCGGAATTTATGTTTCGCTCGGCTACAAAGTTATCGGCTCGGCGTTCGGCTTTGAGAGCGGTTTGAATCCCGGAACAAATCCGGATATGGCATCGCGGTTCCTGCTCTGCGTGTTTCCGTTTATCGCGCTGGCAGTGTCCACCGTCTTTACGCTGTTCCTGCATTTCAAAGACGAGGATAAAGATTGGTTCGTTTTAAAAAATAAGAAAGAGAAAAAGGCAAATGGCTAAGTATCTTATAATCAACGCCGATGATTTCGGCTACAATCCACAGCAGACAAAGGCGATAGACGAGCTGATGCGCGGCGGGCTGATAACCTCGACCTCGCTTATGACCGTCGCACCCGACGCTGCAAACGCCGCCGAGCTTGCGAGGCTCGGCGGTTATCCCGTCGGCGTGCATCTGACGATAAATTCAGATGACAGCAAAAATCGCTGGCAGAGCAACAGCGGCGCCCCGTCGCTGTGCGAAAAGGGGATGGGACTCTATGAGAGCCAGGTGGGGCTCGCTCTTCACGCCCGCCGCCGCGATGTCCGCACGGAGCTTGAGGCTCAGTATAACTTCATCAGGGCAAGGGGCGTTGAGGTCGATCACGCAGACAACCACTGCGCCACGCTCTACGGAATAAACGGCAGACGTTTTTATATTGACGCCTATAATTTCTGCGCCGAGCATTCTCTGCCCTACAGGTTCCCGAAAACACCCGGCTTTTTGTCGAGGCAGATTGACAGGGAAGCCCCGGGAATAGTAAAATGCCTTCAAAAAATTATTGTCGGAGCGGGCGAGCGGCGCGGAGTTGCACAGCTTGATGACCTTGTGTCAAATCCCTGGTCAATGGATCGTATAAAAGATTACGACACCCTGAGAAAATATTATCTTGACGCTGTCGAAAACTGTATCGACGGAGTGACCGAGATTTTTATGCACCCGGCGTATCCGATAGACGACAAGCCCGGCGAATGGACAAAGCGCGTCTATGAATTTAAGCTCCTCCAAAGCGGCGATCTCCTTGAGGCCGCGCATAAGAACAACATAGAATTAGTCTCGTGGTCGGTGTTCGGGGACCTCGGGAAAATATAAAAGAAACGAAGGATGAAAATGATGAAAAAACTTCTGAGTGTTCTCCTCGCCTTTGCGCTGCTGCTGAGCTTTGTAACTCCGGCGTTCGCGTATAAGGGTGCGGAGACGGCAAACATGCCCGCACAGGCGGAGGAAGCGCACGACCCCGCAGCCTGCAATATTACCCCCGTGGTTCTGGTCAGGGGAATGGATATGATGGGGCTCTATATCGACAAGGATACGGAGAATGAGCGCAACGCCCTCAATTTCAGCATTAAAGATTTGCTCTTTATGCTCTGCAAGGGCATTTACGGGGCGGTCAAAGAGAAAAACTTCGACCCCTTTGCCCAAGCCGTTATAGACTATGCGGCCAAATTGCTTGACGGCTATGCAATGAAGGAAAACGGCACGTCAAAGTACAATGTCAGCGTCGATCAGTATCCCGAGAGCGCGGAGAATCATCCGGAAATTTGGGAGGATTACGACTCCGAGGGCGAGCGCGGAATGGCCCGCGCCTGCGCCGAGAATCTTCCCGCCGACCATACTTTTTTCTTTACATATGACTGGCGCAGCGATCCCTATGCCGTGGCGGACGAAATAGCCGCGACTGTTGACAGGGCGATAGCAAAGTCGGGTCATAAAAAAGTCACGATAGTCTGCGCGAGCATGGGCGGCATAATGACCGTCGCCTATCTCTCGAAGTACGGCTACAGCAAGGTTGACCGCTGCCTGTTTATGTCGTCGACCATGTGCGGAGCGCAGGTGGCTTCGGACGTTCTTACCGGAAAGATAGCGATAAAAGCGGATGAGATGTATAACTACTTCTCGGGTCTGCTTGCCGATGTTACCGGCTCGAACGAGATTGTGTCCGCGATGATGAAGACGCTGAACTTCGTCGGCGTGTTCAAGCTGCTCCAAAAAGTTACGGATTGCATTATCGACAACTACAAGGACGATGTCTATGAGCGCGTGCTCATTCCCGATTTTGCCTATATGCCCGTTCTGTGGGGACTTCTCCAGCCGGAGGATTACGATGAAGCGGTGGATTTTGTTTTCGGCGATAACGCCTCCGCACATGCGGACTTCCTCGCTTGCGGCGAGCGGCTTCAGAAGATGATGGCGAACCGCACCGCGCTGATTGAAAATATGATTCGCGACGGCGTCAAGGTTGCTGTGGTTGCCCATTATGACAGACCGCTTGCGCCTCTCTATGAGAACGCGAATTTCAACGGTGACGGCGTGCTTGAGACATATCAGATGTCCGGCTATGCGACTGTTGCAAAGTACGGCCAAACCCTCGGCGACGACTATGTTCCCGCTAAGGCCGAGTATCTCTCTCCCGACAGATGCGTCGACCTCTCGACCGCACTCTTCCCGGAGCACACCTATATAATCAAGGGTGCGCCCCACGTCGCCGCAGCTTACGGCACGGAATACAGCCGGTTCTTCCTCTGGCTTCTCACCTATGACGGCGACTTCCGCGCCGGAAAGTATGAGGCCTATCCGCAGTTCATGCTCTCGGGCTTCGATCAGCATCTCAGCAAATGGGAAAGCTGACCCCGTAGAATGAACAGCCCCCGATTCTAACCGAAAAATCCTGCCCGAAAGAAGTATCTCGGGTAGGATTTTTTTGTTTCTTCGATGTATCCGTAAGGTGTGAACACTGCAAATAAATATGTTTCGCAGATTTTACTTTTTAGCTTTAATGCGGTAGATTTATCTCTTCAAGTGTGATAAAATATTCCTATACTGTTTTTGAGGATTGACGGCTTAAATGGATGACAGACTATTCACAAACAAAGATTTGCGGGCGATGATAATTCCGCTTTTTGTCGAGCAGTTTTTGCTGCTGCTCGTCGGCATAGCGGATACGTTTGTCGTCAGCTTTGTCGGCGACTCCGCGGTTTCGGGCGTGTCGCTCGTCAATTCCTTTAACACCGTTATAATTTTCCTCTTTTCCGCCCTTGCGTCCGGCGGCGCAGTCATAATCAGCCAGTATATCGGCAACAGAGATAATGTGCAGGCGGGCAAGGCGGCAAGCCAGCTGTTGATGTTTTCTGCCGTCAGCTCCGTCTGTGTGTCCGCGCTCATACTGATTTTTACCCGCCCTCTCCTCAATCTGCTTTTCGGCAGGGTGGAGGACGATGTTATGGCGGCGTGCGTCGAGTATATGTGCATAACCGCGTGCTCTTTCCCGGCGCTCGCGGTCTATAATGCGGGCGCGGCCATGTGCCGCAGCGTCGGCAGAGCGGATGTGTCGATGTACATATCCGCCTTTGCAAATGCCGTCAATATAATCGGAAATATAATAGGCGTGTTTGCGCTCAAGGCGGGCGTCGCGGGTGTCGCTTATCCGTCGCTGGCAGCGCGGATTATTTCCGCCGTCGCCATTACCCTTTATTGCTTCATGCACAAGAAAACGCCTGTCAGATATACTTTATCGGGCATATTCGCATGGCACGGCTCACTGCTCAAAAAGGTGCTCGGTATAGCCGTTCCCAACGGCGTTGAAAACGGTGTGCATCAGCTCGTTAAGGTCGCTTTGAGCAGCATGGTCGCGCAGTTCGGAACATATCAGATAGCCGCAACGGGCGTGTCGCAGAGCATATGGTCGCTCGCGGCGCTTATGGGCATGGCTATGGCGCCCGTCTATACTACCGTTATAGGCCGGTGCATGGGGGCGGGAGATACAGATGCTGCCAATCACTATTTCAAAAAGCTCAACAAGCTGACCTTTATCCTGTCTTTGGCGTGGAACGCGGCAGTGTTTGCGATGACGCCGCTGTTTTTGAAGTTCTTTGCGATATCCGATGAGGCGAAGCATCTTGCGCTCATTATGGTGCTCATAAATAACGCCATAAACGCATTCGCATACACCTTTGCCGGACCTCTCGGCAACGGACTCAGGGCGGCGGGCGATGTTAAATTCACCATGACAGTCTCCGTTGTGCTGACTATTGCCGCGCGGCTGTTCTTCTCCGCGCTGTTCGGGCTGTGGCTCAACATGGGCGCTGTCGGTGTGGCGATAGGCACGAGTATGGATTTGCTCTTCCGCGGGGCGATATTCTTCGTGCGCTATAAAAAGCAGAAATGGACAGAGTTTAAGCTTATATAAAAAAGAAGGCATCCGCGTGAATACACACGCAGATGCCTTTTTTAACTTTCGGTTTATCAGTCTTCGACAGTGACTGTTCCGTCCTCGTCAACGGTGATAGTCATGCCGTCCTTGACATAGTTTAAAAATTCCTCGCCGAGGCAGTCGACCGTGGGCATCGGGCTGTCCGTCCAAACTGCGGAGAGAATAGCTCCGGCAGCCGCGAGCGAGTCTATATGCTCCGAGAAGAGCAGGCAGGCGGGAGTTCTGCCCATGACCTTTGCGCAGTAGAGAACCATTCCGCCGGTCGTCGAGCCGATAGTCTGGGGCAGGCAGAGAGCCGTGCCGACCATAGGTTTGCCGAAGAGATCAGGATTGTTCTGATCGCCGCACTTAGCGGTCTTGTCGCCGAACTGGAGGCTCTTCTGGAAGGAAGCAAGGGTGTTAAAGCCGTTGTGTGAAACGAGAGCTTTTGCCGTGCATTTGCCTGCGGCAACGGGGCGTCCTTTGAACTGTTTCATGTTACTTTGCCTCCTTTGTGATAATATCGAGAATCTCGGCGCTTGTGTAATAGCGCGAGGTCGTATATGTCCTGAGCTTGTTGGAGTTTGTGATGACGGGCATCTTGCCTGCAAGCGGGTTGTTCATATACATCAGCGGGCATATGTAGCTGAGAACTACGCCGGTAGCCTTGAGCTTCGCGGCGTTGGGTGTTGCGTTGAACTTCTCAACAACAGCCGGAGCGGCGGTGAATACAGTCGGTATCGAGACCTTGCTTCTGCCGTTCTTCTTGAGCGCCTCGGAGACGTTCTCCGTCCACTCGACGAGCTGATTGTAGGAGAGATGAGGGCAGCCGACAAAGCAGAGCTTCGGAGTTGCGTTCTTATCCTTCCACATGACGGGATAGTTGTTCTTAACTCTGTCAAGCTCGGCGTCGTCAATGACATAGACCTTTGCGCCCTCGGCGATAAGGCTCTCGCCCTGCTCGACCGCTTCGGGAGTGAGACCGTCGATGTGATAGAGACCGACAGCGCCGTTGGAGGCGGTAGCCGCACCGAAATCCTTGAGGTACGCCTTTGCATCGCCGTCAAGCTCCGTGCCTATCCACTTGTCAAGACCCTTGACATAGGGGACATCCTCCATGACCTTCATGCCGATAGCCGAGCCGAGAATCTGAGCCTCGGGCATCTTCGTTGTCTTAACTTCGACTATCCATGTGGCCTTTCTGCCCTCGTCGGTGACAAGTCCGAAATAGGGGACGCGGCCGATGATGGAGCCGAAAAGCTCGATTATGCCGGAGTTTCTGTTGCAGCGCGCGCCGAGAACGGAGTTTGCGTAGACAACGGCGGAGGATTCTGCCCATGAGAGCACATCGCCCTTGTTGGGGATGTTGCCGACCTCATCCATGTAGCAGGTGCAGGTGTAGGACTTGCTGTCGACAAGACCGAGCTTTGCAAGCTGCGCGTCGTAGCTGTCCTGCATATTGTACATGAACTTTTTGAAAACGATGTTCTTCAGGAAGCTTGAGGGCACATTGGGGTCGAGGGGCTTTGGATCAACGGAGAACTTCTGGCTCGAAACGGCGCCGCCCGCGATAAGCTGATCCATAAGATCATAGACGGGCTGCATAACTCCGAGACCGAAGCTTGTGACAAGGTGTCCCATCTTGCTTGTGACAGGCACCATTTTTGTGGCGCCGAAAGCGTCACCGTACATGACAAGGGTCTTCATGACCTTCGCCATGGTTTCGCCTTTCCCGCCGTTGAGGATGTCCTCCTCTTCGGGAGTAAGGTGCATTTTGTAATTCATGTATATCCACCTTTCAATAAAAATTTCACAGTAAGCAATCTGACAAATAAATAGTATCACAAATCGCAAATAAAATGATTTGCAATTTAGAAAAATAAACAATTAATAAATAAAAAAATATCGAAAATTTGTGTCAGATCCGACCGTGCACGCGTCAAACGGATATTTCTTGCAAAATCCTATGCTTTGTGATATTATTTTAGCCCGCAGCAATCGAAGGAGGGGAAATATATGATAGGACTAAAACGCGGAGACGTAAGCCTTTATGACCATGAAAATGAGTGGGATACGGAGGGCGAGCGCACGGTAAACGAGCTTTTCAAAATTCTCGGCGGCGACGCCCGCGACATTCAGCATATCGGCAGCACATCTGTAAAGAGCATAAAGGCGAAGCCGATAATCGATATCGCAGTTGCCGCAGACAGCTTCGAACGTATTTTATCGCACGAAAACGAGCTGCTGCAATCGGGCTATCATTATCGCCCCGATAAGACTACGGACGGCGAGCAGCTGCTCTTCGCCAAAGGAAGCTACTATGAGGGCGGCGATATGCAGACGCACTTTATTCATGTTGTGAAATACAACAGTATGCAGTGGCGAAACTACATAAATTTCCGCGACTTTCTGAATGCTTTCCCGGAGAAAGCAAAGCAGTATGAGAGCGTGAAAACGGGTCTTGTCGAAAAGCTCGGGAGCGTCGGGAGCAGGAACGGTTATGTCGAGGGAAAGGCGGAGTTCATAAGCCGCATTCTCCGCAAGGCGACGGCGTGGTCGTTTCTCGGAAAGACCGTTACAATGGAGACCGACCGCCCGATTGGGTATGTGCACAGAAAATCCGGCTATGAGCTCGTCTATCCGCTCAATTACGGTTACATTCCGGGTGTTCTCGGCGGCGACGGCGAGGAACTTGATGTTTATCTCATCGGCGTCAACGAGCCTGTGGAGCGCTTTACGGGCAGAATAATCGGCATCGCTCACCGCGAAAATGATATTGAAGATAAGCTGATAATGGCTCCGCCGGACAAGAAATTCACCCGCGACGAGGTCGAACGGGCGGTGCATTTTCAGGAGCAGTATTATAACACGCAAATAGAACTGATTGAGTAATAAAAAACCGCAATGACCAAAAAATCATTGCGGTTCGCTTTATAATATTTCGCTGTTTTCGAGCAGGTATGCCGCACCTATAGCACCTGCGTCGTTGCCGAGCACGGCGGGGCGGATAAGCCTTGCGTCGGATTCGGGCAGAGCGTTCAGAAAATCCTCGAGCCAGTATTGCTTGAGCTCGATGAGTCCGCCGCCTATAACAATGCAGTCGGGATCAAAGATACATTTTACCGTGTCCGCGACCGTGCAGAAGTCGGAGATGAAAAGCTTTACGGCCTCGCGGCAATTTTCGTCACCGTCTGCAGCCTTTTTGAAAACCTCGTTGCAGTTGAAGCATTGGCAGTCAAGCTCGCTCGCCGTTCGCATAAGTCCGGTTGCCGAGACATACTGCTCGGCGCAGCCGATTTTACCGCAGGTGCATTCGCGCCCGCTGATGTGCAGCGGGATATGTCCTATCCGCGCCGCGTGGAAGTTTGAGCCCGTGAGCAGCTTTCCGTTTATCGACGCCGCGCCGCCGAGCCCCGTGCCGAGGGTCAGCATAACGGCGTTTTTGCAGTCCTTTGCCGCGCCGAAATATGACTCGCCGATAAATGCCGCCACCGCGTCGTTTACAACGAAAGAGCGGCGGTTAAAAGCGCTTTCAACATCTTTTTTTATCTCAAATCCCGTGAATCCGGGCAGATTGTCGGTCGCGTAGAGCACTTTGCCCTCATAGGGGTCTATATCTCCCGCGGAGCCGATGCCTATGCCCGCATCGGTGCCGATAAGCGGGAGCAGGGATTTTATAACTTCGAATATACAATCCTTTATGCTGTCGCGCCCGCGTGAGGTGTCCGTCGAGCGCTTGGCTCTCGCCGTAACCGCGCCGTTTTCTATTACGGCGCCCTTAATAGATGTTCCGCCGATGTCGATGCCTATGTGTTTCATATTATTCACCGAAAGCCTTCATAAAGTGTTTGGTAATGTCCATGGGGCGGGTTATCGCACTGCCGATAACAACGGTGTAAACGCCCGTGTCAAGCACGGCCTTGAGCTGACCGACTTCCCATATTCCGCCCTCGGCGATAATGTGCGCGCGCAGGGTGGAGGTCATCTTTCTGAGCAGCTCGCAGTCGGGAATGGCAATACCCTTGGTGTATTCCGTGTAGCCGCGCAGTGTAGTGCCGATATAGTCGAAGCCCAGCTCATCGGCACGCTTTGCCTCCTCGTAGTTCGAGCAGTCCGCCATTATCTCGACCTGCGGCGCATTCTCTCTTATGTATTTTATGAGATCCTCGAGCTTTTCGCCGTTCGGTCGCGTGCGGTTTGTCGCGTCGAGCGCAATAACGCTGCACTTTGTGGTCAGCAGGGCTTTGACCTCTTTAAGCGTCGGTGTTATATAAATCTCGGAGTCCGGGTATACCGCCTTTATTATGCCTATTACGGGCACGTCGACCTGTGCGGTTATCTCGTTTATGTCGTCGACATAGTTGGCTCTTATGCCCGACGCGCCGCCGAGTACGGCAGCCCGGGCGAAATGTCCCATCATGTGCAGCCCGTAGAGCGGCTCGCCCTTGACCGCCTGACATGAGACAATAAGACCGTGTTCTTTTAAGTTTGCCATAGTTATCACTCTCCGCTGATATTTTCGCCTTTTGAGAAGAAAAAGTCAAGGGGGATAGGGGATTTTTTTAACTTAATCAAAAAAAACGGCTTTGCTCCGAAAAGAGAAAGCCGTTTTTCATTATATTTTCCTGCCCTCCGAATCTTTAAAAGAACCGCAAATTATCATCAGAAAATCTATTATATCTCCGATTCCAAAAAATCCGAGAGTGAACAGCCAAAGCAAACCGGTGCCTATTTTTCCGACATAAAACCTGTGAATACCCAATGTGCCAAAGAAGAAGCAGAGAACGGCGGCGATGCCGCGGCTTTTATCGGAACGCTGTTCGGACGGCTGTGTAATTTGAACTACCTGTTGATTTTGATTTGCCGGATCGGCTGAGTTAGAAGTCGAAGCTGTCACGACATATTGTGGAGCGGTGTTATATTGCGCAGAAACGATTTTTGCATCCTTTGGAACATTTAATTTTTGCTTGAAGTAAGATGTCCAAACAAGCATACTGGTTGCCCAAAAAGAAATATAATATGTTATTGAATTAATAAGTGTGTGTTTTACAATGGAATTTGTTTCTCTTATGCTCTCGTAAAAATCGGGAGCGTTAAGATATATTAAAAAATAAAAAACTTCCACAATCCCTAACAATAAATATGAGACTATGGTGCTAAGCCGCATTGAAGCGACGACATAGGAAAATCCCAGATATGAAGCTTTGCACTTTTTTGAAATTAAATTGTATATGAAGATAGAAATAAATATTCCCGCAAGTTTAGGAATAGAATAAATAATAATTTCTTTTATGCTGTTATAAAAGAAATATTCCTCATAAATGGTGCTCGAGTCCCTTTTTGTATTAAGTGAAGTAATTAAGTCGGAAAAAAGCTCGGGAAAGAACAATGAGCATATGAAAGCAATAAAGGTGAGAGTAGTTATCAATAGGGCGCAAACAGAAGCATTCTTTGCTGTTGCGTGATTTTTGTCCATGTTCTCAACTTCCGAATCTTTCTGCAAATTCTTTTCATTGTGCTTAAAATACAATCTCCAAAAAATTATATTTAAAACTATGCATGCGATACAAGAAGGTATGTAAAAGAACGGAGCAACATACAAGCGATTTACCGGACGAGGAATTTCGGTGCCGGAGTATCCGCAAGCAAGCAGGATTCCAAGCACTGCGGTAACAATAATCTCTGAAAGAAGAGAGCCGATATATGATATTCCGCTTCCGTATAAGCAGCAAAGGGGATCAATTTTGCATCGGCTGAATTTCGGTTCAGAACACATTGAATTGTAAATCAGAATGGAAATGACGAACGGCACAAAAGAAATTATCGATGTAAAGGCATCAAAGAATGAGGTATACAAATAATTCAAAATTTCTTCTTCCGACGACAAAAATCCCCATGGCACAATATCTGATTGATAGAAAATGTTATGTATCACTGATGTTAGTATTCCTGAAAAAACAAAACTTAATGACGTTATGACATACAGCATTGTTTGTTTTTCTTTTTCCGCTTTTGTGTACATTTCAACAACCCCTGTTTTTATATTATTCTTAAAATCTAAGAACTACATTAAGTATAGTTCTTAGATTTTAAGAAGTCAAGGGCTTTTGTGGACTTTTGTTATATAATTTTTTTGGTGATTAGGATGCATAGAGAAAATCAGCCAAATGAAGTGGATATTGGGTCTTTTCTTAAAGCTACCAGAGAAGACCTTGATATGTCACAGATTAAAGTCATGGAACTGACCGGCATAAATAACAAAACGCTGTCTGGGTATGAAAACGGCGTGTCGCAGCCCGATATTCAGACTTTTGTCGTTCTCGCAAAATTGTATGGATTTTCAATTGATAAACTTTTTGGTTTGAATAATTTTGTATAATTAAGAAATATATAATCACACCGTAAGTTAAAACCTGTGGTGTGATTTTTTTTATAAAAAACGAACCCTCCCTCGGGAGGGTTCGCGTCGGTTGATTACCACTTGTTCTCGACATATTCGCAGAATGCGTACATATCCTTGACCTCGAGCTTTGTGCCGTCGTCAAGTATGGCTGTGCCGTTCCACATACCGTGAACCTGATGCGAGTGCATACGAAGGAGATTGAGTGCGTTCGTATCGGCATGGTGGTCGTAGAACGGAGTCATCACGAAATCGAATCTGCCGTCCTCGGAGACGAGATGCCACGGCTCCATATATTTGTCTGGCTTCGGGAAGGTCTCTACATCTACGGCGCCGAATTTGTGAGCCTTGCCGTCATAGAATATGCAGGTCTCGGTTGCGTTGCTCTCGTCGCCTATGCCCCATGTTATCTCAAAGCCGAAAATGTGCTTTTTGCCGTTTTCGTCGGTCAGATATGTAGAACCGTTGCCCCAATACCAGACGAGCTTGTAGGGGGTGTTGACGCGGCCCCAATCGAGGCAGCAGAACGTGTCGTCCTTAGAGAATTTATAGACCTTGTCGCCCCACTTATAGGTGCCGCTGCAGGGCATGCAATTCTGCTTTATGGTCATGAAATAGCTTTTCGGGTGATCCTTGAAGGGGAGGACGGTCGTGATATTCTCGAGTCCGTCCGGGATATCCATCTCAAAATGACACTCGACATTGCCGGACTTGAAATATATGGTGCGCTTATGCTCCTCGGTCAGAACATCAAAGGTGGCCTTGCCTATGCCCTTTATCTCCAATTTGACGTGGTTCGGAACGTCGCCCTTGGGCGGGAGAACATATTTGTCCTTTCCGCCGAGGAAGAGTGCCGTGGGGGCGGTGATGGTGCCCGCCGCAAGCTTCTTGTTCTTCTTCGGGTTTCTCAAATCGACCAGCGCCGCCGAAGCGTAGCCGCCGATAGAGATATTGGCAAAGCTTATCTGAATCATATATCTTCCGTCGGATATCTGATAGAAGTCCCATTCCTTGCGGCGCATGGTGGGCGTCGATTTCGTGCGGTCATAGTCAAAAACCATGTGCCGCGCCCAGCCGGGCGAAAGCAGTGTTCCGTCGTCGGCAAGAAGCTTTGTCGGCTCCGTGTACTCCTTCTGTACGCTCTTGAACTCTCCCTTGAGCCAGCTAGGATAAGTCCTGGGTATCTCGCTCATTTAAAAATCCTCCTAATTTAGTTGCAGCAGCCCTCAGCCGTGCTTATATTTTTAGTTTATTATAGCATATATACTAAAAATATACAATGATTTTTTAGTTTATTATTGAAAAACACAGCAAAAAGGCTCCCCAAACGGAGAGCCTTCGGTTGTAATTTTAACTTAACCCATCTTTTCGAGAGCCGCCATATATTTCGGGTTCGTCGGGATGAACATATAGTTGAGGAAGAGCACCTCATCTATAGCGTTTGTCTTGACGAAGCTCGCAAGATTGACGTTCATCTGTCTCGGGTCTACGACATAGATGGTCTTGTAGTTGTTGCAAAGCCACGGCACAAATGCATTTGCGTAGCTCTCTTTTATAACTACGATGCTGCGGTCGCCCGGCGCGTCGGTGGTTATCTTTGTTACTCCGTGATCGCCGCCGAGGAAGGCAAGATACTTGTTCGAGGATTTAATTTCCGTGTTTATGACCTTGACCTTGTAGTTGCTGCCGAGTGTCGGGTCAGTGTCGGAAGCAATGGCCTCGGTGTGGGTCTTTGGAATGAAATATTCGACATAGTCGGGATGCTTTTCAACCGCCGAGCTCTGCGTCGCCCTGTAAAGCGTGCCGAGGAAGGGGGAGAGTTTGCCGGTCTCGAGGGTGTTGATGTCAACGGGAGTGAATCCCGCGGTCTTTGCGAACGCCCTGTATGCATAATATGCGCCGCGAGCCGTCCAGTGGTGATCGCTCCTGAAATATAGATATTCGTTCGTGTGGGCGGCTATCTCCGGATAGGCATCGACGGGAGTTATGCCCTTGAGCTCGCCGTAGATATAGTTGATGCCCTGATACTGCGAATGTGATTTGCCGGAGTTGTACTTCTTGGGAGCGTAGAACTCTATCGAAGTCGGAGCCATGAGGCTGTATACCTTGACATCGGGCATCTGAGACTTGAGCTTATTGAGCGTCTCGGCATAGACATCCATCTTCTTGTAGACATTTGTATACTGCTCCATGAGGCGGTTGTCGAGGAGGACTATATAATTGTTCGTGTAGACGGTCTCTTTGTCGCCCTCGTTAACTTTAAAAGCGTTTTCCGGTTGGGTGGTTTCGGTGTTTGCCTCGGTCTGAGAGGGGGCGGCGGTGGTCTGCTCGGAGGTGGCGGTGTTGCTCTCCGCCTCATGTGAGAGAGCCTCGCCGTCGCCTACTCCGCCTTTGTTCTGCAAAATGGTGGCGCCGTCGCCGATTTTAAGGAACGAGTAGAAAGCTTTTATCTTGTTGCTTATTTTGACAAGCCCGTTTCTTCCGGGGAACTGGTCGTCGTAGTATTCCTCAAACTTTGAGGCAAAGTCGCCCGAAAAATATGAGCTGATTGATATAGCGGGCTTTTGCGCGAGATTTCTGTTTTCCATTGCCGAAGACTTTTCGTCCTTGTCGAAGAAGCTGTAGAAGCCAACAGAAGCAAAGACTGCCAGAACAACGCTGAAAGAGACGACGGTAAGGATTTTTTGAAGCTTTTTCATTTTATCTTAACGCCTCCTCAGAATCTGAAATACAGGAACGGATTATATGTCGAGCCTGCAAGCGATGCTACGCAGAGTATGAGCATAGCTACATTGAAAACGGTGCCGAATATCGGCGCTGTTACCGGGGCGCGCTGCTTGAGCTTTGCTACGCCCGCCTTGACGAGTTTTGCTACAGGCGCACAGGCGATAGCGGCGATTATGATGAACGGAATGTTGTTGATTATCATTGCGTTCATAACAGGATCGGTGAGCGAGTTGCCCGAAACGCCGAACGCTACGGAGAACGCCGACTTCATCGCCGAGAAATCCTCGAAGTAGAAGATCATCCAGCCGATGAGCACAACGAACATCGAATACATCCAACGAATGACTTTCGGTATCTTGTCAAAGAACTTTTTGAGCACGAACTTTTCAAGGCAGAGGAACACGAAATAGTAGAGTCCCCATATCACGAAGTTCCAGCTCGCACCGTGCCAGAGTCCCGTAAGACCCCAGACGATGAAGAGGTTGAGTATCTGACGCGGCAGGCTGACTCTGTTTCCTCCGAGCGGGATATAGACATAATCCCTGAAAAAGGAGCTGAGCGTTATGTGCCATCTGCGCCAAAAGTCGGTTATCGAAGTTGCTATATAAGGATGCTTGAAGTTTTCGGGATAATCGAAGCCGAACATACGCCCGAGTCCGATAGCCATATCGGAATATCCCGAGAAGTCGAAGTATATCTGGAATGCATAGAACAGAACGCCTATCCATACGCTGAGCACCGCCGCGTTGTCGACATCCTTGAGCAGCGATTCCGCAAGGGAGCCCGCGTAGTTCGCTATGAGCACCTTCTTGCCGAGGCCGGCCATGAATCTCGTCATGCCGTTTGCAAAGCCGTCTATTGTGATTGTCCTGTGGTCTATCTGCGTGTCGATATCCGAATATCTGACAATCGGTCCCGCTATGAGCTGCGGGAAGAGCGAGACGAACATCAGGAAGTTGATAAACGACTTCTGCGCCTTGACTTCGCCCTTGTAGACGTCGAGAGAGTAGGACATCGTCTGGAATGTGTAGAACGAAATGCCTATCGGCAGAGAGAAGGTCGGAACATGGAGCGAGAGGCGGAATATGCCGTTGAGCGTTGAAACAAAGAATCCGCTGTATTTAAAAGCCGCGAGCAATCCGAGATTGATAATGACAGAAAGCGCTACAAACAGCTTTGTTATCTTTTTGCCTCGGTATTTTTCGATTCCGAGCGACACCGAATAGTCGAGCACGGAGCTGAATATCAGCAGGCACACCCAAACGGGCTCACCCCACGAATAAAATATAAGCGATGCAATGACAAGAATAATATTTTTTGCCTTGTCGTTCTTCATAATAAAATAGAAGAACAGAGTCACGGGAAAGAAAATAAAAAGAAACACGAGACTCGAAAAGACCACTTGACTTCCCCCTTTTTGTGCATATAGTATGTGCATACGGTAACTTATAATATACCTAATTATTATACACATTTTAAGCGGTTTTGCAATTACAAAAGAGTTACAAATAAAGAGCGTCGAGTCTGAGCCGGACAGAAAAAAGAGACACAGCGAAAACTGTGTCTCTTTGGCGCCGACTGTGCGGCAATTTTTTAGAGAATATTGATTATTTGCGGGATAAGCTCCTTGAGGATTTTAATTATAATCTTCGCAATAACCGGAGCGATGACGCTTGTTATCTTTATTATATATCTGGCAACCTCAATTGCTATCTGTATTACGACATACCACTTGCCGAGATAGCGCTGAAGCATATCGGTGTCCATGCCCTTGTAGTTGGGGTCGACGGGGGAGTAGGATGTGTCGGTTTTGACTATCTTGCACTCGTCTATCAGCTTTTCGCTGTCGACGCCGTAGGTCTTGAGAGTGAAAGAGTTCTTCGTAAACTCGACGGTCGAATAGCTCGGCTCTTCGGAGACATATTTAAAATCAAGCCACTCGTAATCGTAATCCTCGATACGGTTCTTGCCGGAAGCGGAGCTCGCGGTAAAGTATACGGTGCCGACGGGATCGACAACTGCGCCGTCCGCATTGTATTTCTGATCCTTGACGGGCTTTGTGTCCTTCATGAAGAAGGAGCGGCCGTAAAGATGCTCGTGACCGGTCAGGCAGACGTCTATCTCAAATCTGTCGATAAGCGCACTGTATATAGCCGCAAGCAGCTTGTTGTCGTCATCTGCGGCGTGGTGTCCCGTTCCGTAGATATCGTGATGCATAACGGCTACGCGCCATGTGGCATCGGGATTCTTGGCGATAGCGTCAAGGGTGAACTGATACTGGTCGTAAACATTGAAAATCTGGGTGTTATAGACGATGAAAAGCACATCGCCGTAACGGAACCAGTAGTTCTCGTCAACGTTTGCGGGTGTCGTGCCGCGGTATTCGTTGGGGTTGTTGACATAGAGAGGATATGTCTTGCCTTTGCGGTCGTGGTTGCCGACGGTTGTCGCAAGGGGATAAGATCTGAGCGCCGCGGGGGAGAGCGTACCCGCCCACTCGTTTGCTCTGTCTCCGTGCTGGGTTTGGTCGCCCGCGGAGAGTATAAAGCTGATGTCGCTGTTCTTGTCGAGTGCGGTGCCGAGAGTTTTCTGCCACACATAGGCTTCCTCGCGTCCGTCTTCAACGTCGCTGCTGACCTGGATATCGCTGATATAGAGGAGTTTGAACTTCTCGGTGGAGAGAGTTCTGTACATAACGGGACTGCTGAACTTTCCGTTGCTACCGTAGACATAGTAATAAACGGTGTTCGGCTCAAGTCCGGTTGCCGTCACTTTGTAGATGCTTTGACCGGTATAGCTGTCGGTCGAGGCCTTGCCTACGAACTCTTTAAACGAGGTCATGTCGGCACTCTTGCCGATTCGAACAACGCCGTTTTTTGCCGTATCATCCGAGTGCCAGCAGAAGTTGAGCTGCGTTGCGTCTGCACCCGGGGTGAGCGCGATAAGCGTGTTGTCGTTTCGTACAGTTTCCCAGTAGCTGTTCCATTCGGGCTGAGTGAGCACATTGCTTCCGTCTGCCGAGGTGCCGATAGCAAGGCACGAGGCGAGCATGAGCAGTGCGAGCAGAATGGACAGCGTCCGTTTTGCTGCTTTCATTGGAATTCTCCTTTTTATATTTTTTTTAGCGGGAGTATTATAGCACATTTTGCTCTATTTTGGTAGCTTTTTTTAATATATTATCTATTTTTTTATAAAATCAAAATATAGTTTTTGACTATCTCTTTATAAGT